>Ga0247784_1000031_pt1 | contig 53483 bp, 27 predicted proteins | sample UWRJL169409R5_FD_179909 | JGI IMG/M metagenome (GOLD analysis project Ga0247784, IMG submission 179909) | Plant litter microbial communities from Arlington Agricultural Research Station in Wisconsin, United States - UWRJ-L169-409R-5 | ecosystem: Environmental > Terrestrial > Plant litter >...
CGATGCATTTTCTCGCGCGCTGTCGGTCGGCACCGAGCCTGCCGTCGGTGCCCATTGGGTCGAGGGCTTGCTATCCGCCAGCGGCGCGGTGCTCATTCATGACGATCGATTGAGAAATCTGGTCGATCAGTGGGTGCGTAGCACCTCGGAAGAGCACTTTGTACAGGTGTTGCCGCTAGTGCGGCGAACGTTTGCTAATTTTCCTGCTCCCGAACGACGTCACATCGGCGAACGGCTGCGCACCGGTGGCGCAGCCGGATCGGTGGCGACCGGCACAGCGGAGTTCGATCTAGCCGCGGCCCAAGCAGTGCTGCCCGTCTTGAAGCGCATCTGGAACCTGCCCGAATGATCAACGACGAACAAGCGGCGCGACGCTGGCGGCTCATCCTGGGTGGCGAGGAAGCCGACGGCATCGGATGTTCCTTGAACCTGTCCGACGCGCGCATGGACAAGGCATTGCAGGCGCTGTACGACTCCGACCGCAAAGGTGGACTCGGCAGCTCCGCACCCAATGTCTCTCGCTGGCTCGGCGACATCCGCGAGTACTTTCCGACCAGTGTGGTACAGGTGTTGCAGCGGGATGCGATCGATCGTCTCGACATGACGCGTTTGCTGATGGAGCCGGAGATTCTGGAGTCGCTGCAACCGGATGTGCATCTGGTGGCGGATCTGATCGCGATGTCCGGCGTGATCCCTGCGAAGACGCGCGAGACGGCGCGAGCGGTGGTTCGCAAAGTGGTCGATGAGTTGATCAAGAAACTCAGCGAGCCGACGCGCTCGGCGATTGCCGGTGCGCTCAATCGCTCGGCGCGCAATCGACGTCCGCGTCACAACGATATCGACTGGCGCCGTACGATCAATGCCAATCTCAAACACTATCAGCCGGCCTATAAAACCATCGTGCCGGAAGTGCGCATCGGCTACGGGCGTCGCCGTCAATCGATGCGTCACATCGTCCTTTGCATCGATCAGAGCGGCTCGATGGCGACGAGCGTGGTGTATTCCGCAATCTTCGGGGCGGTGCTGGCGACCATGCCGTCGGTTTCGACGTCGCTTGTGGTGTTCGATACAGCCATCGTCGATTTGACAGATGCGCTCGACGATCCCATCGATCTGCTGTTCTCGGTGCAGCTCGGCGGCGGCACGGATATCAACGGCGCGGTGGGTTATTGTCAGAGCCTGGTCCGCTCGCCTCAGGACACGATCTTCGTGCTGATCAGCGATTTGTTCGAAGGCGGTGTCGAAACTGAATTCATGAAGCGCGCAACCAGCCTGGTCGCTTCCGGTGTGCAGTTCGTGACATTGCTGGCGCTCAGTAACGAAGGCGCGCCGTCCTACAATGCAGACCTGGCAGGCCAGCTGGCGGGCATCGGCGTGCCGGCCTTCGCCTGTACGCCGGATAAGTTTCCTGAGTTGATGGCCGCCGCGATCGAGCGTCGCGACCTGCGCGAGTTCGTCGACATTCGAAAGTAACGAAACAACCGTTACAATTCCCGCACAAGCTGGAATGGCTTGGTTGCGGCGATGGCCAGCGTCATCGCGCCGATGAATGCCAACTTGTGGGTGTACGACGCTTCCGATGTACGCCGTGCATTACTCAGCGCCGCCCCCCGGCGGTACCTGGCTGTTCGAACGCACGCTGCGTTTCTCGGGTGACGGTACACGCCTGTTCAGCACCAGCGAGACCGGCATGCGTATACAAGCCGTACCGTAGCGATTACATAATTGCAATCTCCTGTTCCCAGGAGTATCCATGTCCCAAACCCCGCGGCCCAAGAGCCGCGGGGATCTCACAGACGGGGGACATGACATGAGGAAGGGTGGATTGCGGCTCACGGCCGCGACGTTTGCTGTGGCAATGGTTGCGTCGACTCCAGCATTGAGTCACGCAGTCGGCAAAGCGGTGGAACTGCGCGTCTTATCGAGCCCGGCTCAATATGTTTCAGGCGGAGATGCACGCATCGAAGTGCGCCTCGCACCGGGCTTGTCTCGACATCTGCAGCTGTATTTGAACGGCAAACCGCTGCAAGTGGACCTGAAAGACAAAGGCGATAGCATCCAAGCCGTGATCACCGGATTGGCCGATGGCGAGAACCGGCTGGAAGCACTGGTCAAAGGCCGCTGGGAACGCGATTCGATCAAGCTGACCAATTATCCGATCACCGGTCCGATGTTCTCCGGACCGCAACAGCATCCCTTTGTTTGTACCACCACGCAGAGCGGCGTCGCGCGCCAGCCCATTATCGAGAGCGCAACGCCGCCCGGCACGCGCGTATTCGATAGCGCCGGCAATGTCGTCGGCTTCAGCCGCGACTGTTCCATCGAAACATTCGTCACGTATTTGTATCGCACGACGAGCAACACCTGGGCCACGATGCCTGCCGATGGCAGCCGTCCGGCAGATCTTGCGCAGGTGACGATGCCCGGCGGCCGCGTCGTCGACTTCGTGGTGCGTCGTGAAGTCGGTTCGATCAATCGTTTCCTGTACAGCTTCGCGATGCTGGCGCCGGCGGGCGAGAAGCCGGGCAAGATGGATTTGAGTTTATGGAACGGCAGGTTGTTGTACTGGTTTCAAGGCGGCGTTGCCATCGGGCACACGCAGGGCACAGTTCACAGCGGCTCGCTGAATCCCGATATCCTGCGGCTCGGCTATGCCATTGCGCATTCGAGCGGCAACAACACCGGCTCGCATTACAACCTGCAAGTCGCGGGCGAGACGGCGATGATGACCAAGGAGCGCTTCATCGAGCGCTATGCCGTGCCTCAGTACACTGTGGGTCTCGGAGGCTCCGGTGGCGCGATTCAACAATACATCATCGGCCAGAACCTTCCGGGCGTGCTCGATGCATTGCTGCCGGTGCAGTCGTACCCCGACATGGTTACGCAAACTATCCATGTCGGCGATTGCGAGCTGCTCGAACATTACATGGATGCAACCGATCGCACCAATGCGAAGTGGCGCGTCACCAAGAATCGCAGTTGGCTGGTCGGCTTGAACGCCGAGGAAGGATTCGACAAGGTCAACGATCCGCTCGCGCAGCTGAAGGTCGCGCTGGGGTACAGCACTGCCGTCGGTACGACTGAGTGTGTGCCTGCATGGCGCGGGCTGTCGCCACTTGCGATGAACCCATGGTACGGACAAGCGCCGAATCAACAAAACTACGAACCGCAATCGGCTATCGCGGCGATTCGTTGGACGCACTGGGACGACCTACGGAATATCTATGGCGTCGATGAGACTGGCGCCGCGCGGCCGACTTGGGACAACGTCGGTGTGCAGTATGGTTTGCGCTCGTTGCAACAGGGCAAGATCACGCTCGATGAATTCCTGAACTTGAATTGGAGCATCGGCGGTTGGAAACATCCGAGTGCGATGCTGCAGGAAGGCTTTCCGTTCTTCGGCACTACGCCGGCGGAGATCAACAAGGCACTGACCGTTCCCGGCTATTTCGATCCCTGGAGTCGGCGCAATATCAATTTGAGCACCGACCCGGCGCAGCCCGCGCCGCGCACGCAGGGTGATCTGAGCGCGATGCGCGCTGCGTACACCTCAGGCATGGTGTTCAGCGGACAACTCGATCGCCCGGCGATCGATCATCGTCAATACATGGAGCGCGAGCTCGACATGCACAACGTGCATCAGAGCTTCGCCGTGCGCAGGCGGGTGCTGGATCGAATGGGAAATAGCGATGCGCTGGTGATCTGGTTCACCGACACGATGCCCGGCGTGCCGAAAGCCAGCCAGTCGATGGAAGCCATCGCGGTGATGGAAGAGTGGCTGAAGAATATGCAGAAGTGGCCGGCTAAGGGCATTCGCGGCAATCGTCCCTCCCGGGCGGTGGACAGCTGTTTCGATGTGACGGGCCAGCTTATTTATGCGGGCGACGATGCTTGGAACGGCATCCTCGACGACAAACCGGCCGGTCCTTGCACACAACGCTTCCCGATCCATTCCACTTCGCGCATCGTCGCTGGCGCGCCTATCGAAGGCGGAATTTATAAATGCGCATTGAAGCCGGTCGAGCAGGCCGTGGCGCAGGGAACGTATGCACCGTGGACGCTGAGTGAGCTGCAGGTGCAACGGATGAAGCAGATCTTCCCGGAGGGCGTCTGCGATTACAGCAAGCCAGACCAGGCTCGGCCGCTCTAACGTGACGAAGGTGGGATGTAGCTCACCCTCTGAGCTATGTCCCACATTTCGTGAGGCGGCCACTCGTCCTGCCTGGTCTCGCGATACTCGATCCAATGCGTGCCGACGCGCTCGACGGCAATCATTTCCCAAGCCGGGTCGCCCGATCCGACCCCTTCGTCGTGAGTGGCCGAGTACCACAGGATTCTTCCGTCGCCTGCGTAGTGCACTCGATATAGACGACCCTTGGGACGCTGCGTGAGCAGCGCGACGGAAACGACGAACGGGTAGTGCATACGGTTCTTAGCGACCGCTTCGATCACAAAGCCGGCTGTCGTGGTTGTTACCAAGCTGGATTCGGACACGGACAGTCGCAGACCGTTTGGATGAACATGCGTTTGCAACGATCCCGGCGGTGCGCTGTCGCAGCCCGCAAGCAATGCCGTTAGCAGTAGAGCAGCCCACATCCGGTAGTCCATAGTTCCTTCCCTGCGTCCCCCGTGCGAGAAGACTAACTCATTGACGCGCCTGACTTAAAATCGCGCCTATTCGTGTCCGCGTCGGCACGCACTATGATTCGCGGCATGCAGGCCAAGTCACGCAAGAAAGTCGTCAAGAAAACCTGGAACCTGCGGTTCGAGACGAAGCGCTATCCGAAGCGCGTAACGCTCGATGCCGATTTCGCAGGGATTCCCGCCGGGTCCACGCTCTTCGTCGGGACGCCGCAGATTCTCCAAACGTATATTCGCAAAGTTCCCAGCGGCGAGACGCGGACCATACAACGTCTGCGTCGTGACATCGCCCGCGCCAATCGATGCGCGGCGATGTGTCCCGTTTCCACCGCCATCTTCCTTCGCATTCTCGCCGAAGCCGCGTGGGACGATATCGACGCCGGCAAACGGGTACAGGATGTCACGCCGTTCTGGCGTGTCATCGAGCCCGGGTCAGCTATCGCAAAGAAGTTACGCGCAACGGATGCGTGGCTGCGCAAGCAGCGTGAGGCTGAAGCGTAGACGAGAGGGCGGAGCGACGTGCTCCGCCCCCGTTCACGCTGCCGAGTGCACCCGCGAGTTCTTCGGCACACCGAGGAGCAAGAACTCCATCTGATCGGCGAGAATCTTGCGATTGCTGAGAATAAAGGCTTCGTATCGATTCGGCACGTACGGTACGTAATGCAACTTCATGCCCGCCGCCTCCGGCGTCCGGTCGGCCTTGCGGTTGTTACATGACTTGCATGCTGTGACCAGATTCGTCCACGAAGCCTCGCCGCCCTTCGATTTCGGCACGATGTGCTCCATGTCGAGCTGTTCGAAACGAAACCGCTGTGCGCAGTAGGCGCACGTGTGGCGGTCGCGTGCGAGCAGCATCTCCTTGGTGAGCGTCGGAGCATGATCGAAGTGGCGGACCATGAAGTCCTTGCCCTTGATCGCAACGATCGAGCTGGCGCGAATCGTCGATTGCACGCCAGTCGTTCGTTGCGTCCCTCCGCGGAGCAAGAACTCGTTCGTGCCGGCAGCCCACGCGATCATGTTGGTTGCGTAGTAGTGCGCGGCGATGCGCACGTTGATCCACCGGTGCGGAGCGCCGGCGACGTCGAGCGCGAGAATGTGACTCATCGTGACTCCTCCTTACGGTGAATGAATGTTCGATAACAGGCGGCCCAAACGCACGCGTTACCCCCGACGTGCGTTCCGCCATGTCCCAAGAGTAGATCCAGGCTCTCGCGAGATCGGGCCTGAGGGATCTCGCGTAAAGGGACTTTCGAGGTGGCGCCACGTGCGGGAGTCGAACCCGCGACTTCTCGCTAGACAGGCGAGCACTCTGGCCGCTGAGTTAACGTGGCAATGAGTTGTGGCTGAAATAAATGGTGCGGGCGACAGGACTCGAACCTGCAGATGGCGGAACTCCGATCATTACTCGGAGACAGTGTCGGCTTGGAAACGCGCTTCCCTAGCGACCCACTTAAGTAGCCGTTCGGTGCATCCGCAACCGTGTGCCTCGACTGATTACCCGCGTAGCCTCTTCGGCTCTCCCAACTCCAAACGTTTTAGGGCGCGTCTACCTTTTCCGCTACACCCGCATTTACGAACTGTGGCAACTGATACATCCCTGCGACGGCGTCCAGCCGGCACTTCCGTGTGCCGGCGTTCGACCGGTTCGAAGACACGTTAAGTGTCTTCGAAAAGGCATCCGGGCTCACCCCTTGATACACATTACTTGCTTGAGCGTATGCACGACCTCGACCAGATCGGCCTGTGCAGCCATGACCGTGTCGATGTCCTTGTACGCTCCCGGAATCTCATCGAGCACGCCTTCGTCCTTGCGGCACTCGACGCCCGCCGTCTGTTCCTTCAGATCCTCAAGCGTGAAGGCACGCTTCGCGGCTCCGCGAGACAAACGACGACCGGCGCCGTGCGAGCACGAGCAATACGAATCCGCATTCCCCTTGCCGCGCACGATGAAAGACTTCGCGCCCATCGAACCCGGGATGATTCCGAGCTCGCCGCGACGTGCCGATACCGCACCTTTACGCGTCACCCAAACCTGCTTGCCGAAGTGCTCTTCGACGGACGCATAGTTGTGATGACATTGAACCGCGTTCTCGAACGTCGCGATCTCACGCCCGAACTCCTCACGAAGCGCCAGCAGCACCTCGTGCATCATCAAAGCGCGATTGTGAGCTGCGTAGTCCTGCGCCCAACGCAATCCCTCGACATACATTTCGAACTCTGGCGATCCCTCGTCCAGCCACGCGAGGTCGCGATCGCGCAAGCCGCGCTCCTCGCGCTCGGCGATCTGGCGCGCCATATGGATCGCCGCCTCGCCGATGGTCTTGCCGATGTTCCGCGAACCGGAGTGGAGCATCACCCATACACCGTTCGACTCGTCGATACACAACTCGATAAAGTGGTTGCCGCCACCGAGCGTTCCCAGCTGATTCAAGGTGCGCTTGTGATCGTGCTTGCCGATCACATCCATGATCGTCAATCCGTCGTAACGCAACGCGAGCTTCTTACCCGCGTTGGACAGCGCCACGCCGCGCAATCCATCGTGCAGCGGATTCAACGGACGATCGTGCGAGTTGAAACCCACCGGCACGCGCTCTTCGATATTCGAACGCAAGCGACGCAGCGAATCCGGCAACTGATCCGCCGAAATCTCCGTGCGAAGCGCGGCCATGCCGCAACCGATGTCCACGCCGACCGCAGCCGGAATGATCGCGCTCTGAGTCGGAATGACCGATCCGACAGTCGCGCCCTTGCCGAGATGCACGTCCGGCATCACTGCCACGTGTCCGGCCAGAATCGGCAGATCCGCGATGTTGCGCAGCTGCTTTACCGTATCCCAATCGACGTCGACGCCCGAGGTCCATGACTTCAGGTTGTCGATCTTGGTCAGTTCCTCAAGGCTCATAAAATTCTCCTTATATGTTTAGCTAAATAACTTACAAACTCGGAACCGAGCGGGGCTCTCACGCTTGCACGTGCTTATGTGTCCGCCGGTTCCCGGAGTTCTCACCACGAAACGTTTTGCGCGCGTACGCGCGCAAGGAGTGAGAACCCCTTCGAATGTTCCTCATTGTCAAACAGCGTCCTGGCCGAGCGAGCGGCGCAGGGATTCGTGCGCGAACGAAACGCGTACGAATCCGTGTCGAGGGCTTGAACCTCGCGGACGGAACACTGTTTTGAGGGGTTTTTTGGCCTACGCTGAAGGGATTTCAGGTGGCCTGGCTCCTCTTGGGTGCCCCGTCCGGCTTGCGCCTTCCGGAGCGAAGAGCCCGGAAAGCGCTACCGATCGAGTTCGGTCGCGAAGTCGCGTAGTGGCGCGACGGGTCGTGGCCGGCTACCCAGGATCGACGGGCAGCCGAGCACGGCGCTAAGCGCGCTGTGTCGTTTCATGGCTGTTCCGTGGATCGAGTGCATTTAAAAGTTTCGCTTCAGTGATGCGGCGACATCGCCGCAGTAAACGAGGCGCGAGATTAGCATGGTTTGTTGCGCCTGCAAGTCCTTTATATACAAACGCGTCACAGCCCGTGTTTATAACAACGAGATGACAAACGCGTCCGCGAATGCGCGGCGTCCGAGCGATACACACTCGTGCATCCGCCGTTCAGTTTTCGGCGCTTGACACGTCCGCGGTCGCCGGGTAGAAATGAAAGCGCTTTCATAGCCTAAAAACATCGCATCGCTCGCAACTCACGGACCGGCGGCGTCATGCCTCCGGCATTGGAGGGGGATATGGATCGTGCACGATTGTGCAGGCTGTTGCTTGCCCTGACGCTGGGCATCGGGCTTGCAACCTCGGTCGACGCCGTTGCTCACGTTGGTGAAGTGGCCGTCGGCAGAGGCAGTTATTCCACAGTATTGCCGCCCGGCGCGGCCGACGTTCAGACGACGATTTACAAGACCGGTAATGTCACCGGCAAGATGCCGAGTAACGATTGGTGGAGCTCCACCGCATGGATGCAGTACTCGGAACGGCAGTATCCGCACCCGCTCGCGGTACAGAATCAAGCCAACGGCCTGCGTTTGTTCTATCCAGGCCCGACCATCACAGGTAACTCGGCGTGCGTCTGCGGCTGGATGTCCGCATCGACGGATCCCGACGGTAGCAACGACCTGACCATCGGGCACACTGCGACCACGAGCTTCCCGGACACTCGCGTCGACGGGTTCAGCGATTGGTTTGTAACGAATGTTTCGGCGAGTGGCAGTGCTTCGCTCAAAGTTACGTACGGACACGGTTCGCCGTATGTTTATGCCGAGTACGCCGGTGGCACGCCGAGAATCACGTTCCCGGCCGCACCCGCAATCTGGTCCGGCAATGCCAGCACGCCGGTGCTGGGCGTGACGATCAACGGTCGTCACTATGGATTGTTTGCTCCGAACGGCTCGACATGGTCCGGCATCGGCACCGCGACGCTGGTCAACAGCCTTGGCGGTCAGAACTATTTCTCGGTCGCAGTGTTGCCCGACAACTCGGCCACGACACTCGCTAAGTTCCAGCAGTATGCCTACTCGTTCGTCACCAACAGCCAGGTGAGCTGGACGTACGAGAAGTCCACCGCGGACGTCGTGACGACTTACAACTACACGACGGTCGCGAAGCAAGGATCGCAAACCGGAACGCTGTTCGCGCTGTATCCGCATCAATGGAAAAACAGCACCAAGACATTGCTCTCATCGACGTATTCCTCGGTGCGTGGTGTGATGAAGCTTGCGGAAGGCACGTCGTTCACGACTCGCATGAGATTCCCTGGCGTGCTGCCGTCACTGCCGGACCTCGGTAGCTACAACCGCACAACGTTGGCGAACTACATCAACGAAGCGGAAGCCGAAGTCGATAACAGCTCCCCGGACACGTATTGGTTCGGCAAGCGACTGGGCAAGCTTGCGACCCTGGCGCCGATTGCCGATCAGGTCGGCGATTCGACTGCCGCTGCGAAGTTTCGTAACGAGATCCGTGCGGGATTGCAGGGCTGGTTCAAGTCGAGCGATTCAACCGGCGCGCTCGAATCCAGCCAGGTGCTCTACTACAACGGCAACTGGGGAACGCTGTTCGGCTATCCCGACAGCTACGGCAGCGTGCTGGAGTTGAACGATCACCACTTTCACTACGGCTACTTCATCAAGGCGGCCGCCGAGATCGCGCGCACCGACAAGACCTGGGCGAGCAACTCTGAGTGGGGCGCGATGGTGAAGTTGCTGATTCGTGACTTTGCCAGCTCGAATCGCAGCGACACGATGTTCCCGTTCCTGCGCAACTTCGACATCTACGCCGGCCACACCTGGGCGTCCGGCCACGCTCGCTTCGGCGACGGCAACAACAACGAATCGTCGTCCGAGGCGATGAACGCCTGGAGCGGCATCATTCTGTTTGCCGAAGCCACTGGCGACACGGCGCTGCGCGACCTGGGCATTTATCTCTATACGACGGAGATGAATGCGATCAACGAATACTGGTTCGACGTCACCGGCCAGAATCATCATCCGAACTTCACGCGTGCCACCGCCAGCATGATCTGGGGCGGCAAGACTGTCGGCGACGGTGTGTGGTGGACGGGCAATCCGGAAGAGGTTCACGGCATCAACTGGCTGCCGATCCATGCCGGCTCGCTGTATCTCACGCAGTTCCCGGATTACACGCGCCAGAACTACGAAGCCCTGGTTTCGGAGAACGGCGGCACCAACTGGAACGAATGGGGCGACCTCATCTGGATGTATCGCGCCATCCAGAACCCGGCCGACGCGATCAATCAAATGAATGCGGGTATCGGCTCGCAGCTGGTCGAACGCGGTAACTCACGAGCAAATATTTATCACTGGATCCATAACATCAACGCGCTTGGAACCACCGATCGCAACGTGACTGCGGATCATCCGCTGTACGCCGTGTTCAACAAGAACGGTGCACGTACCTACGTCGCGTACAACATGACGAGCGCACCGATCACCGTATCGTTCTCGGACGGCGCAGTCGTGAACGTTCCCGCCAATGCCTTCAGCAGCGGCAATGGTACGGGCGGCGGCGATACACAAGCGCCGACAGCGCCAGGCAACCTGACATCGCCAGGCAAAACATCAAGCAGCATCTCGCTGTCCTGGAGTGGATCGAGCGACAACGTCGGCGTGTCGGGCTATCGCGTGTATCGTAACGGCGCGAACGTCGCGACGGTATCGAGCACGACACACAACGATACTGGTCTCTCCGCCGGCACCAGCTACACCTACGTCGTGCGTGCGATCGACGCTGCAGGTAACGAGTCCGGAGCCAGCAACAGCGTGACTGTCACGACGGACAGCAGCGGTGGCGGTAGTTACGGCCACACCATCTCCGGCAGCAACGTGACGTTCTATGTCAACAATGCGCCGTGGGCCGACATTCACTACACGGTCAACGGCGGCGCGCAGCAGAACATTCGCATGACGGTTTCTGGAGCGAACAACAGCTACACGCTGACGAACGTTCCCGCCGGTGCGAGCGTCAGCTATAGCTTCACCATCGGACTTGCGGCGGGTGGTGCCACCGACACGGCGTGGATGACATTCACGATGGGCACCCAGCAAGGCGCTTTCGGTCACACGATCTCAGGCGCTAACGTGCAGTTCTACGTCAACAATGCGCCGTGGGCGGACGTGCACTACACGATCAACGGTGGCGGGCAGCAAAACTTACGCATGACGGTCAGTGGCAGCAACAACACTTATACGCTGACGAATGTGGCCTCTGGCACAGTCGTCAGATACAGCTTCACGATTGGAAATACGTCAGGCGGCGCGACCGATACCGCTTGGACGACGTTTACTAAATAGAGCTGTGCGAGGGCGGGGCCGCAGCGATGCGACCCCGCTCACGCGTTCGTTACTCAGCCACCCAAACGTATCCTTCACCGCGCTGCTCGAACTTGCCCACACCAGGGTAGGGGAAGTGCACGGCATAGATGCGCTGTTTGTTCGCAGCGCTCTGGGCAATCAACTCGGCACGGCTCTTCTGTGCGGTCGGAGCGTCGCCATCGAACGCGATGGTCCAGTCCGGCTTCTGCACGGAGATGACGTAGTGATGCATGCTGTCGCCGATGTAGAGCAGCGAGCTTTCGCCTGAACCGATCAGGTAGCCCGAGTGGCCCGGCGTGTGACCCGTGATCGGCACCGCCTTGACGACGCCCGGAATCAACTCCGCTCCCGGCTCGAACGCAGCGACCTTCGGCGTGATCGCGGCCACCATCTGCGCATGCCGCGGATTGCCGGTGGCCTTCGCCATCTCTTCCTTCATGTCCTTCAGGAACGTCCATTCAGGGGCGGACAGATGAATGGCCGCGTTCGGAAACGCGAGTGCGCCGTCGGCATTGATCAGGCCGCCGACGTGATCGCCATGAGCATGCGAGATGAAGATGTCGGTGACCTGGTCTGCCTGAATGCCGGCGTCGGCGAGCGACTTCGAGAGTTCTCCGGCGCTCGGGCCGAAGTTCGTGCCTGCGCCGGTATCGAACAACAACGTGCGACCCGCGGCCTTCACCAGCAACGGCGAGATCGTGAGGTTCAGCTTGTCGGTGGGCAAACCGTTCGCAGTGAGCACCGCGGCCACATCTTCAGGCGTCTTGCCGACGGCGAGAATCTTGTTGTCGTTCGGGAATTCCAAACCGCCGTCTTTAAGCGCGATGCCCGTGAGCTCGCCGATGCGAATCGACCCGGGAGTCGCAGCTTCGGTCTGAGCCGGCGGCGGAGTCTGCTCCGCTGGCGCCGGTGCGGATTCCTTCTTCGAGCAGGCGGCCAGCGTCAAAGTGGACAACACGGCGAGCGCGATCGACGCGCGAATATGATTTTTCGGCATGCAAGTTCCTCGTTAACAGGAGCGCGAAAGTATAGGGCGACAAGTCTTGACACACATATATATAAGAGTGTGCGTCGTGCTGGTGCAAAGCGGCACCCATTTAACAAATTCTGTACGTACCCGGCGGCAGACGTGCCCGTTCGCAGACACTGAGAGATTCATCACGCCGGATGGTTGACATAGTGATGCATCGTCCGCCCCGCGCGATTTGACGACAAAGGCAAAACCACCGAAAGGTGGCGACGCAAAGTCTCCGGTCTAACGGGCGATGAGCCCCACGATAGCGGGACCGCCGAAACCTTAGCCCGCTGACCGGGCTGCCTTGTCTGTTTGCACTACGCAAACGTATCGCGCGGAGACGAGGAAGCATGAGTCAACGGAATGATCGAAATCGGAGACGACGTCGAGAGCCTTGCTCTCGGACCCTTGCCCAGGTCGAGCCACGCTCACGGTCGCACTCTCCTGCGCTTTCTCCTCCTCGACATACCTTTCCGGTACCGCCTGTCGGCGTCTGTCTGCGCGTGTTCCATACATTCGCAAGCACAGTTCGCACGCGCGGGCATTAACGATTCGAGCGCGGCCGAGATGCGTAAAAAGCATCTCGACGCTCTGTTCATGATTCGTACTGGATGGGTAGCGGCACATGGTGGCGAGAAAATTTCTGATCGTGGTATTCGCTCTGCTGAGCTCGCTCGGCAGCGCCGTCGTCCGTGCGGACGACAGCTACCGCGAGCAAATGAAAGGGCTCGACGAGCAGGTGCAGGAGGTCAAGTCCGACGTCCTCAGCATCGCCGCCGAGTTGAAACGCCTCGAAGAACGGCTGCTCTATCCGTCTAACACGCATCTCGCGGTGTTCGTCGAGCTCATCGAGCGCGACACGCTGCGTCTCGATGCCGTCCGTATTCAGATCGACGGCCAGCAGGTCGCGCACTCCATCTACAGCTTCAAGGAGCTGGAAGCCTTGCAGAAGGGCGGCGTGCAGCGGATCTACACCGGCAACGTCACGACCGGCACGCACCAGATCGAAGTGTCGATCGCCGGCAAGCTCGATAGCGGCAAGGACTACGCGCGCACCGAACGTTTCGATTTCACCAAGGGCATCGAGCCGAAGCTGCTCGGCGTGACCCTGGGTTCGTCCGAGTTGAAGCTCGGAGATTGGTGAGCGATGCCGAGCGTGCTCACTCACCTGGTTGGATTGACGCTGGCCGGCGTGCTGGTCGCGGAGCCTTGCGTCGCCAAGGACCTGCGCGATCTGTACTTCGGCGAAGCGCTCTATCACGCCAACCAGGGACATTACTTCGAAGCGCTGGAGCGGCTCGATACCGAGCTGGGCCAGCATCACGGGCTCGACGAGCCGGATCGCGATTCGCTGTATTTCCACATCGGCGAAGCCGAGTTCTCGGTCGGTGACTTCGAGCTGTACTACCGCATGCATCATCGCGCCGGTCGCGCGATCAAGGCGGTGCTCGAAGGTGCCGTCGACGAGCGAGTGCGTAACGAAGCTGCGTTTCGGCTCGCGCGCATCCATTTCCAGAAAGACCAAGCGAGCGATGCTTTGCGTGCGCTCGATCGCATCAGCGGCAAGGTGCCGGAGCGTATCGTCGACGACGTCGAGTTTCTGCGCGCGAACGTTTACATGGCGCTGGGCCGTCCGAACGACGCCGCCGGTGTGCTCAAGCGTTTGCAGGGCACGGAGTCGCTCACGGGATTTGCCGAATACAACCTCGGCATCGCCCTGTTGCAGCAGGATCAGAAGCAGGCCGCCGTACAGCAGCTCGACAAAGCGGGATTGTTGAACGTGTCCACGCCCGGTCCGCTCGCGATTCGTGACAAGTCGAACATGCTGCTCGGCAAGCTCATGCTCGAATCGAACGACTTCGTGCACGCGCAGGGATATTTCGATCGCGTGCGTCTCGACGGTCCGTTCTCGAACCAGGCGCTGCTCAGCGCCGGCTGGTCGCACGTGAACGTGAAGAACTTCGAAAGAGCGCTGGTGCCGTGGGGCATGCTCGCCAAGCGCGAAGTGACCGACGCCGCCGTGCAGGAAGCGATGCTCGCGCTGCCTTACGCCTACAGCCAGTTGAGCGTGCACGGTCGTGCCGCTGTGTTGTATGGCGAAGCGCTGCAGTCGTTCGGCGAAGAGCAGAAGAAAGTCGACGCGTCGATCAAGAGCATCCGCGAAGGCAAGTTCCTGAAGGCGCTGGTGCGTGGCGAGATCCAGCAGGACAAGCGCTGGGTGATCCAGTTGCGCACGCTGCCCGACGCGCCGGAAACGTTTTATCTGATGCAGCTGATGGCTTCGCACGATTTCCAGACAGCGTTGCAAAACTATCTGGATCTGGAAGAGCTGCGCGCCAAGACCGACGGCTGGCAGAAGAGTCTCGATGCGTTCGAAGACATGATCCGCCTGCGCCGCCAGAACTACGAGCCGTTGCTGCCCGAGATCGATGCGCAGTTCCGTGAGCTCGACACTCAGATTCGTCTGCGCAAGCAGCAGCGCGATCACTTGCAACAACGTTTGCAGCGGCTGCTGATCGAACCGCGTCCCGATCTGCTCGCGACCGCCGACGAGCGCATCGTCCTGGAAAACATCCGTGCCATCGAGCGCGCTCTGCACGATGCAGTCGGTCCTGAAGTGCCGCAGCTCGCGCAGCGCCTGCGCCGGCTGAAAGGCACGATGACCTGGTCGCTGTATTCCAACTATGCAGAACGCCTGACCGAAGCGCACGCGCATTTGAAAGCGCTGAACGCCGATCTCGCCGTAATGAACGAACGCTATCAGGAATTCGTGCGCGCCCGACAGGCGGCCGTGCACAGCTACATGGGTTACGAAGACATCATCGCTCGTTTGCGCACTCAGTCGCGCGAAGCATTGCTGACCATCAACCAGTTGATGAGCCGGCAGGGCCACCTGATCGAAACCGTCGCTATCAGCGAGCTCAAGTCGCGTCAACAACGTCTGGAGGCGTACCAAACGCAAGCGCGTTACGCCGTTGCGGACAGCTACGACCGCGCGGCCAAAGCTCAGGCTGCCAAGCCGGAAGCGACCGGAGGGAGTCAGTGATGCGCTCGTCTCGTCTCGCGTTCGTCATCGGTGCGACGCTCTTGGCGGCGTGCTCCGGCACGCCTCGCAAAGACACGTTGGCCTCGTTGCACGACGTTGCCGCCGACACTCAGGACGTGCAGGTCCAGGGCGGCCTGGAAGCGGCGATGCAGAGCTATCAACGCTTCCTGGAAGAAACACCGGAGAGCATGCAGTCGGCGGAAGCGATGCGTCGTCTGGCCGACCTGAAGATCGAAAAGGAATATGGCATCAACGGCAGCGGCGAGCTGAAAGAGCTGCCGGCGCCGAGCGATCTGCCGCAGCCGGTGACTGCCGCGCCAGCCACTGATGCTCGCCTCGCTGCAAACGTCGGTGGCACACCTGTGGGTTCCGAAAAGGACCTGGAGCAGCGTGCGAACACCGAACAGCATGTCGCCTCTGCCCAAGATCTGTTGCAGGGTCCGCAGTTCGCCGAAGACGTCAAGGACGATCTCGCCAAGGCCGGCCCGCTCGAAGCGATCCAACTCTACGATCGCCTGCTCGCGAAATATCCTTCGCACGAGCATAACGATCGCGTGCTGTATCAGAAGGCGCGCGCGTACGACGAGCTCGGCCGCTCGGCCGATGCCATGCAGGTGATGGAGCAGCTCATCGCTGCCTATCCGGATTCGCGCTACGTCGACGAACTGCTGTTCCGTCGCGCCGAGCACTTCTTCGCTCGCAAGAAATATCGCGACGCCGAGGCGGCCTATGAGCGAATCATCGCGATGGGGCCGTCGTCGGACTACTACGAGCTGGGTCTCTACAAGCTCGGTTGGGCGCTCTACAAGCAGGACATGTATGACGAGGCGCTGCATCGTTACGTTGCGCTGCTCGACTACAAGGTGTCCATCGGCTACGACTTCGATGCCAAGCACGAAGAAGGCGACGAGCGTCGTATCGCGGATACGTTCGACATCATCAGCTTGAGCTTTTCGAACCTCGGCGGTCCGCAGGTCGTGCAGGAGTACTTCGCCGCGAACGGCAAGCGCGGTTACGAAGATCGCGTGTATCGCAATCTCGGCGAGTACTACCTGACCAAGCTGCGTTATCACGATGCCGCGAAGTCGTACAACACCTTCATCGCGCAGTACCCGCTGCACCGTCGCTCGCCGCATTTCAGCATGCGCGTGATCGAGATCTACGAGACCGGCCGCTTCCCGCAGCTGGTGCTCGACTCCAAGAAGGCGTTCGCCGGCGCGTACGGCTTGAATGCCGAGTACTGGCGTCACTTCGACGTCAAAGAGTCGCCCGAGGTGCTCAGCTACTTGAAGGGCAACCTCAAGGACCTGGCGAACCACTATCACGCCCAGTATCAGGGTGTGCAGCCGACGGACAAGAACGTCGCCGAGCTCAAGCTCGCGAGCTATACAGAGGCATCGCGCTGGTATCGCGAGTACATCAATTCGTTCCGCGCCGATCCGGAAACCCCGGGCATCAACTACCAGCTGGCCGACCTGCAGCTGGAGCACAAAGACTTTGCCGCGGCGGCAAATGAGTACCAGCGCACAGCTTACGAATATCCCAAGCACGAGCGTGCATCTGCCGCCGGTTACGCTGCGATCTACGCCCACAGGGAATATCTGAAGGTGGTGAGCGAGTCGAACAAGCTCGCCGCACGCCGGGACACGGTTGCCAGCTCATTGCAGTTCGCGGACACGTTCCCCGAGCACGAACATGCAGCCGTCGTGTTGGGCGCGGCCGCGGACGATCTGTACGACATGAAAGATTTCGCACCGGCGCTGAGTGCCGGCCGCAAGTTGATCGAGCGCTATCCGGCCGCCGCGGCGCCTGTGCGTCGCTCGGCCTGGATGGTCGTCGCTCACTCGTCGCTGGAGCTCGCCGATTATCCGAACGCTGAATCTGGCTACGTGCGCGTGCTCGAACTGACACCGAACCAGGACGAGTCGTATGCCGGCCTGGTCGAGAACCTGGCCGCTGCGATCTACAAGCAGGGCGAACAGGCGAACCAACAAGGTAACTACCGGGCTGCGGCCGATCATTTCTTGCGTATCAAACAAGCGGCGCCGACGGCGAAGATCCGTGCGGCCGCCGAGTACGATGCCGGCGCGGCGTTGATCCGTCTCGAAGACTGGGCCACCGCGGCGAACGTGCTCGATGCGTTCCGCCAGACTTATCCAGAGCACGAGTTGAATCGCGAAGCGACCAAGCAGATCGCGCTCGTGTATCGCAAGGCCGGTCAGTTGTCGCGTTCGGCGCAGGAATACGAGCGCGTCGCGGTTGAATCCGAGAATCCGGAGTTGCGTGCCGAAGCGCTGCTGCTCGCGGGTCAGTTGTATCAGGAAGCTTCCGATGCGGATCGGGCGCTCGCGGCGTACTCGCGTTACGTCGAGCAGTTCCCGAAGCCGGTCGAGGCGGCGGTCGAAACTCGTTTCAAGATCGCAGCGATCTATCAGGGCAAGCACGACCTCACGCAGTACCACGCGCAGTTGGAACAGATCGTTCGTATCGATGCGACGGCGGGCGCCGAGCGCACCGGTCGCACGCGGTTCCTTGCGGCTCAGTCGGGATTGGTGTTGGCGCAGCGTTTGTTTGAAAGCTTCGCCGGGCTGAAGCTCACGCAGCCGTTCGAGCAGAGCCTGGAAGAGAAGCAGCGTCGCATGAGCGCGGCGACCAATGCGTTCGGTCAGCTGGTCGACTATCAGGTCGGCGAGATCACCGCGGCGGCGACGTTCTATCTGGGCGAGATTTATTCGGGCTTCAGCCGAGCGATGCGCGAGTCGGAGCGTCCGTCGAATCTCAGTGGCGCGAAGCTGCAGGATTACGAAGATGCCTTGGATGAGGAAGCGTTCCCGTTCGAGGAGAAGGCGATCAAGGTGCACGAGAAGAATCTCGAACTGATGACCGCCGGCAAGCTCTACAACCCGTGGATCGAGCAGAGCCTGGCGCGTCTCGCGACGTTGATGCCGGGCCGTTATGCGAAGGCCGAGATCAGCAGTGGCTATCTCGCGTCGATCGATCGTTATGCGTATCGCTCGCCCTCGTGGCGCGAACCAACGCCGGCAGTGGCGGACGGTGCGGCGACGGGCGTGTCCGCGCAGCAGGTGTTGCCGACTGCGTTGAAGTCGGCGGGAGGAGCCAATGCGAAGTCTTACTGACGCATTGATTCTCGGCACCGCTGCGTTCGCCATCGCGGCCTGCTCGTCGGCGCCGACGAAGCCGAAGTCTGCGCCTGTGGTCGAGAAACAAGCGGCACGGATCCAGATTCAGCAGGATCCGGGCGGCTTCTCGATCATCGAAGAAGTGAACGTCGCTCCCGAGATCCGAGCGGAGTACGACAGCGCGATTCGGATGCTCGAACAGAAACAGTTCGAGCAGGGCATCGCGGCGCTCGTGAAAGTGACGCAGGCGGCGCCGGGCGTGACGGCGGCACATATCGATCTTGGAATCGCGTACAGCCGCCGGGGTGATCTGGAGCGGGCGGAAGCGAGCTTGTTACAGGCGCTTGCGATCAATCCGAAACATCCGATCGCTCACAACGAGCTCGGCATGGTGAAGCGCAAGCAGGGCAACTTCGCCGCTGCCCGCGCCAGCTATGAACAGGCGCTGGCGCTGCACCCGACGTTTCACTATGCCCAGCGCAATCTCGCCATCCTGTGCGACTTGTATCTCGCCGATCGCACGTGCGCGCTCAGCAACTACGAGGCGTACCTGCAAAGCGCGCCCGACGATCAAGACGTCGTGAAGTGGTTGGCCGACCTGCGCAACCGCTCGGTTCGATAGGAGACATTCATGTCACGTCACACGATCATCGTGATGCTCGCGCTTGCGTCCGCGATTAGCGCGGCCAGCGCACAGGACGCGCCCGGCACGTCCGCAGCGACAGACGTCGCAAACGTCCAAGGCGCGGCCAGCGCGACTAACAAACGCGATGTCTCCTCAAACTCTGACGCCGGCGCGAAGCGCCAGGCGAAAGCAACGTCGAAGGCAAGCGATGACGGCACGACAAAGGCCCAGACGCAGCCTGCGGCGAACGCAGAAGAACCGGCGGCTGCGTCGAAAGACGAGGTCAAGACCCTCTCCGGCATCTCCATCCTGGGCAACCAGGAAGCGCCGAAGTCTCTCGTCATCGTGCCGTGGAAAAGCTCGGAGATCGGCGACATGCCCGGTCTCTCGCGCCTGCTCGACGACTCCGTGCAACCCATCGACAAGGAGGTCTTCATGCGTGAGTTGGACTACTACGAAATCAGGTCGAGCTCGCGGTAACCCGCCGCGCTCCCCATCGAATTCCATTTCGTTCCAGAGGACTTGTCGTGAACATCTTCCAGTCGATCGTGAGTTTCTTCGTCAAGGGCGGTCATTTCATGATCCCGATCCTGGTCGTCGGCGCGTTGGCGCTGGCGATCGTGGTCGAGCGTTACATCACCCTGACGCGCCTGATCTTCAGCAACCGCCGGATGTGGACCGCCGTCGAGCCGTCGTTGATGAACGCGGATTTCGAACTGGCGCGTGAAATGACCGGCAAGAGCAACACCGCGATCGCGCGCGTGCTCGGCGTCGGTCTCGCTCGCTTGGGCGCCGTGCGTCGTATCGACGACATCGAGAAGGCGCTGCGTGCCAGCTTGATGGAAATCATCCCGCACCTGGAAAAGCGCACGCACTATCTCGCGACGTTTGCAAACCTCGCGACGTTGCTCGGCCTGCTCGGTACGGTCAGCGGCCTTATCGGCGCGTTCTCGGCGGTGGCGACTGCGAACCCGGCGGAGAAAGCCAACCTCCTGGCCGGCAGCATTTCCGAAGCGATGAACTGTACGGCGTTCGGCCTGATGACGGCGGTGCCGCTGTTGTTCATTCACGCCTTCCTGCAGACCAAGACCAGCGAGCTGATCAGCAGTCTCGAAACCGGCGCGGTGAAGTTCCTCACCATCGTTGCGGATCGTCAGTCGGCGAAGGCGCAGGCGCGCCTGGAGTTGACGCAGGCCGCTGCGAACAACGAAGCGGTCGCCGTGCCGCAGACGGCGCAGGCGTAAAGGACAGCTCATGTCCAACTCCTCCAGTCGATCGCTGATGCTCGGGGGCTCCCTCACGCAAGGGACCTTCACGAACCGCGTGCGCAAGCCCGCCGAGCTGATGCTGGTGCCGATGATCGACATCTTCACGGTGTTGGTCACGTTCCTGCTGATGACGGCGGTGTTCTCGCGCATCACGATTCTGCAGCTCGATCTGCCGAGCTCGGACGCGGGCGGCGCGCCCACGGAGCCGCAGTTCCGGCTCGAAGTGATCGTGCGGCACAACGGCTTCGAGTTGACCAACGGCGAACAGGTGATCGCGGCGATTCCCAAAGTCGGCGATGCATACGACTACGCTGCGCTGTCCGACCTCGCGTTGCAGTTGAAGCGCGAGAACCCGACGGTGATCGACGCCTCCGTGCTGATGGAGAAGCAGGTTCAGTACGACTACTTGATTCAAGTGATGGATGCGATCCGTAGCAAGAGGATCCCGGTCGAAGGTTTGAATGGGCGCACCACGACGTTCGAATTGTTCACGAACGTTGCAGTCGGCGAGGCGCCGGACGTTGCGCCGGCCGCGGGTGCGACGGTGACTGAAGGAGTAACGCCATGAGTCTGTTGAATCGTGCACCCCCGCGCGAGGACGCGGAGCTGAACCTGATTCCGCTCATCGACGTGATGTCGGTGCTGGTGACGTTTCTGTTGATCTACACCGCGGACGTGGAGGTCGTGCAGAACAACAAGGGCATCGAGATTCCGCAGTCGAGCGCCGAAACGCAGGCGACGCCGTCGGTGGTGGTGATGATCACCAAGGACCATATTTTCGTGCAGGGCGAAGTGGTCGCGAGCGTGGCCGACGTGAGTGCGTCGGAAACATCGCTGGTCGAGCCGCTGAAGAAGGTGCTCGAACGCCCGATGCTGATGGGCGACGCCAGCGCCGGCGCCACGTCGAAACGTGAAGTCACGGTGATCGCCGACAAGTCGCTGGCCTTCGATCTGGTCAGGAAGGTCATGGCGACATGCACCGCGACCACCTACGGCAAGATCTCGCTCGCCGTTCTGCAGAAATAACCCCTGCAGATTCCACCTCGTCCACTGAATCCCCAAACGCGATGAACGCAGTTACGGCCCTGCCGCGCCCGGTGACATTAGAGGAAGCTGCTCCGACTTCGCAGCAGCGGCAGCTCATTACTGAGCTGTCGCGTGCTCGCACGAAGCTGGTGGCCCTCGCGCGCGATCTGCGCGCCACCGAGCAAGAGCTCGAATCCCTCAAGCCCCAACGCAAGCAGCATCAGTTCGCTGTCGATGCCTGTAAGGCGTTGGACAAACTCGCCGAGATGGGCGGCGCCGAAGTGTTCTGGGGCGAGGGCCAGACGGAACGCGGTGTCGAACACATTCGCGGCGTGCGCGCTCGCATCGACCAGTTCGATGCGCGCATCAAACAAATCGAGCAGCGTGAAGTCGAGCTGCTCAAGCAGCTGACTCAGCAGTCCGAGCTGGTCGAGGCGATCGAGCACGCGTTGTTCGAAGCCCAGGACGAAGAAGAGCGGCTCAAGTACGAGTGGGAAATCGAGCGCGAGATCAGCGAAGTCCCGCGCAAGCTGATCATGCCGTGGACGCGCGAAGGCGAGGACGACAAACGTTTTCGCAAGCACGCGGCCATCGCGTTGCTGATCGCGATTACGTTCGCCGTCATCATTCCTTACGTGCCGCTGCCGGCGCTCGTGACCGACGACGGTATGGTGGTGCCCGAACGTTCGGTGCGCTTGCTGATGGAAGAGAAACCGGAACCGCCGGCGCCACCGAAAGAAGAGCCGAAGCTCAAGGAGAAGGAGCCCGAGAAGGTCGCGGAGAAGCCGGAAGTCAAACCGACTCCGCAGCGCGTGGCCAAGGTCGAGAAGAAGGTCGAGGAAACGGTGACGGAAACGCCGGTGAAGGAAGAGGGCATCCTCGCGTTCCGTTCCAAGCTCGCCGCGGCGAAAGACGATCAAGTCGTCGCGCGCCTCGGCAACCAGGCTCGCCTCGACAATTCCGAATACAACTCGTCGGCTCGCGCGGAGCGCTCGATGCTGACCACGAGTGCGCCGGGATCGAGCGGCGGCATCAATCTTTCTTCGTTGAGTCGCGGCACGGGCGGCGGGAATGGCACCGGCGCTGGCGGCAGCATGGCCGGCGTGGCGACGACACGTGCGACGAGCGCGATTGCATCTGTCGGCACGCCAGGCGGCGATCGTCCGCTCAGTGGTGACGGCGCCAGCCCCGGCCGCACGGACGAAGAAATTCAGATCGTTTTCGACCGCTACAAGGCGGCGCTTTATCGGCTCTACAACAAAGAGCTGCGCAAAGACCCGACGCTCAAGGGCCAGATCGTGCTGCGCCTGACGATCGAGCCGGACGGCAGCGTTTCGATGTGCGAGATGAAGTCGACGGACATGAATGCGCCGGATCTCACCGCGGCCGTGATCGAACGCGTGAAAGGGTTCGACTTCGGCGCCAAGGCGGTGCCGGCGATCACGATCTTCTATCCCATCGACTTCCTGCCGGCGGGATGAGCCTCTGAGCGATGGCCACACGATTACGAATCAGCGAGATGTTTCGTAGCGTCGCGTTCGCGGCGCTCGCGTTCTTTGCATTCTCCACGCAAGACGCACAAGCCCAGGCGGTGTGTCCGCCGGGCGGCGACATCGATGTCACGATCAACGACGGCGACAGCTTTTGCGAGCTGTGCGGCGTCGGTCAGATCCGGGCGCGAGTGAGCTATGCCGATGACGATAACTCACCGATTACGAACATCCGCATTTCTCAGGATCTGAGTGCGCCGGCGCTCGTGCCGATTCCAGGTACGACTGTCGTCACTGTTAGCAGCGGCGCGACGCCCGCCGCGCCCGTGCCGACGAACGTCGGTGGCGTATGGACGTGGGACTTCGGTGGATATCAGCTCGTGCCGGACGGTACTACGCCAGCGAACGGCGAGTTCGTCGAAATCACTTATCGGGTGAGACGCGCCAATGGCGCGAACGAAGAAGGACTGTTCACCGCGAGCAAGGCGATCAGCGCCACGCTCAACTACAACCCGGTGGGCTCGGCGACCGCGTGTCCGATCCAGACCGATTCCTCCAATCTGACATTCCGCGCGCCCGATCCTGAAATCGTCAAGGCGGGTCGCAACGTCGATGCGGGCCAGCCCGCGAACGATTATCGGAATCCGGTCTACGGCAACAACAACGACGACATCATCTGGCGCATCCAGATCGACAACGACGGTCTCGCGGCCATGCAGGACGTGCGCCTCGACGATGTGATGGCGGTCGATAACCTCGACATCAATTACGCATGTCCCACCGAAGCGTCCGCGACTGCTGTCGCCAACAACAATGGCGCCTTGCCCGGCGGCTCGCCGTGTATCAGTGCAAGCAATACGTTTAATGACTTCATTGTCGCCGATCCGTTCGGCGTCAACGCAGCGACGACCAACTTTCCGAACGGCGGTGCGGTCAACGGCTTCACGCGCAACTTGAACGGCCGCGACATCGACGTGCAGGCGAACGGTGTGGCGTCGGTGTTGTTCCTGGTAGGCAAGGTCACGGCGGACGGCTCGTGTATGTCGGGCGGCCGAGTCAACACCGTCCGCAATGCCGGCTTCGGTTGCGAAGCCGATGCCAACGGCGCCGGCGGCATCCCGATTCCGAACGAAACCGCCCTGATACGCACATATCACGGCGACACGCGCGACCGGCCTTTCGTCGAAAGCTTCTTTACGGGCGTCAACACACTCGGCACCACTGTCCGCTCGACTCAGCCGTTCGGCGCGCGCGGCCTGGTCACATTGAAAATTACTAACGACAGCGGCGGCACGCTCAAGAACATCGTGCTGACCGACGTGCTGCCGCCGAACTACGTCGTCGATCCGACCTACTGGACCGCCGGCAACACCAAGAACCTGCAGGTAAATGGCGCCGAGACCATGGGCGTCAACATCATCCAGCCCGAGTTCGGTGCCTATCCGGGCATGGTCGATCGCATCACCTGGGAAAACCCGGCGGCCAATCCCGCCGCGCCGTCGCAGACGCCGCTGCAAAACATTTCGCCGCGATTCCGTCTGCACAGCTCGACCACTCATCCGATCTACTCCGATCAGGTGAACATGCTGCGACAGGGCGACACGGTCATCGTGACGTTCCCTGTGGTGCTGATCAGCCAGAATCGCGCCGCCTTCGAGCCATACGACTTGCGCGCGGACCTGGATGTGAGAACCGAAGGTCCGGGCGACGGCACCGATCCGCAAGAAGTGCCGACGGCGAACGATCGACTGACCATCGTTTACGACACTTTCTGTCCCGGCCAGGGCCGGCTGAGTCGCGACTATGTGACTTCCGTCAATCCGTCGCCGGAAGACCTGGATATCCGCATCACGGACATCAACAACGTCGAAGCCGACGTGCAGCCGGTGTTCATTCTCACCAACGATCCGAATCAACCGCTGCCGATCCGCGTGCGCCTGTCCAACAACGGCGGCCACAGCGCCGAGGACTATCACGCATTTGTGAGCTTCGGCGCGACCATGCAGGTGATCAACGCGCCGACCGGATGTTCCGTCTACACAGTCGGCGGCACGCCCACGCAACCCAATCCGTGGAAGGTGTGGACGCAGCCGAGTCCGATTCCTTCGACGGCGACGGTGTATCACTGCACGCAGCCCACTGCGATTGCGCCGGCGCAGACGGTGAACCTCGATTTCCGAGTCATCAAGACGTCGGATCCAACGCGTATCGCCATCGACGATTTGTCGCTACGCGCCGATGTCGTCGGCGAGATCACGCTGTTCGACAACTCGCTGCTGTGGTTCCCGACGCCGATCCTGCGTCCGGACGGCCAGCTCGATCGCACCAACAACTATTCGCTCGACGGCATTCGTCACCGCGTGATCGGGTTCAACCTGATCAAGAGCTTCCTGCGTTGTAACGAAAACGACGAGACCACGGTGCCCGGCCCCAATGCGAAGCCGTCGCCGCGAGTGGAGATCGGCGAGGAATGTCAGTACCGCGTGCGTAGCGGCGGTTGGTTCGGTTTCAGAACACCGGGCTTCACGTTGATCCAAGTCGATCATGTGACGGTCACCGATCCGTTGCCGGCCGGGCAGGGGTATGTGTCCTCGACCGATCCGGACCCGACCAGCTCCGAGCAGATCTCCGAGATTTTCTTCGACGGGCTACCGACGTCGCCGACGCCGCGGTTGGGATTGGTCGCCCCGGGTAGTCCGCATGCGTGGACATTCAACAGCGCCACCCCCATCAATCGGCTGGACGAATGGTTCCAGGCCGATATCACCACGCGTTTGCTCAACAATCCGATCAACACGGTGGCCGCGCCGAATCAACATGCCGCGCGTAGCACTAACGTGCTGGTCTCGGATTTCAACGCGGTGTTCGAATCGGGCAGCACGCGAACGGGTTATCCGCTCGGTCCCTCGACCGTTGGTTATCCGAATGAACCGATTCGCCGTGAAGACCTGACGATCACCGAGCCACGCCTCACGGTCGTGAAGCAGGTATGTAACGAAACCCGCTATGGCGTCGGCCCGGCTTGTACCAACTGGACGACGCTCGCCGACGACGGCGACGCGTACAACGATTACATCTACCGACTCATCGTCACCAACGAAGCCGCCGCCGCTGGCATCGCTCGCTCGCCCGCGTACGACCTGGTAGTGACCGATACGCTCGATCCAAGCGGCCTTGCGTGCGTGATGCCGTTCACCGACGACGCACTCGATAACGATGCGGACGGCAGCGAAGGCGCCGGCGACAGCAACGGCGAAGGCACGGTCGCGAACAACTGCACGATGCCGGCGACGCCCGGCTCGGCCATCGTCACGTTCTCTCATACGCACAGCACGGGACTGCGACGCCTCAATCCCGGCCAGTCGGTGACGTTGTTCTATCGCGTGGACTTCAACGACGACGCGGCGCCGTTGCAAACTTTCACGAACACTTATCGTTCGGTGTACGACTCGCTCGCGGGCAGCACCAACGAGAGCGGCAATCAGACGATCGATCGGCGTCCGAACGGCAACATCGGCGGCGCTCGCGTTCACACCAGCGATCAAGCGGTCGCGCGCGTTCGCATGATCGCGGTTCAAACGCAGCCGAAGCGCATCACGCGCACGTCGCTGACTCCCGCGCCGACACCGCCGGCCCCGCAGCAGGTGGTCGTCGGTGAAGAAGTCGAGTTCGAGCTGACGACGCTGCTACCCGTGGCGAGACTCGCGAACTTCACGATTCGCGACGAGCTGCCGCCGGGACTGCGTTGTTCCGACGCGCCGGCCATCAATTTGAGTGCGCCTCCGTACTCTGCGGCGGGCTTCCAGCCGGGCGGCACGTTCACGCCGACGTGTTCCGATTCGGTGGTCGAATGGAACTTCGGCACCCAGCGCATCACGCGGGGCACGACGCCGGACAATCGTTATCCCTTCAGCATTCGCTTCATCACGCGTGTCGAGAACAGCACGCTGACGAACGACGGCACCGTGCTGTCGAACGGCACGCCGGCGACGAACGTGACCGCGCGCTATGTGAACGAAGCGGGCACGCTGGTCGAGCTCACGTTCGGTCAAGTCGACATGCTGGTGCGTGAGCCGCGCGTCGTGGTGACGAAGTCGTTTGCACCCGTCGTGAATGCGGATGCGGCCGACGAGTTGCAGGTCACCGTTACGGCGACCAACAACGGCACGAGCCCCGCTTATAACTTGCGCGTGCTCGATGACCTCACGGCCGGATACTTTACGTACGTAGGAAACATCACCGGCGCGACGCCGCCGACCGCCGACACGACGGTGCTCGGTGCGGATCGGCCGGTGTTCAACTTCCCATCCGGCTATGCAGTGGCGCCGAGTGCGACCGTCACTTTCACGTTCGTCGTGAGAGTCACGCCGACGGTTCAGCCGCACAAGGTGTTGGCCAACACGATTTACGCCGCGTGGACGTCGCTGCCCGGACGCAGCACCGCGCTCAACTCGACCGGCCAGATCGGCCCCGATGGTGCTGCAAACGGCATGCGTAACGGCGCGTTGCCGAATGCTGGCAGCACGCTCAACGATTACGAAGCGCGTGCGAGTGCTTCCGTGACGGTGCCGGCGCTCACGCTGACGAAGACAGATCGCAATCCGGCGCTGGCGCCTGAGATCGGCACGCACAAGCCGTTCCAGATCGTCGTCAACTTGCCGGAAGGCGTGACCGAAAATCTGTCGGTCGCGGACAATCTCAACTTCGGCGGCACGAGCTACGTGCTAGCGAACAATGCGACGTTTGATGTGACGTATGAATTCGTCGGCATCGACACCATCAACGGTCAGGCGCCGACGGAAGCCGCGTTCACTGCAGCGCCTGCGGACGGCGCGACAAATACTGCGACCTGGAACATTGGCCGAGTCGTTACGACGTCGGAGAACGACCGCGCGACCACTGCGCTCTCGCCGGCAATTCGTATCAACTACTTCGCGCGCATCAACAACGACCTCGTGACGGATGCGAACGACATCCTGCGCAATTCCGTGGATGTCACTTATCGAAACGGCGAGACCGGCGCGCCGCAAGCCATCAACTACGTCGCCGATCTGATCACGGTGCGCGAGCCGGTCCTGACTGCGACCAAAGAGCTGAGCAACGTCACCACCGGCAAGAATCCGGCCGATCCGCTGGCGCTCGGCGACATCGTGCAGTACGTGGTCACGATCACGAACGCGGGCGGTGCGACGGCATACGATGTGAACATCGTCGACACGTTGCCGATCGAACTGACGTTGAGCGGCGACTACACGCCGACTGCGACCATCAATACCGTGCCGGTCACGGGATTCATCGCAGCTCCTGCCGGTGCGCCGAATGGTCCGCTGGTGTGGGGCCGCGCGAACAACGATCAGAGTCTGGATCTGCCGGCGGGCGCGTTCCTTGAGCTCACCTATCGTGTGGTCGTGCAGGCGCCGCCGACCGATGCAACTGGCATCACCAATCGCGTCAATATCGATTGGACCTCGCTGCAAAGCCCGAGCACGTATGAGCGCACGGGCGCGGGTTGCCCGACGATTACGCCTCCCAACGATTACTGCGTTGGCGCGCTGTCGATGGGCAACGGCACGCCGGCTCCGCCGCCGCAAGCGCTGACGAAGGCCAACACGCAAGCGACTGCTTCCGTTGGTGAGGTCTTCCGCTATCGAGTGCGAGTGCCGTCGGTGCCGTACCCGTATGCGCTGTACGACGTGCGCATCACCGACGATCTCACCGCGTCCGCTGCGGACATGCGTTTCATCAGCGTGACCAAGATTGCCGGCACTCAGCCGTGGACGCCGCAGAACACCGGCACCGCCACGGTTCTGACCATCGAAGATCCGACTGCTGGCGTCGGCATCGATATTCCGCCGAACGAACAGATCGAAGTCGAGATCGCGGTTCAGTTGCTGGACACGCCGACCAACGTGACGGGGCTTACGTTCACCAACACCGCGAACTACTTCTTCAATCGCATCAACAACAACAATGCGAGCCAGCGTCCGGGCCTGCCGGGCACGACGCAGCCGATGACGATTGTCGGCCCCGACACGGTGACGGTGCAGAAGAACGGTCCCGCGCGCATGACGCTGGGTCAGCCCGGCGCGTTCTCGGTCAACGTGCAGAACACCGGCACCGGTCGTGCATGGGATCTCACACTCACAGATCGATTGCCGAACACGCCGACCAGCGGCATGTGCGACAACGCGCCGAACGGCTTCACGGCGCAGATGTATCGAGCGGACGGCACGACTGCTGTCGGCCCGGCGCTGGTGTTGGGTACGGATTTCTCTGCGACCTTCATGCCGGCGCCCCAGTGCGAGCTGTACTTCAAGATGCTCACGCCGGCCGCCGCGATCGAGCCGAACAATCGCTTGATCGTTCGTTATAACGCTTATCTCGATAACGACAGCGAACGTAACGCGGCGCTCACCAACATCGTGGGTGCGACGGAGTGGTTCAGCGCCGACCGTTCGAATCCGACGTACGCCGAAGAAGTGCGCGCCTATACGCGTGTGCTCACGGATGGCACGCCCACCGTGCTGGATCATCAGGACGCGTACACGGTCACGGCCGACTTGCCGGTGCTCCGGTTCGAAAAGACCGTGATCAATGTGACGACCGGTCAGGACCCGGGCCGACTCGCGACGCCAGGCGATGTGCTTCGCTATCGCATTCGTATCGAGAATCTGGTCGCCGATCCGGTGCCGGCATTTACATTGCGCGACGATCTCGGCCGTTTGAACTCGGTCGCATCGTTCACTCCTGGCACGTTGCAGTTGGTGACAGTGCCGGCCGGTGCGGATGTTGCCAGCACCAATCCGTCGGGCGGCACGAACAACTCGGGCCTGGTCGACGTTCGCAACCTGACGCTGGCGGGTCTCAACTCGTTCGTCGTCGTCGAGTACGAAGTGCGGCTTGCGCCGGTGCTCGCGAACAACAGCTTCGTCGCGAACCAGGCGCAGGTGTTGTTGAACAACATCGAAGTTTCACGCAGCGACGATCCGACCATCAACGCGGCGCCGGATCCGCTGGTGCTAGGCGACGAAGATCCGACGCGAGTGCAGATCACTTCGGCACCGAAGTTCCGCGTGCAGAAGACGAGCCGTTTCCTGGGCGCGAGCCCGACGGTGCTGCTGGCCGGCGAGTCGGTGCGATACACAATCACGGTGAAGAACATCGGCACCGACAACGCCGTCGATGTGGCGATCCGCGACCAGATCCCGGCGAACACGCGCTATGTCGCGGGCAGCACGACGATCAACGGTACGGCGCTACCCGATGCGGGCGGTACGTCACCGCTCGTGAATGGCATGGCCGTGTACGCACCCGAAGATACAACGTCTGGTCGCATGCGTGCCGATGCCACCAACACGGCAAGTAATGTTGCAACCATCACGTTCGATGTGACGACGTATCCGGACCTGCCCGACGGTACGGTCATTTCGAACCAAGCGTTCGTGAGCGCGGTGAGCGTCGGTATCATCGACTATCCGTCCGACGATCCGCGCACGCCCATCGTGAACGATCCGACGCGCGATGTGATCGGCAATGCACCGTTGCTGTTTGCCGATAAGCGTGTGGTGCTCGTGAATGATCTCGGCTCGCCGGGTGTCGTCGATCCGGGCGACACGCTGCGTTACACGATCACGATCTATAACACCGGTGCGATTCCCGCGACCGACGTGCGCCTGGTCGACAACGTGCCGCCGTTCACCACGTATGTGGCGAACTCGACGTTGCTGAACAATTTGCCGGTGGGCCAGCCCGATAACGGCTCTTCGCCGTTGGCAGCCGGTGTGTATGTCAGCTCGCAAGATCGCACGCCGCCGCTGCCGACAGCCGGTCAGGGCACGCTGTCGCCGAGCTCACAAGCGGTGGTGCAGTTCGATCTGCGTGTGAATGACGGCACGCCGAGCGGCACGATCATTCGCAACCAGGCGGTCGTGCGCACGGCGGAGTTGCCGAGCGTGTTGACCGACGGCGACGGCAATCCGTCGACGGGACCCGAGCCGACGATCGTTGTGGTTGGCAACGCTCAGCAACTCACGATTACCAAGGAAGTCGCCGTCGTCGGCGGTGGACCGGCTGCGCCGGGTGCGACGCTCGAATACGTCGTGCGCGTGACGAATATTTCCTTGTTGCCGGCGCTGTATGTGGTGATCCGTGACGATCTCGACATGGCCTCGCCGGGCTATCTCACGCTGGTCGAGAATTCGGCGACGTTGAACGGCACGGCCACGGGCCTAACCATCGCAGGTCCGGTGATCACGGCCGACTACTCGACCTCGTATGGTCCGTTGCAGCCGCGCCAGTCGGCGGTGCTGCGCTTCCGTGCCGTGATCAATCCGAGCTTGCTCGATGGCACGCGCATCACGAACACCGGTACGGTGACTTGGAACAATCCGCCGCGTACCGCGAGCGCGAGTATTTCGCTCGACGTCGGCGGCATGCCGGGCATCGGCGTGCTGAACGGCAAGGCGTGGCACGACGCGAATTTCAACCGAACGCTGGAAGCCAACGAGCGCGTGCTCGAAGGCTGGACGGTTGAGTTGTATCGCAACGATCGCGTGCTGCGCACCGTGCAGACCGATATGAACGGTGTGTATCGCATCGGTGGCGTCGCGCCCAACTATGCATCGGGCGATCGTTACGAAGTGCGCTTTACTGCGCCAGGCGCCGGTGCCAGCACAGCCAAGCTCGGCCGCGCGTACTCCGCGTTTACTAACGATCTGCAGCGGATCTACGACGTCATCGTCGACTACGGCAGCAACCTGCAAGACCTGAACCTGCCGATCGCGCCGAACGGTGTCGCGTACAACTCCGTGGCGCGCACGCCAGTGGCGAATGTCACCTTGCGCATGCTGAGCGGTTCCACTCGCACGGCGCTGCCTGCGAGCTGCTTCGACGATCCGGCCCAGCAGAACCAGCTGACATTGGTGGACGGTTATTACCGCTTCGACCTGAACTTCTCGGATCCGGCGTGTCCGAGCGGCGGCAGCTACATTCTCGATGTCACGCCGCCGCCGACGGGCTTCATCGGCACGTACTCGCAGATCATTCCGCCGACCACCTCGGCTGGAACGAATCCGTTCGGTGTGCCGACCTGTCCGGGTAGCGTCGACGATGCTGTGTCCGCCACGGGCGAGTTTTGCGAAGTGCAGATCTCCGAGTTCGCGCCGCCGATTACTGTGCGTGCGCGTAGTGCGGGTACGAAATATCACGCGAACGTTTCGCTGGATAACAACCTCGCGCCGGGGTCGAGCCAGATCTATAACAACCATGTGCCGGTCGATCCGGACCTGCAGGGTGCGTTGGCGATTTCCAAGACGACGCCATTGCTGAACGTGACGCGCGGTCAGCTGGTGCCTTACGTCATCACTTATAAGAACGTGACCGAGGTGCCGCTGTTCGATGTGGCCGTTGTCGACCGCATTCCAGCCGGCTTCCGTTACGTCGAAGGCTCGGCGCGCATCGACAACATTCCGGTCGAGCCGATCGTCGCGGGTCGCGAGCTCACATGGAACGATCTGTCCGTCGATCGCTCCGAAAGTCACACGCTGCTCGTGATCCTGGCGGTGGGTGCAGGTGTGAGCGAAGGTGAGTTTGTGAATCGCGTGCAGGCGATCCACATGCTGACCAGCCGCGCGTTGTCGAACGAAGCGTCGGCGACGGTGCGTGTGGTTCCCGATCCGACGTTCGATTGCACGGATATCACCGGCAAGGTGTTCGACGACGCCAATCGAAACGGCTACCAGGATGCGGGTGAAGAAGGCATCGCGGGCGTGCGTCTCGTGACGGCTCGCGGTCTCGCCGCCACGACCGATGCATATGGTCGTTATCACATCACCTGTGCGGCGATCCCGCGTGAAGGTCGTGGTAGCAACTTCGTCTTGAAGCTGGACGATCGCACGTTGCCGAGCGGCTATCGATCGTCGATGAACGAAGTGAAAGTACAACGTGCGACGCGCGGTAAGGCGCTGAAGTTCAACTTCGGTGCGTCCATCCATCGCGTCATCGGGCTCGACCTCGCGGATGCGGTGTTCGAACCCGGCACGACTGAACTGCGCGAGCAATGGAAGTCGCGCGTGCAGCTGCTGATGAATGAACTGCAGAAGGCGCCGGCGGTGCTGCGCCTGTCTTATCTCGCAGACGTCGAGGACGAACAACTCGTCGACCGCCGTATGAATGCGATCAAGGCCGAGATCATGCGCTCGGCTCAGGAATCGCACTTGAGTTATCCGCTGACCATCGAGCCCGAAGTGTTCTGGCGTCTCGGCGCACCTGTGCAGCAGCCCACTGCTGTGCGTGCCCCCGAGAGCAAGTGACCTCGCTGCCCAGGTGAACGGAATGTTGAAGCAACGTTATCTACTGTTGTTGTCGAGCACGCTGCTGGTGCTCGCGGCAAATGCTCAATCCGTGCAGGAGGCGACTCCGGGCGAAACGGTCGAGCGGCATTTGCCGCCGGACGATCCGCTGACGCCGTGGGCTCACAGCCCCGAGCTGCTGAAGACCGAGGCGGGCGACAAGCTGGAATTGCGGCAGATCGCGGCCGAGCGTTTTGAGACGGTGAAGCTTGCGAACGTCGTGCCGGCGATTCGGTTCGATTCGGGTGTGGCGGATATTTCGCCGGCGTTCGTCGATTCGCTGCGCAAGACGCTGGCCGACTTGAACGATCGCAAGAACGTTAGGTTGCATTTGATCGGGCATGCCGACGATCAGCCGTTGTCCGAATCGCTCGCACGCGTGTATGGCGACAACGCGGGGCTCGCGCGTGAGCGTGCGGGTGAAGTCGCTGAGTATTTGCAGAACCGGCTTGCTTTGCCGGCGGATGCGATTTCCTACGAGTGGGCCGGCTCGTCGAAGCCGATTGCCACCAACACGACCCCGGCGGGTCGTGCGTTGAATCGTCGCGTCGAAGTCGAAGTCTGGTACGACGAGGTCAAGCAGGCGAACGTCGAAGAGGAAGTGCTGGTCAAGCAGGAGCTGAAGCGTTTCAAGGTCTGCCGCATGGAGACCGTTTGCAAAATGCGCTTCAAGGAAGGGCATTCCCGGCGCGCGCGCATTCGTAATTTGATTCAGCCGCTGCGTTACGAGGATGCGACGGGCGATGTGCCCGCGCCTTTCGTCGAGAACGTTCGTCAGGCGATGGACAATCTCAAAGAGAAACAGAACGTCACGATCAAGCTGATCGGCTACACGGACAATGTGCCGCTGACGGGACGGAACGAGCGCATCTACGGCACGCACCTCGCGTTGTCCAAGGCTCGCGCGCATCGCGTGGCGTTGGCGATTCAAGAAGCGCTGGGGTTGCCGTCGACGAGCATCGTGAGTGACGGTCGTGGCGCGGGTACGCCCGTTGCGACCAACGACACGGCGCAGGGCCGCGCGCTGAATCGTCGCGTTGAAGTCGAGTTCTGGCACGACGATCCGCTGCAGGAACTGCCGGATGAGCCGGGACTGTGTCCGGACGCGCCGGGCGGTGAGATTGTTACTAAAGTCTACGAGCCGGCGTGGGGCCCGATTCCTGTGTTGCAGTTGGAGCAGGGCGGTCGGGCGGTGGTTCCTGGCGACTTCACGGCGCAGTTGCGTCGTGCGATGACGGATATCGCCGACAAAGATAACGTTCGGTTGCGCTTCGTCGGTTACACGAAGAACGAACGTTTGGATCGACGCACGGCTTCCGTGTATGGCGATGACATCGGCCTCGCCGCGTCCCGCGCTCGTCGCGCGATGGAAACGATCGCTGCCGAGATGAATCTCACACCTGCGCAAGCGGAGCACGAAGGTCGCGGCTATGTGCAGTCGAACGACGTCGTGAACGAGGGCTTTACCCAGGAAGGCTCGTCGCACATCGTCGTGCAGGTCGTGTATGACGAGCCGGCTATTCTGGATGATTACGAAGGTGTCGACATCACGCGCATGACGCGCGAGCTGAAGCCGAAGAACCCGTTTGCCTTGAACTTGATGCGCATCACCGTCGACGGCCAACCCATCGACGACCCCGGCCGCAGCTCCGCCGACATCCAGCGCTGCACCGACGTCGCGCTGGACCGCGCCGACATCGAGTTCCAGTTCGACAACATGCAATCGACCCCGAGATTGAGTGTGTCGGCATGGCCGAATACGGTGGTGATGTCGGAGATCAATGGAGAGGAATACCTGGCCTCGCTATTGGCGGCGCAGGCCGCCGCCTCGGCCACACCCGTAGATGTGCAATCCGGTTCTGATCTGGCGAGCGCGGAATCGGTCGCGGTTAAAGGCGACAATGCTGAGCAGGCTGACGCTGCGTCGGCCGCAAAAGAGGTTCGCGATGATGGCGCTGCTCAAGCGCAAGCAAATGTCGCTGCCGGGCAGGCCGGCACGAATGTCGCCTCGTCCATAGCCACTTCGGCGCCGGTGGCTCAAGCAACCGTCGCCTCCGCTGAATCGGCTGCTGTCGTTGCTAACGTAGCCGAAGCGAGCCACGTCAGCGCCGCTGTTCCGAACGCCGGCGAAGCCGGCAATGTCACGACCGTGGCAGGTGATGACGCGGCCGAAGATGAAGCAATCACGGAGGTTGTGCCTCTGACCGACGAAGAACGAGCGTTCGTTCAAACGCCCGCAGATGACACCATCCAATCTCCCATCGAGCCCAAAGTTCAAGCAGTGCGTCTGTTCGGCACGCCCGTGCGCTTCAGCATGTACGCGAACTACGCCTCCTTCATCGACCACTCCGAAGTTCGCATCTTCCAGGCCGGCCAATCGACACAAGCCGTCCCTCTGAAGGTCCTGCCCATCGACGCCGGCTACGCCGAATGGGAGCCGACCGCTGAGCAAACAACCGCTCCGATGCGCGAGCTCATGTACGTGCTCCGCGCCTACGACAAGGCCGGCAACTTCGACGAAACCAGCCCGCAACCGTTGTGGATCGTCTTGAACGACGGCAAGCACACCGACGTGCCACCGGAAGCTCTCCCAACGAGAGCGCCCAACGAACTGCTCGCGAGCTACGGCGCAACGGGCCTCTCGGTTCATAACATCCCGCTCGGCAGCGGCACGATCAAAGTCCGCGGCGGCAGCATCCCCGCGAATCACAGCGTCTGGGTCGCAGGCCGCCCGGTGCCCGTCGATCCGCAAGGTAACTTCCTCGCCGAGGAAATCCTCCCCTCCGGTCTGCACACCGTCGAAGTGGCAGTGCTCGACCAGGAAGGCAACGGCGCGATGTTCCTGCGCGATCTGCAATTCCAGAACAACGATTGGTTCTACGTCGGCATCGGCGATGTGACCGCATCGAGCACGCACACGACCGGTCCGGCCGATTTGCTCCAGGGTGAGAACGCGCCATATGACTACGACTCCTCGTTGGACGGACGCTTCGCGTTCTACACCAGTGGCAAGTTCGGCGAACACTGGCGTTTGAGTGCGAGCGCCGACACGCGCGAAGGCCCGGTCGAGGAGCTGTTCAGCAACTTCCTCAACAAGTCGCCCGACTCGCTGTTCCGTCGCATCGATCCCGATTATCACTATCCGACTTTCGGTGACGATTCCGTTGTCGAAGAAGTGGCGCCGACGCTCGGCAAGCTCTATGTGAAGCTGGCCCGCGACGACAGTCACGCGATGTGGGGTAACTTCAAGATCAACTACGCCGAGAACGAACTCGCGCAAGTCGATCGCGGCTTGTACGGCGGCAACCTGCATTATCAGTCCGAGTCGAGCACCAGCTTCGGCGAGCAACGCGTGTCGATCGACGGCTTCGCCGCCGAACCCGGTACACTCGCGAGCCGCGAAGAGTTCCGGGGCACCGGCGGATCGCTGTATTTCCTGCGCAATCAGGACATCCTGGTCGGCTCGGAACGTTTGCGCATCGAACTGCGCGACAAAGATTCGGGCTTGGTCACGGGTGTTGTGAACCTGCGCCCCGTGCTCGACTACGACATCGACTATCTGCAAGGTCGCGTCGTACTCACCGAACCACTCGCGTCGACCGTCGACGACAAACTGCTCGTGCGCAGTGGCGCACTCAGCGGCGATCAAGCATTCCTGGTCGCACGTTACGAATACACGCCGGGCTTCGATGAGATCGACTCGCTCGCCAGCGGCGGCCAGGCACACGTCTGGGTGAACGACTACGTCAAACTCGGTGTTACAACGAACGCGAACGAAGAAGGCGATGTCGACAGCAGCCTCGACGGCGCCGATGTGACGATCCGCCTGACGCCGGATTCCTGGTTCAAAGTGCAAGGCGGCCGCAGCGAAGGTCTGGTATCCAGCGCGTTGTACTCGAACGACGGCGGCTTCGATTTCGTCAACCCGGACACGACGGACTTCACCGCCGCGAGCGCCGACGCGTACCGCGCCGACATCAGCGTCGGGTTGAAAGACGTCGTCGATTGGATGCCGGGCCAGCTCACGCTTTACACGCAGTCGCTCGGTGCCGGTTATTCGGCGCCTGGCATGGGCACGCTCACCGATGTCGAACATTCCGGCGGCACGTTGCGAATGCAGTTGTTCGAGCGCGTAGACCTTCGTGCCAAGGCCGACAAACGCGAGCAGGATCAAGGCTTGTTCTCCGAAGCGCAGGAACTCGACCTGGGCTATCGCTTCAACGAACACTGGAGCACGAGCACCGGCGTGCGCAAGGATGAGCGCGAGTACACGGGCGCGTTCATGCCTGTGAACCGCGAACAAGGCGAGCGCACTGACGGCGTGATGCAACTCGCCTACGATTCCGGCGCGTCGTGGAGTGCTTATACGTTCGCGCAGGATACGTTGTCGAAGACGGCGGAACGTTTGGATAACGGACGCTTTGGCACCGGCGGCTCGTATCGCATGAGCGAACGTTTCCGCATCGACGCCGAAGTTTCCGATGGCGATCTCGGCCCGGGTGGCCGTCTCGGCACGAACTTCCTGTATTCCGAGCGCACCAGCCTGTACTTGAACTACGCGCTGGAGAACGAGCGCACCGACAACGGCCTGCGCGGCGGCCGCCGTGGCAATCTCATTTCAGGTATGAAACGTCGCCTGTCGGATGCGAGCAGTGTGTTCGTCGAAGAGCGTTATCAGCAGACCGATTCGATGTCGGGCCTCACGCACGCGACCGGCATGACCCTCGCACCGAACGACCGCTGGAACTTCGGCGCGAACACCGACATCGGCACGCTCAGCGACGACGAGACCGGCGCGGAGATCGACCGCGAAGCTGCGGGTGTGCGCATGGGTTACGGCTTCGAGGCTGTGCAGTGGTCGAGCGCCGTGGAATATCGTCTCGACAAGACATCGCAGATCGATTCCTCCACCTCCGAGCGCACGACCTGGCTGTTCCGAAACAGCTTCAAGTTCCAGCTGAACCCGGACTGGCGCGTGGTCGGCAAGTTCAATCACGCCATGAGCGAAAGCTCGCTCGGCCAGTTCTACGACGGCGGCTACACCGAAGCCGTGCTCGGTTATGGCTTCCGCCCCATCGCTAGCGACCGGCTCAACGCGCTCGCGAAGTACACGTACTTCTACAACGTGCCGACCACCGATCAGGTGACGCCGCAGAACACGATTGCCCAGTTCGTGCAGAAGAGCCACGTCGCGGCACTCGATCTCACGTACGACCTCACTCACAACTGGTCGGTCGGCGGCAAGTACGCCTATCGCCTGGGACAATTGAGCCTGGATCGCGAGAAAGAACAGTTCTTCGACAACCACGCCTCTTTATACATCGTGCGCACGGATATGAAGTTCTTCGGCGACTATGAAGGCCTGATCGAAGGCCGCTTGCTCGATATGACGGATCTGAACGAACAACGCAGCGGCGCACTGGTGGCGGTGTATCGTTACTTCGGCAAGCATGTGAAGGTCGGCGTCGGCTATAACTTCACGGACTTCTCGGAAGACCTGACGGACTTGAGCTTCCGCAGCGAGGGTGCGTTCGTGAATTTGATCGGAACGATGTGAGGCGAGGTTAGAAGCCCTTGCTGATTCTCATATAGATGAATCGTCCGGTCAGATCTGCCTGGGAGACGTCATAGCCCAGGACCCCGCCGGCGTTTGCAAACGTCGGCGTCCGATCGAACACATTGCGGACGCCGAAAGTGATCTTCGAGCGATCCAGCAGGGCGTTGCCGGCGAAACTCAGGTTCACCCAGGTTTGTACGTCCACGAGGGTTTGCGAGTCGATGCGACGATCCAGCACGCCCATCGAGAAGTCCGAGTCTCGATAGGAAGGAGTGAAGGTCGCGGTGGTCGTCGCTCCGACGGAGCCGAATTTCCAACTCAAGGTGCCGACGGTGCGCCATTCGGGAATCGTGCCTTGTGCGTTGGCGATGCCGACGCGATTCGCCGGTAATACGCCATCCATATCGTAGCTGACGTATTCGTCGACCCAGGTTGCGGATAAGCCGACTGTCCACTGTCCCAGGTCGTTCTCCAGCGAAAGCGAAGCGTCCAGGTCGGCGCCGCCAGTCTCCAGACCGCCGAAGTTGGTTCGACGCACATCGACCAGGAGCGCTCTTCCGGCGTGCCCGGCCTGCACATCTCGGCTGTTCGAAACATCGCGTGCGACGCGACCCTGGATCGGACTGTCCTCGTACAGCAGAGCTTGATAGTTCGGCATCACGATCCGATCGGCCATTGCGACTCGCCAGTAACTGGCGCCAAGCTGCAATCCCGGCACGCTCGCGGGGCTGAAAACAAAACCGGTGGTGAAAGAATGAGCGGTGACGACGTCGAGATCGGGATTGCCGCCCACGCGTAGCACGAAGTTCGATACCTCGCCGCCGCGTTGCGGGTCCGAGACGGGCAGGACGGCGAGATATGAAGGCATGTGCTGTTCGAACAAGGACGGCGGACGGAAGCTGGTCCCGTACGCAGCTCGAAACAACCAGCCTTTGGCGGGACGCCAGGCAAGTCCATATTGGGGATTCACGATGGGCTCGCCGTCGCCGTAGTCGTCGACGCGAGCGGCGATCTTCAACGATAGATTGTCCAGCACCGGCACGCGCACCTCAGAGAACACTGACGCGATATCTCGACCGATATCGACACGCTGACCTTCCAAGAACGACGCTTGGTCACGACGCCATTCGCCGCCGACCACCAGATCCACAGATTGTTTGCCCAGGTTGAACAGCGGCCCGCGAATGAACGCCGAGACTTGCGAGCTCGCGAACGAAAAGTCGTTTCGCTGCGGCGAAGCCAGCAGCGAATCCAATAGCGCGGGGCTGCCTGCCACTTCCGAAAAGAGATTGAGCGCAGTCTGCGGGTCGGTGGAGTTGACGGCGGTGGTGACGTGACGGGAATCGATCGCTCCGCGCGACGTATTCGATCCGTGTTCACGATGCAGCAGTCCCGAGATCTCCCATTGCCAGCGACCAAACTGGCCGCGCGCGCCGCCGACCAGCCGCAGCAGATCGGTGTCGTAGGTGTACGAGATGGGTTCCATGGTCGAGAACGCGTAGTCCACCGCGACCGGAACTCCGAACGGATTGTATGGATTGGTTGCCGGAACGACCTGGCGACTCAGCGACGGATGAGAGCGCAGCGCGATCGATTCGCCGTTGGCCACCATCAGTTCGCCGAACAAAGAGATATTTTCGCCGAGTTGATACTCCAGCGAGCCGAAAGCACTCATGCGCTCGGAACGTGGCGTGATCGACCAATCGCTGGACGAGCTGTATAGATTGGTCACGCCGTCGGTCGCGAAGAAGTCGGCGAGCGATAGTGCTCCCGTGGTTCCGAATGGAACCGCGGCGCGCGAGGAGGAGAGTCCTGGCAACGGCTGCCCCGAGAGGGAATAAACGTTACCGGGATTGATCGAGCTGACGCGGTAATCGCGCCCACCGAAGCGGCGGTAATCCTGGTTGGCCGACAGATCGCGCTGTGCGCCGATCAGCTCGCCGGTCTCATAGTAGTCGAGCAGCAATGTGGACTTCAGGCACTGGTTGTAGGTGCCGAGCGAGACAGTGGCGCGGCGCTGTTCGCCACCGCCGTCGGCTTGGCCGTAGTGCAAAGAAACTTCAGGAGTTTCGATCCGGTCCTTCAAGATGATATTGACGACGCCGCCGATCGCGTCGGTGCCGTAAATCGCCGAGGCGGAATCGGACATCACTTCGATGCGTTCCACGGCCGTCAACGGAATATTGTTGAGGTCGACCGAGTTCAACGAGATGCTGTTAGCGCTCGGCGCCACTCGGCGTCCGTTGATCAGCACCAGCGTGGTGTCGAATCCCAGGCCGCGCAACTGAATGGACTGCGTGCCGCTCTGAAAGTGTCCCGCACCGAAAGAATACGGCTGCTGGGCGAGATAGCGCGCAAAGTCCGGCAGCGAGGACGCGCCTGAGCGCTCAATCTCAGAGCGGCTGTAAATCCGCACCGGCGCCGGCCCGCCCTCAGTATTGGCGAGCCGGGTGCCGGTGACCAGAACTTCCTGCGTGTTGTCTTCGGCATGCGGCGGTTCGACAGGCATGACGAAGATCAAGATCATGTCGTCTTTCCAGATATACGACAGGTCCGTGCCGCGCAGGAGCCCTTTCAACGCCTGGTCGATGGTGGCCTCACCTGAGAGTTGAGGGAGCCGGCGAGTCGTACTGTTTTCGACGTTGAGTTGCGTGCCGATCTGCACCCCGGTCTGGCGCGTAAACTGCTCCAGCACGGCTGCGATCGAGCCGCCGTAGATCTCGAACCGATATGTTTGGTTTCGATCTGCCGCTGCGAGAGTCGCGCCCCACGTCAGTAACAGCGAAGCGGCGAGCGTCCGTGAGAGTCCGCGGAGTTGCATGGCATTCACTCCGACAGCCGGATCACATCCTTGGTCTCGTCCAGGGTCACGCCGGGTTCCGCGGCGACGATCTCCGCATATCTCTTCGGCGCCTCGGCATCGAGCTTGACGCTGGCGAACGCGATGACTTTGTTTCCCAGCGCGGGGTTGTCCACCACGATTTGAACGCGATTGCGGCGATTGAGCTGCTCGACGCCTTCGGCGACGCTCAGACCGCCGAGGATCAACATGCCGTTGGCCCACTGGAGCTTGCGTTCTGCGTCCACTTGCTTGAGATAGGGCGATACCAGCGAGCTGTCGGTTACGCGCAGTTCGTCTCCTGCCTTCAGCCTCACGACCTTGCCATTGGCCTCGCCACGAGCTCGAATTTCTACGACGCCTTCGGAGACAGTCGCCGTGACGCCGGGTGCGATGGAAACACCGAACCTGGTGCCGACTGCCTTGGCATCGATCAGCTCCGTTTTCACAATGAAAGGGCGGTTTGGATCTTTTGCGACCTCGAAGAGAGCGCCGCCCGAGTAGATGTGGACGATACGTTCCGCATCGGTGTATGCGACCTCGACCTTGCTACGGGCATCGACATACATCGTGGAACCATCCGGAAGCGCCATCTGCAGCACTTCTGCCGAACCTGTAGTGACGATCCGTTCGGGTTCCAGGTAGCCGCGTAACCCGAGGATCAGCGCGATGGCGAGCAGTAGCGAGGCCGCGATGCCTCTCAGCTTGAACGGAAGCGGGCGTTTCTCTCTCAGCGGATTCACGTGGCCGTCGAGCGCTTGCATGAAATCGCCAACGGCTGCAGTAAACAGGTCGGCGGTGTTTGCCTCGTGCGATCTGTCGCGGAGAGCGGCGTTGAAGCTGTTCAACGCGGACACCCTAGTAGTTCCTTCCAGAAGGTCGAATGTTTCATCCTCCTTGCGTCGGAACACCGAGAGCGCCGGAGCGACCGGCCCCTTGATGCTCTTGCCGAGGCTCGGCGCCCAACCGACACATATGTAGTCGTCGAGCTCGATACCGCAGATCGCAGCATCGCCGACATTGACGCGCACGGCACTGGCAAGCGGCACGAATTCTTCTGCGAACGACACTTCCTCCAGGCCTGCGATCCAACCGTCCGCGACGCGTTGAGTCACATGTTTGCCGTCGTCGGTGCGGAACACCGGGACCACGAATGTTCCGCCTTCGGGCACCGGCCGGCAGACACCCACCAGGACGCCGCATTGAGAGCTCATAGCAGCCTCCACTTCGTCTGCATCTCTTTCGCAAGCGCTTCGAGCACGGTGACGTAGTCCTTGGCCTGCTTGTATGGATCGACATCGAACCATCGCACCTCGATGCCCTGGCCCGGACCATTCAGGAACGAGGCGAGATACGAAGGGATCGGTCGCAGCTTGGGCAGGATCAGCGCACGCACCCATGGTGCGCGCAGCGGTATCGGCGCCTGGACCTGCAGCTCGAAGGCGAGCTTGCGATCGTCGGCACGGACGATTGCGGGGTCCTGCAGCAGGGCAACCATCGCTTCGACTTCGAACGCGCCGGCATAAGCGAGCGGCGGCACCGTGGGCTTCAAGGCCAGGTAATTGCGATTGGTGCCGAAGAACGACGCAATGTAACGACGGTGTGCATCGACCAGGGAGGTCAGCTCGAAATCGCACAGCTCCATGCAGCGGTGGAACCAGTCGCAATAGCGCCGATCGAGAAACGCGCCGGTGTCGAACGGAAACATTCGGTGGCTGGCGCTCAGGATTTCCGAGGACGCAATGATGACGACCGGGGCGCGTGCCGTCGTTCCCATCGACTGCAACGCTGCTTCGTTCAAGCGATAGGCGGGACGACCGTAAAAGAAATAAGTGCGCGTCCCGCCGAACCTGTCGCAAGGCTGAGGCACGAACTGCCCGCATTCGACCATCCCTCGGAACGCATAAGCATCCGTGGTGTGACACCACGCCAGCTCCTTGGGGCAAGGGCTGATGTTTTGCATCCATTGACACAAGCGCGAAGGGCCGGTGCCGGTTGAGTAGGAGCGCATGCTGGACATGACTGCGCCGGACGCCACCGTCAACCCTGAACGAGTTCATCGATCAGGGGATGAGCTTCCGCATCGCACCGGTCATACCTCAGACACCGGTGTCCGATAGGGAGGAGGCGGGCGATGGTGGAATTCTCGCGTCGTCGACTGATGCAGCTCCTGGCCGCGGCCGGGGGCGTGACTGCTCTCGAAGCCGGCGCCTCGGGGCGCTCGACCCTGCCGGTTCCCAACGTTTCGAACAACACTCAGCGCAACGGTTGGAATGCGCTCAAGCTGGCGACGCCGGCGATGCGCGATCCGGTGTGGGTCTACGACAACTGGACGGCGTATGTGGAAGGCGGCGGGCCGTTGGGTCATGTGCCGCTCACCGAACAGCTCGCCCTGCGCCAGCTCAACGAGTTGGTGCGGTTGAAACGTTCTGGCGTGCGTTTCGACTATTACATGATGAACGCGTTCTGGTTCGATCCGGACGGCGGCTATCGCAAGTGGCGCCAACCCGATTGGCCGGAAGGCCCGGACCGTTGGCTCGCGGCCTGTGCCGAAGCAGGCGTTCGACCCGGCATGTGGTTCGGCGCGAATTCGTTGTGGCAAATCAATCTGGCTCCGCAATGGCGCGACTCGGAAGCCACCGAGAGCACACGTAAGTACGCGCTCGGTGCGATGTCGTTTGCGGATGGCCCGTTCCTGGCGGACTTCATGGACACGCTCCAGCATTGGTACGAGCGCGGAGTGCGCATGTTCGAATTCGATATGGCGAACTTCGACGCGGCGACCGCCAAGGAAGTCCAAAGCTATTCGCCGCTGGAAATCCGGGATCGCAACCAGCAGGCGTTTCGTACAGCGCTGCGAGATTTTCGAACCAGGAACCCGGATGCGATGCTGGTCGCTTTCAACGGCTTCGGCGGCGATCACATCTCGACCTCGGCGCCGTTCCCGTTCAAAGATCCGATCGATGTTACCTGGCTCGAAGTGTTCGATTCCCTGTATTCCGGCGACACGCGCGCGTCGGATGTTCCGCAGGGAAATTTCTGGCGCTCGGTGGATCTCTACAACGATCACATGGTGCGTCGATACGAGCAGAGCGGCGTGCCGTTGGAGCGGATCGATCCGTTCTTCACGCTCAGCACGACATGGTTCGGCTACAAACGTGGCAAGCGCGCGTGGAAAGGAATGCTGTTGCTGACGTCGGCGCGCGGCTGCTGGAAGAAAACGATCTACGGCAATCTCGATCTGCTCAACGCCGAAGATGCCGCCTGGTTCTCGAAAGTGCAGCAGATGTATGCACCGGTGGTCGCGTTGGGCAGGACCAAGACGTTCGGCGGCATTCCGGGAAACATCGAACCTTACGGCTACGGTTCCGGCGATAGCAGCGGGTCGCTGTACCTGGTGGTGAATCCCGCGCAGGAGTCGCGCGTGATCGAGCTGCCGGTCCTGTCTTCGGTACAGACGCACGCGCGCGAACCTCGTTTGTTATTTCGAGATGCGGGCTTCGTGCCGACGTTCGAAGGTGGCGGCGTGCGACTGGGCGCCGAGCAGATGGCGTTGATCGGAATGGGACGATTCGCCGCTCCCGCGTTCGATCTGGGCGTGCAGGACGATGTCGTGATTCCCACCCGGCTCGAACCGCTCGATATCCAATTCAAGCAGCTCGATGCGCACACCATTCAGGCGACCTTCGTGCCTCCGCCCGGCGCGTTGCGGCTGATTTTTTCGCATCGCTCGCCGAGCGGTGAGATCGTGAAAAGCCTGGATTTACGCGGTCGAATGACGGCCGAGCAGGATCGCAGGAAGGTCGCGATTAACACCGACATCGATCCCGACCAAGCGATGTTCGGCATGCTGTCATGGACCGCTGGCGAAATTCCGCAGCGGTCGCTGGCGAGCAAGCGGCCGGTGACGATTCGTTACTCGCTCAAGTCGGACCAGGCGCTGCAGCTCGTTGGAAAAGTCTACTCGCTAACCTATTGAAGGATGCGTTGCTGGTCTTGAGCCATTCGGCGCGCACGGAACGCAGCGGATGGCGACTCAGCGCGGTGTAGAAAAAGACCATGCTTGAGTTCACCAGCAAGGCGGGTGCCAGAGCGATCGCGAGAGCAAGCGTTCGCTCTCGCCAGGTTCGCGTCAGTGGACGAATCCAGCGTCGATAGTCCGCCAGGGAGTAATAGTTCATGGCACGAGCCGACAGCAGCGCGAACGGCTTCAACAGATCGCGGATCAGGCGAGTCTTGACCGGCTCCGACACTGGCGCGGCAGAGATAATTGTCGGCAACCATTTGGCTTGAACGTCGAATACTTCGGAGGACCAGCGGCTGTTGCCGGAGCGGCAGGTCGCAAGCGGTTGGGCGATCAGCAACGTATCGCCGGGTAATGTGCGCTGAAAGATCACGCCAATATGTATCAACAGGGAGCCGTAGAACTCGGAGCGTTGCCGGTCCAGCCACAGCTGCCGTCGAATGACGACGGCGCCGATGAAGATCATGGGCAACACGTACTCGATGAGTCGATCCATCTGCGCCGGGCCGTACACACGGTCCTCGACCAGATCGGGAAAGCTCGACGGCGAGATCGTCGTTTCGAGGTTGACGTCTTTGATGTCCCAGTTGCCCAGCACCAGGCTGTACGGCCGAGCGAGCGCGTCGAGCATCGTGCGAATCGCGCCGTCCTTCATCACGTCGTCGTCGCCGAACAGCCAGCAGTATTCGCCGCGCGCTTGTTCGACGGCGGTGTCGTAGTTGCGATCGAGTCCGAGATTCTCGGATTGTTTGATGTAACGGATGCGCGGGTAGCGTTCGGCAAACTCGGCGACGACGCGCGCCGTGTCGTCGCCAGAGGCGTTGTCCGCCACCACGATCTCACATTCGTCGGTCAATTGCGTGACGATGCTTTGGAGTGCGTGCGCGAGAAAATTGCTTCGATTATATGTGCCAATGCAGATCGATACCTTGACCTGCGCCGGGTCGGATGACATGCGGTGTGCTTCCATGCGTCCAAATAACAGCCGTACCGAAACTACGACAGGCTGACGCTCATTGCAAATAACACGTTGTTACGGATATTCCATGGTCAAGTCGCTCACTGTCGCTCGCCTTTTCGACGCGCCCGATCTCGCCGGGCCGCAGCTGCGGATGCCAAAATTTTCGCCCGACGGGCGGTATGTGACTTATCTGCAGGGCAAAGCGGACAACAAAAATCAGCTTGATCTGTGGGCATTCGATACGCAAGCGGGCACCGCGCGCCTGCTGGTCGATTCTCGCGAGCTGATCGGCGACGACGAATTGTTGTCGGCGGAAGAGGAGGCGAGGCGCGAGCGTGCGCGGACCGAGTCGCTCCGCGGTATCGTCGAGTACGAGTTCTCCAGCAATGGACGACAGTTGCTGATTCCGCTCGGCGGCCATTTATATCTGTACGATTTGAGCGCTCAGCGAAACGCGGTCGTACAGTTGACTCACGGCGAGTCGCACGCCACCGATGCGAGGATTTCTCCAGCCGGCAACTACGTCAGCTTCGTTCGCGATCAGAACCTGTTCGTGATCGATTTGAGCGCTCGCCTGTACCGCGCGATCACGACTGATGGCACCGGGCTGGTGCAAAACGGTGTCGCGGAGTTCGTTGCGCAAGAAGAGATTGGCCGACGCACCGGATATTGGTGGTCGCCGGACGAGTCGCAGATTGCTTTCACGCGCATCGACGACTCTCCGGTGCAGGAAAGCGAGCGCTTCGAGATTCACGGCGACGGTTTTCGTGTATTCCGCCAGCGCTATCCGACCGCGGGTACGGCCAACGCCAAGGTCGAGTTGAAAGTCGTCGCGCTCGCGAGCGGCAAAGTCGTCGATGTGGATCTGCAGCTCGGCGACGGCTATCTCGCACGCGTCAAATGGTTTCCCGATTCCAAGCACCTGGCCGTGCAACGCCAGCCCCGCGACCAGAAAAAGCTGGAGCTGCTGAAAGTCGACACGAGCACGGGGCGTGGCACGGTCCTTTTGACCGAGACGCGTCCGCACTGGATCGAGCTCAACGACGACCTGGTATTTCTGAAGGCGCAGCCCGCGTTTGTCTGGGGCTCGCGCCGCACCGGTTACAAACATCTGTACCTGTACGACCTCGACGGCGCGCTCCTGCGTCCGCTCACCGCAGGCGACTGGATGGTCGTCGGCAACAACAGCGAGAACGGGTTGGTCGGTGTCGATGAGCGTCAAGGCCGTGTGTACTTCCTCGCCAACGAAGCTTCGCCCGTGGAGCGACAGCTTTACTGGAGCTCACTCCAGACTCACGAGCCATCGCAGGTGACTCGGATCTCGCGTGAAGCAGGTTGGCACGACGTGCAGCTGCTGCCCGGCGAGTCGAGTTACCTGGATGTCTTCTCATGTCCAGATGCGCCGACGTCGGCAAGCTTGCGCAGGCTCGACGGCTCGGTGCAATGGTGGCTCCTGCGAAACGAACTCGATGTTTCGCATCCGTACACCGAGTTCATGGCTGCGCACGTCAACGAAGAGTTCGGCACGCTGATTGCGAGCGACGGCCAGACGTTGCACTACCGGCTGTTGAAGCCGGCGAACATGATCGTCGGCAAGCAGTACCCGGCAGTCATCGACGTTTACGGCGGGCCACGCTCGCAGTATGTCCGCAAGGACTGGTTGGGCGGCTCGCGCATCATGGAAGGCTTGTTTCGACAGGTGCTGGCCCAGAACGGCTTCGTCGTGCTGGCACTCGACAACCGCGGTTCGGGATTCCGAGGCGATGCGTTCGAATCCGTGATCGCCCATCGCACCGGCAAAGTCGAAATCGAGGATCAGCTGCGCGGCGTGGAATTCCTGAAGTCACAACCCTTCGTGGCCGGCGATCGCATCGGCATCATGGGATGGAGCTATGGCGGTTACATGTCGCTGATGGCGCTGACGACGACCCAGGCGTTTCGCGCTGGTATCGCCGGAGCGCCGGTGACCGACTGGAGCCTGTACGACACTCATTACACAGAGCGCTATCTCGGAACGCCACAAACGAATGCCGCCGGATATGAACGCAGTGCTGTGCTTCCTTATGTGGAATCCCTGCACGGCAGATTGTTACTCGTGCATGGCATGGCCGACGATAACGTACTGTTCACGCACAGCACTCGTTTACTGCAGAAGTTGCAGACGCTGCATCGGCCGTTCGATCTCATGACCTACCCGGGCGGCAAACACGGGCTGGTGCGAGTGCCGGGCCAGGGACGCCATTATTACGAAACGGTGTTGAGCTTCCTGCAGCGTGAATTAGCGCCGTCCTGAATCCGGTCCGGCAGCCCATTCTCGTTCAGAAAAGCTCGCTCGCTGCCGAAAAATTTCAGCGCATCTCCTCGGATCGATGCACTTAGCGCCGCAGCGGGATTACATGGCAACCACACCCGGTCTTAAAAAACAGGTGATCTTGTGGTTGCCATCGGAAGGCTTCCGGTCGGGACATTCCCGGCAGTTCTGTCGGTCCGCTGATTCAGCGGTACGCAATGGGCGCGAATTAGAAATGGGGAGCCTTCCGATGGCGGCGAGCATTCAGAGCCAGCGAAACACTATGCGAATTCCGTATTACCTGGGTTATTCCTTGGCCGCGTCGATCGCGGGGTTGACGGCCGTTACTTCGGTGTCCGCGCAGACGCGCGACGGCGACAGTAAAGAACTGGAGGTCGTGTACGTCACGGCACAGAAATATGCCGAGCGTCTGCAAGACGTGCCGGTGCCGGTTACGGCGGTGACCAGTGAAGCACTGGTCGAATCCGGCCAGCTGTCCGTCGAGGACTATTACACCCGTGTGCCGGGCTTGAATTACTCGGTGTCTGGCGAAGGTGGGCAATCGACGATCGCGATTCGCGGCATCACCACCGGCGGCGACACCAATCCCACCGTCGGCATCGTGATCGACGATATTCCCTATGGCTCCACGGTCGCGGCCGGCACCGGCTACGGCGTCTCGGTGGCCGATATCGATCCGGGCGATCTCGAACGCGTCGAAATACTGCGCGGTCCGCAAGGCACACTGTACGGTGCCAGCAGCATGGGCGGCCTGTTGAAGTTCGTGACCAAAGATCCGTCGACCGAAGAGTTCGGCGGTCGCGTGCAGGTCGGCAGCAGCAGTGTTCATGGCGGCGACGATTTCGGCTACAGCGTGCGCGGGTCGGTGAACATGCCGGTGAGCGACACCTTCGCCGTGCGTGCCAGCGCATTCACACTGGAAGAGCCAGGCTGGGTCGACAACGTCGAAACCGGTCAGGAAGATTTCAACACTCGTGAAAGCGAAGGCGGGCGCGTGTCGGCTTTGTGGCGCGCGTCGGAAGCATTCACGCTCAAGTTGAGCGCCCTGGTGCAAGACACTTCGCGCGTCGGCACCAACGAGTCCGATATCCGGCTCGGTCGCGAGGAATTCCGGCAACGTTTCCTGCCGGGCACCGGCACTTACGATCGCGACATCCAGGCGTACAGCGCCACGATGATCGCCAAGCTGGGCGAAGTCGAATTGACCTCGCTGACCGGCTACAGCGACGACACGCTGCGTACCAAGACCGATCTCACGTACGCGATCCCGGCGCTGATGGGCCTGCCGCGATTGTTCTACGGCGTCGGCCGCATGTACTCGGATAACGAGATCGAGACCGAAAAGCTGTCGCAAGAGTTGCGTGCCTCGATGGCATTGGGCGATCGCGTGCAGTGGCTGGTCGGCGGTTTCTACACCGACGAAGACATTCGCCTGACCGGCACCAACATCGCGGCAGACGACACCGGTGCTGCACGGGGCATGGTGTTCCAGCTCAACTACGGTCCGCAGACATATAAAGAGATGTCCGCGTTCACGACCTTCACGGTGCAGATCACCGACGGCTTCGACGTGCAGTTCGGCGGTCGTTACAGCGACACCGAACAAACCGCGTTGGGTATCTGGCGCGGTCCGCAATCGCAGTTGGTGTTCCGTGCGGACCCTCGCATCCTGGAACGTCAGACGGCGAAGGATAATGCGACCACGTACCTGTTCACGCCGCGCTGGAAGATCAACGACGACACGATGATCTATGCACGCATGGCCTCGGGCTATCGTCCGGGCGGTCCAAATAACGGTTGCGGTCACCCCAGCGTGCCGTGCCGCTTCGACTCCGATAACACACGCAACTACGACATCGGCTTCAAGGGTAACGTCGGCAACGGCCTGCTCGCCTACGACGCCGCGGTGTACATGATCAAGTGGGACGACATCCAGATTCCCGGTCTGTACAGCTCCGACTTCCTTTTCAGCTACACGGCGAATGTTTCCGAAGCGAAGAGCGAAGGCGTCGAGCTGTCGCTGGAGCTGCGGCCGCTCGACGGTTTGCGGGTCGGCACCTGGGCTGCCTACAACGATGCGAAGCTGACGGCCGACTTCCCGATATCGCAGGTGTTCCTGGTCGGACGCGACGGAGATCGCCTGCCGTACGCCGCTCGCAAGTCGGGCAACCTGTATGCCGATTACGAATTCCCCTTCATCGGCAGCAACGGTTCGGCGACGGTCGGCGCATCGCTGAGCTACGTCGGCGATCGCCTGGGTGGCTTCGAGGCGACGAACGTTCAACGCCAGCCGTATCCGTCCTACACGCAGCTCGACCTGACCGCGGGCGTGCAGTACGACTCGTGGGCGGTGCGCTTGTTCGCCAACAACGTTGCCGACAAGCGGGGCATCCTGCGAGCCGGCACGGACTCGCAGTTCACCAACAACTTCGTGACTTACATCCAGCCGCGCACCATCGGCCTGTCGCTATCGAAGACATTCTGATGTGACCGCACTGGTGTCAGCCAATCCGGTCGATGCAAGAGCTGGTTTGTTGAAATGGGCCAGGAGTTCCCTGGCCCCGCTCTCCACTGTCGTCCCCGGTGCGCCGTGGGACGACCTGGCGCCGCTCGGTAATATGATCGGCGACGCCACCCTCGTCGGTTTGAGCGAAGGTGTGCACTGTGCCGCCGAGCCGCTCGAATTTCGCAATCGCGTCTTTCAATATCTGGTCGAGCACAAAGGCTTCACGGCGATTGCCATCGAGTCTGGCATCGTCGAAAGCCGAGTTGTTCACGACTACGTGCGCGGTGCGAACGACGATGTATCGAATGTCTTGGCCCGCGGTATCAGCTGGGGCATGGACCAGTTGCCTCAGAATCGCGAGCTCGTGCAATGGATGCGCGACTACAACGCACGTCATCCTCGCAAAATAAACTTCTATGGCTTCGATGTGTCTGGAAGTCTCGCGAGCGCGGATGCAGCTCGTACTCACGACACAGCGTTGCAAGAAGCTCTCGAATTCTTGAGCAGCGTAGACGCGAACGCATGCACGGCGTTTCGCACGCGGCTCGATCCTCTCATGCATAGCATGCATTTCACGTTGCAGGGAAGCAGCGATCGCAATTGCTACGAACAGTTGAGTCAGCCGCAACGAGATGCACTGACCGCCGCCATTGCGGACCTAATCATCTGGTTCGAGCGGCACGAGGCCAGGTACTCCGCTGCGACGGGGGCAAGTGCATATGCCTGGGCTTACCGCGCCGCTATTGGAGCACGGCAAGTCGATAGCTGGTTGCGACAGGTGCCGGTCGGTTGGAATGTTTCGGACCGGACGAGTGCGCTTCAGGAAGCACTGTCGACGTTCTATCCCGCTGCCGCCGATGTGCGAGAACGAGCGCAGGCCGATAACCTCGATTGGATTGTCTCGCGGGAAGGCAGCGGCAAGATTCTGGTGTTCGCCTCGCGATATCACTTGAGCAGCGCGTCGTTGAAGCCGGGCTTCGGCGCCGAAGAGCGCGCTGCGCAGGAAGTTGCCGGTACTTATCTGCGTCGACGCTTTGGCTCGCGCTGGCTGACGATCGGCAATCTCATCGGCGAAGGTGAGGTTGAGTGCGGCAACTATCGCGAGAGCCTCGCGCGTGCGCCCGCTGAATCCATTGATGGCTTGGTTGGGCAAGCGGGCGCGCCGCTGTTCTTGCTCGATTTGCGAACGGCACCGGACACCGTGGCTCGCTGGTTGAGCCAGGAACATACACTCGTCGCCGGCGCTCAGACGCTTAAATTACCGTTGCGTGCGGCGTTCGACGTTCTCTTCTACATCGACAAAGTTACGCCTGCCTGTCGTGCGGCGGCGTCTTCCCGGTCCTGAGGATTAATGTTCAGTTCCGCTTACAAGCGCTATGCGCTCGCCGTCATTACCGCCGTCTACACGCTGAACATGTTCGACCGCGGGCTGATATTCATACTGCTTCAGCCCATCAAGGAAGACTTGGGGCTCAGCGATACGCAGCTGGGCCTGGTCACCGGCATTGCATTCGGGGTGTTCTACGCGACGTTGGGTATTCCGATTGCGCGTTGGACGGACCGGGGCAATCGCGTGACGATCACGTCGCTCGCCATCGGGCTGTGGGGCCTGACGGCGATGGCATGCATGCTCGTTTCCAACTTTTTCCATCTGGTGCTCGCGAGAATCGCCGCGGGTGTCGGTGATTCGGGCGTTCAACCGCCGACCTACTCGCTGCTCGGAGATTATTTTCCCGGCAACGCCGAGCGCACTAAAGCAATGTATGTTTGGTACGGGGCCGCGCCGCTTGCCTGTCTGGTCAGCTTTTCCAGTGCCGGGTGGATCAACGAGCAGTATGGCTGGCGCCTTGCGTTCTTCGTGAC
>Ga0247784_1000032_pt1 | contig 52181 bp, 40 predicted proteins | sample UWRJL169409R5_FD_179909 | JGI IMG/M metagenome (GOLD analysis project Ga0247784, IMG submission 179909) | Plant litter microbial communities from Arlington Agricultural Research Station in Wisconsin, United States - UWRJ-L169-409R-5 | ecosystem: Environmental > Terrestrial > Plant litter >...
AAGCGGCGGACGCGCCACCGCCGATGGGCGAAGCTGCACCGTCCCGCCCAACTTCTGCAACGCTCGCAAACGTCGCTCAAGCGAAGGAAACATCGGCACCGCCGTGCCTCCGAGAAAGCTGCGACTCGACGCCGCACTCACAGACAAGTGCGAAGCCCAGGTAGAAAGCACTCCCCCACCGCCCGCAGATGAAATCTCCTCCAACGCCCCACCGAGCGTATCGGGATCACGCGTAAGCCGCACAGCCGTCGCATCAGCCATGTACTTGCGTTGCCGCCACGCGAACGCCAGTAGCGGACCGAGCACGGCGAAGTTCACGATGCCACCGAAGAATCCAGTCATGATGACCGGGCCGCCGAGCACAAGCTTCGCGCCCTCGCGAATGCGATCTCGCAAAGTCTCCGCTTGAGCAGCACCCGGAGCGTCGTTGCTCTTGAACCCCTCGGACACTTCCTCCATCAACCGCTGGACATTCTTACGCGTCGGCCACAGCAGCGCTTTGAAAATATCCAGCAGGCTGCGCCCCGCCCCGCGATCTCCCATGATGGTGGCGAACCGACTCACTAGATTAAAGAACGCCAGCGTCAACGCCGCCCGCTCCCCAATGCGCATATCGCCATCGGCAATCGAAGCAATGAGGTGAGCCGCAACTCCTTGCATCTCCGCTCGATTCATTCGCGCCAGCAAACCTTTCGACACCACGATGATCGCGTGTTCCTCGTCATGCCCGAACACCGCTGCATTGATCAGCGTCGCTTCGGCCACGCGCACAGACGGCGCCGGCAGATTCGCGGCAATCGACATTTCCTGGATGACATTGACGAAGCGCTGCTCCGCCAGAACCGACGATTCGGGCGACCGGGTCGCGAGGCCACTGCTTTCGAAATGAGCCGCCGTGATCAGCGCACGACGCAAGCTGACGATGACGAGAGACATGACAATCAGCCCAGGCAACGCCGCGACACTCAGCCACACAACCCATCGGCCAACCGAAGCCGGCGCCGGCTCGCTCTGCACACGATCGACAAAGGTCATGAAGTCGCCAAGCAGGTTAGGCGCGGGCGTAACGATGTTCACGACATCGAATGCCAAACCAAGCAGCGCGTAAAACAATGGCGCCATCAACACCGCGACGACAAACGCCGCCACGACGATGCCGACTGCACTGACGGCCGTGACTCGCCAGGCGGCTTTACGATGCCGCTCAATGGCAGTAAAGAAGCTCTCACGTTCGGTGGGCGACAGTGCGGTCCACTGCTCGCCGGGGTCCTCCGTCGCGGAGGGGTGGGTCAGGTCCATGTGGGCTCAGACGCATTCATGCGCCCGAGTATGCCAGCAGGTCTCAGGACGTGGCGGTCGCTGCCGCCTTGACTCGACGCTCCGCGACGACTCGCGGACGATTCTGTGCCGGGCCAGTGGACTGCCGGAACGTCAGTGACGATTCGAGCACATGCTCCGATTTGTCGTCGGCCTCGCCGCGCAACTGCATCAACAGCAGCTCAGCGGCACGCGCCGCCATCGCGGGAATGGGCTGACGAATGGTCGTCAATGCCGGCCACACCTTGCTGGCCAACGGCATGTCGTCGAAACCCGCGACCGACAACTCTTCGGGCACCGCCAATCCCATCTCGTGCGCAACCGCCAGCACACCGGCCGCCATTTCATCGTTCGCTGCGAAAATCGCCGACGGCCGCTTCGCCTCCGGCAATTGCAACAACTTGCGCGCCGAACGCACGCCACACAGATAAGAGTTGTCGCCCTGAAGGACGAGTTTCTTATCGAGCGTGACGCCGCACGCACGCAACCCATCTGCGTAACCGCGGTAACGATCGGCAACAGCGATGTGATCGGGATGGCCGAGAATAAACCCGATGCGCCGATGACCGAGCGCAACCAACTGCTCCGTCATTCGTGCGCAGCTCTCGCGATCGTTGGTGAACACGCTGCGTTGAAAGTCGCTACGCTCGGCTGGCGCGATTCTCACAAACGGAATGCGCTGCTCTTCGAACAAACCGATCACCGGCGTGAGATCCGACAGCGGCGGAGTAATGATCACGCCGTCCGCGCGCGACTGGCGCACGCTGCGCCCGAGATCTTCGACCAGCTTGGGCGACTCGTAGTCGCAAGGATGCATGACAACTTGATAGTGCGCGGCCCGGCAGGTTTCGAGCACACCGGCCAGCACCGTCGTCGCGTAGTGATCGCACGAGTAGTCGTACAACAAACCGATCAGATACGACCGACTGCCGCCAAGACTGCGCGCCGAAGGATTCGGGTGATAGTCCAGCTTGCGGATCACCTTCATCACGCGCTCGCGCGTGTGCGGCTTCACCGTTTTGACGTTGTTGATGACCCGCGAAACAGTCTTGATCGACACGCGAGCCTGGGCCGCGACGTCGTGAATAGTGGCGCGAGTCGTACCTTGAGTCATGCTGCTCTTACTTGTGTCACGCGTGCCGTGGACTGCCGCACGATCAGTGACGACTCGACGAGCTGCAACGCCGCTTCACGACGTTGCTCGGCGGGCTCCTGCCCGTTGCGCAACTGTTCCATCAGTAATGCCGCTGCCCGCTCGGCCATCATCCGGATCGGTTGCCGTATTGTAGTGAGTCTGGGCCAGATCTGGCTGGCGATCGGCGAATCTTCGAAACCCGCGACCGACAGCTCCCCAGGAACGTCGATCTGCAGGTCGTGAGCCGCGCGCAGCACCCCGGCCGCCATTTCGTCGTTACTGGCAAAAATCGCCGTCGGCCGCTGGTCGCGACGCTGCACCAGCAATTCCCGGCCGCAGGCCATGCCTGAAGGGACCGTATTCGCACCACGTTTGACCAGCGTCGGAATCAACGGCAGGTCCGCCTGCTTCAACCCGTCCAGGTAGCCAAGATACCGCTGTTCGGACGCCGTGCAACTGGTCGGACCCGCAACGAACCCGATGTAACCGTGACCGTTACCCGCCAGATAAGTCACCATGGCGGCGCAGGCTTCGCGCTCGTTGGTGAACACGTTGCGAGCGAAATCGGCCCGCCGGGGCGAGGCGATCTTCACGACCGGCACCCCCTGCTCCAACAACGCTTCGACGATGGTTTCCATGTGGGAAAGCGGCGGCGTGAGGATGATGCCGTCGACTCGCACGCGCTGAACGAACGTCGCGATCTCGTCGACGACGTCGGATGCATACGCGTCGCAGGCATGCATGACGACTTGATAGTTCGCGGCGCGAAATGTCTGTAACGTGCCCATCTGCACTTCGGTGACATATCGAACTGCGGAACTATCGAACGGCATCCCGACCAGCAACGACTTATGCCCGGCCAGCGTGCGTGCTGTCGGGCTCGGTCGATAGCTGAGCTTGCGCATCACCTCCATCACGTGCTCGCGCGTCTGCGCCGTCACGGACGTGGAGTTATTCAACACACGCGAGACGGTTTTGATCGAGACGCGGGCCTGTGCTGCAACGGTGCTGATTGTGGGCCGTTGCAGTTTGTGAGCGACTTCCATGAGCTACTCCATCGGCGCAGATTGATCCGGAACGGGGCCGAGCTGGTCACGATCGCGATACGTCAGGCCGAAGCCGTAGGGGAACAGCGCCTCGTAGTCGCGATCGTTACGATTGAGAGCCAGTTGCGTGCTGTGCTTGGGCCACGAGTACGACAGCTTGCCCTTGAAGTCGTGATTCACGCCGCCGCTGGCATTTCGGAAAATCACATCGGCGATGCCGGCGCCTTCGCTGCCCGGCAACCACGCGGCCACGAATGCATCCGACGCATTCAACTCAGGATTGATCCAGAGCGGTCGTCCGCTGAAAAACACCGAGACCACCGGCACGCCGGCAGCACGCAGCTTTTTAAGTAGCTGCAAGTCGGCGTCGCCAGGGCTGACGTAATCGAGGGCTTTCAAATTGCCGGCGCCCTCCGCATACGGCTCCTCGCCGAACACGACCACGGCGACATCGGGCTTCCTGGTGAACTCACCGTCGGCGCTGTAAACGACAGAGCCGCCCGCTTTGCCCACGACAGAACGAATGCCGGTGAGCACGGACGTTGCGCCGGGGAAGTCGGCGTTGGTGTTTTCCGTGCCCTGCCAGGTGATCGTCCAACCGCCGGTTTGTTTGCTGATACTGTCGGCACCGCTGCCGGCAACGAGCACGTTGGACTTGCGCTTGAGCGGCAACAATCCACCTTTGTTCTTCAGCAACACCAGCGACTCACGCACCGCTTGTCTCGCCACTTCGCGATGGGCTGGCGCTCCAACCAATTCACTCTTGCCCGAAAGCGGTCGCGAGGACGGGCGACCTTTGTCGAACATGTGCGCGCGATATTTCAGGCGCAGGATGCGAGCCACCGCATCGTCGATGCGCGCTTCGGGAATCGTGCCGTCCTTGACCTGCGCGATCGTGTTCTGCAGGAACCCTTTCCACTGCGTCGGCACCATCACGATGTCGATGCCAGCGTTGATCGCCTGCGCGCACTTGTCCTTGGAACAAGCCTGCACTTCGTCGACGCCATCCCAGTCGCTCACGACCGGACCGTCGAAGCCCATTTGTTTCTTGAGCACGTTGGTGAGCAGGTACTTCTGCCCGTGCACTTTCCAACCGCGCCAGCTGTTGTACGAAGCCATGACGGTTTGCACGCCGGCATTCAATGCTGAGACATAACCCTGGCCGTGAATGTCCAGCAGCTGCTGCTCTGGCGCCAACGTGTCGCCGCGATCGACGCCCTGATCCGTGCCGCCATCGCCGATGAAATGTTTGGCAGTGGCGATCACATGATTCGAATCCAGAAACGTTGCCGTCGCCGCCGTTCCTTGCAGGCCGACGACCATCCGGCCGGCAAACGCCTTCACGATCTCCGGGTCTTCTGAATAACCTTCGTAAGTGCGGCCCCAACGATCGTCGCGCACGACCGCCACCGTCGGCGCGAATGCCCAATCGATGCCGGTGACCGCCACCTCGCTGGCAGTCACTTCGCCGATCCGTTGCAGGAGATCGGCGTTGCGAGTCGCACCCAACCCGATGTTGTGAGGAAACAGGGTCGCGCCGATCACGTTGTTGTGACCATGAACGGCGTCGGTGCCCCAGATCACGGGAATCGCCAACGCGCCGCCGGACGTATCCATCGACGCGTCGTAGAAACGATCCGCGAGCTTCACCCAATCGGCGACGCTCGCATGTTTGTTGTTGCCCGGAAACGCGCCACCGCCGTTGAGGATGGAACCGAGGTGATACTTGCGTACCTCCTCGGGTGTCACATCGCGAATTTCCGCCTGCACCATCTGCCCGACCTTTTGTTCGAGCGTCATGCGCGCCAGCCACTCGGCGATCTTCTGCTCCGTCGCCGCATCGGCCGGCACCGGGCTCGTCACGTGCGGCCATTGCACACGTGACGAGTCGGTGGAAACAGAATCGGCCGCCGAAATTGCAGCATGCCCTGCCAGCAACAGCCCGCAACACGCCGCTAGAACTGCCGATCGCGTCATCATCAGAAACTCACTCGCATACGCACGCCGTAGGTGCGCGGTGGATTGAAAACAAACTCTTGGGTGGTGCGATCGATCACGGCCTGCGTGGCGTGCGCTTCGTCCGTCACGTTGTTGACGAAACCTTCGACGCGAACGTTGCCATCGCCATGCGTGTAGCCCAGGCCAAGATCCAGGTGCACATAGCCGTGGACCTCATCGTGCAAGCGACGCAGATCGGTGCCGTAGCCACTCGCGATGCCATTCGCATCCACGGCAGTGACGGTGCGCGCACCTTGTTCACCCGAACCGCCGTTGAACGCGGTCAGGAAATAAGAGCTCTTGTAGGTCGCGGAGACGGTCCAATCCATCGAGCCGGTGCCGACTTCGAAGTCCTGCCCCAGGCGCACGTTCAACGTGATCGGCGGCGTGCGCGGCAGTTCGTTACCGCCAAGGTCGACCAGCAGATCGCCCGTTCCCGGATTTGCGCGACGATTGTCCGTGACCACGGAACCGTCTTTGTATTCCGTGTCCTGATACAGCAACGTCGCTGCCAGATCGAAGCCGCTACCGAACGAGTAAGCCGCATCGAACTGCAGGCCCATGTTGGTCGACTCGCCGATGTTTTGATTCAACGTCACGCTCGAACACGGCGTGTTCGGATCGGTGTCGTTACAGCCGGCGTCGTTGGACGGATCGTTGTCCAGCAGCTGCAAGCCGATCAGCGTGCTGAACACCTGATCGGTGTACTTCGAGTAGTAGGCGGACGCATTCAACACCAGCGGATTGCCGGCGAGCGTCAGCGTGTTCTTCGAGCCGAGCTCGAACATCGTGTTCTTTTCCGGGCCGACCGGCGGCGTGAACAGGTTCGTGCCGGGGCCGCTGTCCAAATCCACCGTGTCGTTGAAGCTCGGCGCCTTGTTGCCGGTCGCGACCAGGAAGTACAACAGACTGTCGTCGGTGAGGTCGTAGCCGACGCGGAAGCGCCAGTCGACATATGAATCCGAGTTCTCGCCGAACTGCTGAGTGGCGCTGCCGAAGTTGAAGCTCAGGCCGGGGAAGTTGGTGCACGAGTTCTGGAACTGGCTGGCCTTCACGCAACCGCCGTTCAAGAACGTGCCCAACGTATCGTTGACGCCGTAGCTCGCGATGCCGGCCTGATACAACAGGATGTAGTCCTGAATCGTGTTGGCAACGCCGTCGCCGTTCGCGTCCGGGTTGCGCAAGCCGCGGCTCAGTCCAGTCATGCGGAAGCCCGGCGTACCAGTGCGAATCGCCACGCCACCGGCGTTGATCCCCGCGATGAAGTTGAAGCCCACGCGCTCCTTGCTCTCGTCCGAGTAACGCGCGCCGCCCGTGATGCGCAGACGATCGGTGACTTTGAACGTGATATCGGCGTACGCCGACTCGGATTCGCCGATGGTCTTGCCCTGGTTGAATTCCAGATACGGCAGGTCGGTGGAATAGTCCTGTGGAATGCCCAGGAACACGGCCTGGTCTTCCTTGAACTTGTACAAGCCCACCGCCCAAGTCACGCGATCAGCGTCGTCCGGAGAAGTGAAGCGCAGTTCGTGCGTGCGGCTTTCGGAAGTTGTGTCCCAGATCAGCGCGCTGTAGTTGCCGTAGACGCGCTCCGCAATCCACGCTTGAGCAAGCGGGCTGGTCGGGCTGACGACGTTACCTTGCGCGACTTCGGCAAGCTCGTCACCGGCGAAGTCGAAGTTACGACCGCTGGTGGAGTGGCTCGCCGTGTAGTGCAGATCGCGGTAGCCGCCGATGTACTGCACGTTCACGAAATCGGTTTTATAAGTCGCGTTGAGCGATGCGCCCCAATGATCGGTGTCCTGCAAGGGGCTGAAGCCGACCATGTTCACGCGCCACGGATCGTCGACGCTGTTCCAATCGCGACCGCTTTCGGAAAGATTGAACATGTCGACGCCGCGCGAGCCGGTGCCCTTCGAGTTGAGGTAGTCACCGGAGAGCAGCACGGTGAACTGCTCCGAGGGTTGCACCAGGAAGTGCGCGCGAGCGCCGAGATCATCCTGCGATTCCCAGCCAAGCAGATTGGTCAGCGGACCGGTGTTGCGCACGTATTCATCGTGCTGGGCCGAGTAAACAGCGATGCGGCCGGCCGCGATCTCGCCGACAGGGACGTTCAATGCGCCGCGCAGTTCTTGCTGATCGTAGTTGCCGACTGCGTATTCGGCATAACCTTCGAATGTGCCGAGCTTGGGCTTGCGAGACACGATGTTGATCGAGCCGCCCAACGCGTTACGACCGCGCACGGTGCCCTGCGGGCCGACGTTCACTTCCACGCGATCGATATCGAAGAACGCGACACCGAGGCCGCGAGGACGAGGCACATACACGTCGTCCAAGTGAGGAGCGATGGCGGGATCGCCCAACTCGGTGTTGGCGTTGCTGCCGATGCCGCGCACGTAGAGCTCAGTGTTGCTTTCGTAATTGGAAATTTCGAGACCGGGCATCAGCGCCGGCAAGTCGAGCAGATCGCTCGCACCCAATGTATCGAGTGCCGCTTGTGACATCGCGACCGCGGTACCTTCGTAGCTCTGCAATGTTTGCTCGACGCGCTCGACGGAAACGATCACTTCTTCGATGGTTCGCCCGCCGGCGGCGTCTTCGGCGGCGTGAGCCGACAACGCGGATGCGGACAGCACGGCGGATATCGCCAGCGCCAGTGTTCTGGATGAATACATAAGTTCCCCCGACGGTGCGTTTGCTTGGTCGTCCGCCATTTCCGATGGCAGATCGTGAGCGTAGGGATACTCGCGGGAGACAACGTTGTCAATTTTAGTCGGAATTTCGTCCAGCGTTGAATCAGCAAAACCCTGTATTTATAGGCGTGACATCGTTGGTACATCCGAGTCTTGTTGTAGCCCGGACGAGGTCCAGAGATGGTTCGATGGGCGCGGATTTGCGCGTTCAGGTAAGACGCTGGTGGCCTGCGGCGGCTGCCGGGGAGGAGGGCCTTCGTTCCCTTGCAAAACCTTCTTCAGCAAAACTCTTATCTGACGCTGCGAACCGGCAAGATAGAGAACGACGCCAGCAGCGTGATGAACCCGGCGACGGTAAAGAGCCACGTGTAGTTATCCCCGCTGATCGCAAGGATCACCGGCCCGAAGGCCGGTGCCAGAGCTTGGGGTAAGGCGTTGGCGACGTTGAAGATGCCAAGGTCCTTCCCGGCGTCGCGCCAGCGATTCGGCAGCACATCGGTCACTAGTGCCAGATCCACCGCGAAGTAAACGCCATGGCCGATGCCGGTGATCGTCATGCCCACCAGGAACGTCACGTAATCGGACGCAACTGCAATCACCCACAGGCCAATTGCATACGCCGCCCCGCCAATGACGACAAAAATCTTGCGCCGTCCGATCGCATCCGATAATCGGCCGCCAAGAATGCTCACGGCGACGATGGCCAGCGTCTGCACCAGGATGCCTTGGAAGATCATCGTCGGAATCTGGTGCTCGGCGAGACCGAGCCGGTCGATGAGATAAAACGGCTGATAGGTATTCAGAAACGCCGTGCCCAATACCAGCAGCAAGCGACTCAACCAGGCCCACGCGAAGTCGGGATGACGCCGCGGATTCACCCAATAAATCTCCGCGGCCTTACTGAATTGCAACGGAGGCACCGTGCCTGGCTGCAAATGTCGATCGCGCAGCATGAAAGCAAACAACACGACCGCAGCGACACCGATCAACGCCGGCAACAGAAACATCGACAACATCGAGCCCGACACCGACTGCACGAGGAACGTGCCGCTCACCTGTCCGAGCGGCAGACAAATTCCCATCACGCCCGCGACCGTCCCGCGCTGTTCCGCAGGAATCTGATCCGGTAACACCGCAATCACTGCAGCGAGCACCGCATTGAATGCAAGCTGCGCGAGACACCAACCGATCAACACCGCGGCGACACTCTTCGCTGTCGCAATCATCAGCAACGCGCCAGCGCCACACACAATGCCGCCAATCAGCCACGGACGACGCATGCCGAAGCGCGACGTCGTGCGATCGCTCAAGCGACCGAACAACGGATTGCCGATGAGTGCGAAGAACGCACCGAAGCCCAACACCAGCGACAAGCTCGACGCTGCGGTCTGCGGATCGAGCTGACGGATTTTGAGCGCAATGGTCACGAGTACCGGCGTGAGCAATGCCAGCCACGTACCTGTGTAAGCCAGCGCATGGAGAGTGATGAACCCCCAGCCCACGCGCGGCTTGTGATCGACAGCTGCGGCCGACGCCGGCTGCTCTTGTGAATTCATGGCGCGCAGAATGCACGGAACCTCACCCGGTTCACAACCCATCGATTCCGCGCAATGAAATCAACGGACTGCGCACCGACCGTTGCAACGAAACCGCTTGCGTTTCCGGCGCGCGTTGTGACTACACTGCTTTGAGCTCACGGTACGCAGCCGAAATCAGACAGGCCGCGACTTGCGGAGCACGCGGTATAGAGGCCAGACGGATTCGACCGCAGCAACGGGGGACGACGATTGAACACGCAGAATTCCGCGGCCAGCCCGACCGCATTGAGTGGGGTTGTACCTTATCCGGCCTCGGCGCAGGCCTGGTATCTGGTTTTCGTCCTGCTGATTTTCTACATCTTCTCGTTCATCGATCGACAAATCATTTCGTTGCTGGTCGAGCCGATCAAGCGCGATCTACACGTGAGCGACACGCAGATCGGCATGCTGCAAGGACTCACATTCGCGCTGTTCTATACATTCTTCGGCATTCCCATCGGCCGTCTTGCGGATCGCAGGAATCGCAAAGGCATCATCGCGCTCGGCGTCATCGCGTGGTCCACGATGGCAACCTGGTGTGGCCTGGCAAAGAACTGGACGCAATTGGTGATTGCACGCGCAGGTGTCGGCGTCGGCGAAGCAGCGCTCTCGCCCGCCGCTTATTCGATGATCAGCGACGCGTTCCCGCGCGAGAAACAAGGCCGCGCCTTCAGTGTTTACAACATGGGTATAGCCATCGGTGCCGGCATCGCGATGCTCGTCGGCGGTCTCGTCGTCGCAGCGATCTCCACCGAAGGCAAAACATATGCACTGCCGGTGTTCGGCGACGTGCGTGCGTGGCAGTTCGTATTCATTGTCACTGGCCTGCCGGGAATCTTCCTGCCATTGTTGTTGCTCGGCGTGCGCGAACCGGTGCGACGCGGACTGATCAAAATGCAATCGGCGAGCGGCGAGGAGTTCGGACAAAAGGTGCCGTTCCGCGAAGTCGTGAAGTTCCTGTGGAAGCACAGCGACTACTACAGCCTGCACTTCATAGCGCTTGCGATGCTCGCAATGGTTGGTTACGCAGTCGGCGGATGGTTGCCCACCGTCATCGCGCGCACCTACGGTGTCGAACCTGCGAAGGTCGGAATGGTCATCGGGCTCTCGACGATCTTCATCAACACCACGGGAATTTTCCTGGCCGGCCGACTCTGCGACTTCTGGGCCTCGCGCGGTCAAACCGACGCGCCGATCAAAGTCTGTATGGTCGTGGCCATCGCCACGTTGTTAACCAGCTCGCTGACCGCCTTCATGCCGAGCTTCACGATTGCCATCGTCGCGATCTGCGTCGCCGGCCTGCCCTTCCACGGCTACGTGGCGATGGGGCCGATGGCTGTGAACCAGGTCACACCGAATCAAATGCGCGCGCAGATCTCGTCGGCCTATTTGTTCACGGTGAATCTGATCGGCCTCGGCGTCGGGCCGACACTGGTGCCGTTTATCAGCGATTACATCCTGAAGGATCAGATGCAGATTCGCTGGGCGCTGCTGATCGTCGTGGTGAGCGGCACCGCCATCGCGGCGACGCTATTGTGGTTCGCACGTCCGTTGTTCAGGGACAAAATTGCCGCCACCGCGCACTGGCAGTGATTTAGAGCAGCGATGGCATAGAATAGGAGCATGCAAACCACGCCCCTGTTGCCGCATCCATCGACACCCGATGACGCACTGGCCTCGATCACCGTCGAGGTCGACTCGCCCACCGACGATGTGCTGGTCCTGTATTACCGGATCGCCGGCGACATCGACCGCATTGCGCTGCCGGCGCAAGCGCCGAGCAAGGCGCAGGACCTGTTGTGGAAACATACCTGCTTCGAAGCTTTCCTCTCGCTGCCCGATAGCGAAGGTTATCTCGAATTCAACTTCTCGCCGTCGAGCCAGTGGGCCGCGTATCGCTTCGAAGATTATCGCCAGGGCATGCAACCGGTGATCCTGACGCCGACGCCGCGCGTGATCTGCCGGCGACGCGAAGGCGAGCTCGACGTCGATGTGGATTTGCATCTCGGCGCGATTCCCGAGCTTGCCGAGGCAATCGCCAATGGGCGCGAGCTGCGCCTGGCCGCGTCGGCCGTGATCGAAGACACGGAGGGACGCATTTCGTACTGGGCGCTGTCACATCCTCCCGGCAAGCCCGACTTTCATCATCGCGATGGCTTTGCGCTCGTGCTGGCCGGAGATCCGTCATGAAGTTTGGTATCGAACGGCTGCTCGCCGACACGACTTTGCAACGCGAGCTCAAGGGCAAGCGCGTCGCGTTGCTCGCGCATCCTGCGTCCGTCACTTCCGATCTCACGCATTCTCTCGATGCGCTCGCCGCCGCTGGCCTGACGCTCACCGCTGCATTCGGTCCGCAACACGGCCTGCGCGGCGACAAGCAGGACAACATGGTTGAGTCGCCGGACTTCAACGATCCGGCGCTCGGGATTCCGATATTTAGTTTGTATGGCACGGTGCGCCGGCCGACCGACGCGATGATGCAAACGTTCGACGTGTTGCTGGTCGATCTGCAAGACCTCGGTTGCCGCATCTACACGTTCATCACGACGCTGCGTTACGTGATGGAAGCGGCGGCGAAACATGGCAAATCGGTGTGGGTGCTCGATCGCCCCAATCCCGCCGGCCGGCCGGTGGAAGGCCTGCGCCTGCGGGCCGGTTGGGAAAGTTTCGTCGGCTCCGGTCCGATGCCGATGCGTCACGGCTTGACGCTCGGCGAGCTCGGTCATTGGTTCAAGAGCACGTTGCGTCTCGATGTCGACTACCGCGTGGTCGAAATGGAGGGTTGGCAACCTGAAGCCGCGCCCGGTTATGGCTGGCCCATCGGCGAACGCACGTGGGTCAATCCGAGCCCGAACGCGCCGAATCTTTGGATGGCACGCGCTTATGCCGGCACCGTGATGGTGGAAGGCACGACGCTGTCGGAAGGCCGAGGCACGACGCGCCCACTCGAACTGTTCGGCGCCCCCGACATCGATGCCGGAAAAATATTGGCGGAGATGCAGAAACTGGCGCCACAGTGGTTGAAAGGCTGCCGGCTGCGGACGTGTTGGTTCGAACCGACGTTTCACAAACACGTCGGTAAACTTTGCTCAGGATTGCAGATCCACGTCGAAGACCCGACCTACGACCATCACGCGTTCCAGCCTTGGCGATTGCAAACATTGGCATTCAAGGCGATTCGACGGTTGTATCCGGCGTATCCGCTGTGGCGTGACTTCCACTACGAGTACGAGAAGGATCGCCTCGCCATCGACGTGATCAACGCCAGCCCGCTGCTACGAGAGTGGGTTGACGATGCGCAATCAACGCCCGCGGATCTCGATGCGCTCACGCAGCCGGACGAAGCGTCGTGGCTCGAAGAGCGTAAGCCCTTCCTGATCTACTAACGGAACAGCCCACAGCCACGAGGCGTTGCAGCGTCGGGACCAACCCGAAGGAGCACGCCATGGCAAGTAAATACAGCAAGAAGGCATCGAAGAAAGTCGAGACGGTGATGCGCGAGCGCAAGAAGGGCACCTTGCGCAGCGGTCGGTCCGGCAAGAAGGTCACGAGCCGCAAGCAGGCCATCGCCATCGGCTTGTCCGAAGCACGGCGCGCCGGTGCGAAAGTGCCGAAGAAAAAAGCCAGTCGCAAGAAAAGCGCGAAAAAGAAATAACGACTCAGTCGTTCGCAGCGCCACTACGCACGAACAGCAGTGCGCTGAGCGCCAATAACGCCAGCGCGCTGAGTGCCAGCGATATATGGATGCCGATCGCCGCACCCATCAACCCGACTGTGACGCCGCTGAAAGCGCGCATTCCCAACGCCATCATCGAGAACACGCCGATCACTCGGCCGCGAATATCGCTCGGCGCATTCATCTGCACCAGCGTTTGCGACATCGAATTGAACGACAGCTCGACGAAGCCAGCTACGAACAACAGCGCGACGGCTAGCGCGTAGAACGATGACAACGCGAACCCTGCCATGGCACAGCAGTACAACATCGCGAGCGCAATCGCAGTTCGCGGATTCGGCATCAACCAGCCGCGACTCTCAAGCAGAAATCCTGCCGTCAACGCGCCAATGGCATCGGCGCCGAGCAGCACGCTATACGACATATCAGCGGCGCCGTGCCCTAACGATCTCGCGAAGTCGGGCATCTGCGGCAGGTAGGCGTTGCCGATGAAGAAGGAAGCGCCGCCCGACAACAGGATCATGCTCAGCAACGTGGGATGTTCGCGAATCCGACGCAGCGTCGAAGTGATATCGCCGACCGAGAGCAACGCTCGCGTGGACTTGGGCGCGCCCTCGCCTTTGACCCGCGTGTACGGCGCCTTCCATAACCAAACAATCGTCGGTATGTAGATCAGCGCGTTCAGCAGAATGCCCTTCTGCGGGCCGAGCAGGAGCAACAACAGTCCACCGATTGCCGGGCCACCTAACAATCCCAGCTGCCGCGCGGTTGCATTCAAACGCACGGCGCTCTGCAACTGCTCGACCGGAACCACGTGGTGTAACAACACTTGCGAGCTCGGTGTCCACAACACGCCGGCGATGCCGTGCAGAGTCAGCAGCAGCATCGCGTGCCACATTTCCAACGAGTCGGTCGTGAACAGCACGCCCCAGGCGATCGACACGCCCATGAACAAACACATGCCGACCTGGATCATGCGACGAGGATCGAAACGATCGGCGAGCGCGCCTACTGGCAAGGACAGCAGCAGGAACGGCACCCAATGCGAGATCACCGCGAAGGCGCCCAACGCATTGGACTGAAACTTCTGGAACATCATCCAGTAGCTGATGACATGCTCGATGCTGTCGGCCATCATCGCGCCGGCGAAGGCGAAGAAGAATCCTCGATAGCCGGGATGACGAAGCGCCGCGAATGAACGGCGCGCGGGAGCGGCGGGCGCTGGAGTGCTCACTTACTCGCCTCAGCCGCCGCTGAATCGGAATGAGCTTTCGTACGCAGCGGCAGCTCGGGAACGAACAGCACGACGAGCAACGCCAGCGCGACGATCCACAGTGCTCGCTCCAGCATGTGCGCAATCGAAACAGCGAACGCGACTTTCACTCCGCGCTGAATATCGTTCACCAGCTTGGTCGAGTACGCCGTCATTCCCGCTTTGACCATCGCCAGAGCACGGTCCGCTCGCTGCGCCACAAGCGCGTCCTCGGTGGTAAGCAAGCTGTCCCGGAACAGCGCGGTCACTCCGTGGATGACCTCCGGCTCCTTCCATGCGCGCGAAGGAATATTGGCGAGCTGTCGTTTCAACGTCGGCGACACCGTCGGATCTTCCAGCAAACGATCGCGTCCGTCGGCGCCCGATTCCAACTCGGCGACCAGCACGTCAGTGCGCTTGACCAACTCATCTTTGGTCGCAGCCCGAATGCCACCGTCTCGCAGCGGTTTCTTGATCGCTTCCGGCAAACGTGAATCTGCAAGCACAGTTTCGACTGCCGCGGAGTCTTCGTGATACGCGCGCTCGATTACCTGGTAGCGCTCGTTCAGCACCGTGTTCACCCGCTCGCGGATCCGATCGACGTTCATCGCCTCGCTTTGTGCGTGCGCCAGATCGATCTGCATGTTCGGCGTGCCGGGCAACTGCGGCACATGCTTTGGCAACTCCGCCGTCAACGCGTGCGTGAGTAACGTTCCGAAAATCGCGACACCGACGGTCGAGCCCATTTGCCGGCTGAACTGACTCATGCTGGTCGCGACACCAACCTCAGTGCTCGGCGCCGCGTTTTGAATTACGAGGCTGAACAGCGTTTGCGCCGGCCCGAGCCCAATGCCCGTCAGCGCCAAGCGCCACGCGAGATCTCGCTGAGTCGTGTCCGCATCGATCCCCGTCAACGCAATCACGCCGGCGAAGAGAATCGCTCCGCCTGCAATCATCAGCAGTTTGTATTTGCCGGTGCGCGCGACGATGCGACCCGAAAGAATGCTGCTGACGATCAACGCAGCCATGAGCGGCAACAGCGACACGCCACTCTGGGTGGCGGACACGCCTTGCACGACCTGCATATACAGCGGCATGAACATCACGACGCCCAGGAACGCCATACTCATGACAAAAGACCCCAGCGCCGCCGTGCGGAATGTGGGAATGGCAAACAAATGCAACGGCAGGATGGGCTGCTCGGCGTGGCGCTCGATCCAAATGAAAACAACCAATGCCACTGCCGACGCACCAAACAAACCAACGATGGTCGGCGAATCCCATGGATGGTGCGTGCCGCCCAGAGTCAGCGCGAGCAACGCAGTCGTCGCAGTCAATACCACGAGCAGAGCGCCGAGATAGTCGATGCTGCCACCGGTTCCACGACGTAGTGTCGGCATTCGATAGATGATCATGAACAGCGCGAGCGCGCCGAGCGGCAGGTTTACGTAGAACACCCATCGCCAACCCGCGACCGCATATCCAAGCACCGTGACGGTGCCGTGATCGGTGAAGAAGCCGCCGATGAACGGCCCAATGACGGTCGCCAATCCGAACACCGATCCGAACACGCCGAATAACTTGCCGCGTTCGCGAGGCGGATACATGTCGGCCATCACCGCGAACGAAACGGTCATCAGTGCGCCGGCGCCCAAACCCTGCAGGGCGCGGAACACGACCAACTGCATCATGCCGCCGCCGATCACGGGCAAATCGCCGAACTCTCCGGACAGTCCGCACAGCGCCGAGCCGACCAGAAACATCAGCACGCCGCTGATCAGAATGGGCTTGCGACCGTACTGATCGCTCAACTTGCCATAAAGCGGTACCGACACCGTGGAAGTGAGCATGTAGGCCGTGGTGACCCAGGCATACATCGACAGCCCGCGCAGCTCTTCGATGATGCGAGGCATGGCCGTGGCCACGATGGTCTGATCGAGCGCGCTGAGCAACACGACTACCGCCAGCGCCGCCAGCGTCAGGCGCCTTTCGGCGGACGTTATCTGCAGGTCAGTCAAAGGAGGTAAGTATCGAGTGCAAACTAGCCAGGAAGCTTAAACGTTTTGCCTGCCCGCCGCATCGCAAGCGAACAGCTCGCCGTAATTTGGCCTCGACTGGTCGCAATGGGCACAACGGCCGGTCCGCAACGCGGTCCAATGGCGCCACATAGCTCATAAACTGGCAAGGAGCAGGCAATGCGTGTCATCGCCGCTGCTATTCGCAATCCCATCGCAGTCGGGGTCAAGGTGCTGCTGGTGTGCCTGTTCGGCATGCTCAGCCTGAAACAGCTGCCGCTGCAACTGTTTCCGGACATCGAACGGCCGACCATCGGCATCTTCACCAACTGGCGCGGCGCCTCGCCCGAGGAAGCTGAAGCGGAGCTGCTGGAACCACAGGAACGCGTGCTGCAAGGCCTGTCGGGGATGGAGGAGATCAACGGCAACGCCAACAGCGGCGGCACCGAAATCATCCTGACCTTCTCCATCGGCACCGACATGAAGGCGGCGCTGGTCGATGTGATCGGCCGCATGAGCCGACTGCCGCCTCTGCCCCGCGACGCCGATCGCCCCGTCGTACAGCTCGGCGGCAATGGCGACGCCAATCAAAACCTCAGTTTCTTTTTCGTGCAGCTCCTGCCGGGCACCAAAGGACCGATCGGCGAGTATCGCCAGTTTGTCGAGGACGTCGTTCGCCCACGGATCGAATCGGTGCCGGGGGTGGGTGGCGTACGTTTGAACGACGCCGAGCAGGACGACGTGCGCATCACGGTCGATCTGGCGAAAGCCGCGGCACTCGGTATCGGCATTCCGGACATCGCACGACTCGCCGCCAGCGCCAACAACATTTCCGCCGGGCAACTCGAAGTTGGCCGACGCCAATATGCCCTGCGTTATGCCGGGCGTTACGACGTCGGCCAACTCGGCGAGCTCGTCCTGGCGTGGCGCGACGGCCAGCCAGTGCGACTCTCGGATGTCGCCGTCGTTGAAATGCGCCCGCCGGAACAGGTTCGATACTCGCATCAGAACGGCAACCCCGCCCTCACCCTCCAAGTGCTACGCGCGCCCGGCGCGAATGTGCTTGAAACGTTGGAGAACGTGAAGCGAGTCGTCGCTGAATTGCGTGACGGACCGTTGGCCGAACGCGGACTTGGCATCGAGCAGTCGTTCGATGCTTCGGTGTTCATCAAACGCGCCGTGAATCTGCTGATCGAAAACCTCCTCGTCGGCGCCCTGCTCGCGCTCGTGTGCGTTTGGTGGTTCATGCGTGATACGCGAGCGACCATCATCATCGCGACCACGATTCCGGTGTGTCTGCTCGCGACCTTCTGCGCTCTGCACCTCGGCGGACGAAGCATCAACGTCATCTCACTGGCCGGCCTCGCCTTTGCGGTCGGCATGGTGGTGGAAGGCGCCATCGTCGTGTCCGGAAATATCATCCGGCTCAAAGAGAGTGGCGTACCGATAGCGCAAGCAGCGCACGAAGGCGCAAGGCAAGTCGTGCCAGCTTTGTTTGCTTCTACGACCACGACCATCGCGGTGTTTTTGCCGGTGTTGTTCCTGAAGGACGTCGAAGGTCAGATCTTCGCGGACCTGGCGCTGACGATTTCCATCGCGGTCGCATTCTCGATTCTGGTCGCGGTGACTGTGGTGCCGGCAGCGGCGGGTCGATGGCTCGCGGGCGACGCGAAAAAATCCGGCTACGGCGAAGGCTGGCCGCGGCTCACCGATTGGGTGATCGAATGGACTCGCACGCGACGTCAGCAATTGATGTGGGTCGCTGCGCTGTTGGTCGCGCCGATGTTGTTGTCTTGGGTGCTGCTGCCCAAGCTCGATTACTTGCCCCCGGTGAAGCGCGCCGCCATCGATGCGTTCTTCAGCTTTCCGCCGGGCATGAGCCCGAGCGCGGTGGATCGTGAAATCGTCACCAAGCTGCAAGAGCGCATGCAGCCCTACATGAACGGCGAAAAGGAACCGCGCCTCAAGAACTATTACATCTTGCTGTGGCCGGGTGGCGGCACGCTCGGCGCGCGCGTCATCGACGATGCTCGCATTGGTGAGTTGGAAAACATCGTGCGCGACGAAATCGTCGTCGGCATTCCCGACACACGCGTGTTCGTCAACGAAGGCGAGTTGTTCCAAGGCATCGGCGGCTCGGCGCGATCCATCGCCATTCATTTGCAGACGACGGACACGGCGGCTCTGAACGTGGCCGCCGCGAACGGCCGTCGCCTGCTGGAACAAACATTCCCCGGCGCGAACGTGCAGTCGCTGCCGAACACCGACGTCCAAGTTCTGGAGCTGCGCGCCGAGCCGAACGACAGGCGCATTGCCGAGGTCGGCTGGGATCGCGGTTCGCTCGGTACTGTGATTCGCGCGCTCGGCGACGGCGCGTGGCTGGGCGAATACTTCGACGGTCAAACCCGCTTGCCGGTGATGTTACGAACCAATCTGGGCGAAACGCCCGAAGAGCTGGCGCAGGCACCGCTGATCACGCCCTCGGGCGAAATCGTACCGCTCGGCGATTTGGTGACATTGCAAACGGAACTGGTACCGGAGCAGATCCGACGCGTCGATCATCATCGCACTGTCACGCTGACCATCGATCCGCCGCAGTCCCTGTCGCTCGAAGACGTGCTCGCGACCATCAACAACGACATCGTGCCGCGCTTGAAGGCCGATCTGCCGCCCGATGCAAACATTCGACTCGCGGGCAGCGCCGACCGTCTGGACACCATCGTGGGCACCATGACCGGTAACTTCGTGCTCGCGCTGCTGGTGTTGTTCCTGCTGATGGCGGCGATGTTCCATTCGGTGCGCGACGCGCTGGTCGTCGTGTTGACCGTGCCGCTCGCACTCGCGGGTGGCGTACTCGGCATCCGTTTGCTCGGCGTGGTCGCATTCCAACCGCTCGACCTGCTGACCATGATTGGTTTCATCATGATGATCGGCATCATCGTCAATCACGCGATCCTGCTGGTGGATCTCACGCGCGAGGCGATGAACAGCGGCCACACGCTCGAAGAGGCGCTGCGCATGTCGTTGAATCAGCGATTGCGCGCGATGGTGGCGAGTACGCTGACCGGTGCACTGGGCGCGTTGCCGATGGTGGTCAATCCCGGTCCGGGCAGCACGATTTATCGCGGCCTCGCGGCGGTGAACGTCGCGGGCGTAATCGTGAGCATGGTGTTCTCGATTGTGTTGCTGCCGAGTTTGATGCGATTGGTGTACGAGCGCGGTGCGCCGGCCGATGCCACGGTCAAAGACGATGCGCAGTTGCTACCGGAGACTTCACGATGATGCGTGCTAAAGGATATGCGTTGCTGGTGCTGTTGTTCTCTGGCGCTGCTGGCGCACAGAACGCAGCGAACGAGTTGCCGGTAGTGATGGTGGAGGTGGCCGAAGCTTCCATGGCTCGCGTCGCTCCACGGCGCTGGGTTCCCGGTAGCGTCGTGAGTCGCAACGACGCCCGGCTCGCAACCAGCGCCGCCGGACGTTTGGAATATGTCGCCGAAGTCGGCACTCGCATTCGTGCGGGCGAACGTGTGGCGAAGTTAGAGGACGAGGCCGTGCGCCTGCGCGTCGCCGATACGAAAGCGGAGATCGCTCGCATCGACGCGCAGCGAGCCATGTCGGAACGACAGCTGCAACGAATCGAGAAACTCGCGAACAACTCGATCTCGCAAACGCAGCTCGATGAAGTGAGCTCGACGCTCGCAATGCTCACGGCGCAGTTCGAGCAAGCGCAGGTTCGCCATCGTTCAGCTTTGCATGATTTGGAACAAACCGAATTACGCGCGCCATTCTCCGGCGTCGTCAGCGAGCGTCTCGCACAGCGCGGCGAATACGTTGCGACCGGTGCAGCCATCGCTCGTCTCGTCGATACGGTTCACGTCGAAGCGCGCGTGCAAGCGCCGCTCGCGTTGCTCGATACCGTGCGGCCGACGATGGAATTGCCGGTGAAGTTCGCGGACAAGCAGATGCAGGCGAAGGTTCGCACTGTCGTTCCGGTCGGCGAAGAACGGTCGCGTCAGTTCGAGTTGCGCATGACACTTGCGGACAGCGCATTCAACGTCGGCGCTGCGTTGGAGATTGGCTTGCCCGAGCGCGAAGCCACTGAAGCGCTCGTCGTACCGCGCGATGCCATCGCCGTTCGCCAGACCGGCAACTACCTGATGCGCATTCGTGGCAACACCGCCGAGAAAGTCGAAATCACCTCGCTCACCACCGACGGCGATCTCGTCACGATTCGGGGCCCGGTCGTGGCTGGGGATGTGGTCGTCGTACGGGGGGTTGAGCGCCTCCAGAACGGCCAGCGGGTTACCGTAATGTCCCGGGATGCCGCCCTGCCGGCCAGGCGTTCGCCCGACGCGTAAGGCCCCATCGCTGCGGGCAAATACGGTAAATCCCGCAGAAAATCCCCGGATGCCCCGATGGCCGGGCGCCTTCGGAACGGGCGTAATGACCTTATTCCACTTTGGCTCTGACGGGGTCGACGCCCGGGACGGTATGCTTCGCATCCGCCATGGTGACCGTCTTGAAACCCGACGGAGTGTCGCTATGACGGCCGTGGCCGAGCCTTCCGAGTATCTAGAGACCTACGATGTCGAGTTTCAATACCGAACGCGTCCTCAACGTCCGTCACTGGAACGACACGCTGTTCAGCTTCACCACCACGCGGAACCCGGGCCTGCGCTTCGAGAACGGCCAGTTCGTGATGATGGGCCTGCAGGTCGACGGCAAACCTCTGCTACGTGCCTATAGCATCGCGAGCGCGAATCACGAAGAGCACCTGGAGTTCTTCAGCATCAAGGTGCAGAACGGCGCGCTTACCTCCCGCCTGCAACATTTGCAGCCTGGGCAGGAAGTGCTGGTGAGCCGCAAGCCGACGGGCTCGCTGCTGTTGCATGACCTGAGGCCGGGCAAACATTTGTATCTGCTGAGCTCGGGGACGGGCCTCGCGCCGTTTTTGAGTCTGGTGAAAGATCCGGAGATGTATGAGCGGTTCGAGAAGATCGTGCTCGTGCATAGCGTGCGGCAGATCAGCGAGCTGGCGTATGAGGAATATTTGACTCATGTGTTGCCGAAGGATGAGCTGCTCGGCGAGCTCGTGAGCAAACAGTTGGTCTACTACCCCACTGTCACGCGCGAGCCGTTCCGCAATCGTGGCCGCCTTACGGATTTGATCGATAGCGGCAAGCTGTTCGAAGCCATCGGCCTGCCGGCGCTGAATCGTGAAGACGATCGCGTGATGATCTGCGGCAGCCCGTCCATGCTGAAAGACAGCTCCGCTCTCCTCGACGCGCGCGGCTTCGAGATTTCGGCGCATATTGGATCGCCTGGCGATTACGTCATCGAGCGGGCTTTCGTCGAGAAGTAAGACTTCTTTCAGGGGTTGCGGCGGTCGGACTGTTCTGTCCTCAGATAGAGACAGTCACGCTCACGGGACAGTGATCGCTGCCCATCACATCGGCGTGAATCTCGGCCTTCTTCACCTTCGCTTTCAGCGACCCCGACACCAGCCAGTAATCGATTCTCCATCCCACATTCCGTGCGCGAGCGTTGGAGAAATTGCTCCACCACGAGTAGTGGCCGTTGCCCTCGGTGAACATTCGGAACGAATCGAGGAAGCCGGCGTCGAGAAAGTTTTGGAACCCTTCGCGCTCCTCCACAGTGAAACCTTTCTTGCCGCGGTTCGGTTTCGGGTTCGCCAGATCCAGCTCGGTATGCGCGACGTTCAGATCGCCGCACACCAACACCGGCTTCTTTTTCTCCAATTGTTTGCAATACGCGAGAAACGCCGGGTCCCAATGTTTGTGTCGCAAAGGCAGACGACTCAAATCGTCCTTTGCATTTGGCGTGTACACCGTGACCACGAAGCACTTCTCGTATTCAGCCGTGATGACGCGACCTTCCTCGGCGGCGTCGCGGCTCAATTCGTCGGCGAACGAGAAGCGCTTGGCGAACTCTTTGGGAAAACCGTTGATGACGTCGAGCGGCTCCTGCTTGGAGAAGATCGCGGTGCCTGAGTAGCCCTTCTTCACCGCCGAGTTCCAGTACTCGTGATAACCCGCGAGATCGACCTCGGCCTGGCCGCGCTCGGCCTTGGTTTCCTGGAGACACAGCACATCGGGCTTGTGCTCCTTGACGAAGGCTTGAAAGGTGCCTTTCTTCACGACCGCGCGAATGCCGTTGACGTTCCAGGAGTAAAATTTCATTGGTGTTCTCGTACCACTAACGTTTTAAGAGGGCGCCTGCGGCGCCCAAATCGCGCGGCGGAGCTATTACTTGCCACCGTGAGTTGCGAAGACCGACGTCTTGCCGTCGGGGCCGACCAGCAACACGTCATAACGATCGACTCGGCCGGACGCCACTTCCATCCCCGGCGAACCGGCGGGCATGCCGGGTACGGTCAGGCCCTTGGCCTTGGGGCGTTCGCGCAGCAGGCGCTTCACGTCCTCGGCCGGCACGTGACCTTCGATGAAATAGCCGTCGACCTCGGCGGTGTGGCACGAGCCCATGCCGAACGGCACACCGACGCGCTCCTTGATCGGCGCGAGATTCTCCAGATCATGCACCTGAACCATGAAACCTGCTGTCTGCAAATGTTTGACCCACAAGCCACAGCAGCCGCACGTCGGTGTCTTGTTGACCACGATGGTGGGCGCAGCGGCGGCCGTCGCAATCTCTGCGACTGCGGGTAAGGCGAACAACCCAAGCAGGGCCTGGCGGCGATTCATGTGGATCTCCGGTTGAGCGGGGCTCTAAACGCAAAGGGGCGAAGCCTGCGACGCAGACTTCGCCCCAATGATGACCGCGAGCCGCGGAATCGGCCAGTCTTGACGGAACCTCACTCGCCCTTTTCGTTGTCCGCCTCGTTCTGCTTCAGCCTGGCACCAGCCGCCGCCCGCTCCTCTTCGCGCGCACCGGCGAGAATGCCCGGCAGCGCGTAATTACCCTCGTGGCAGGCGTATTCGTACATGAGATCCGGTGTGGCGTTCATCGGCAGCTCGCCGGCGAACGGCTCGGTCAACGCGGGATCTTCGACCTTGAACTGATACAGGATCTGATCGCGCGAGATGCGAGTGAAGCGCTCGGTCACTCTGCGATCCGGCCCGAGGCCGCGGAATGTTTGCTGTGGATGGAAGTTGGTGGTCTCGACGACGAGCGTGTCGCCTTCCCAGCGACCGATGGAATCGCCGTACCATTTGTTCACGCCGTTCGGCACATGCTTGCCGCCGATTCGAATGACGCGTGCGTCGTGCACCATCTCGACCAGGATCATCACCGTGTCCGGCGTCTGCACGATGGAGTACGTGTTGTTGTACATGAGCGGCAGCATCGGCGGGCCTGCGCTCGAACCGAACGACGTCAAACATCGCTCCCCGAGCGAACGAAGCTCCGGACCATCGACCGGACCTGCACCTTTACGAAACGCAGCCATGCGTGCGGTCGCCTCTTTTGCAGCGACTGGCGTCATCCCAGGAATGCGACCATTCGCAGGCTCGGTGATGATGGAGCTGCGCGCCTGGCCGTCGATACGAATCACTTGCGTGCCGCGATCCACCCAGAAATTGTTGTAACCGCAATTGGTGCCGGTGAAGCCATAACCGCAGTCCGTCGGCAGATCCAGGATGCCGAGCTTCGGATCGGTGGGCTTGGCGTTTTCTTCGACGTGCTTTGCGGCCGAGCCTTCGATCTTCGCCGCTTCTTCCGACGTGAGCGTCATGCGATCGCCGAATTCCTTGGCGCGTTCCAACTGAGTGAGCGTCGCGTTGTTCCAGTTGCCCTGCAGATCCGGTTTACCGTCCGGCGTGCGCGCGACCTTCCACTCTGCGGCAGTACTAGCGGCACACAGCAAAATCAGAATACTGCTCGTCAGAACACGAGCGCCGACGTCCCGACTTTTCATACATCCCCCAGGATTGTGAGCCGATTTTGCAAGCATGTATGCAGGCGGTGCGGGCATACAATCTCGCTGACCTGCCTTTGACGTTTCTTTTGCGGACCGCGCGGTCGCTGCGGTTAATGTGAGCTCACCACTAGATTCCGGAGATCACGGAGCATCGTTATGAATGTCATTGTCAGCTCAGTTGCAGCGTGGGGATTGTTATTCGGCGCAAGCGCTTTCGCTCAGTCTTCCCCGCCTTCGAGTTCCGCGCCGGCTGTCGATTACAGCAAAGGGGAAACCTGGCTGTGCAAGCCCGGACGCAAGGACTCCTGCGCCGTGGATCTTTCTACAACCGTTGTTGCCGCCGACGGCAAGCTCACTCGTGAAGAGTTCAAAGCCAATCCGCAGGCCGCAATCGATTGTTTCTATGTTTATCCGACGGTGTCTCGCGACACTACGCCGAATAGCGACCTGAACGCCGGGCCAGAGGAACATGGCGTCGTTCGCGCGCAGTTCGCTCGGTTTGGTTCGCAATGCAAGCTGTATGCACCGCTATATCGTCAGCTGACATTGACTGCCCTGCGGGCTGCGATGAGCGGCCAGCCGCTCACTGCCGATCGCGCGATGGCTTATGGCGATGTCGCTGCGGCCTGGCGCTATTACCTTGAGCATGACAACAAAGGTCGCGGCGTTGTGCTCATCGGACACTCGCAGGGGTCGGGGATGCTGACACAGCTCATCAAGAACGAGATCGATGGCAAGCCGATTCAGTCGCAGATCGTCTCGGCGCTGCTGCTGGGTACTAATGTTGCCGTTCCCAAAGGGAAGGATGTCGGCGGTGCGTTTCAGAGTGTGCCACTGTGTAAGTCTGCTTCTCAGCTGGGCTGCGTGATTACGTATGTTTCGTTCCGTTCGGATTCGCCGCCGCCTGCGAACTCGCGCTTCGGTCGCGTGCCCGATGCAGGGATGGTCGCTGGTTGCGTGAATCCTGCTGCGCTTACTGGCAGCAAGGCCCTGCACGCTTATTTGTCCGCTGGACCGAATGGTGTCAGCAGCTCGTCTGCTGATCCGAAGCCTTGGGTTGCGGGAAAGACGGTCGAGACGCCGTTTGTGAGCGTGCCCGGCTTGCTCAGTGGTGAGTGTGTTTCTAACGACTCGGGGTCGTATCTGTCGGTCAAGGTCAATGCGGATCCGAGCGATCCACGCACGGATGAGATTGTTGGCGATGTGATGGATCAAGGCCAGGTCCGCAAGGAGTGGGGCCTGCATTTGATCGACGTGCACGTTGCGATGGGGGATCTTGTCGAGATCGTTGGGCAGCAGGCGAAGGCTTACGCGAAAAAGAAATAGCGATTGAGTGTTGCCTGGGGCGCCGTATCGCCCCAGGCGACTGTTCTCCGTATTTGTTCTACGCCAGGAACCTCGAATTCCGATCCGGCGTTGCTCGACGGGGGTGGACTACAACGTCGAGAATTTCCGATGCGATACCTCGCGCTGTGCACCGATTACGATGGCACGATCGCCACGCATGGCGGCGTGGATGAGCGCACGATCGAGGCGCTGGCCAGGCTGAAGGAATCGGGGCGCAGGTTGGTCATGGTGACGGGTCGCGAGATGCCCGATCTGATCTCGGCATTGCCACGGCTGGATTTGTTCGACCTGGTCGTCGCCGAGAACGGCGCGTTGTTGTACGACCCGAAGACCAAAGAACACAAACCTCTCGGTGATCCACCCTCGCCCGCGTTCGTCGAAGCATTGCAAGCTCGTGGCGTCGGGCCGATCAGTGTCGGCAAAACGATCGTTGCAACATGGGAGCCGCACGAGAACACCGTGCTCGAAGTGATCCGCGATCTCGGGCTCGAACTGCAAGTGATATTCAACAAAGGCGCAGTGATGATCCTGCCGTCCGGCGTGAACAAAGCGAGCGGGCTCAAGGCAGCGCTCACCGAGCTCAACCTTTCCGTGCACAACACAGTCGGCGTCGGCGACGCCGAGAACGATCATGCGTTCCTGAGCATCTGCGAATGTTCCGTCGCCGTCGCGAACGCACTGCCTTCCGTGAAGGAACGCGCAGACTTCGTGACGAACGCCACGCACGGCCCGGGCGTCACGCAGCTGATCGAGGAAATGCTCGCCGACGACCTGTTCTCTCGCGAGCCTTTCCTAACGAGACATCACATCCTGCTGGGCGCCACACACGCCGGCGCGTCGGTGCGCTTCTCGCCGCACGGCATGAACGCACTGATTGTCGGCGACTCCAAATCGACGGTCGCTTCCGGACTGATAGAACGCTTGAGCGAGCGGGGATACACGTTTTGCATCGTCGATCCCGAAGGCGACTATGGCAACGTCGAATCCGCAGTCGTCGTCGGCAGCGCCGAGCATCCGCCGGAAATCGACGAGTGCATGCAACTCTTGTCGAAGCCGGACCAGAACGCCGTCGTCAACTTACGCAGTGTGAAGCCGGAAGACCGCCCGCAATATTTCATGACGCTGTTCGCTCGCATCCGCGACTTGCGTGCACGCACGGGCCGGCCGCACTGGATCGTCGTCGACAAAGCAGAACGCGTCATGCCTTCCAGCTGGCAACCGATCGATGGCGCGACACCTGGAAAGCTCGAAGGTGTATTGGTGGCGAGCGCATCTCCGAACCTACTGTCGAAAGCCCTACTAAGCACGCTCGATACAATCGTGATGCTCGGCGACCAACCGCGGCAAATGCTCCGCGAGTTCACGCAAGCAAACAACTGGCCGATGGTCGAACCGACGGTAGAAAAGATCGCGCACGGCGACGCGCTGTTATGGAGCCGTTCGGCAAATGCACCGCCGCTGTTACTCAAACTCGAACCCAGCAAAAGCGAACATAGCCGCGACGCGCACAAACATGCCGACGGCCGGCAAGGTTTCGAAGCGACAGTGGAAAATCCTCGCGCGAAGAAATTTGCAAACTGATCTACAAGCTGCGGGCATCGGCTAAGTCAAGCTCGGCACCGAAAAAATTCAGCCGCGAAAGTGGACATGTTCCTGTCAGGTCAGGCGATAGGCTTGCCGCGTGCACAGACATTCGTGCACGCAATCTCTCGAAACTCACAGGACGTGAACCCTCATGAATCTTTCTCCATTACCCATCCAACAATTCTCCGCCGACACCACTTATCCGCTCACAGCAGCTGAAATCGCCGTCGGCGCCACCGTCGTCGACTATGGCCAGCCGCCGGGGAACGCGCTTCGCTACGGCGCCAACACCGCGCCGGGCACCACCGATATGACGGCCGCGATACAAACGGCGATCAACGTTGTTTCACAACAGACCGGCGGCGTCGCCGTGATCCCGACCGGCAAATATCGAATCACGCAGACGCTCGTGGCGAAGTCGTACATCACTTTGCAAGGCCAGTTCGGCGAATCGAGCTACGGCGGCGGCACGCAAGAGTCCGGCACGATCCTGACCTGGGGTGGCAGCACTTCCGGAACGATGTTGTCCGTATTCAACGTGAGAATGTTCAAGCTTTCCGGTGTCACACTCGACGGCCTGCTCGCCAGCGGCGTGACGGGAATCCTGCTCGACAGCAACAACAATCCGTCGGGCTCGCAGAACGAGTTCTCGCAATTCAACATTCGCGATTGTTTCGTCGGCGTGCAGTGGGGCACGTCCGGTGTCGCGCTCGGTTACGCCAACGACGGCACGCGGTTCTCGACCTTCACGATCTGGTCGAACGTGCCAAATTCGAAAGGCTTCGTGGTCAACTCCGGCAACGCCGGCCAGATGTCCGTGATCGAATCCGGCGGCATCCAGGTGCAGGCGCTGGGCATCGACCTGAAAGTTTGCAACCTGCTGCAAATCCGACGCGTGTTCGGCGGCGGCCTGATGACCGCGGGCTTCATCCAGGCCTCGGTCGCGATCGACGTGTTGATCGAAGGCTGCTCCTCGGAATGCTGGGGCGCCAACCGCACGTGGCGCACGAATGGCGCCTGCTTTCTGCGTGTGGTGCCGCCGGTCGAGCCGTATCCGATGAGTGAAGCCACGATCACGATGTCCAACAACCAGATCAACAACCCGGTGTTGATCGAATCGACTTGCCGCATCGTGTCCACCGGCGACGCCTGGGGCTACTGCAAGGACTACGCGACCGGCGCCGACATTCCAGCCATTGGCACCGCCACTGCCGGGCCAGCGTACGTGCTGGCACTCAACAATGGGATCAATCCGGGGTCCATCAACCTCGGCAGCGGCGCTCCGACGATGGGCTGGATCGCCAGCAATCAGCTGAAGCTCACCGCGCTCGATCCGCACCGGGAATGGATCACTCCCGCCTTCCAGGCCGGCAATTACCACGGCAGCGGCTCGATGACCTGGGTGCTGACGGCACCGGATCAGGAAACTCTGGCGTACACGCTGTCGTCCAAGACCATGACCGTGGCGTTTACCATTAATGCCAGCAGCGTCGGCGGCAACCCGAACGCGGCTTTGATCATTACCATCCCAGCCGGCCAGGTCAGCGCGAAGTCGATGACGAACTCGTGTCTGATCTTCGAACCGGGCTATGCTGGTATCGGTTTCTGCTCAGTCGGCGCGTCCGGCACCAGCATCGTGATTCAGAAGCCCGACCTGAGTAACTTTTCGGCCAGCACCAACAACACCACGGTTCGTGGACAGATCACTTTCGAAGTCGTATAGCACCTCGCCAAACGCCTATGCCTATCTCTAGAAAGCTGGGCGCCGCTCTGTTGAGCGGCGCCCTGGGAATGACGACCATGAATGCAACCGCCGCCCTGTCACCCGACAATCCATTCACCCGCGAAAGCACACTGCCCTACAAGCTGCCGCCGCTGGACAAGATCAAGAACGAGCATTTCGTACCGGCGCTGGAAGCGGGCATGGCCGAGCAACGCAAGGAAGTGGCGGACATCGCCAGCAACAAAGCGGCGCCGACGTTCGAGAACACCATCGTCGCGCTGGAACGCTCCGGTCAATTGTTAAGTCGCGCCTCGACGGTGTTCTTCAATCTCAGCTCCTCGCACACCAATCCGGCGATCGAGCAGGCGCAGACCGACCTGGCGCCGAAGCTGTCGGCGCACTCCGATGCGATTTATCTGGATCCGCAACTGTTCGCACGCGTGAAGAAGCTGTACGAGCAGCGTCAATCGCTGCAGCTCGATCCCGAGTCGTTGCGATTGCTGGAGCGCTATCACACGAAGTTCGTGCGCGCCGGCGCCAACCTCACCGAAGCGCAGAAAAGCGAACTGCGCGCGCTCAACGAGAAAATATCGTCGCTCACTACCGAGTTTCGGCAGCTGGTGCTCAAGGGCGATAACGCCGCCGCCATCGTGATCGACGATCGCGCCGAACTCGACGGCCTGTCGGACGCACAGATCGCAGTCGCCGCCGAGGCGGCGAAGACTCGCGGCAAGGAAGGCAAGTACGTGCTCACGTTGTTGAACACGACCGGCCAACCGGCATTGTCACAATTGAAGAATCGCGCTGTGCGCGAACGCTTGTTCAAAGCATCCATCGGTCGCGGTTGGAGTGGTGAGTTCGACACGACCAAGGCGCTTGCAGAGATAGTCAAGCTGCGCGCCGACCGTGCGAAATTGCTGGGTTATCCAAATCACGCCGCGTACGTGCTGGAAGATGAAACTGCGCTGACGGCGGATGCAGTCAACAGCATGTTGCGTCAGTTGGCACCGGCCGCCGTGGCGAATGCCAGGCGCGAAGCCGCCGACATGCAGCAGATCATCGATGCGCAGGCGAAGGCCAGCGGCGTACCGACGTTCCAGTTGCAAGCCTGGGATTGGGATTTCTACACCGAACAAGTGCGCGCCAAGAAATATGCGTTCGACGAGTCGCAGGTACGCCCGTATTTCGAAATGAATCGGGTGCTGGTCGACGGCGTGTTGTTCGCAGCCTCGCAGCTCTATGGCATCACGTTCAAGGAGCGCAAGGACCTGCCGGTCTATCAGGAAGACGTGCGCGTGTTCGAAGTGTTCGACAAGAACAAGTCGCAGCTCGGCTTGTTTCTAGTCGACTGGTACGCGCGGCCGAGCAAACGCGGCGGCGCGTGGATGAATAGCTTCGTCGAGCAGTCGCGACTGATGAACGAGCAGCCGGTCGTCACCAACAATCTCAATATTCCCAAGCCACCGGCCGGTCAGCCCACGCTGCTGACTTGGGACGAAGTGAACACGGCGTTCCACGAGTTCGGTCATGCGTTGCACGGCTTGTTCTCGAACGTGCAGTACCCGCAATTCTCGGGCACTAGCGTGCCGCGCGATTTCGTCGAGTATCCATCTCAGTACAACGAGATGTGGGCGACCGATCCACGCGTGCTCGCGAACTATGCCAAGCACTATCAGAGCGGCGCATCGATGCCGAAGGAACTGATGGACAAAGTGCTGGCGTCGCAGAAGTTCAACCAAGGCTTTGCGACTACGGAATATCTGGCCGCGGCCATCCTCGATCAGACCTATCACCAGCTGGCGCCGGGCAAGACGCCGGCGGCCGGCGAGATCGCGGCGTTCGAAGCGAATGCGTTGAAGCAGGCGGGAGTGGACTTTGCGCCGGTGCCGCCGCGCTATCGCTCCACCTACTTCCTGCATATTTTCTCCAGCCCGATCGGCTACTCGGCGGGCTACTACGCCTACATCTGGAGCGAAGTGCTGGCTCGCGACACGGAACACTGGTTCGACACGCACGGCGGGTTGAAAGTCGAGAACGGCGACCTGCTGCGCTCGAAAGTGCTGTCCAAGGGCTTCAGCGTCGATGCGCTGACGATCTTCAAGGACTTTTACGGCAAGGCGCCGGAAATCGGCCCACTGCTGGAAGCACGCGGCCTGTCGGGCGGAACGGAAGCCGTCGCTCAGTAACGACATACGACGCATGAAACGCAGGACACAAGGATGTGTCCCGCCGCCACAGGCGGCGGCTGCAAGGAAAAAACCACGCTTTTTTCCGTCACAGCTTAGAGGGTCGTGGCATGGATGCCCGATCCCTCGGCAAACATGTATGCTTGGCCGCCTTTTTCTAGCGCTAAACCAGGGACTCTCATGAAAGCGTTCATAATCGCTGCGATCGGGTTCGTGCTTTTTGTCGGAGCCGTCAAGCTCTTTGCCAAGGAACCGCAGCAGAAAAAGGGTGCTCCCACGCACGCGGCCGCCACCCTCGGCGGTACCGAGGAACAGAAGGCGTTCTACGCGCTCGGTGTCGCGGTTTCGCAGAGCATTGCCTCCTTCAACCTGACGCAGGAAGAACTCGCTCAAGTGCAGCTCGGCTTCGCCGACGGCGCGCTGGGCAAGACCCCGCAGGTGGACGTCCAGACCTATATTCCGAAGCTGCGCGAGCTACAGGGCACGCGTGTTGCCGCTGTCGGCAAGGCTGCGCTGGATAAAGCGGCTGCCGAGCCGGGTGCGAAGCGCCTGGAGTCCGGTTTGATCTACACGACCAAGAGCGAAGGCACGGGCCCGCAGCCGAAGGCGACGGACACTGTGAAGGTCCACTACCACGGCACGTTGCCGAGCGGGAAAGTGTTCGACAGCTCGGTCGATCGTGGCGAACCCGCGACCTTCCCGCTCAACGGCGTCATTCCGTGCTGGACCGAAGGCGTGCAGTTGATGAAGGTGGGCGGCAAGAGCCGCTTGGTGTGCCCGGCCTCCATCGCCTACGGCGACCGCGGCGCGCCGCCGGATATCGGCCCGGGCGCGACGCTGATCTTCGACGTCGAACTGCTCGCCATCGAAGCGCCGGCCGCCGCACCGGCTCCTCAGCAGTAATACATTCGTCAACGCCGCAGGAGAAGCACCGTGATCGCAGCAGCTCGGATCGGATTCGCGCTGTTCCTTTCGCTTGTGGGGTGGATGGTGTCGGCCGCGCCGGTTCAAGGCACGGACTACACCTTGATCTCGCCGCCGCAAGCACAAACGACCATGGGCAAGGTCGAAGTGATCGAGTTCTTCTCCTACGGCTGCCCCCATTGTTTCCACATGGCGCCGCTGTTGAAGCAATGGCAGAAGACCGAGCTGCCCGCCAACGCCGTGCTGGTTCGCGTGCCCGTCGCGTTCGGCCGGCGTGAGTGGGGCCAGCTGGTCCGCGCGTACTACACGCTCGAAGCCACCGGCGATCTGGAACGTCTCGACGACAAACTGTTCGCCGCCATCCACGAGCAGCATCAACCGTTGTTCGACCTGGAAAGTCTCGCGAGCTGGGTCGCTCAGAACGGCGGCGATGCAAACAAATTCCGCACGACATTCAACTCCGCTGAGGTAACGACCAAGGCGACGCGCGCAGATCAGCTATCGCGCGACTACAAGATCCAGGGCGTCCCGACGCTGACCGTCGCCGGCAAATACCAGGCGCACGGCAAGGACTACCCCGACATGCTGAAGATCACGCGAGAGCTGATCACTCAGGCGGCGGCAAATAACCTAGCCCTCCTTAATTTGCGCTATAGCGCAAATTAGAGCGTCTCGGATGCCATAACTTGCGCTATACTGCAAGTTATGCGCATCGAGGCTTACATCGACGGTCAGTGGCAGCACTGCGCAGATCTCACGAGCGACGATGGAAATCGTGGCACACCGGTGCGGCTGGCTTATGCCGCCGACTACGCCGCGACTCATTTATTCGCTAACGACTACCGCGCACTCTCTGTGCGCCTGCTAGTGGATTTCGGTGATCGTTCCTTTCAATCCTGGCCCGCCTTTCTAATCGATTTGCTTCCGCAGGGCGCCGCTCGACGGCGTGTCGAGCGAGCATCTGGCAGCACACTCACTGAGTGGCAGCTGTTAATGCGCGGCGCGTTGAATCCCGTGGGCAACTTGCGAGTGATACCGGACGAGCTGCCGACATCTCGCACTCATCGACCATTCACGTTAGATGAAATGACTCGACGAGGTGACGAATTTCTCGATTACGCCGCTGGCGTCGGCGCTGCTGTCACAGGTGCAAGCGACACCCAAGGTGAGGCACCGAAATTCTGGGTGGTACAAGACAAAGAAGGCCAGTGGTATCCCGACGATGGCGGCTGCGATGAGTTCGCTGTTAAACATGCGCTGCTGAAATTTCCCGTCGTCGAAGCTGGCGTGAATGCGCAACGCATCTTGCAGAATGAAGCTGCGTATCAGCGCGTCGCTCAGCACCTGGGCATTCGGACGACGGACGAGCTGCCGCAGTTCATCAATGGCGCACTCATCGTGCCACGATTCGATCGACGCACTCGCGCCGAAGCAAAGATCGATCGCCTCGGTGTCGAAAGTCTCTATTCGTTAACAGGCACGTTGGAAAGCGGCCAGCCGTTGAAGCACGATCGAGTCGTCATCGATCTTGCGCGAACTCTCACCGATCTAAGCCACGAGCTGCGCGAATACGTCTGGCGCGATCTGCTCAACCTTGCGCTTGGGAATCGAGACAATCACGGTCGCAACACGGCGGTTCTGAAAGACACCGACGGCACGATACGCCTGGCTCCGCTGTTCGACGTCGGCCCGACATTCCTCGATGCGCGCGCAATCACTCGCGTATTGCGATGGGACGGCGAGGCACCAGGCCAGCTCCCTTGGTCAACCATTCTCGATCGGTTGGAGATTCACACTCGCGACGCTGGTGTCGAATTGGATATGCAACAGGTCGCCCGTGCATTCGGCGACTTCGCAGAGGCGACCCATGCCCTGCCAACGCTGATGCGCGATTGCGGAGTCGATCCGTTGGTGATCGAACATCGCATCCCCGAAATCGAGCGCCTGGCGCGAAGCCTGGCCGACCAACCCCGTTCGGAGGCAGGCCGCGATGCGCCGAGTTCACCGTAATCTCGGTATTCAGCAGACAGCTGAATTGCGCCACTCGCTGAGCGCACAGTTGCCGGCGTCCGATTTGCCGATCGGCGAAGTCATTCGGAACATGCGATTGAGCATCAAACGGTCGCAGAGCGAGTACGCGCAACTGTGTGGTGTCTCCACCCGACAACTTGCTGCGATCGAGAGCGGCGCCGGCAATCCAACGCTGAAGACACTGCAAGCCCTGCTGCTGCCCTTCGCCTGCGATATCGGCGTAGTGCGTTTGTCGGATGCCGAGCTTCGTAACCGACGCGGAACTCTCACTTCATCTCGTAAACCAGATTGATCGTCGTCAACGTATCCGTCTCCTGGAAGTCCGGAGGCGGCTGGGTGTTGTGGCGGACTGACAATCCCACCGCCAGCGCCAGCACGTCGGTCATCTTCACCTGCAGTGACGAGTCGTTGGAGACGAAGGTGTTGTCCTGGCCGGATTCGACGATCAGCCGGTTGATGAAGCTGGTGGTCGGCGTGAACTGGTGGTCGAAGTCGAGCGTGGCGCGGAAGATTACTTCGCGGTCACTGGATCCTTCCTCGATCAGCGCGCCGGTGTCTTCGTCGAACGAATCGCGCGTTTCGAAGAATTTGTAACCGGCGCCGAGCGTGCCGGTGGCCTTGGTGGTCGGCGTGTCGTAGAAGCGGCGGCCGATACCGTACGAGGCCGTGGCCTGGTATTTGAAGCCGCTGAATTCGTCCTGTTCGTAGCGGCCGGCGCCGAACAGGAAGTTTCGTTTGGTGAAGTTCCAATCCAGCTGGGTCGCAACGTCCCAGCGATTCGCGGTCTTGCCCTCCTCGTCCGAGGCATAGAGCACCGCGCCGCCGAGCGCGAGTTTCCAGTCCACTGTTTCCTTGATCGCCTGGATCTTGGCGTTCGCGGTTTCGGTGTTGGTGTTACCGCTGGAGACCACCAGGCCGGTTTCGCCCTTGCCGCTCCAGTCCGCATGGGCCGGTAGCGCAGCGGCCAGCACGGCGGCCGCGAATAAGCATCGTCGCATCGATAAACTCCCTCGCCATCGCATTCCCCACGACGAATATAGGGGGCCTGACATACACGCAGAAATACGTAAATGCTGGACACCCGGACATGAGTTCCGTACGTCCGTGTAAATTGCCGCCGACATGCGACTGTGGCGCGCTGCCGGCTAGTGCTTCACAATCCACAAAATGAGTTCGTCCGATAATTCGCGCGTTGCCGCCGCCGGCCCGGTTTATGAACAGCCGCTCAACGAGCGGATGCGCACGTTTTTGCGGCTCGATTTCCTGTATCAGCAGGCGCTCTACCACGAAGAACGCGAAGACCAATGGTCGACGCGCGCCGCCATGAGCGCGCTGCTGGAAATTCTGGCCATCACCGCGCGCGGCGATATTCGCAGCGAAGTGCTCAAGGACCTGGAACGGCAGATGGCCGTGATGCAGGACTACACCTCGCGGGCCGGCGTCGATACGTCCCGGCTCAAGGCGGTGCTGTCGAACCTGACGAAGCTGCGCACCGAATTGAATTCGGTGGGCGCGCTGTTCATGCAGCGGCTGCGCGACTCGGAGTTTCTCAACTCCATCAAGCATCGCAGCACCATTCCCGGCGGCACCTGTGAATTCGACCTGCCCGATTACCGGCATTGGCTCGATCAACCGTTCGCGGCTCGCTCCAAAGCGTTCGGCGAGTGGATGTCGACCATTCGGCCGCTGTGCGACGGGGTCACCGAGCTGCTGTGGCTGACTCGCGAAGCGGGGCGTGCACGGCCGGAAGTCGCGACGGGCGGAACGTTTCAGATCGCGTTCGAGCGAGAGAATCCCTGTCAGCTGCTGCGCCTGGCGCTGCCCACGGGGACGCCGCTGTTCCCGGAGATCAGCGGCAGCCATCATCGTTGCAGCATCCGCTTCCTGACGTGGAACGATCTCAACGCACGGCCGGTTCAGACCACCGAAGACGTGAAGTTCCAGCTCACTGTCTGCACTTGAGAAGCCCGCATGGCGACTCTAGTCCGTTGCCCCACCTGCAACCGCTCCGTTGAATGGACGGACGCGTCGCGTTGGCGACCCTTCTGTAGCGAGCGCTGCAGGCTCATCGACCTCGGCGCGTGGGCGGCCGAGCAGCACGCCATCCCCGGCGACGTGGTCGAAACCGAGGATGGTCCCAAGTCCAACCAAGACGAAGAGAATTAAGGACTCGGCCCTGGCGGCGTCTGCTGCTGCATTTCCAACGCTTTGACCAGGAACGCCCACTGATCGGCAAAGTCCTCGATCTGCATCCAGACGGGCTTGCCGGCGCCGTGGCCCGCACGCGTCTCCACTCGCAACATCACCGGGTTGTCGCAAGTCTGCGCCGCCTGGAGCGCTCCAGTGAATTTGTAGCTGTGCCACGGCACGACACGATCATCGCGATCGGCGGTCGTGATCAGCGTCGGCGGATAGCAGGCCGGCTTCGCGTTGTGCACCGGTGAATAAGCCAGCTGGGCACGAAACTCCGCTTCGTTCTCGCTCAACCCATAGTCGCTGGACCACTGGCGCGCATTGGCGCTGGGCGTGTGATAGCGAAGCACGTCGAGCACACCGACTGCCGGCAGCGCCGCACCAAACAAATCCGGACGCTGAGTCAGCACTGCGCCGACGAGCAAGCCGCCGTTGCTTCGGCCACGCACCGCGAGCCGCTTCGACGAGGTGTACTTCTCGTCGATCAGGTATTGAGCCGCGGCGATGAAATCGTCGAACACATTTTGTTTCTTGAGCTTGGTGCCGGCCTCGTGCCACGCCTCACCGTATTCCGAGCCACCACGCAAATTCGCCAGCGCGTACACGCCGCCCATCTCCAGCCACACCAGCACCGGCACGGCGAACGCCGGCTGCTGCGCGACGTTGAAGCCGCCGTAACCATACAACAACACCGGATTCTGACCGGCGTTGATCAGGTCCTTGCGATGCGCGATAAACATCGGCACCGCGGTGCCGTCCTTGCTCTTATAGAAAACCTGTTTCACGACCAGGTTGCTGGTATCCGCCGCAAGCTTGGGCGCCCGGAACACCCGCGTCTGGCCCGTCGAAACATCCAGGCGCGTGATCATCATCGGCGTCAGGAAATCCGTGTAGCCGAAGAACATCTCTGGATCCGACATGTCGCCGAGGAAATCCAACGCCATGCCCAGGCCCGGCAGCTTCACGTCGTACTGGGACTTGCCGCTCAAGTCGAACACACGCACCACCGAATGCGCGTCCTGCAAGTAGTGCGCGACGAGCTTGCGGCCGACGATACTGACTTCTTCGATGGAATACGGCGACTCGGGAACGATGACGCGTTGATTCTTCGCACCCGTCGGGCGCGCGGGCATAGTGACGATGCGAGTATTCGGCGCACCCGCGTTGCTGCTGACGTAGAAAACATCGTCGATCTCGCCGATGAATTGATAATGCGCGTCGAAAGTATCGAGCAGGCGCACGGTCTCGCCCGAAGGCGTGCCGTCGCGCGCGATCTTGCGATAGTACAAGCCCGTCGATTGCGCGCCGTCGTACAACCAGAACACGGCATAACGACCGTCGTCGGAAATCTCCACGTACGGATTGCGCGTGGGATGGTCGGTCACCTTGAACACGAGCTGATCGCCGCCCGCGTCGGCGCCGAGCTTGTGCCAATAGACTTCGCGTTGTTTGGTGTCGTCGCCGTTTCCATCGGGCCGCTGCGGGAAACGTGCGTAGTACACGGCACGAGAGTCGGCGGTCCACGCCACCTGCACGAACTTGATGAAACGCAGCACGTCGGGCAGTTGCTTGCCGGTTGCTACATCCATGAAGTGCCAGGTGCGCCAGTCGGTGCCGCCATCGGACAGGCTGTACGCCAGCGTGCGTCCATCCGGACTCGGCACGAACTCGCCCAACGCCACCGTCGCATCTTTGCTCAGCTTGTTCGGATCGAGCAGCACACGCGGCTCGCCGTCCAACTTGTCGGCGATGTACAGGACGCTCTGATTCTGCAAACCGTCGTTGCGCAAATAGAAGTAACGGCCGGCGCGTTTGACCGGGACGTCGTAACGCTCGTAATTCCACAGCTGCGTCATGCGCTGTTTGATTTGCTCGCGCGCCGGGATCGCTTCCAGGTACGGCTGCGCCAGCGCGTTCTGCTCCTGGATCCAACGCTGCACGTCGGGGCTGTCGGTCGTCTCCAGCCAGCGATACGGATCGGGCACGCTGGTGCCGTGATAGGTGTCGACATGATCGATGCGCCTGGTGGCCGGATACGCAAACGCTTGGGTCTTCGAGGCGGAAACCACCGGCGGGGTCGTGGGCTCGGCGGTCGGGCGCATGGTCGATTCGAACGTGCAGGCAGCGAGCAGCCCCAGCAATGCCGGGCTCAACACCCACACCATCTTCGTGGCCATCCGGTTCATGAGAATCTCGTAGTCGAGGAATGCGTAGATCGGGTCGCGTTAGTGTAACTTCGCCATCTCGTTCACGGCGCACCTCTCATGCGGTATACAACCCTTCTTTTGGTCACTTTACTGGCGAGCTCTTTCGTGTCTGCCGAACCGCTTACCGTCGCCCGCATCTTTGCCGATCCCGATCTCGCCGGCCCACGCCTGCGCGCGCCGAAGTTCTCGCCCGACGGTCGCTATGTGACCTATCTGCAGGGCAAGGCCGATAACAAGGATCAACTCGACCTGTGGGCGTTCGACACTCGCTCGGGCACGGCGCGCATGCTGGTCGACTCCCGCAAGCTGGTGACGAAGGAAGAGAAATTGTCGGCGGAGGAAGAAGCGCGGCGCGAGCGTCAAAGAACCGCCGCTCTGCGCGGCATCGTCGAATACGAGTTCTCCAGCGACGGCCGCCAGCTGTTGATTCCGCTCGGCGGCGATCTGTACCTGTATGACTTGAAAGCGCCGCAATCGGCCGAGCCCGTCGTGCGCCTCACGAACAGCGGTGCGTACGAGACGGACGCGAAGATCTCGCCCGCCGGTCGCTATGTGAGTTTCGTTCGCGACCAGAACTTATACGTGATCGATCTGCGTACGCGCGAGGAGCGCGCGATCACGACGGACGGCACCGGGCTGGTGCAAAACGGGGTCGCCGAATTCGTGGCGCAGGAAGAAATGGACCGCGACACCGGCTACTGGTGGTCGCCCGACGATTCTCACATCGCGTTCACTCGCATCGACGACTCACCGGTGCAGGAAGTCGAACGGTTCGAAATCAATGCCGACGGCGCTCGCATGTTTCGTCAGCGCTATCCCGCGGCCGGGACGCCGAACACGAAGGTCGAACTGAAGGTCGTGTCGCTGACCACGTCGAAAGTGACGAACGTGGAGCTGGCACTCGGCGATGGCTATCTCGCGCGCGTGAAGTGGTTCCCGGATTCGAAATACCTCGCCGTCCAGCGTCAGACACGCGATCAGAAAAAACTGGAGATGCTCAAGGTCGATGCCGCCACCGGCACGGGACACGTCATCCTGACGGAAACCAGCCCGCATTGGATCGAGCTCAACGACGACTTCAAATTCGTCGACTCACGGCGTGCGTTCGTCTGGTCGTCGCGTCGTAGCGGCTACAAACATCTGTACCTCTACGACCTCGACGGCAAGCTGTTACGACCGCTCACCGCCGGCGACTGGATGGTGGTCGGCGACGGGACTGAGAACGGCTTGGTCGGCGTCGACGAAAAACAAAACCGCGTGTATTTCCTGGCGAGCGAGGCGTCGCCGCTGGAACGTCATTTGTATTGGACGGCGCTCGATACCAAAGAGCCGTCGAAAGTGACTCGCGTGTCGCGTGAAGAAGGTTGGCACGAGGCGAAGCTGTTGCCCGGCACGCAAGGTTATTTGGATGTGTTCTCCTCGCCCGACCAGCCGCCGACGGCTAGCGTGCGCAAGATGGACGGCTCGGTGCAACACTGGTTGTTGCGCAATCCGCTCGATGACTCGCATCCCTATCACCCGCATGTTTCCAATCATCTCAAGGAGGAATTTGGGACATTGAAGGCGAGCGACGGGCAGCAGCTGTACTACCGTTTGCTCAAGCCGGCAAATATGCGACCGGGTCAGCAGTATCCGGCGGTGATCGATACATACGGCGGCCCGCACGTTCAATACGTTCGCAAGGATTGGATGGGTGGCGGACGAACCTCGCAGGGCTTGTTCCGTCAGGTGCTCGCGCAGAACGGGTTCGTCGTGCTGACACTCGACAATCGCGGCTCGGGCTTTCGAGGCAACGCATTCGAAACCGTGATCGCGAGTCGCACCGGCAAAGCGGAGATCGAAGATCAGCTACGCGGCGTCGAGTTTCTGAAGTCGCAGGCGTATGTCGCTGGTGATCGCATCGGCGTCATGGGTTGGAGTTATGGCGGCTACATGTCGTTGATGGCGCTCACGACGACGAAGGCGTTTCGCGCCGGCGTCGCGGGCGCGCCGGTCACCGACTGGCGGCTCTACGACACGCACTACACCGAACGTTATCTTGGCACGCCGCAAGCGAATGCGGCCGGCTACGAAAGCAGCGCCGTGATTCCGAACGCAGGTTCATTGCACGGCGCGCTGCTGCTCGTGCACGGCATGGCCGACGACAACGTGCTGTTTACTCACAGCACGCAGCTAATGCAGAAACTGCAGTCGTTGAATATGCCGTTCGAAGTGATGACCTACCCTGGCGGCAAGCACGGCCTGGTGCGCATGCCTCAGCAAGGACGTCATTACTACGAGATGGTGTTGCGATTCTTCTCGCGAGAGTTGGGCGCGCCGACGCCGTCGTCCTGAGCGCGCCTCGAACGTTTACTTCGCACCGGGGCGACGGCCGATTTCTTCCGCCGCGTGTTCGAGAATCTCGCGCACGCGATTGGCCTCTTCGTCGGTCCATTCGCCGCCATGAAACGTCAGCGCGGCACGCAGCGTATGCATCGCTTCGTGAACCGATTCCGGGAACGAATGACGATGCATGGCTCGCGCGATGAATCCCATGCGAGCGGCGATGCCGTTGATCGCGGCCTGGTTCTCGGCCAGAAACGCCCGGCCTTCTTCGGTGATTTCATACAACCGCTTCGAGCCTTCGGACGCCTGCGAACGGACGTGGCCGATCTCTTCCAGCAACGTCAGTGTCGGATACACCGACCCCGGGCTCGGCGCGTAGCTGCCGCCGAATTTTTCTTCGATTGCCTTGATGAGCTCGTAGCCGTGGCTGGGCTTCTCCGCGACCAGCGCCAACAGCATCAGCCGCAGGTCGCCAGGACCAAAGACCCGACCTCCGCCACCGCGACCTCCGAAACCGCCTCGGCCTCCGCCCATACGGTCGAACCACCCACCACCACGGCCACCGCGACGCCCTGGGCCGCCAGCCCACATGTCGTGGCTGTCGCCATATTCGCCGCACCCATGATGGCCGTGGTGGCCACACCGCGCGTGTTCGTGCTCGTGCCCATGCTCCGGGCCCCACCAAATTGCACTAAACATGATTGTCTCCTTGATAGACGGGTAAACGATATATCGTTTGAGACTATCGTTCAACAGATCGGCGGATATGAGCAATCATCGCCATTTGGCAAAGGAAGCTTTTTAGGTCAATAGGTTAGGAACTCACTTGGTGAGTGAGCCCAGCGGCGATACGTGGTTTTATTGGGCCCGAGGCCCTACTTCAGGTCGAGCTGGCGCGTGCGGAGCGCAGGGCCGGAATCATCGGGCGGTCGGCTTCGAGCAGGCCGACGGTTTCGAGCTGATCAACGGTCACCCATTGCAGCGCTTGGTTATCGAGCGACTTGGGTGTTCCGCTGAACCGCGAGACCAGCCACAGATCGAGGAACACCCTGCGGTCCGCATACGCGTGCTCGTACGCGATCACTGGCTGCGCCTCGTGCACTTCGACGCCCAGCTCCTCTCGCAGCTCTCTCTGCAACCCAGCGAACGGTCGTTCGTTGGGCTCCAGCTTGCCACCTGGAAACTCCCAACCACCCGCCATGTGCTTGCCCGGCGGCCGCTGTGCAATCAGCACGCGACCTTGCTCGTCGAACATGGCGCCGGCGATGACGTGGATCATCAACCTTGCCCGGCGAGGGCGCCGTGGCAATGTTTGAATTTCTTCCCAGAGCCGCAGGGGCACAGCTCGTTGCGGCCGACTTTCTTGGTTTCGCGGACGAACTGAGCGACCGGCTCCGAGTTGGCGCCGAGCTGTTGCGGCTCGGGTTGAGGAGCCTGGGGCGCAGTGATCTGCTCGGGAGCGGCGTGCTGGAACTGCATCGCGCGGGCGAGGCGCTGTTGGCGCTCTTCCTCTTCGCGATCGATGTCCGCCTGCGTGCGCAGCTGCATCCGGCACAGCATGGAGATGGTGTCGTGCTTGATGCGATCGAGCATCGCGGTGAACAGCTCGAACGCTTCGCGCTTGTACTCCTGCTTGGGATTCTTCTGCGCGTAGCTGCGCAGATGAATGCCCTGGCGCAGGTAGTCCATCGCCGCCAGGTGCTCGCGCCAGTGCGAGTCCAACTGCTGCAGCATGATGGCCTTCTCGATGTGACGAACGACCGGTGCACCATACATCTGCACCTTCGCTTCGTACGCGCCATCGACTTCGGCGAGCACGCGTTTGCGCAGGCCGGTCTCGACCAGGTTCTTGTCTTCTTCCAGCCAGGCCTTCGGCTCGATGCCGACCGCGAATTCCTTGTCGATCGACTGCTTCAGGCCCTCGGTGTCCCACATCTCTTCGAGACTGTTCGGCGGCACGAAACGATCGATGGTGGTGTTCACCACTTCGTGACGAATGCCGGCGATGGCATCGCCCACGTCTTCGGCGGCCATGAGCTCGGTGCGCTGGGCGTAGATGACCTTGCGCTGATCGTTGGCGACGTCGTCGTATTCGAGCAGGTTCTTACGAGCATCGAAGTTGTGCGCTTCGACCTTGCGCTGGGCGCGCTCGATTTGTTTCGAGAGCATCCGGCTCTCGATCACCTCGCCTTCCTTCATGCCGGCCGTTTGCAGCCAGCGCTTGACGCGTTCGGGGTCGCCGAAGATGCGCATCAAATTGTCTTCGAGCGAGAGATAGAAACGGCTCGAACCCGCGTCGCCCTGACGACCCGAACGGCCGCGCAGCTGGTTGTCGATACGGCGTGACTCGTGACGTTCCGTGCCGACGATGTGCAAGCCGCCAGCGGCGAGCACTGCTTCGTGACGCGCTTTCCATTCTTCGCGCACACGGGCCTTGGTCGCTTCGTCGATTTCGCCCATGCCCTGCAATTCAACTTCGAGATTGCCGCCGAGCACGATGTCGGTACCGCGGCCGGCCATGTTGGTTGCAATCGTCACAGCGCCCGGACGGCCCGCTTGCGCGACGATCATCGCCTCCCGCTCGTGCTGTTTGGCGTTCAGCACCTGGTGCGGGACGCCTTCTTTTTCCAGCAGCTTCGACAGCAGCTCGGATGTTTCGATGGACGTCGTGCCGACCAGCGCCGGTTGACCGCGCGTCACGCAATCGCGAATGTCTTCGATGATGGCTTCGAACTTGTCCTTCTGCGTGAGATAGACGAAGTCGGCATGATCTTTACGAACCATGGGACGGTTGGTGGGAATGACCACCACTTCCAGGCCGTAGATCGACTGGAATTCGAACGCTTCCGTATCGGCCGTGCCGGTCATGCCGGCCAGCTTCGTGTACATGCGGAAGTAGTTCTGGAACGTGATCGACGCGACAGTCTGGTTCTCTTCGCGCACGCGCACGCGTTCTTTGGCTTCGATCGCTTGGTGCAGGCCATCGGACCAGCGGCGACCCGGCATGGTGCGGCCAGTGAATTCGTCGACGATGATGACTTCGCCGTTGCGCACGATGTATTCGACATCGCGGTGATACAACGCATGCGCACGCAGCGCCGCGTTCAAGTGATGCATGATGCGGATGTTGGCCGCGTCGTACAGGCTCTCGCCCGGTTGTAACAAACCGGCTTCGGCGATCAGCTGTTCGGCATGCTCGTGACCGGCATCCGACAAGTGCACCTGGCGGGTCTTTTCGTCCGCCCAATAATCGCCTTCGGTCTCTTCGCCTTCCTGGCGCGTCAAGCGCGGCGCGAGCTCGTTGATCTTGAGGTAGAGCTCGGTGCTCTCTTCGGCCGGGCCGGAAATAATCAACGGCGTGCGCGCTTCGTCGATCAGGATCGAGTCGACTTCGTCGACGATGGCGTAGGCGAGTGTTCGCTGCGTGCGATCCTCAAGCCGGAACGCGAGGTTGTCACGCAGGTAATCGAAACCGAATTCGTTGTTGGTACCGTAGGTGATATCGCAGGCGTACGCCGCGCGCTTCTCGTCCGAATTCTGGCCGCTCTTGATCACGCCGACCGTGAGACCGAGGAAACGATAGACGCGACCCATCCAGTCGGCGTCGCGCTGGGCCAGGTATTCGTTGACCGTGACCACGTGCACGCCCTTCGCGGGCAACGCATTGAGATACGCCGCGAGGGTCGCGACCAGCGTCTTACCTTCGCCGGTCCGCATTTCCGAAATCTTGCCCTGGTGAAGCGTCGCGCCACCGATCAGCTGCACATCGAAGTGCCGCATGCCGAGCACACGCCGGGCCGCTTCGCGAGTCGCCGCAAAGGCGAACGGCGCCAGGTCGTCGAGCTCCTTACCTTCCGCGAGCTGTTGGCGGAACTCCGCCGTCTTGCCCTGCAACTGCTCGTCGCTCAAGGCCCGGAAGGATTCTTCCAGCGCATTGGTCTTAGCGACGATCCGGGAATAGCTGTTCAGAAGCCGCTGGTTACGACTCCCGAACAGCTGGGTCAGCCAATTCGCCACGTCCGAAACTCCGGGGATGGGCCCACAGGCCTGTTAGGAAAAGCCCGTTATTGTACACGTGCGCCCGCGACCTCTAGTTAAGGTCTCGCAAGGTCGGGGCGGGAACGCCAGGGCGTAAGGGCGCCGCGGGGAAAAACAAGCGGCGCAGAGGTTCTTTTTAGCGGCGGACGAACGTCATCGGATCCACGGCACGGCCCTGCTTCAGCACTTCGAAATGCAGGTGCGGGCCGGTGGAACGGCCGGTGGAACCGATCAGGGCGATCGGCTGGCCTTTTTGCACGGTATCGCCGACCTGCACCAGAGCCTTCTGATTGTGGCCGTAGCGCGTGACGTAACCGTTGCCGTGATTGATTTCGACCGTGCGGCCGTAGCCGAAGCGTTCTTTGGAATATGTGACCACGCCCGAAGCCACTGCGACGACCTGCGAACCTGCCGGCCCTGCGAAATCGACACCTGCGTGATAGGCGTTACGACCAGTGAACGGATCGGCGCGATAACCGAAGTGCGAGGAAATCCAGCCCTGCAAAACTGGGCGTCCGTCCGGCACCACCTCCCGGCTCAGATTGCGCGTGGAGATCATGCTTTCCAACACGCTCAGCTGGCGCTCGCGATCGCGGATCTGATTGGTGAGGTCGTCGAGCATCGCGGTCAGGTCGGGCGCGGCGACCGTGCCGCCTTCGATCAAACCTTCGGGACCGCCGACGGCCGGCTCGCTATCGAAATTGAATTCACCCTTGTCGAGATTCGCCATCTCGGTGAGCCGGCGGCCCAGCGCGTCGAGGCGAATCACATGTGCATTCATCTGGCCGATGCGGCTGGTGAGTGCATCGAGGCGCTCTTGCAGGTCGCGACGGGCGGCAGTGATTTCGGTGCGCTGCTGTTCGAGCCTCGTGCCCCACTCGGTCACTTGCGCTGCCGGGTTGAGCACCAGGCCGCTGCGTCCCAGCTGAATGCCGGCGAACAACACACCGCCAAGTACAGCTATCACAGACGCTATCGTCACCGTCATCGCCATCGGACGGCCGAGCTCGAATTGCCGAGCCTTGCCGAATCGCTTGGAGAACACGATGACGTTCATTACTACACTACCTTTCTCGCTTTTCGTGCCCCGAAGAACCCGGAAACCGGGACACGACGAATAACCATTACATGCCTTGACCTTGCCCAGTTCTGCGAGCCAAGGTGCGCGGCGCGGGCGAGAAGCCCGCAAGCGGATGCGGTGGACGTAAACCGAATGTTCGAGTTGTACATCCTGGCAACCCCGCTATCGTGGCCGCGCGCCCAAACCCTGCGCGCTGTCGTAGACCGGTGGCTTTGCGTCCCCGCCTTTCGACGGGTTTGCCCTTTACAGTTGTTCAGTCACTGCGGCCGGAATATGCATAACGTATCGTGCAAAGATCAAGCACCTGTAGCTCACAAACACTCATTCAGCTTATGTCTGAACGTTTCAAACCGCTGAGCGAAACTATCGGCACGCTGTTCACGCAGCTTGAGCAGCGCGTCGCCGTTCATATTGAGCTCACGGAAAGGGTGCGCGCGGCGTTGTCCGGACCGGAAAAAGATCATGTGGTGTCAGCGAGTTGCCGTGGCGACACCCTGGTGGTTCTGGCCGACTCGGCCGCCTGGTGCCCCCACATCCGCTATGCCCAGGCCAAGTTACTGGAATTGTTAGTAAGTGCCGATTTAGGTCCAAGCGAGACGCCGGTCACAAAAGTGAAAGTTCGGGTCGGCAGGCGGGCCGGCTGAATATGGACGAGTGGCAATTTGCGCTGAACGGCCAGCATGGACTGACGCCCGAACAGCGCCACGGGCGTCGCTGTTATGAACAGCCAATGCATTCCACGGTGGATTAGCCGCTACCGCTGAGCTTGAGCAGCCAGCTGGTGCCTGTTCAGGCGCTGACCATCGCCGCGGCGGGTACATAAGAGATCGGCGAATCTTTGATATCGTCGAACGTCACCGGCTCCCACGCATTCGGATTCTGAATGAGTTTGCGCAGCAGCTGGTTGTTCAGGGCGTGGCCCGACTTGTGGCCGCTGAACTCGCCGATCAGGCTCTTGCCGAGCAGATACAGGTCGCCGATCGCGTCGAGGATCTTGTGTTTGACGAACTCGTCCTCGTAACGCAGCCCGTCTTCGTTCAGCACGCGATAGTCGTCGAGCACGATGGCGTTATCCATGGTGCCACCGAGCGCGAGGTTCTTCGAACGCATGTATTCGAGATCGCGCATGAAGCCGAAAGTGCGCGCGCGACTGATCTCCTTCAGGTACGACGTGGTGGAAAAATCCATCGTCGCGGTCTGCGCACGCTTCTTGAAAATCGGATGATTGAATTCGATTTCGAAATTGATCTTGAAGCCGTCGTAGCGATCGAAGCGGGCCCACTTGTCGCCGTCGCGCACTTCCAAAGGCTGCAAAATCCGCACGAAACGCTTCGGCGCCGGTTGCTCTTCGATGCCCGCGGATTGCAATAGAAACACGAACGGACCGGCGCTGCCGTCCATGATCGGCACTTCCTCGGCCGACAGATCCACATAGGCGTTGTCGAGCCCGAGACCCGCGAACGCCGACAACAAATGCTCCACCGTCGAGACGCGCACGTCGCCGTTGAACAGCGAGGTGCCGAGCATGGTGTCGCCGACATTTTCGGCATAGGCGCGCACGTCCACCGGCTCGTCCAGGTCGGTACGACGGAACACGACGCCGGTGTCCACCGGAGCCGGGCGCAGCACCATCAGCACTTTTTTACCGGAGTGGAGGCCGACGCCGGTCGCGCGAATGGTGTTCTTGAGAGTACGTTGTCGCAGCATTTAAAGGAGTTTCCAGGCGGCGCAGACCCTACACCGGAAGCAAGTCAACGGCAAGCCTCTGACTTGCCGTTACTTTTGCTTACATTCGAGAGGAGCCTTTCGCACGCCTACGATGAATCGACTTGCGAGCTTACAGCGAAGTTCCAGGGGCGTTATGCATGTTCCCTATGTACCCCATAGAGACCCGCCCGGAACCCTGTCGGCTCACAGTCGCGTTTCATCGGTCCATTCCGGCTCAATCGGCCTGACGACGCAAAAACGCTGGAATATCCAGCATCGACGTGTCGTCCGCGCTCAACCCGTCGCCCACTGCCCGGCGCGCCTGCGAAGCATGCGGATCGCGCTGGTTGCGGATGTAGGTCGGCACGTGCAGATCGTCCAGCGTCGGCACGCGGCCACCCCGGCCGCCTGCAATCGCCGTCATGCGACGCGAATCCTGCGGCGCCTGTTGCACATGCGCGCTCGGCCGGCCGATGCCGGTGGCGACCACGGTGACGCGAATTTCTTCGCGCATTTCCGGATCGATCACGCAGCCCACGACCACGTTGGCGTCCTCGGAAGCGTACTGCTTCACCGTATCGCCGACGACGCTGAACTCGCTGGTGCGCAGGTCCATGCCGGCCGTTACGTTGATCAGCAAGCCATGCGCACCCTGCAGGTTCACGTCTTCCAGCAGCGGGCTAGACACAGCAGCTTCGGCAGCTTCACGCGCACGATTCTCACCTCGCGCGGTGCCCGAACCCATCATTGCCATGCCGGTTTCCGCCATCACGGTGCGCACGTCGGCGAAGTCGACGTTGATCATGCCGGGACGCGTGATCAGCTCGGCAATGCCCTGCACCGCTCCCTGCAGCACCTGGTTCGCCGACTTGAACGCGTCGAGCAAGGTCACGTCGCCGCCGAGCACGGTCAGCAACTTTTGATTCGGGATGGTGATGAGCGAGTCCACATGTTTGCTCAGCTCGGCGATGCCGCGTTCGGCGGAACCGTGACGCTTGCTGCCTTCCATCTCGAACGGCTTGGTGACAACCGCCACCGTCAGGATGCCCAGTTCCTTCGCGACTTGCGCCACGACCGGAGCCGCGCCCGTGCCGGTGCCGCCGCCCATGCCGGCGGTGATGAACAGCATGTCCGAGCCTTCGATCATTTCGATGATGCGGTCGCGGTCTTCCATCGCGGCCTGACGGCCCACTTCGGGATCCGCGCCCGCGCCCAAGCCCTTGGTGATGTTGCAGCCGATCTGCAGACCGACTTTCACCTTGGAATGTTTCAACGCCTGCGCGTCGGTGTTGATGCAAATGAAATCCACGCCTTCGATCCCGGCCTGGATCATGTGGGCAACGGCGTTGCCGCCGCCACCGCCTACGCCGATCACTTTGATCACGGCGCCCTGATTTTCTGTATCAGCAAGTACGAACATCGTTAGTCCCCTCAATGTCAGCGAGACAAAATCAAATTCAACCCGACATACGGCCGGTTCAGAGGCCCGCCGCATGTCTCACCTTTCCCCAGTCGTCCCCTTTTCGAAGTGACTACTGACTAGTGACTAATGAATAGTCAGAGTGCACCCGTGGCATCCGTCACCCTCTTCTCTCCTTCCGACCAGTCACCAGTCACTAGTCACCAGTCACTTCCATTTCTAAAAATTCCCTTGGAACCATGCCTTCATGCGTTCCCACACGCCGCGCACGTTGCCGGTCAACGGCATCTCGCGACGGCCGCGCAGATAGTTCTCCCGGCCGTACAGCAACAAGCCGACGCCCGTGGAATGAATCGGATTGCTCACCACGTCGACCAGCCCGGTGATGTGTTGCGGAATGCCTAGTCGCACCGGCATATGAAACACTTCCTCGGCCAACTCGACGGCTCCTTCCATCTTCGCGCTGCCGCCCGTGAGCACGACGCCGGCTGCGATCACTTCCTCGAAGCCCGAACGGCGCAGCTCTTCGCGCACGAGAGCAAACAATTCCTCGTACCGCGGCTCGACCACTTCGGCGAGCGTCTGGCGTGCCAGACGACGCGGCGGACGGTCGCCCACGCTCGGCACTTCGATCGTTTCATCCGAGTTCGCGAGCTGCGACAACGCGCAGGCGAACTTCATCTTGATCTCTTCGGCGTGATGCGTCGGCGTGCGCAGGCTCACCGCGATGTCGTTGGTCACTTGATCGCCTGCGATCGGAATCACCGCGGTGTGACGAATCGCGCCGCCCGAGAACACCGCGAGATCGGTCGTGCCGCCACCGATATCCACGAGACACACGCCCAGTTCCTTCTCGTCGTCGGCAAGCACCGAATAAGCCGAGGCCAATTGCTCCAGCACGATGTCTTCGACGGACAGACCGCAACGCTGCACACACTTCACAATGTTCTGTGCCGCGCTCTCGGCGCCCGTGACGATGTGAACCTTTGCTTCCAAACGCACGCCCGACATACCGATGGGCTCGCGAATGCCCTCCTGGCTGTCGATCAAGAACTCCTGCGGCAGGATGTGCAGGATCTTTTGATCGGCCGGGATCGCCACGGCACGCGCGGCGTCGATTACACGATCCACGTCCTCGGACGTCACTTCTTTGTTGCGAATCGCGACGATGCCGTGCGAGTTCAAGCTGCGCACGTGGCTGCCTGCGATGCCCGCGTACACCGAGTGAATCTCGCAGCCGGCCATCAGCTCCGCCTCTTCGACGGCGCGCTGAATCGACTGCACCGTCGATTCGATGTTCACGACCACGCCACGCTTCAGACCGCGCGAAGGATGCGAGCCCAGGCCCACCACTTCGATGCGACCGTCGTGCGTGATCTCGCCGACGATGGCCACCACTTTCGAGGTGCCGATGTCGAGGCCGACGATCAGATTGCGGTCATTCTTCCTAGGCATCAGGGCGAGCATCCTGGGCGTCGCGCGCGACGCGGGTGGGAACGTTCCAACCGATCGAAAAGCCGTTGCTGTAACGAAGATCTACGTAACTCACTTCAGCAGCGCGCGCGGCCACCACGGGGCTCGCGACACTGATGAATCTTTCCAACCGCGCCGGCACGTCCTGGCGACCCAGTCGCACGATCACGCTGTTCGAGAGCGTCAGCTGCCACGCGCCACGCGCATCGAGCTCGACTCGCGCCAGCCGCATGCCGACGCCGAGCAGGCGCGGATATGTTTCCAAATACAGTCTTGCGACTTGCCCCTCGGTCCCCGCGGGACCGATGAGCTGAGGCAGCTCCGGCGGAATGTGCGTGGCATTGCTCAAAAACAATTCGCCTCGGGTGTTCATCAAGCCCGACTCGCCCCAGCGCGCGGCCGCCACGTGCTCGGTGATGAACACGCGCACACCGTTCGGCCATTTGCGCTCGACGCGAGCACGATCGACCCACGGAATCGTTTCCAAGGCGGCGCGCATCGAATCCAGGTCGACAGAAAGGAATCCGGCACCGCGAAACGGCGCCACCACTTCTTCGATCTGCAACGGCGCGACCCGCTGGAACTGTCCGCCCACTTCGACTTTGCCGATGGGCCGGTCGAACGAAACGATCAGGCCCCACGCCATCACACCGATGCCGAGCATCAATGCGAATACGCCGAGCGCCGGACGCCAGCCACCCTCGACGATGGAGTCGACCAGCGGTCGCAGCCAGGCGAACAGCTTCCAGCCTTCGCCTTCCGCTTTACGCCGATTGCGCTTGCGCGTGCCGGGAATCATGTGTGCACACTCGTTTCGAGGACTCGCCACACCAGCTCGTCGAAGCCGATCCCATACTGTTTGGCGGCTTTTGGCACCAGCGAATGACTGGTCATCCCCGGCGCGGTGTTCACTTCCAGCAAATAGTTCTTGCCGCTGCGATCCCGCATCACGTCGACGCGACCCCAGCCGTAACAACCGGCGGTGCGGAACGCTTCCAGCGCGAGCGCACGAATTTCCGTCTCCGCCGCGCCTTCCAAGCCGGGGCAGAGATATTGCGTGTCTTCGGCTTTGTACTTGGCGTGATAGTCGTAGTACTCGCCCGCCGGAACGATGCGAATGCTCGGCAATGCGATGTCACCGAGAATTCCGACCGTGAGCTCCGAGCCCTCGATCAACTGCTCCATCAACATCTCGCCTTGGTAGCGAGCCGCCAATGCAACCGCCTGGCCGAGATCCGATTCTTTAAATACGCGGCTGACGCCGACGCTCGACCCTTCGCACGCGGGCTTGATGATCACCGGCAAGCCCAGCTCACCCGCGGCCTTGGCCACATCG
>Ga0247784_1000033_pt1 | contig 50953 bp, 41 predicted proteins | sample UWRJL169409R5_FD_179909 | JGI IMG/M metagenome (GOLD analysis project Ga0247784, IMG submission 179909) | Plant litter microbial communities from Arlington Agricultural Research Station in Wisconsin, United States - UWRJ-L169-409R-5 | ecosystem: Environmental > Terrestrial > Plant litter >...
AGGCGTTCCAGCCAGCGCAGCTTGTAATCGAACTTCGGCCCCGGCGCGGGGTTGCCGTTGGGCAAATACAAACATCCGACGGTGATGCCAAAAACCGTGGCTTCGATATAGCGACTGTGCAGATCCTCCGGATCGCCCGGGAGCACTCGCCGCGTCTCGGCCGGCTCGCAACCTTTGGTGAGGATGGCGACACCGTTGTAACTCTTCTGGCCGTGCCAGATCACGCCGTAGCCGGCTTCGCGAATCGCGGCTTCCGGGAATTTTTCCGACGGCGTCTTCAGCTCCTGCAAGCACACGATGTCCGGCGCTGTTTCTTGCAGCCAGCGCGTGAGACTGGGCAGGCGCGCGTGCACGCTGTTGACGTTGTAGGTCGCAATCCTCATGAAACTCCTCACGCCGCCGGGTCGGCGACGAACCCGGGCCAGTTGCTACGGAAGTAGCCGATGAACACGTCGCTCAATCCCTGCTCGCGCAGGTGCTGCTCGGAGACCGGCAGCGGCGGCGATTGGTAGCTGGGATCGAGACGCACGCGCTCGGGAAAATCGTGACTCAGAATGGCGCCACGGCCGACGACGGCGAAGTCGCAGCCGCCATCCAGAACGCTGCGAGCGACCGCGGCGCTCATCACTTTCCCAGCGGCGCCAAGCCGAACTTTGCCGCGAGGCAGATCGGCGAAATAACTCATGAGCGTGCGGCCTTTGAGCGCCTCGTCTGCCGGCTCGGCAGTCACGTCCCACAGCGACATGTCGAGATAATCGATCTTGCCCTGACGCAAAATCTCCGCCGCGACTTCGCTGATCTCCAGCAGCTTCAAACCGAAGCGCTCCGGCGATAGCCGCAGGCCGAGCTGAAAATCAGACCGGCACTGCGCACGAATGCCATCGATGATTTCGAACACGATACGTGCTCGATTTTCGAGGCTGCCGCCGTAACGATCGGTACGTTGGTTGACCTCGGGCGAGAGGAATTGCGCCAGGATGTAACCGTGCGCACCGTGGATCTCTACGCCGTCGAACCCGGCACGCTCGGATCGCTTCGCGGCGGCGATGAAATCGTCACGAAGTTGCTCCACCTCTGCCAGCGACAATCCTCGCGATCCGCTCTTCTCATGATCGGAGGGACACACGGGCGTGCCGACCAACGTCTTCGGCGAACGACTACCGGCGTGATGCAGCTGAACCGAGGCGAGCGAGCCATGCACTTTGATACCGGCGGCAAGGCGCGTCAGCCCTTCGAGATGCTGATCGCCGAACACGCCCAGTTGCCCGGGAAAGCCCTGCCCGACCGCTTGCACGTGAGCCGCACACGTCGACGTCAAGGCGAAGCCGCCTCGCGCACGCATCGTCAGCCAGTGGTATTCGGCGTCCGAGAGACGCCCGTCGGGGTAGCTCTGCAGGTTCGTCAGAGGCGCGAGCATGAAGCGATTCTTCATCGCGGGCCCGTGCGCGAGGGGTAGCGGATCGAACAGTGCGGTCAAACTCATGCATTCGCCTCGGTCAAGACGCCCAGAGTACCTCAGTCGCCAGTGACGAGCCTCGCTGGATCGACGAAGAACATCTTCTTCCAACCTTGCGTCTGGGTGGTCGCTTTCCAAGGCCGGGGCACGACCGACAGCACGGCGTAGTGCAAATGTGGCGCCTTGCCGGCGGCGTTCCCGGAAGTGCCGACGGTACCGAGCACCTCGCCCTTCCCGACCCACTCGAACATGCGGACATTCGAGTCGCGCAAGTGGGCGAAGTAGTGCAGCCGCCATTTGGGTCCGAGCACGGCGACGACGTTGCCACCTAACTTGAGCTGGCCGCGAAAGATCACGATGCCGGGGACCGACGCGATCACCGCTCGACCCTGTGGCGCGAAGATGTCGATGCCTTTATGAACGCCGGACGCACCCCAAGGCTCGTACCAGAACGCCTGGGGATTCCAGTCCCGAACGGTGGCGCCTTGCACCGGAATCCGCGCGTACTCCGGAATCGCAAACGGAGCCAGCACCACAACCGCCATGAGGGCAAGAATGATGTTTCGACGGCGGCCTGGCCGCGCATCGTTCGGCGGGTGATTCATAGCGGGTTCTTGAACGGATAATATCGCCCGCTCATCTTGTCATAGCGGGTTCCAAAAAATGCAGCGGTCGCTTTTGTCTCGTTCGTCGCTGGCGCTGGCCGCCACGCTGGCGGTGCTGAGTGCAAGCTCCAGCACGGCGCAGGTGCCTGCTCCGGCAGCTCAGGTTGTTTACATACATGCGGGTGCCCTGCTCGACCGGCCGGGCAATGCGCCGCGCGGGGCGGCGACGCTCGTCGTGCGCGATGGCAAGATCGAATCGATTCGCGACGGCTTCGTCGCGCCGGAAGGCGGTGCGCGGCTGGTCGATTTGAGCAAGCAGTTCGTGCTGCCGGGCCTGATCGACATGCACGTTCACATCTTCAACGACGACAACAAGATGCGTGCTCGCCTGGAGCAAAACAATCGCGATGTCGAAGACAACATGCTGCTCGGGATCGATAACGCGCGCCGTACGTTGGAAGCCGGCTTCACGACGTTGCGCGAATTGGGTGCGGACGTTCGCAGTGTTACAGCGCTGCGCGATGGCATCAATAGCGGAATGATTCCTGGCCCGACGCTTTATGTCGCGGGCCGCGCCATCTCCATCACTGCCGGACACGGCGACGGCTCCAACAACACGAACCGCGACATAACCGAGGCTGTGCACGCAAGGGCCAATAACATTTGCAACGGTCCCGACGACTGCCGTCGTGCCGTGCGCGAGCAGATCTCACAAGGCGCGGATGTCATCAAGTTCGCCGCGACCGGCGGCGTCAACAGCAACATCGCCGGCGGATTGAATCAACAAATGTTTGCCGATGAGATGCAAGCCATCGTCGAAACGGCGCACATGTTTGGACGCAAAGTCGCCGCGCACGCGCATGGCAAGAACGGCATCAAGGCGGCGCTCGAAGCCGGCGTCGACTCGATCGAACACGGCACGTTCACCGACGCCGAAACCAATGCTTTGTTCAAGAAACGGAACGCATGGCTGGTGCCGACGATGGTCGCTCCGCATGCGGCGTACGCGCAGGCAAAGGCTGGTGCGCGTTCGTTGAACACGCTGAAGAAGGCCGAGGAAACAGTCGCCATTCACGGCAAGAACATCGCGGGCGCGATGCGTGATGGCGTCAAAATCGCGTTCGGCACCGATGCCGGCGTCGGCGATCATGGTAAGAACGCAGAAGAGTTCAGCCTGTTGGTCGGCGCAGGCATGACGCCTGCTGCTGCGATTCGTGCCGCCACTGTCGATGCGGCGTCACTGCTCGGTCAGTCGGATCGCATCGGCACGCTGGAGCCCGGCAAGGACGCGGACATCATCGCGGTGAGCGCGAGCCCACTGGAAGACGTGAAGCGCTTGGAGAACGTGAGCTTCGTGATGCGCCGAGGCGTCGTGCACAAGCTCGATGGCAAGCGACAGCCGTTCCCCGCAGAGACTTAAGTTGTTTGAAGATTGCCACCCGAGTACATGGACGTACTCCGCCGCGACGGCGGCGGGCGAGCAGCCAAAGTCACGCCTTTGGCTGCCTTCGCCACGAGGGTCGTGGCAGGATGCCCGATCCCTCGTTTAGACAAGGCCCCTCCCAGCGACGGGAGGGGCCTTTAACAACAATTACGCTAACGTCACACCCTGCGCCGACATCGGCAGCGAGCGCACGGGCTTGCCGTCGATGCGCGCCAGCGCGTTTGCCAGCGCCGGGGCGATCACCGGCGTGCCGGGCTCACCAACGCCGCTCGGCTTGGCCTTCGACGGCACGATGTGCGTTTCGATCGACGGCATCTGGTTGATACGCAACACCTGGTAGTCGTCGAAGTTACTTTGCTCGACGCGCCCTTCCTTGAAGGTCACCGCGCCCATCAACGCCGCGGACAGGCCGTAGCCGATGCCCGACTCCATCTGCATGGCAATGATGTTCGGGTTGACGGCGACACCGCAGTCGACCGAACACACCACGTGCGCGAGCTTAGGCCCGTTCGGTGTCTTCTTCACCTTTGCCACCTGACCAACCACGGTGCCGAACGACTCGTGCAGCGCCAGTCCCCACACTTCGTCGCTAGGACGCTGTTTCTTCCAACCCGCCTTCTCGGCCACGAGGTCAAGCGCCGCCAGATGACGCGGATGTTTATCGAGTAGCGCACGACGCATCTCGTACGGATCCTGCTTGGTCTCGCGCGAGATGTCGTCGAAGAAACATTCGGTCGCGTAGGCCGTGTGCGTCGAGCCGACCGAGCGCCACCACAACACCGGCACCTGCGGCTTGGTCGTGTGCAATTCCACTTTCAGGTTCGGGATGTGATACGGCAGGTTCTGAGCGCCTTCCACCGAAGTCGGATCGATGGGGGCCTTGCTGTCGAACGGGGTGCCGGCCAGGAGCGCCTGTCCGACGATGCGATGCTGCCAGGCGACGATCTTGCCTTGCGCATCGACGCCGGCCTTCATCCAATGCACATACATCGGACGGTAGTAACCGGCCTTCATGTCGTCTTCACGCGTCCACACCAGCTTGACCGGATCCGTCGTGCCGGCCGCTTTCGCGATCGCGACCGTCTCGACGACGTAATCGGCCAGCGGATTCGCACGGCGACCGAAACTGCCACCGGCATACAGCTGATTGATCTTCACGCTCGGCGGCGGCAGGCCCAGCGTCTTCGCGACCATCAATTGATCGATGGTGTGGAATTGCTCGCCGTTCCAGATCTCGCAATTGTCTTTGCCGATCTTGGCCACGCAATTCATCGGCTCCATGGTCGCGTGCGCGAGATACGGGAACTCGTACGTCGCTTCGAAGGTACGTGCGGCGGAAGCGAATGCCTTCTCGACGTCACCTTCTTCTTTCGCAACATCGCCCGGCTTGCGCGACAGCTCACGATATTCCTTCAGCAGATCGTCCGAGCTTTGCTTGAACGCATTCGACTCGTCCCATTCGATCTGCAACGCGTCGCGGCCTTTTTTCGCCGACCAGAAATCGGTCGCGAGCACGGCGACGCCGGAGCGGGCGGCCGTGTCGAACTGGACCACCGACTTCACACCTTTGATCTGTTTCGCCTTCGAGGCATCGAAGCTCTTCACCTTGGCGCCGAAGCGCGGCGGATGAGCGACGACAGCCGTCAACATGCCGGGCAACTTGATGTCCTGAGTGAAGGTCGCCTTGCCGGTGGATTTGTCTTTGCTGTCGACGCGAGCGGCGCTCTTGCCGATGCGGTTGTACGCCGACGGATCCTTCGGCTTCACGTCGGTCGGCACCGGCAACTTCGCCGCGTCCTCGACCAATTCCCCGAAGCGCGCCGACTTGCCGGACTTGTGCTGAAGCACGCCGTTGGCAACGGTGATCTCGTTCGCTGGTACTTTCCAACGATTCGCCGCCGCGGTGACGAGCAAAGCGCGCGCGGTGGCACCGGCCACTTTCAACTGATCGTAAGAGTTTGCGATCGCCGTGCTGCCGCCCGTGCCTTGGAACGCGCCGCCCCAGGCGAGATTGCCGTACAACTTCGCGTCGGCTGGCGAACCGACCACGCGCACCTGGCTCCAGTCGGCATCGAGCTCTTCGGCAACGATGGTGGCGAGGCCGGTGTAGGCGCCCTGCCCCATTTCGACGTGCTTCGAAACGATGGTGACGATGCCGTCCTTGTCGATGCGCACGAACGCATTCGGCGCGAACGGCGCCGCGCTCTTAACATCGACGTCGTTCGCTTGAGCGGAATTCGCCGGCAACCACAGGGTCACGGTGAGCACGCCAGCGGCCTGCAATACTTCGCGACGCGTCGCCTGAATCGCGGCGTCCTTTTCAACTGCGCTCATGTTCGTTCTCCTCAAGCCAGCGTGGTCGCGGCGCGCTTGATCGCCGAGCGAATGCGCACATACGTGGCGCAACGACAAACGTTGCCCGCCATTGCCGCATCGATGTCCGCATCTGTCGGTTTTTGATTGGTCGTGAGCAGCGCCGTCGCGCTCATGATCTGGCCCGACTGGCAGTATCCACACTGCGGCACATTTTCGGCGATCCACGCATCCTGCACCGCCTTGCCGATCTTCGATCCGCCGACGCCTTCGATGGTCGTGATCTTGCTGGTGGCAACAGCCGACACAGGCAACACGCAGCTGCGCGTGGCGTTGCCGTCGATATGAACGGTGCAGGCTCCGCACAGCGCCTTGCCACAACCGAACTTGCTGCCGGTCATGTTCAGATGATCACGCAACACCCACAGCAGCGGCGTATCGGGCTCGGCGTCCGTCTGAACCTTCTGGCCATTGATATCGAGCGTAATCATGCAAAACCCCACCTGATTCGGTTGGCTTGAGTTGGCTATCGAACAGGACCGCGATCTTACTCCGGACAGTCTGCAATTTGATTGCACAATCCTGCCGGGTTCCGCACCGCGAGGCTGCGAGTGCGTACAGCGTCGAGATTCATCAAGCGCGCGTCCCGGCCGATTGCCCGACCTGGATGATGTGCGTAGGCTCGCGCTCCTCACGATAACGAAGCAGGAACCGCACGTGCCAATGGAAGTCCGCGCAGCAGTCGCTCATGCGCCCAACCAGCCGCTCACCATCGAAACGCTGCAACTGGAAGGACCGCGCGAAGGCGAAGTGCTGGTCCATATCAGGGCCACCGGCTTGTGCCATTCGGATCTGCACGTGATCGAAGCTAAACAGCCCTGGGCGTTTCCGGCGCTGCTCGGTCACGAGGCGGCTGGCATCGTGGTCGAGTGCGGACCGGGCGTCACCAGATTCAAGCCGGGCGATCACGTGATTCCGTTCCTGATTCCTCACTGCGAAAAGTGCCACTACTGTCAGTCGCCGAAAACCAACCTGTGCGTCGAGGCGTTCGCTCGCCTGAAACCGCGCGAATCGCGCTTTTCGCTGGATGGCAAACCGGTGACGCAGCTGTGGGGCCTGGGCACGTTCGCCGACTACTCGGTGCTACCGGCCGATATGCTCGCCAAAGTACGCGACGATGCGCCGTTCGATCCGATCTGTTACATCGGCTGCGGCGCGACCACCGGTCTGGGTGCGGCGTTGTTCGCAGCCAAGATCGAAGCCGGCAGCTCGGTCGTGGTATTCGGTCTCGGCGGTATCGGACTCAATGTCGTGCAAGGTGCACGGCTCGCCGGCGCGAAGAAAATTATCGGCGTCGATACCAACCCGGCGAAAGAAACGATCGCTCGCCAGTTCGGCGCGACCGACTTCGTCAATCCCAAGAGCGTCGAGAAAATCACCAGTCACTTGATGAAGCTGACCGGCGGCGGCGCCGACTATAGCTTCGAATGCATCGGTAACGCGCAGGTGATGCGACAGGCGCTCGAATGCACCAATCCCGCCTGGGGCACGAGCTACGTGATTGGCGTCGCCCCGCACGGCGCGGAGGTTTCGGCATATCCGGGCAACCTGATGATGGGCCGGCATTGGACCGGCTGTTACATGGGCGGCGCGCGCCTCACCAAGCTGCCGGAAATCGTCGACTGGTACGTCGAAAAGAAGATCGATCTCGACTCGCTGGTCACGCATCACCTGCGACTGGACCAGATCAACGAGGGCTTCGAGATGATGAAGAGCGGCGAATCGATCCGCTCGGTGATCGTGCTCTAAGGACTTCAGCACAGGACTACTCAAGCCACACGCTCGATAAATACAGCTCGCCCGCCGGCGGCGAATCGTCGCTGCGAAACACGATCAGGCCGGCGATTCGATGCAGATCGAGTCGCCGGGTCTTGGGCCCGGCCGCGATCTCCTGCAACGGTATTCGCAGGATTCTGCGCGTCCCGGCCGGTAGCTCGAAGCGCTTGCCGAAGCGATCCTCGGGCCGGTTGTTGTGCTCGACATCGTGAACGCGCAGGACCAACTGCAGATTCATCGGCGTCGGGTTGGTGAGGTCCACCGCCAGCGTCGAGTAACCGCTCCAATCCGGCACCGGCTCGATGAAGTTCATGCCCGGATACGGACCGTCGAGCAATCGCACGCGCATCGCCGCTTCGTCTTTGGCGTGCGCCCACGGCGCCGGCAGCGTCACCGGTGAAAATTCCGAAAACTGCTGCAGGATGAAGTAACGGTCGTAGCGCTGTGAGAAATCGGTCAGCACCGGGAAGCGCGCATCGCGCTGCTGATATTTGATCGCTGCACGCGTCACCGGCGTCGCCGCGATTCCCAGCGACACGAGCCCCACAATGGCCGCAGCGAATCGAATCGCAATGTTTTGGGGCACGGTGCGTATCCGCGTATCGACGGCCGCAAAGACGCCCAGAAACGCCAGCGCACCGATCATGTCGTGAAGTGCATCTTCAACGCTCGCATCGCGCCCGACAGGAATTTGCAGCAGCTCCGTAACCACACCCAACACGAGTGCAGCGGTAAGGGCTAGCACGTACTGAGCACGCAAGCCGAGCGACTGCAAGCGAGGAGGCGAGCGTGCAATCAATAGTACGAGCAGCGATACACAACCGAAGATCGGGGCGTGTGCGGAGTTGTGTAGAGTGCGAATCCATCGTGTGGCACCCGGGACTGGCGCGAATACCACGGCTGCCAGCAAAATCGCGATCAACACCAGCGCGATCCTATGAACGCGCTTCATCGGAGTCGCTCCTGATCGTGACCACTAGAATCGAACCGCCACAGCAACCCGCCACGCCGCGTCATGCGGCGACGGTGATGTTGCTGCGAAAAGAACGCGGCGAGATCGAAGTCCTGCTCACTCGCAGGCACGAGCAAATGTCGTTCATGGGCGGCATGTGGGTGTTTCCCGGCGGTGCGCTCAGCTCCGCCGACACTGCCGATGCCGCGCTCGAACTGCTTTTCGAGCCGGAAAAACTCGGCTGCGAACGCTTCGTCGATCCTGAAGGACAGCCGCTGCCGCGGCCGCTGTGTTTGGGACTGGCGATGGCCGCATGCCGCGAAACGCTGGAAGAAACCGGTGTGCTGTTGGCGACGGCTGCTGGCGGGCACGATATTCGAGGCAATGTGTTGGCGCGCATGCACGAGCGACGGCGCGCAATCGTCTCACAACCCGAACTGTTTGCCACGCTCCTGCGGGAAGAACACCTGCGCATTGATTTGAAAAATTTGCTCTACTGGGCGCACTGGATCACGCCGACGGCGGTGGCGAAGCGGTTCGATACACGCTTCTTCGTCGCGCGTCTGCCGCTAGAACAAGTACCGGCGATCGATAAGATCGAAGCGACGGAGATGGTTTGGATGACACCCGCGGCGCTCATAACAGCGGCGCGTGACGACGCGATGACGCTATCGCCACCGACTCTTTTCAATCTGATGGAGCTCGACGCGAGCGTGCGACAGCATGTTTCTCTCGACGCAATCTTCGCTGCCGAATCGCGGCGCGACATCGCTGCCGTGTTGCCCGCGATAGCTAGGGGCGAGCTCGTGATGCCGTGGGACGCTGAATATCACAAGTTGTCGGGCGTTGCCGAACGCTGGAAAAATAGCTATCCGGAGCGCTTGAAAGCGCTGTCGTCGCGAATTTTGATGCGTCGTTGACACAACAAAATATATGAAAGCATGTCCCTTGCGTCGAGACTAAATTCCTCCTGCACGGAAATGTGAGATCGGGGTCTGGCCAGATCACGACCACACTAGCTCTCACCAGGAGGTCGCAGGATGTCTCGACGCCAACGTCTTCATGTTGCAGGCGGCACTTACTATGTCGTCCAACATGGCAACGCCCACCACCCGATCTTTTCGCAAGCGGACGACTACGCGTTGTTCGAACGTCTGCTCGCGACCGGGCTGCGGCGTACGAACGCACGGGTGCACGGCTACTGCTGGACTCCGCAAGCCATTCACCTGATTCTGCAGATCGACGAAATATCCGTCGGTCGCATCATGCAAGGGCTCACCAGCCGCTACGCGCGCAGCATGCATCGGCGCATCGGCGAGTCCGGACATTTCTTTCGACAGCGCTATAAAGCAGTGCTGATCGATCCGAAGCACTATTTGCTGAAGCTGCTGCACTATCTTCATTACATTCCGGTGCTCGGCGGCCTGGCGGAAAATCCCGGCGCTACCGCTTACACCAGCCACAGCGGCTACGCACGTCAAACCGTCACTCCGTGGTTGACCACTCGTTCGGTGTCGCGCCTGCTCGAAGGCAAAGACGGCGGCATCGATTACGAAACGTTCATGGCGCGCTGTCCCGAGCCCGAAGATGTCGTGCAGTTCGAACGCGTCGGCTCGAACGACTTGCGCGTCATCGGCAGCACCGAGTTCATGGACAACCTGCCGCGCCATTCTCGAACCTATCGCAGCAAAGCGTCGCTCGATCAGATCATTCACACCGTCACTTGTCGCATGGGTGTGGAGCGCGACCTGGTGCTGTCGAATTCGCGTCAGCGCGAGTTCACCTTGGTGCGTGCGCTGATCGCGTGGTACGCGACCGAACGCGGCGTCGCCACGCTCAGCGAAGTGGCGCGCTGCTTGCGGCGCGATCCATCCACGCTCTCGATGGCGATCAGTCGCTATCGCACGCGCCGGCCGGAGCTGTTCAAGATCACGGCCATGCACGACATCTCGCCGCTGGTCCCGATCGGCGGCGGCACGCGGGTTCACTATTGGGATGGCGGCGCCGAAGCTCGCGACGGCGACGACGAGGACCGGCAACAACAATCGCTCTGACGAGCATAAGGGAGATGGGGGCGGTGACGGGGCGGCGCTGAGCTCGGCGCCGCCCCTACCCCTATTGCCGCCGCTGCTCGCTCGACCAGAGCGTGCCACCCTCGCGCGACGTTGTGATCAGGGTCGTCAGCTGTCCGCTGGAGGCCCCGTGCGCGCGCATGAATTGCAGCTGCAAGCGGAAGGTGTTCGCGTCGGTTCGCGGCGGCATGGGCTGTTCCTCGTCCATGAGCGCATGGCGCATCGTCTGTTCCGGCATGGGGGTCATGCGTCGTTCCCTCGACTGACCGTTTTCGGAACCGGCGACCGTGCCACACGGTCGGCGAATCTCAGTTACGATAAAACGGCATCGACGCGGCGACTTCACATATCCGGGTTGTTTTGCTGTGTTAATTGCCCGAGAGCAGTGCTTGCCACGGCGAGGTGACAGACATTGAGTTTTGGATTGCGCTCTAGTACTACTTATCGGCAGAAATATTCTGACGCTGATTGCGTGTTGAGAAATATTCTCGAATCGTGTGCAAAGTATATTGACGTAGACACGCAAAGGACGCAGCGTTAGCGGCGCAGGAGGACGAGTGCTTCATGCGAGGGAGAATAAGGACCATGAGCGAAGTACATGAAAGGACCGAAGGCGAAATCGAATTGTTCGACCTCGGCGATGTGACGGTCGAAACGAAACAGTGGAGCGAATGGCCGACGTTTTTCGATTCAGTGTTTTTGCTAGGGGCGAAAGACCTCTGATAAGCCGTCCAATAAAACATCGCTGATCATACTTTTTACAGAGTCCACGGCGACCCCTTAACGACGTGGACTCTGTTTTTACGTAACGTCGTGGACCATGCTGAGCGAAAAAGCGTACTGGCTGCCGCCCCACGTACGGGCGTGCTCGACGGCCAATGGAACCGTGCTGCTGGACCTGCGTCGCAATCGCTACTTCGGCGTTGGACGCAAAGAGACACGGGTACTGTCGTCGCTCGCCGCGAACTGGGAGGAAACACCGGCATCCTCGGGCCTCATGCGCGACCTCGAAGTGTTGCCGATGGAAGATGCGGTCCGCATCGCGGACAAACTGGTCGAAGCGGGCTTGTTGAGCAAAGACGCCGCGGAGCCGGCCGCGTTTACACCAACAGCAATCGATCTCAACAGTTTGCTCACCAGCGTCGGTCACGAAGTCGAGCGCAAGCCGCCGATCCGCTGGCGCCACGTCCTTAATTTCCTGCGCGCTTGCACTTGGGCTCGTCGCTCGGTGCGTTCGCGAACGCTGTACGTCGTGGCCGAAGAAATCGGCCGGAAAAAAAATGCCGCCGGCGCGCCCTTCGACGCCGAACGTGCGATCGAATTGGTAGGCGTGTTCCGTCGCCTGCGTCCGCACACATTCGCAGCTCGCGACCAATGTTTGTTTCACGCGCTGGCCCTCGTGAAATTCCTTTCCGCCTACGACCTCTACCCCGCTTGGGTGATCGGCGTGCGCACCAAACCCTGGGCCGCGCACAGTTGGGTGCAGCAGGGCACGCTGCTGCTCGACGCCAATCCCGAACAGGTCTGCGACTACTCCCCCATCCTTGCCATCTGACGCGCGCAAAGGAGCGTGGCGATGCTGCGATACTTCGGGATCGTGTGGAACGATGCCAACCCTCAGCAGCGCGAGACAGCGCAGCTGGTGGGATCGCGACTACAAAAACTCTATCCGGCGTGGCACCGAGAGCTGTCGGCGCCGGGCATGCAGGTGTTTTGCACCGGTACTGCAGTCGAACTGGCCCGCATCCGCCGCTTGCCGGGTAATGCCGGTGTCGTGATCGGTACTGTATTCGCGCGCAATCGCGACCTGTTATCGAACGAACCCAATGCACCGCTGACACTCGGAGCTACTGAAACCGACGCCATCATCGGCAGCGAGGGACGTTGGCTGATCGATAACGCCTGGGGCGACTATGTCGCCTTCGGCCACAATCCCGCCGCTCAGAAAAAGTGGGTGCTCAAAGACCCCACCGGCTACCTGCCCTGCTTTCGCACGGTGTTTCGCGACGTCACGATCGTTTTCTCCCGCATCGGCGACTGCATGGACCTGCAACTGCTGCGCTTTACGGTCAACGATGCATTCCTGCACGCGCAGCTGATCTCGGGCGGCAGCCTCCAAGAGTTGCCGCCGCTCAAGGAAGTACTCGCCGTTCGCCGCGGCGAATGCATCGAATTCAAGCGTGGCAACGGTCCGTACGGTACGCGCAAGTCGTATTGGGAACCGATGAAGTTCACCGACTCGGATAAGTTGTTAGAAGAGCCGGAGTTCGCGGCGCGCGCCATGCGCAGCACCGTTCAGGCGGCAATCAGCAGCTGGGTGAAAGCACATCCGTCGTTGTTGCTGCGTCTTTCCGGCGGGCTCGACTCGTCGATCGTTGCCGGCTGCCTGGGCAAAGCGCCCGGCAAGGCACGTTTCGTCGCGTACACCTATTTCACTCCGAACGGCCGTTCGGACGAACGTCCGTGGGCGAGGATGGCCGCGCAACAGGCGGGCTGCGAGCACATCGAGTATGGAGTCTCGCCGTCGCAAATGGATCTGACCATGGCGCTGTTCATGGACCCGACACCGGAGCCGTCGCCGCTGCTCAGCTTCTTGCAACGGACCACGATCGAGCAAACATTCGCGACCAACAGCGGCGCGACGGCCGTGTTCAATGGGGACGGCGGCGACTCCGGCTTCTGCAGCGACTCGATCGCGTATGCCGTCCCCGAATATTTGCAAAACCACGGCTTGCGACCCGGCGCGTTTCGTCTCGCCTCGCGAGTAGCTTTGCTGACAGAGCGCTCCAGCTGGAGTGTGCTGATCAACGCGCTTCGTCGCCTCTCGAAGGGCGAGCAGACCATGCCCAGAGAGCGCATCCTCGCAGCGAGCCGACTTGTGAATGCCGACATCAAGAACGCATTCCGCGTCGGCGCCGGGCTGTCGCATCCCTGGTTCAAGGACGCGCCCCACGTGCCGTGGGACAAAGTGCGTCGGTTGGGGATGCTGATCGCGGTGCCCGAGTACTACAACGTGAACGCACCGAAAGATGCACTGGTGCCCGAGATCGTCTCGCCACTCTATGCGCAACCCGTCATGGAGCTGCTGTTGCGAATTCCGATCTACACGCATTTCCACGACGGGCGGGACCGCGGCCTTGCCCGCAAAGCGTTTGCGCAGGACGTCCCTGAACCGATCTTGCGCCGACTCTGGAAAGATCGTGCACCGGGCTTTCACGACGAGCTGTTGGAACGCCATCGTGTGTTCTTGAGAGAAATATTGCTCGAAGGCTCGCTGGTGAAAAGCGGCTTGCTCGATCGGGCACTGCTGGAACAGGCGTTATCGACGAGCCCGAGCAAAAGTCAGGTGTATCCAGGCGAGATATTGCGTCACTTGGACACGGAACTGTGGGCACGCCACTGGCTGCCGAGTTCGACCAAGCAGCGCTATGGCCTAGAAGCCTTTGGATAATTTCAGGTAGCCGAAGCGGCCGGCCAAGTCGCCTTGCGAAGAGTCGAAGCCGTTGTCGAAACCGATCTCGGCAAAGGACGGCTGCTCGTCGAACACGTTTCGCACGCCGACCTGCAACTTGAAGTCGTCCCACAGCTTGCCGGGAGATAGCAGCCGACCCAGCTCGAACGTTCCCTGCAGATCCACGAGCGTGCGCGCGGGCAATTTGCGATTAGTGACCCCGGTGGCATTCGCATCCATATATGCCGGACGCCAATCCAACGTCGCCGACAATCCCAGTCCACCCTGCTGCCAAGCCACCGAACTCACAACTCGCCAGCGCGGGATCGAACCCGACGTATGCGCTATGCCGACGCGATCGATCGGCGCCTGGCCGGGAATATCCACCGCAACGAATTCGTCCACCCACGTCGCCGACATGCGCGGCGTGAACGTTCCCAACGACGTCGGCAGTTCGTAACTGGCTTCGAAGTCGATACCGCTGGTCGTCAGGCGACCGAAATTCATTCTCGACACATCCAGCTGCAATAGCTGACCGGGACGACCCGCTGCGATATCCGCAGCCGTCGGCTCGGCACGCAGGACACGATCGCTGAAGATGCCTTCGTTCAACAGCACCTGCGAGTAGTGCAGCAGCGTGACGCGATGGTTGGTGTGGATCTTCCAATAACTTCCCAGCAAGCGAAGCCCGGGCGCATTGCTTGGCGTGAGCACGAATCCCGCAGTCATCGAATCTGCTTCAATCGGCTGCAAGTTTGGATTGCCGCCGCTGATGAGCGTCGCGGTGGTTAGCGCGTTGCGCGCCGGATCGCTCACCGGGACGTTTACTATCGTGCGGCGTGGAGAACGCAGCTCGTACAGCGAGGGTGGACGAAAGCTCGTACCGAACGAACCTCGCAGCAACAGATCCTGTACCGGTCGCCACATCAACCCGAACTGTGGATTCACCGTACTACCGAAGTCGCTGTAGTCATCGAGACGCGCAGCCACGGTCATCGCGAGCACATCGCCTTTTTGATAGGGCGTGGTGCTGACCAGAGGTATATTCAACTCCGCGAACGCGGCATTGACGCGGCGATCGTCATCGACCGCTTGCGTCAGGTCATCGTAAATCACCGACTCATCGCGCCATTCGCCGCCCAGCACCGCGTTGAGCGGTCCCGCGGGCAGATCGAACAATGATCCACGCATGAATCCCGACAGCTGTCGGCCGCGTGAGAAATGATGCTGGACATTGGGAGTAACGAGCGACGCTAGCAACTCAGGACTACCGCCAGGGCCGTCAACGAAGGGATTCAGGGCTCGCGCGGGATCGGTTGCAGCCAACGCAGCGGCAACTCGATCTGCGCCTACCTGATTGGTCGCGTAGGCCTTGTCCGTTTCGCTGCTGGCAGTCGCGGCGATTTCCCATTCCCAGTCCGATCCCAACGAGCCACGCACCCCGCCCACACCTCGCGCCAACTCCAACTCGTGAACGAACTGACGCGTCGGCACGCCGGTCAACAACATATCCACGGACACTGCCTGGCCGAAAGGATTGAATGGATTGGTCGCAGGTACGATCGCGCCGAGCACAGTGTACGACTCGGCTAGCGAGATCGTGTTTCGATTCGTGTACAGCACTTGAGCGAAAGCAGTGAGATCGGATGTGAGATCGTATTCGGCGAACGCCGCAGCGCTGCGTTGATGCGCTTTGGGCTGGACCGAGGCAGCACTCAAAGAGCTCGTACGGTTGCGCACTCCGGCCGTCGCAACAAAATCCGCAGGCGTCAAACCGAGTCCGGTGCTGCCATCGGGAACTGCCGCAAACGACGACGATAGTCCCGGCAGGTTCCGGCCAGTCAACGAACGGATCGTTGCCGGCGCGCCCGCCATCGATCGATAATCCGTGCCGCCGTAGCGTCTGAAGTCTTGATCGCTCCAACGCTCGCGCTGCGTGCCCAACAAAAAGTCCTGCTCGAAATAATCCAAGATCAGCGACGAACGTAAACGATCGGTTTCCAAGCCCGCGCTCAAGGAGCCGCGCAACTCTTCGCCGCCTCCGTCGACGCCGCCATATTGGACATCGACGACGGGTTGAGGGATTTCCTTTTTGGTGACGACGTTGATGACGCCACCCATCGCATCGGCGCCATAGATGGCCGATGCCGAATCCGAGAGCACTTCGATCCTTTCCACGGCGGCCAATGGGATCGTGTTCAGGTCGAATGCATTCAAGATCAGGCTGTTCGACGTTGGCACCACGCGGCGACCGTTGATGAGGATCAACGTCGTGTCGACGCCGATGCCACGCATCTGCGCGTACTCGGCACCGCTAGCATAGTAGGACTGAGCACGTGTGAACGGCTGCTGCGGTGTGTAGCGCAGAACATCCCCCACTGTCGCTGCGCCCAGGCGCTGGAATGTTTCGTTCGTGAAAACCTGAACTGGCGCCGGCCCTTCGCCGTCGCGCTCGATGCGCGAGCCGGTCACGATAATTTCGTCGAGCTGCTCGCGCCACATCGGCCGATCGTGAGATGCCGAACCCGGCGCGCCCGCTGCAAGTACAGCTACCGGCTCGGGGCTGCTCTGATCGCGCAGATTCGGTTTGCTGTCGGCCTGTTTGGTTTGATCTTTTTCGGTCGGAGTGACGCCATTGCGTGGCGTGCCCAGCATCGAAGGCGCCATGACCACCATTGAGCGATCGTTGGTTCGCTGATAGGCGAGTCCACTCTTCGCCAACAAACGATTGAGCGCGCTCTCGGCGGTGTACCTGCCCCGCAGCGGTCCGACCAACATGGTTTGATCGGTATGTGCATCCGGCCAGAAGCTGACCAGCAGCCCGGTCTGTGTCGTGAACTCCTTCAGCGCATCGATGATGGGCAGTTCGGGAATATCGAAGACATAGACTTGCGCAGCCGAAATTTTGGTCTGTGCCCACAGTGGCCAGGCCAGGCACAGCAATACGGACGCAACCAGTCCGGCGATGACCTGCTTTACGACCATCGTTCCCCAGCAAAATCCCTTTGAACTAACGGGTAACCCCGCCGCTGATGTACTGCCAATCTACATCAGAGCGCTGCGACGCGCTCCCGCTTTCTTGCTTAGGGCGCTGTCGTAGTCGGGAGTTTTGTCAGCAAAGAAATAACGGCAAATTCAGATCGGGCCGTTGCTGGGTAGAGACGGGGGCTGGAGTTGCGGGGCAAGCTCGACTCGCAACACGTCGGGGTCGTCGCGAACGATGGTGATGTCCGAACTCACTGCCAGCGCGGAAACAAACGATTCAGGATCGGTGGCGCTGCCTCGGAAAAAAGCCAGGCGCCGTTCCGCGACCGAGGCATCCACGATCACGATCTGGACTCGATTGCGACGATTGAAGTCGCTGGCCACCTCGGCGATGGTCTTGTCTTCGTAGCTGACCCAGCCGTCGGCCCAGGCCATCTCATAGTTCAGATTGATCTTTTGCTTGGCCAGCGGCTGCGATTGGTTCGCTTCGGAAACGGCAACCTGCTCGCCCGCGGTCAACGCGACGCCACCGGTGGCATCGGCCAGCTGTGCGGCAGGCTGAGTCACCGCGCCATGAACTCCGTCGCGACCGTCTCGATAGACGGCAACCGTGCCTTCGGTGACCGCGACGACATCCTCACCACCGTATTGTGACACTCGGAATTCAGTGCCGACCGCCAGCACGCCGACCAGCTTGGACTGCACGAAGAACGGTCGCGAAGGATCCTTCGCGACATCGAATCTGGCCTCACCCTTGAGCAAGCGGACCGAGCGATGATCGTCGCCGAAAGAAACTCGCAGTCGGGAAGCCGGCCCGAGGCGGACCACAGTCCCGTCCGTCAGCGTGGCGATACGCCATTCGCCGAGCTCGGTTTCCAGGGTCCGATCCAGCCAGACAGCTTTGACCATGAAGCCCAATAGAAGCGACACCGCTAAGCAGGCCACCGCGGCGGCGACCTTCCAGGTAACGGTGCTGCGAACTCGCGATTGATCGGAACGAACCGGCGGCTGCGGCGGCAGGCGGCGCGGCGTCAGCTCGACAACATTGGAATCGGCGCGACCCGGCGATCCTGGCGGGCGGCTCTCCAGCTTGGCTGCGCGCAGAACCGTGTAAACCTGCTGGATACGCAGCAGCTCGGCGATGTGAGATGGCGACTCTTTGAGCCAATGCACGTTGCGTTCACGATGACGCACGTTCAAACGATCGTCGCGCAAGCGAATGAACCACTCGGCCGCCTCGTCGCTCAACGCCCGCTTGGCGTTGTCCCGCGTACTCCCTGGCAGGTCCTCGTCTTGATCGTCCGTCGGAAAAGTCACAGGTCCTCCAGTCGCAATTGCATGCGCAAAGTACTGTAGGCCCGTGTGAGATCCCTCAACACGATGCGATACGTCAGCCCTCGCTGCTGAGCAATCTGTTTGTAAGTCAAACCTTCGTTCACGTGTAACAGCAATACTTCTCGTTGCCGCGGCGGCAGTCGGTCGACGGCAGCCTGTACATATTCGTTCGCTCGCGAGCGGGCAAAAGCATTTTCCGGCTCGTCGCCAGCTTCGATCTGCAGCTCTTCGAGCCAGCTGTCGTCGTGCGGTTTGCGGACTCGGGAGCGCTCGCGCCACTCGTTGGCGACGTTGGCGGCGATCCGGAATAGGTAGCCCTGGGGATTATCGACCGCGATGTCGTCGCTGTAACGCAGGAGTCTTAGAAAGACCTCCTGCGCCAGATCGTCGATATCGCCCGGCGGGACAGATGCCCGATTCCGCAACCAGCTGCGGATCGGCTTGCGCCACTTGCCGAACCACTCGATAAGCCGACTGTCTCGCCCCTCTTTCGAGGCACCTTCCTTGGGACAATGAGCCTCTGCTTCGCTTTGTTCGTCCTGCCTGGACGAACCCCAACGATCACTGCCTGGCGTCGGCTGCTTTTGGCGATCGATCACTTTACCCTGGACTGACTGTTTTTGAGGGAGACAGCATTGCCCTCGCCTAGAAGACTGGATCACTCCGGCGGGTTATCCCCACGGAATTGCTTGCCGTGCAAAGGGATGACGAAAAATGAAGAGATTAAGTCGAATACCGGTTAAGACAGTCCGGTACAGCCCGTGGGGCAACGACCGATGAGGGCGGACTGATGCTTCAGCGCCGCTGCAAACGCAGTACGGTGCCGCCGGCCACACCCTCTCGATTCGGATATTCGGCATAGATCTGATTGACTCGCTGGACGAAGTCTTCGGGCTCGCTCGGCCGGAAGCTGAGCGGGCTGATTCGCATGCGGCACACCTGTGGATCGTCGACGACGATCTCCACCTCGTGCCGCTGATTCAATTGCTGGATGATTTCGCACACCATTTCGCCGTGCGATTCGTACCAGTTACGCACCCACATCGATTCGCGCTCGGCGTCGACCACAACCGGACCGCGGATACCGACTGACGACATCACTACCTGCTGATTCGCTACCAATGTGGCGGTTGGTTGCACGGTGTCGGATACTGTGCGCGGCGTCACACCCACCTTTCCTTCCCGTACGGTAATCACCACCGAATCGCCTTTGTAAGCAACCAGGAATTCGGTACCGAGCACTCGAACACTGCCGTAGTCGGTGGTGACGACGAACGGATGGGTCGGATCCGGAGCTACATCGAAGAAAGCTTCGCCGCGAGTGAAGCTCACCGTGCGCAGCTCGCCGTCCTGATGAAACTTCAGCTCGGTCTCGGGTCCCGCGTACAGCACCGAGCCGTCGTCCATGAGTTTTTTATCCCACGCACCGATCGCTGTGACGATCACTGCATTCGGCGCCACAGGATTCACCGCTTTGCCGGCGATCACAAAGCCGAAGCCAATCACGACACCGGCAGCCACAGCACCGGCGACGAGTTTCACACCCAGGCGCGACTTACGCTTCGGCGGAGGCGGCTCTTTCACACGCGGCCGAGTCATCGGCGCGTACGACTCGAAGTCGATGACATTGTCGGGGCGTTCGGCCGGCTCGTTCCGCAACGGCACCTGATGCAACAACGTGTCGATGAGACAGGTGCGACCCATCTCCGCCTGATGCAACGGTATTTGCATCCAGCGGCAATACTCACGGCGCTGCGCATCGTCCAGATCGCCCGCCTTCAGACGCTGATTCCACTCCGCTGCTTCGTGAATAACTCGCAGCAGCCCTTCTGGTATCCGGCTCATGTTCCATATTCCCGGTGAGTAACAGCCTTCCTGGCTTGTAACGACTAACGACGCAGCTCGTCGGTGCTCAACTCCAATCGCAATTGACTGTAGGCGTGCGCGAGATCCCGCAACACGACTTCCTCTTCCATCCCGAGCCGGGCCGCGATCTCCCAATACGTCAGCCCGTTGTTCACATGCAGAAGCAACACCTGACGCTCGTTCGACGGGAGCTGCTCGACGCTCTCCCGCAGATGTCTCGCGGCTAGGGTTTGTGAAATCAACGCGTCGTCGGCACTCGCGCATTCCGACGCCGCATTGTGAGCAGCATTCTGAAGCCAGTGGACCCAGTTGGGCGCCTGGGTCGATTTGGAAACATTGCGAGCAGGGTCGCTCGCAAAAGCATGGCCGCGCCAATGATCGAGCCAGCTGACGAGCCAACCCATGCGGCCAGCAATTTCATATGACATGTAGTCCCCCCTGCCCAGTTTCAGATCGGGCGAGTTCTACGGATCATCCCTGTTTAATTCCGGCGTGCGGATAAGGAAATGCCGCGATATGCGGCACGCGGCGACGAATTTTACTCCGCCATGAGTCGAATGCTTTGCGCATTCTCGTACGCCATTTGCACATCGGGTCTCGCGCCCAACATTAATGCAAATGTTTCTGGATCGTCCAGTCGCACCGTTGTAAACGGCATGGTGATTTCGCCAACAGATGGATCGGCGAGTACCACCTGCATACGATTGCGACGATTGAATTCATCGACCGCTTGTTTCACTTTCTCGCCGCGGAATTCGTAATAGCCCGAAGCCCATTGCAACTCGCGGTCGGCGTCGACTTCTTTCACCAGCTGTACATTGTCCCCGGACAACGTCAGTTGCTGGTTCGCGACGAGATCGGCGATCGCCTCGGTGCCATTGATCAGGAAGCGACCCTGATTTGGCTTGGTAACCGCGACTTTACCGTGAGCGACCGTCACTACCGCCGTTGACGCGTCGACCAGCGATACGCCGAACTCAGTGCCGACCGCGCGCACGTCGCCGATGGTTGTCGTGACAATGAAAGGACGCAGCGGATCCTTCGCAACTTCGAATACCGCCTCGCCACGACTCAACATCAAAGTGCGCTGTTGGTCCGAGAAGTACCAACGAATCTTGGTGTTCGGACCGACGCGCAGCACGCTGCCGTCGGCGAGCAGTGTCTGGTCCCATTCGCTCGGGCCGGTGACCATGCGCTGATCGAAGTAAGCGGTCTTCGCGACATAGGCGATGACCAACGAGAACGCGATACCTGCCACGACCGCCGCGGCCCGCCACATCGGGGAGCGTTTGCGCGGCTGTGGGCTGTAAGGCGTCGTAATCGCGCCGCGTGGCGCGAACTGGATGATCTTGCTTTCCGCTTCCATATCCGACGACACGGGATTGTTCAGCTTCGCTTTGCGCCCGTAGCCGTGGTAGCGGTAAATATCGAGCAGCGCTTCGACGTGACGCCCGGACGCTTTCAGCCACGCCAGATACTCGCGACGTTCCCGAAGCGAAAGATCGTTCGCCACCAGGCGCACGAACCAGGCCGCGGCCTGTTCGCTCAGGAGCGCATCGATTTGGTTATCGCTGCTCTGTTTCATAACCTGTGTGCCCTCAATGGCTCGACGTCCTTAAAGGTCGTCCGCTTTGAGCTGCATCCGCAATGCGCCGTAAGCGCGAGTCAAATCCCGCAACACGATTCGATACGTGATGCCCAGCCGGTCCGCGATCTGCTTGTAAGTCAGTCCCTCGTTCACATGTAACAGCAACACTTCCCTTTGACGCTTCGGCAACGTGTTCACCGCGCTCTGCATTTGTTTGCTGACGCGCGCCTGGAACGCCACGCTGTCCGGCGGCTGGACCGGATCGACCTGCAGTTGATCGATCCAGCTCTTGTCGTTCGACGGCTTCGGCCGCGAGCGATCGCGCCACTCGTTGGCGACGTTGGCCGCGATCCGAAACAAATAGCCCTGAGGATTGTCGACCGCAACATCGTCGCCGTAACGCTGCAGGCGGTGGAACACCTCCTGCGCGAGATCGTCGACGCCGTTGTTCGGCGCGTCGCTGCGCGAGGTAAACCAGCTGCGAAGGGGCTTACGCCAACGGCCGAGATTGATCACAACTCTTCCCTATTGATTCGAAGCGCAGCTCTTGCCTGCCACGCAACTCCACCAGGGTGCCGGCCTTCGGTATGAGATCTAGATGAGGCCGATCCCGCTAATACACCCGCAGGCGCGAGTGTGCCTCGACCGGCATGAGTACGTCATTAGGTACTCACCAGAAGCACATCAAATCGACCTTCCGGAGGCCCCAACACCTCCGGAAGGCGAGCCCTTGCTATTTATTTTCGGCAAGAAAGGGCCGAAACAGCAGCTCTTTGCAGATCGCCGAGACCAGCTCGCGCCGGCGCACATGATACGCGCTCAGCGCCGCCAGTAACTGATCGCGATTGTTCTCGCTATAGAGCTGTCGTAGCCGCGACAGTTCTTCGACCGCGTCGCCGATGATCTCGCCCTCGATCATGCGCGCGTGATGCAGGCGGTCGTTGAAGTTGCGGACGATGTCCGTCAATTCGCCGATGCCCGAACGCGTCGCTATGCGCACGAACAGATCGTCGACGGTGCGCGTCAGCTGCTCCGGATTGTCTGACAAAGGTATGGAGGCGAAGATCTTGCTCGGCGCCTTGCTCTCTTCGTCCGCAACCGTCGCGGGCGTCCACTCCCGCAGCGCTGCGTCGAGCAATGTTTGATTGAGCGTGTACAGCCCGCGCAATTCTTCTTCCGAAGCCGTCTTCGCGAAAAAGCCTCGCTTGGGTGCGAACACGATCAAACGTTCGGCGGCCAACCGCGTCAGCGCCTCGCGTACCGGCGTTGTACTCACGCCGAGCTCCTCGGCCAGTGTCCCGATCTGCAACAGCTGCCCAGGCGCCAGCGTATGCGCGAGCAACAGCGATTTGATCCGATCGTAGATTCCTTCCACGGCGTGATCGCTACTGGCCTTGCGCCCGCCCTCGTCTCGTTTCAACACAAAGATTCGCTTGCTTGGATCCGTCGAGAGCATGGTGCGCCCTCCGTAGTTAAACCTGAAAATGCAACCCTTCGATTCATCAACATCGAGTCAATGTCCCTACCCCACACTCCCCTCAAGCCCGGCAGCACGATTTTGGTAATGCGCCTGCAACTCCAACGCCACGGCCGGCGGGATCGCGTCGATCGCCGCGAGCGTATGTGAATCGGTCTCGAACAGAACCGCGGGATCCTGTCCCTCGTAACCGCCGAGATTCGGCCGATGAATGCGATACCCGAGCAGATCGCGAATCGGCTTGGAGAACTCGCCCGCGACTTGCGGCGGATACGTCAGAAACGCGTTCTCATACTGCTTCAACCATCCCAAGCTATAGCTCAGGATCAAACCGGTGCGCGGCGCGCTGCTGAGATTCGCGCCCCCGCAGTGTGTGACCGAGCCGAGATACACGAGTGCCGAACCTCGCGGCATTTCGGCAATCGCCGCATCTTTGTTCGTCACATCGCGCGAGAGCGAATCGAACTGACTGCGTGGCCACAGTCGCGTCGCGCCGTTCTCGGCGGTGTAATCCGACAGAGCCCACATCACATTCACGAGATACTCGGCGCGTCCCTTCGCGCACGGCCACATCTCCTCGTCGCGGTGAGGCACTTGCTGCCGCTCGCCGGGATGAATGCGAATGCCTTGCGAAAGATTGAGTTGATACCAATCGCAGTGAGGTCCCAACACATCGTCCATGATCGCCAGGATCAGCTCGTTCAATACCAGCTCGTGACTCGCACGAGACTTCAATAGAACCGCACCGAAGCGCGTTGTGTTCCATCCATAGAAGTCGCCACGACAATGCGGAGTCGCAGCGAACCACGGCTCCAGCTCACGATTCACTTGATCGATGAGAGCGTCGTCCGCTAGCCGCTCGACGATGAAATAACCGTGCGCACGCAGCTGATCCAGATATTTTCCTTTCTCTGCAAGCAACGAGCGCGTCGCGCGATGTACCGATCCGTGGCTGCAGCGACTGACGTTATACATCAACTCACACTCCTCATCCTGCGACCGTGCGATGAATGTTTCTTTACGCGGCGATCTTTACCGCCGGTAAAGGGAACCGAGTCACCGGTCCATGAATCCCTAGCCGGCTGCGAGTAGCGCGCAATCCCTCCGGCGTTATTGACGCGGCAACGGCGGTGATCTCGTCGTCGCCATCCGGCAACGTTGGCCCCAGTCGCACAGCGCTCCATCCGCATTGCATAGCCAGCGGCAACAGTGCCGCGTTGGCGACAAACGTTACTTTCTCGACTCCATACAGCAACGCAGTCTCCATCACGCCGCACGCCATCTCCCACAACAACTCCACTCGCTTGCGACGGCTCTCGACCCGCGGGCTCACACAGAAGCGCGAGACTTCCCAGATCGAAGGGCCGCTCGGCACGTTGCCGCCGCACGCCGCTACAAACAAATCCGCCATCAGGTGCGAACGCACCGTCGGCAACAACCGCGCCGAGGCAATCACTTCGGCGTCGGGCTTCGCGATGAGATAGGTCGTGCTCTCGCCGTCGTAGCCGTCGACTTCCATGCCGCCGCTCACCGGCACGTTCCAACCGTACCCGTCCACGAAAACCGCCTTGCGCTGCCGATGCATTTCGATGAGCTCCGATTCGAACAGCGAGCGATTCTCCGCGTTGATGATCAGAATCATCGACAACCTCCGCTATTAGGTTGCCGACAAGATGACGCACTTCCCAACTCCCTGGCATTGAGCCAATCGGCTCAGAGACGCTCGTGAGGGTCTGGAATCATGTTAATAGTTCGCGCTTTTTGTCCGTGATTTGGCCGTCTCGCGGGACAGACGCAGCGGCTCTACCTGGGCCGGAACCCGCGCGTCGCGACGAACTACGTCGCCAAGAGAAATCTGTTGGCCGGCAATCGCATGCATCACTGCTTGCATGCGCGTGGCCACTTGCAAACGTCGCTTCGCATTCTCGACGTGATTGTGAACGGTGCGCTCGCTCAGCCCGAGAATGCGCGACGACACCCAATCGCTCTTGCCCTGCGCGGCCAGCTCCAGGCACTGCCGTTCGCGCCGACTCAACGGCTGCTGAACCGGCGGCGGATCTTTCTCCTGCGCATCCTTGCTCGCGGTGTCGTACAAATAAAAAGTCATCAGCTGCACCGCCTGGTACGCAGCAGGTTCGAGCGAGTCCGAGTCCGGCACTACCGAGCACGACGCGCGAAAGTCTCGGGGCGCGTCGACCGAATGAATCGGCACGGTGTAACCGCGCGTCAGGCCATAGCGACGCGCTTCATGAAACATTTCCTGCTGGGGCGGCGACAGCTCGTCGTGAAACGCCTGCGTGTCCCAGAAGAACGGCACCAGCGAGCGGCTGGCGTGCAGGAACACGGGATCGATATCGAACAGCTCCAGCTCGCTGAACAGCTGCGCCCACTCCTTGGGATACGAATGCAACATCACCGCGCGCCGCGGCGGCTTGAGCGGGTCAACGTGCGAACAACATGCGAAATGCCGGAAGCCCAACGCTTCCGTGGAGCGCTGAAAGGCTTGCGCGAGCACGTCGACAGGCGTCCCCGCCTGACATTGCTCGATGAACCCCTGCGCCACCTCGAACTGATTCATGGCCGCTTCCCTCAACCATTACCCGCGTATGGACGTCGCGCATCCCTGTTGACCGACGCTCCTTGCTTCCTAGCGGGAGAGCCGGCCCACCGACGTCGCCTGTATTGCTGCATCCACCGCGTCATACCCGCAATGTGCATTCGGGCATCCCAACTGATACGCAGCGATACAGACCTTGAGTAAAAGCTAACAGACCGCGTAGTTATGCATCGGCGACTTAACGGCAAATTCGGAAAATGCCTAGAGATAAGATTGTCTGCTCAGCCGGTCTGTGTGCTTCTCTGGAGTTTTTCTGACACACGCCGACGATCTTTAATTCGTTTCCAGCACTATCTTCCCTCGATGTGTGCTGCTCTCCATATACGCATGCGCATCAGTGGCTGCATCCAGGGGAAATACTCTGTCGACGATGGGCTTGATTGCGCCACGCGCAAGCAATGGCCAGACCACTTCCAGCAACTTCGCCTTGATGGCGCGCTTGAACTCCACATCGCGCGGTCGAAGCGCCGAACCGGTGACCACCAGACGTCGCTGCAAGATGCGCAATAGATCGACTTCTCCCTTGGCGCCCGATTGAGTTGCGATGATCACGAGGCGCCCATCGGGCGCGAGGCACGAGATGTTCTTAGACAAATAACTACCGCCGACCATGTCGAGCAGCACATCGACACCGCGCTTCCCAGTTTGATCCGCGATCGCTTGCGCGAAGTCTTCAGTCTTGTAGTTGATCGCGAGTCTGGCGCCGAGCTGCTCACAGAAGCGGCACTTGGTATCGCTCCCAGCCGTCGTGAAAACGGTATGACCCATGGCTGTCGCGAGCTGGATGGCAGCAACGCCGATGCCGCTCGACCCACCATGCACAAGCAGTGTCTCGCCAGGTTGCATGCGCGCGAACCCGAACACATTGCTCCAGACGGTGAAATACGCTTCGGGAAGCGATGCTGCTTCGATCATGTTGAGGCCCGCGGGAATCGGCAGCACTTGCGCCTCATCGACGGTGCAATACTCCGCATAACCGCCACCCTGTAACAGCGCGCACACCTGATCGCCGACTTTGAATTCGCGAACAGCCGAGCCGACCGCTGCAATCACACCGGCAGCTTCCAATCCTGGATAACTCGGCGCGCCCGGCGGCGCTGGATAATGACCTTTGCGTTGGAGAACGTCGGCCCGATTGACGCCGGCGGCGGCAATCTTGATCAACACTTCCGTGTCGCTGGGAACAGGCGTTGGCCGCTGTGCGACGACCAACGCCTCGGGTCCGCCCGGGTGGGGCACATCGATGATCTTCACTCGCTCTCCTCCCGGACAGGATGAGAACGGCTAGTTCTTCACCCCTTCGGTTCTCAAATCCGCCAGACCATTCAGATCCAACGATTCCACGACATCGCGCAGCTCCTGCACGCTGCCAGCCCCACCTTCGACCTTCACGGTGAAGCGATCGCCGACCACGACGGAATACTGGCCCGTCGAATCGTTGCTGTCCCACTCCTCGTGGACCAACTTACCGTCGTCGCGATAGGTCTTTTCGTAGCGGCCGTTCTCTTCCTTCTCGCCTTCCATGCCGGCCCAGCCGGCGAGGCCCAGCAAACCCTTGGCAGTGCCCGCGTCCGTGATCTCCAATCGCAGTTCGCGACCGGAGTCGTTGGAGTACGTGGCATTGGCCTGCGAGATCTGAATGCCCATCGCGGCATTCCGTTCCGCCGCGATGCTGGAACGTGACAAACCACCCAGCTCATCCGGCACGAATGCCTTCAAACGATCCGGCGCGAGCGACTCCACTTGCTGGCCACCGCTGAACGCCGCACCCATCATCGTCTTCAGCGCTTCTTGCTGCGCGGCTTGATCGCCCGACTTCTGCGCTTCTTCCAGCTTCTTGGAAGCAGCCTCGACTTCCTTGCTCCACTTTTCCATCTTGCCCAACGAGCTGTCCTCGTCGAACTTCACGTCGCTCTCCGAGGAGGGAGAGGACGAGCTGAACGTCGGGCCGCGCATCATGCTGCCGACACCGACGACTCTGCCGACCACCGCGCCGATCACGAAGAAGAGCACGATGGAGACAATCACAACGACCGCAGTGTAGCCGCCTGCCTTGTCCTCGGGGCACTTCATCAGATGCGGCAGCCCAAGATACAAAAGATAAATGCTATAGACGCCGCCCGCGATCATGACCAGCACGCCGATTCCCGGCACGATCTGCGCGACGCCGGCAACCCAGCTCGCGGTGGACGCGAACGCCATCACCTTCAACGCTTGAATGCTGTCCTTCTGGCCGCCGAACGTGGGCGCCAGCGCGTTGACAAGCAGAGCCACTACATACACCGAGGCGAGCGACAGCAAGTAGCTCACGACCATGTAGTTGAGCCCCGCACCGATCCCCATTCGGTACGTGCCGGCGAACATCACCGAACTGCCGATGATGCTCATCTTCAAGAACCCGAAGACGACCGGGATTGCCGCCAGCGGGACGATGTACCCCTTGTACAGATCGGCCACCGTAGTCGGCTCGGTCGCGACCACCGGCCATTCGGTCTTCGGGGTCAGCAGCATGGCTTTGGCGCGAGCCACTAGTTTATTGAGATCCAAAGGGATACTCCTGGTCTTCTGAATGGGTAAGTGAACGCGGCGGAATCTCTAGCGTCCCTTATTCTGTTCAATTCCCCGTTATTGATCCTTTTATGGGGAGCGCAGCCGCACATATATATGTATGCCAGAAGCGCTCTGGATGCATCACTGAACTAAAGGCCTAGCTCGCTCGCGGTAGCGGCAATAAGCATTGGCCAGCTCCATCTGGCGTGGAGTTGCGCACACCGGCTCGAAGATCGCCGGGGAGGCAATCAACACGCACAGGCACCTGGCGCGGGAAACCGCGACGTTCAGGCGGTTCAGACTGTACAGGAACTCCATGCCGCGAGGGGCATCGGCATGCGAGGAGGTAGTCACTGAATAGATGACGATCGCCGCTTCCTGCCCCTGAAACTTGTCAACGGTGCCGACACGGGCGTGCGGTAGCCGTCGCTGAATTTCGAACACTTGAGAGTTATAGGGAGCGATGATCAGGATGTCTTCGAGACCGACCGGCCGCTCGACACCGTCGCGGTCGATCCAAGTGGCCTTGGATGCGAGAATCTCATCGACCAAACGCTGAGCCGCGATCGCCTCCTCGGTCGAAGCGTTTTGATTGCCCTCGTGAGCGACCGCCAGGAATCGCAAGCCTGTACCGGACACGCAGCTGTTCGACTTTACTTGCTGCCGCGAGAGATCGACTCGACAGCGCAACCGGCTCGCGTAGAAGAGCTCGGAAGTGAAATCGCAAATATCCGGATGCAGGCGCCAGGTTTCGTCGAGAAACAAACCCTGGTTCTCATTGATAGTGGGTGCGCCTTGTAGAATGTGATCGAGCGCGGAAACATCCGTCCCCTCCGGGTGACTCCCCTGAATCGGTTGTTCCAACTGCTGCGGGTCCCCTAGTAACACGAGCGTCTTGCATGCTTGCGCAACGGCAAGCGCATTCGCGAGCGACATCTGCGCCGCTTCGTCGATGAATAGCACATCGACAACCTCAGCCGCCTCTTCGCGCGACCATAGCCATGCAGTACCCGCACCTACCTGACACGACGCTCCAATCGCCGCGAGCGTTTTCTCGCTGTCGGTTTCGAAGCGAATACCGGGCACATCGGGCGTTCGTTCGGACATTTTCTGAATGCAGCCGATCCCGCCCAATCCCACGACCTTATCCAGCAGGTTGCGGATGACTTTGTGACTGTTTGCTGTGATGCCGACTTTCTTGTTCGCTCGCACGAGCGCGCGAATCATATGCGCAGCCGTGAACGTCTTCCCTGCGCCGGGTGGGCCTTGGATCGGCAACACGCCGCTACCGATCACGGGCGCGATCCGCATAGCCGCGTCGGTTGGCGACTCACCGGGCAACAGCAGTGGCTGACCACTCAATCGCGGCGGCAATCTCAGCAGCAAATCTCTCGCCGCCTGATAGGGCCCTACACCTTCGATGCCCTGCTCGGCGACATGCGACCCCAGCCGCAGCAACGCATCAGCGAGCACTTCCGTACCGACAACGTCATGCGCGAACGCGGCAGTCGGATGGACGCTCGCAGTATCGCCACGCTTCTTGATATCGATGGTTCGATCTTCCAGCGAGACCGCGTCAACCGTTCCCAATCGCTGGCTGCCATTTATGTGCAGGCTCTCGCCACCACGCAATTCCAACTCCTGCGGGGGAAAACGATACCTGTGAATCGGCGCCCTCGCCGTACCACCGACAGTGGATACAAAAGCGAGCCCGGCAATCGCACATCGCTCGTCGAATAAGTCTTCCGTCTGCAAGTCGGCCAGACGAAAGAATTCCCAATACGTCGATTTCAGCTCGCGACGATGCCAGTCCAGCACATGAGCAAGAATCCAACGCGCATGCTGCTCGTTCGAACGCTGCGTGGGGTCGCTTGGCACCCCGGCGGTGAGCCGCTCGACCAGGGCTGCGATCTGCCGTTGACGCTCGTCGATCTCGGCGGGTGGCTCTGGATTTCCGGCCGGCGGCCGCGGGATCTGCGCACCATTCGCGATCAGATTGGTTCGCAGCACTTCGAGCCAATCACGCAACTTCATAGCCGACAAACAATCTTCCTGATTGTATAGAACGACGACGTCCTTCAGTTCCTGTGTGATCTCTCGTGCGTTGCCGAGCTCCAAATGAGCCTGCAACTTAGCCAACGCGGGTCGAACATCGACAAGCCGCGCCTTGCGCTCGAAGTCGTAGAACACTTCGAGATTCTTGATCGTGTAGCTCTCGACGCTGGCCCGAATGCTTTGCTTCGCAATCGCGTAGAGATCGACGAACAGCCCGGCGCGAAGCATGCGATCGATTTCATCTTCCCGCGTGGCGTACCGACCCATGAGTCGCTTCAGCGCGCTCGGCTCATACGGCGCGTAGTGATAGATGTGTAAACCCGGATGCTTCGCCCACTGAGCCATCACGAAATCGACGAAGCGTTCGAAGGCGCGTTTCTCCTCGTCGCGATCGAAGGCCCAATCAGCGATATATCGCTGAGCCCCGCGATCGTCTCGCGACACGTAGCCGAACAGATATTCCATCCCGACATCGCCGATGAACGGATCTGCTTCGAGATCCAGGAAAATGTCGCCGGGCGAAGGCTCGGGCAAGCGCTGCAGACCCACGCCCTCCGCCGGTGGCAAAGTTTCGAAAAGTGCTTTCTTGGCCAAGCGACCTTCCAACTGCATCCGCGCCTGCTCGCGACTGCGCTCGACCGATTGCGCAAGTCCTCGTTCCGGCTTCCAAGGCAATGGAACCGGCACACAGGCAAGCTCAGCGAGTGTGTGCACATTTCGCTTCGTGAGCTCCGAGATCTGAGTCCCGGAAATACCGGCGACCAGGCTCAGATGATCGTCTGCACGCCGCCGCTTCTCGCACTCCACACGCCAGCGGCAGATGTCACAGTGCTCGCGCGGATCCGGATATGTGACTGCACCGTACTTCGCTCCAAGCGTTTGTTCCAACGCTCGGCGCACCTGACGGTAGTAGGCCGCGTAAGCGGCCATTCGATAGCTGATCGGTTTGAAGTCCGACGCAGGCGTGACGACGTGCATGAATTCCGGCGCTCGCCCTTGAACTTTTGCGAGCAGGTCCGAGTACAAGCACAGCTGCAGCACCGTGCCGCCTTTGGTTTCTCTGGCGAGCTTGGTGTCGGCCACCTCATAGGACCAGTCGCCTAGCTCGCTCTTGGCATCAACTCGCAGAAGCACGTCGGCGCGACCGCTCCAAATGCCATCGAGAAACGCCGCTTGCACGATGACATCCGCTCCTGCACGTATCGCGTCCAATGTCTGCTCGGCCAGCGCAGGCGTGATACCAACACCTTCGATCTCGACAATCCTGCGACCAGATTCGCGCAAGTGCTCCACGTACGCGCGCTCGTGAGCTGCGCCACGCTCCCACAGAATCTCCAAGCTGGGATCCCAAAGGTCCGGCTTGCCGCGAGCACCGTTCGCGACCTGCAGGTTCAACTGAGTCAAGTGATGACAATTGAGATGACCGACCAGGTCCGAGGCACTGAGCTGAAGATGGGATTCGACCTTGATCACGACATTCCGGGTCCAAGTCACGTGCGCGCCACTGCGCACTGGGCGCGCAATCTAACATCACACCGCTGCGCTCGAATCAGCGGCGTTACCTAAGCTGGCGGAGTTTGTTCAGCGAGGGCTCAGCTTGCAGATTCAGCGGACCTTGGCGCGTGCTCCTCTTTCTGGAGCGCGTGATCCGCTGCGGCCAACTCCACAAAACGCTCGACCAGCCGGCGAAAATGCTGCCGCTTTTCGGCCTCGCTGAAATCGCCACGGTCGATCAGTTCGAACAGGGTATCCATCGTGTAGCTGCCTGCCGAGGGCCGCTTCAGCAGTTTTACGATCGTGGGAATGTGCATGATGGCGACGCCCAAAGGCAGCCAGCTCCACCATTGCATCGCAGAGAAATCCACATAAGGAATCTCTCGAAGCGCAGGCTCGAAGAGCACGCTGAGCGACGACAGCGCGCTGCCAAATACGAAGCCCAACGGCGTGCGAACTGCGTCTCGCATATAAAACGCGTTGAGCGCCCGACTCGCGTTACCCGTCCAAAAATCCAGCGGGTTCATTCCGGCAGCACTCCCGTAGCGGCAGGCGCCGAGACCGACTTGGACTGCTGCGGCTCTGGAACCAACGACTGCCGTCGCTTTCCGCCCCGATCCGTGAAGTCGATGTCACCTCGATGAGACGAAATGAACTTGACGAAGTCGCGCACTTCCGACTCCGTACTGGCGAAATAACCATTCGTGACACGGAAGCGAATCACTGCTTCCCTGATCATCAACAACAGCAAACACGCCAAGGAAGCAGCTGCAATCTTCAGCAGCCGCGCGTCGTGCAGAAACATCCAAGCGGCAACACCGAACAGAGCGACCGCTAACAGGCCCATCTTCGGCAGCAAGTGCTTCTGCTTCACATGATTCAAATAGCTGAGCGAAAGCGCCCGATGTTCCGCAGATGCCGATTTATCCGCACCGTCCATCCGCAGCACGCGAGCCAGCGCTTGTTTGAATCGGTTCGTCGAGCGTGGGCGAGGATTGCGACCATGAGCTCGAGTTGCGAGGGAGAGCAACGCCGACGCGTTTTCCGGCGAGCGGCGTAGCCAGCTCGCAAACTCCTGCAGCTCTTCCGTCGGAAGGCGCTTCGCCTTCGAGCGCAGGTACCAAAGGGCAGCCTCGGACAAATCTATGGTTGGATGTCGCTGTTTGCCGTCAGGCGTCTGCATCTCAGTAGCCCCGATTGCAGTGAGTCCACGAGAGATAGTTATAACTTCCGTCGTTGAATAGACCGACCGGCCTAAGGCCATACCCCCTCTTGTCAAGTCGATCGCCCACTGTACGTAGTTGTGAACGCAAGTAGGGGATTACCCGCACTCGCAGTGCGGTCATCTAGGCAGGATTCGTGTGATTTGCCCCGCCCCAGGACTGGCACACAAAGGAACTTACGATGTCTGTCCGACAAGATGACTATCGACAATCAAGGAATGTCTCTAAAGCGGCACTGTTTCAAATCCTGTGCAGAGACGGAGACGAAGACGACCTGCCGCCGCGACGGCGCCAACGAATTCTCAAATGGATGCAACAGTCGCCCGAGAATGTCCGCGCTGTGCTGGACATGGAGGCGCTGGCACAAGAGCTTGATCGAATAAAACTCTATGACCGCAGTGTGCAGCTTTCAGCAGCGAAACCGCGTCCACGCGACCTGCCGTTGATTCCGCGACGGGCGGTGTTGATCGGCGGAGCTGCAGCTATTGCTCTGCCGATCAATTTTCTTCTCCCGATGAACCCTCTCGGCCATGAGCCCATTCGGCATGTGAAATTGGAGGATGGGAGCGTCGCACACGTTCTCCGAGGCGCGGAGTTCGAAGTTGAGTTCAGCGGTACTCAACGCCTGATCCGGTTGACTCGGGGTGAGGCTGTTTTCGAAGTGGCCAAGAATCCCGACCGTCCCTTCATCGTGCGCTCTCAGATTTGCGACTCGATAGCGGTGGGAACTCGCTTCGGAGTCGTCGCTGATCGCAATGTCACCACAACGACCGTGTCCGAGGGGGGCGTCAGCGTCAACGGCACAATGGTGCGCGCTGGTCAGGAGATCAGAGTCGCTGCGAAATCCCCTTTGCCTCAATCCGTTATCCAGGTCGATGCAGAAAGAAAGATCTCTTGGGCAGACGGCTGGCTGTCCTTCAAAGGAGAGACCGTCGGCGAGGCGGTGCGGACGTTCAACCGGTTCACCGATATGCAGATTAAAATCGCTCAGCCGGAATTGTCCGGGACGCGGGTTGCTTATGGACGGTTCGATCTGGATAAACCGGAATCCTTCGCTCGCAACGTCGGCGCTGTGCTGAACGTGCCGGTCACTGCGGATTCAAGACGCAGTGTCATCTATATCGGCGACCGGCAACGCTAGCCCGATTTCGTCAGGGCACGACGATCACCTTGCCTCGCGCCCTGCCTTCTTCCAAATAGGCCATTGCATTCGCAGCTTGTGCGAGCGGATAGCTCCGATCAATCACTGATGTCACTTTGCCCGCCTGCATGAGCCCAGCGATCACACCTAGATCCGCCGCATCGAGCCGCGCAAGGATCATTGCAAACTTCTGATCGACGGTCGGCTCCAGCAATGCCGCTTTCACTGGCTGCCACGCCGGCCCTAACCAAGGATCGTCGCTCTTGGCGCCAACGATTACGAAGATTCCGCTGGGCTTCAGTACACGCGCGGCCTTGCGCAGTGAATGGTTGCCGATGTTGTCCACGATGATGTCGTACTTCTCCGTGCCTTCGGTGAAGTCTTGTTTCGTATAATCGATGACGTGATCGGCTCCGAGTGATCGAACCAGCTCTGCGTTGCGCGTGCTGCAAACCCCAGTGACTTCCGCACCGAGGGACTTCGCGATCTGTACTGCAAACGTGCCCACACCGCCGGACGCTCCGTTGATCAGCACCTTCTGCCCGCCTTTGAGTTGCCCCATGTCGCGCAATGCCTGAAGCGCAGTAACGCCAGCAATCGGCACGGCCGCGGCTTGCTCGAAGCTCACATTGGCCGGCTTGTGCACGACCGCCGAGGTTTCGCGAATCGTGATGTACTCCGCTAGCGCCCCGCTTCGCCCACCGAACACTTCATCACCCGCTTTGAAACGCGTGACATCTTTTCCCACTGCTTCCACCGTGCCAGCGAAATCGACGCCCGAGCGAATATCCTTGGGTGCACCGATGCCCGACGACAAGCGCATGACATAGGGCTCGCCGCGCATGTAGTGCCAATCCAGCGGGTTCACCGCCGCCGCGTGAACTTTGACCAGCAACTCATCGTCCTTCGGAACCGGCTTCGCGACCTCTTCCACTTTCAATACGTGCGGCGAGCCGTAGCAGCGAAACACCACCGCCTTCATCCGCTGCGCGCCGGCGGGAATTGCTTCGGGCGAACGACACGATCCGTCGTAGCTAATCGCGATCGCCAGCGACACAACGGCAAGCGCCAGCAGGCCGAACAAGACCGCCAGGATTCGCTTGAATAGCCGCATGGTTGCGCCCTCCCCTTTGTATGTCGTTGTGCGTGACCCGCCGATACAGTGCGCCTCGCCGCGTATAAATCGATAGGCTGGCGACCAACGACGGCGTTGCGCCGGTGAACTACGGTATGGGCGGACGAGCTGCGGTCGCGCGACGTCGACTACGACGCCCTTCGCGCAGGCGTCTCTCGTAGCGCCAACGGAGATGGCGGACACATACATGAAGAGGACGCAGAGAGGTGCTGCTGGTGGCGGAAGCTACCCACGCCTGTTCCGACAGATGTCTGCACCTCGATCTTGTTGCTCTTACGATGAGAGCACATGAAAGGAGGTCGCAGCCCCGTCGTCCGTGAAAAGGCTGCGGATCAACTCTAGTTTCGTGCGGCTTGGGCTCGCCCCATTGGATTTACAGCGGACCTCCTCCATGAGGCCCGCCGAAACCACCATAGGCGAACCATAGCTCTATGGTTCGGTGGGATGATGTTTTCGGTCTCTGCTCACTTTGACCGGACGACCGCTAAAATTTTACCCCCTCCAAATTACTATTTTTTGTTGCATCCAGTCCGCGTCTTGCTGTTTACCAAGAGGAAGCGCAAGTTACCTCTCGCAGGAGGACGGTTTAATCGCAGGGAACCGTCATGAACGAAAAGATTGATTTTGTCGAAGGATTGGATTTTGTGGACCTCGGTAACGCAACCGAAGAGACAAAGCAGATCGCACCAGCAGTTGCCTCGCCCGATAGCACTTACGGTTGGGGCTGGCCGGCTCGCGAGCCCTTGTAAGAACGACGTGCATGGCGGAGGGAGAGCCCCAGACGTGGGGCACTCCCTGCCGCCTGCGCGGGTAGATTTTAGAAGTGCTTGCTGACGCGGAAATAAACGAAGCGTCGAGTCAACTCGCCCTGAGAATAGTCGTAGCCCAAGGACACGCCAGCATTGGCGAAGTCGGGTTGTTTATCGAACAAATTTCGCGCGCCAAACGTCAACTTCGTCCCATCAAGCAACGCACTTCCTGGAAGCTTCAGGTCTATCCAGGCTTGCAAATCCACTACGGTCTGTGAACTGATACTCCGATCTAACGGCCCCAGTGCTAAATCCGCATCCTGGTAGGAAGGTGTATAGGTAGTCGTGGTCGAGGCTCCAAATTGACCGTGCTTCCAGCTGAGCGTGCCTACGGTTCGCCATTCCGGGATTGTGCCCTGCACGTTTGCAACTCCCACGCGATCCAGCGGCAACACCTGATTCATGTCGCGACTGAGGTATTCGTCGACCCAGGTCAAGGCCCACTCGAACTTCAAACATCCCCAGGAACGATCCTCCAGTAGTACCGACAAGTCCAAGTCGATGCCGCTCGTATCCAAATCGCCGTAATTAACGCGCCTTATATCTATCGAACGCAATCGTCCCGCCCAGCCCGCCTGCACGTCTTGAATGCTCGCAGGGTCACGTACAACTCGACTGGTCAAAGGACTATCTAGCTTCAGCAGTTCCTGGTAGATCGGCACCATAATCCGATTGTCCATCACGATGCGCCAGTAGCTACCGCCAATACGCAGGCCCGGCAGTTCCGACGGAGTAAAGACGAAACCTGTCGTGAAAGATCTCGCGGTAACCACCTCAAGGTCGGGATTGCCTCCGACAATGAGAGTCACACTCGATACCTCTCCACCTCTTAGCGGATCCGCGATGGGCTGCGAAGGCTGAACCATCGGCGTGTACAACTCGAACAGCGACGGCGACCGAAAACTCGTTCCGTATGCAGCGCGAAAGAGCCAATCCTTGGCCGGACGCCACGTGAGACCGTACTGAGGATTTACGATGTGATCTCCACGCCCGTAATCATCTCCGCGAACAGCCAGCTTCAGCGACAACTGCTCAAGCAGCGGGAGTCTCAGCTCCGAGAACAAAGAACCGACATCCCGCCCTTGGTCGACACGCTTACCCGATTCGAAAAAACCCGCCTCATCCTTGCGCCATTCTCCACCGACGACCAACTCGGCGCTGCGATCGCCTATATCGAACAACGGCCCTCTGGCGAACCCCGAGTACTGATAGCTAGAGAACGAGAAGCTAAAGATCTGCGGTTCCCCGACTAACGAATCGAGCAATTCCGGGCTCGCTGCGGGGCCATCTGAAAACAGATTGAGTGCCGCCTGTGGATCTAGCGAATTGATTGCAGCGATTACTCTTGGGTAATCGAGCCCACCGCGCGCAGTGCTCGATCCATCTTCACGATGGTCCAATCCTGTGAATTCCCAATCCCATCGACCGATCTTGCCGCGCACGCCTCCGACCAAGCGCAGCAAGTTCGTTGCGTATGTATATGTCAGCGGATCCATGCCGACGAACGAATAGTCAACAGCCACCGGCAAATCGAATGGATTAAAAGGGTTCGTCGCAGGAACAACTTGGTGACTGACGGATGGTGGTGGACGAAAAGCGGTTGACTCACCGTCCACCGCCAGGAACTCTCCGAACAAGGTGATCGGCTCTGCGATGGAATATTCTGTCGATCCGTATGCACTCCCTCGCTCTGCCGGATGCGTAACCGACCAGTATCTAAACGAGCTCTCTAGGTTCGTCGCGCCGTCTGTAGCGAGGAAATCGGCTGAGGTCAGCCCTCCCCGGGAAGGAACGGCTGCGCGCGTCGACGAAAGCCCAGGCAGCGGTTGTCCCGTAAGGGAATAGACATTGCCGGGATTCGTGGTGCTAACGCGGTAGTCTCGCCCACCGAAACGACGAAAATCCTGATTTTTCCATAGGTCGCGCTCGTCACCCATGAGAGCGCCCTGCTCATAGTAGTCCAGCACTAACGACGCTTTCAGACGGTCGTTGAACGTTCCGATCGAAACTGAAGCGCGGCGCTGTTCACCGCCTCCATTGGCCTGACCGTAGTGCAGCGAGACCTCCGGTTCGTCAATCTTATCTTTCATGATGATGTTGACGACACCGCCGATCGCGTCGGCTCCATAGATCGCGGAGGCGGAATCGAACATTACTTCAACACGGTCCACAGCCGTAAGCGGGATACTGTTGATATCGACCGCATTGAGCGAAATGCTATTGGCGCTCGGCGGTACCCGACGCCCGTTTATCAACACCAACGTCGTATCGAACCCGAGTCCGCGCATCTGAAAAAACTGTGCACCGCTCTGCAGGTGTCCAGAACTGAATGAGTACGGCTGCTGCGTCAGGTAACGCGTGAAGTCGGATACAGATGAAACACCGAACCGATCGATTCTGCCGCGGCTGTAAACCCGCACCGGCGCCGGCCCATCCTCGATACTCCGCAGCCGCGTTCCAGTCACCAACACTTCCTGCACATTATCTTCCGATCTCGGCGGCTTCACGACGATCGCAAAGAGCGTGATCGTGTACTGATCCTGCCATTGATAAGACAAGTCGCTGTCTTTAAGCAGAGCGACCAATGCCTGATCGGCAGTGGCGTGACCAATGAACGGTCCGACAGTTTCGGTCTTACTCTCGGAAACATTCAGCTGCGTGATGACCTGCAACCCGGTCTGGCGGGAAAATTGTTCGAGGGCGCTGGGGAGCGCGCCCTTGTCGATCACGAAGTGAAACTTCTTGGCTCGCTCGGCCGGCGAGGCAAAGACGGCCCCGCACGTTAGCAGCAGCAGGGCCGCGAGCATCCATGACAATCTGCGTCCGCAGAGTTGCACGGGATCTTATTCCGACAGTCGGATTACACCATTGTCCTTATCTAATATCATTGTGACGCCCGACTCCAGGGCGACTGCTTTGGCGTACGTTTCCGGCGAGTCGACTTTGACACTCGCGAATTCCACCACTCGCGCCCCCAATGTCGGACTCTCCACGACGATCTGAGTCCGGTTACGACGATTCAATTGTTCGACGCCCTCGGACACAGTGAGGCCGCCGAGAAACAGCAGGCCATTTGCTGCCCACTGCAGTTTGCGTTCGGCATCCACATGAGCGAAGTGAGGTGCTGTGAGCGAGCTGTCGGAGACACGAAGCTCCTCGCCAGCCTTCAGCATCACAGCCTTGCCGTCGGACTTGCCGCGGCCGGTGACTTTCACCACACCTTCGGACACCGTCGTCGTCACGCCCGGATCGAGCGCGACACCGAAACGAGTGCCAACGGCCATCGCGTCGATCAAGTGTGTGCGAGCGATGAACGGACGCTTGGGATCCTTTGCAACATCGAACACCGCGTTGCCTTCGTAGACGTGCACGATGCGTTCCTTATCGGTGTACGCGACCTCGACCCGGCTGCGTGCATCGACGTGAACGGCAGTGCCATCGGGCAGCGTCATGTGATGCCACTGGCTGGCACCGGTCGTGACGACCTGCTCGGACTGCATGTAATCCTGTGCGACGAATGCCAGCGCAACACCGACGAACAGAGACGCAGCGAACGCCACCAGTTTGAATGTAATGGTCCGCTTGCTCACCGAATCCCTGCCTTCTTTTTCGTCGAGTTGCTTGATCTCACGGTGCAAGCCATACGGCGAGCCGGAAGTGGTGAACTCGACAACATTCGATTTGGTCAACCCCAAGGAGCGCATCGCCAGCTTCAGCCGGCGCAACTTGCCGTCCAACTGCGCGATCTTGAACAGCTCGGCGATGTTCTCGGGGGAGCGGCGCATCCACGCCAGAAATTCGCGGCGGTCCGAACGCAACATGCTCGGATCGTCCACGCACAAGAAATACCAGTAGGCCGCTTCTTCGCTCACGAGTCGCAGCCTTTCGTTGCCATTGTAGTACCCAGACATCTAGTTACCCCTCTTGTGCATCCATCACTTGAGGTCATCGGGATCCAACCGCATGCGCAGCTGGCTGTAGGCTCTGGACAGATCTCTGAGCACGACGCGTGGCGACAGCTCCAGGCGCTCGGCGATCTCTTTGTAGGTCAGACCTTCGTTCACCCGCAGCAGCAACACTTGCTTCTGCCGGTAAGGAAGCAGATCCACGGCAGCTTGCACTGTTTCGTCCGTGCGTGCCTGGCACACCGAGTTCTCGGGTTCTTTATCGGGCTCGATCAATAAATCATCGAGCCACTCTTGATCGTGAGGTTTGGAGACACGAGCACGTTCGCGCCACTCGCTTGCGACATTGCCTGCGATGCGGAGCAAATAGCCGAGAGGATTTTCGACCGCGGTTTTTTCGCTGTAGCGAAGCAGTCGCAAGAAGACTTCCTGTGCAAGGTCGTCGAGCTCCGCCGCAGGCACGGACGCGCGTCGCGACAGCCAGTGCCGCACCGGCTTGCGCCACTCCTTGAACCAATCCGCAAAGCGATTGTTGATGCCGCCGCTATCGGATGTAGCGGTCGCACCTTTCCCTGGCGCATCCATGGCTTGCGCTCCCGAGGAGTCCCTAATATCCCCACTCCGGCGATCGATCACGAGCGTTCCTATTGGGCGACGTGTCTATCCATCCCTGCACCGCGCGCACTACTTATAGCACTGCGCACCTGTGCAGGCTTCACGAGAGGAATGACCGGGCCAGGTCGGAGAGTTGACCCTGCGACTGCAAAGAAGTGTATGTAGTGGTTGTACTTATAATAAACGGCAGAAAAGGCTTTGCGCTGAATAGCTTAGCGCGTCCTGCGTTTATCTGATCGGCGCGCGGATCATATCATCAGACAAGCTCAAGTCAGCTCCGAAATCGCCGCGTTCCGCGTGATATTGCGCGCGCCACATCGCGCCATAATGCCCCTCGGCCTTCACTAGATCCTGATGTCTGCCTCGCTCGACCACTCTGCCCTGATCCAACACCACGATCTCATCGGCATGCACTACTGTCGATAAGCGATGAGCGATGACAAGCGTCGTCCGAGCTGCGGAAACCTCGATCATGTTCTGCAGAATCGCCCGCTCCTGTTTCGAGTCCAGCGCCGAAGTCGCCTCGTCGAAGACATAGAGCACAGGATCTTTCAGCAACGCGCGTGCGATCGCGAGCCGCTGCCGCTCTCCGCCCGAGAGCTTTACTCCGCGTTCTCCCACTTCAGTGTCGTAGCCGTCGGGCAAGCTCAAAATGAATTCGTGCAGCCTAGCGGCGCGTGCAGCTTGCTCGACGTCCGCCTGCGATGCGTTCGGTCGCCCGATCAGAAGGTTGGCTCCGATGCTGTCGTTGAGCAGAGCTGTATCCTGTCCAACGACCGCGATCGCTCGGCGCAACGCGGTGAGCGAATACTCCGCGATCGGGACGCCATCGATCACAACATCGCCGCTGTCCAAATCCAATGTGCGCGTGAGCAATCTAACGAGCGTCGACTTGCCGCTGCCGCTCGCACCGACGATGCCGACCGTTCTCCCAGGTTCGACAGTGAAGGAGACGTTGCTGAGCACCGGCAGCCCGTCGCGATACGACGCCGACACACAGCTCAGCTCAACGCGACCGACTCCCTCCATCGGCACGCTCGCTCCCGATGAGTAGCGCTCAGGAATCTCCCGCAGCAACTCGAACATCTCCTTCAACAGCGCCAGTCCCTGCGAGAGCGCCTGCATCGCGAAGCCCATCATTTCGATCGGCCGCACGAGCTGCAACATGTATGTGTTCACGAGTACGAACTCGCCGACCGTCATTCGACCTTGCTGCACCTCGTAACTGGCGATTCCAACGGTCGCCGCAAGGAACAGCGCGAAGATCGTGGCCACGGTGACGCCGTTATAGGCATATCTCTTATAGAAGCCGACCCACGCGGTCTCGGAACGGACCAATGCCTCGGACACTTTCTTGCCCGCTGCGCCCTCGGCAGCGAACTGCTTGATGGTCTCGACGTTCATCAAGTTGTCGACGATCACGCCGGTCGCGTGAACCGTCGCCGATGACGCCGACTCGGCAGGCTTAACAACGGCCCTCGCACCGTAGCCGAAGGCGCCCGCGTAACAGACCAACGCGAGGAAGAACAGCATCAGGAATATCGGCAGGTCCAAGCGACTCAACACCACGATGGTGGTCGCTACCTCCGCGATCACCGGCAACACCGTAAATACGAGGTGATGCATGACGAGCTGAAAGCCCTGCAAGCCGTTGTCGAGCGACTGATACAAAGCTCCGGTGCGACGAGAGAAATGAAAGCGCATCGGCAAGCGCATGAGATGATCGAACACGCGCTCGCTCAAAGCGCGGACCACTCTTCTCTCGACACGCGCGTAAACGAATCCCCGCAGCTCTCCTGCACTTCGGGACAGCCACTGACTCAGCACATAGAACGCAATGAGAAGGTAGGTGCCGGTGCCCGCAACGACGCCAGGCATCGAGAAGCTATCGACCAACTGCTTCAACGCCACCGGACCCAACGCGGTCAGGACGGCGGCCGCGATCACCAGGATCAGCACAATCGCGATCCTTATTTTCACGAATGCATTCGTGTCGCTCCAGACGACGGCGCCTAGCGAACGCATGCTCTCCAACGCAGGCAGCACTCGCATGATGGAACCTCCGTTTCCCATCCGAGTGTACGGCTAGCATCGCTGCGACGGGCAAGTACATTTCGTGACGCGCTCGACCGAGCCGAGTCGGCGCGGCACGGCTGCGCAGCGGTTCATTCATACCGCACGACGCGACGTCGACGATGCGAAAATCAAAAAGTCGATGCCAGAGCACCACGGGATGCGCTCTGGTTCACATCGCCGATGCGGTCGGTCTTCAACCTGCCCGACGATTCCACACGACAGCGAGCGTGGCACGCTGCGAGTTATCCGGACGATGCGGTCCTCGCAAGGCGTTGTTCTACATGAATCGTATCGCTGTCCTACATGGATATTTTCCGGTCGTCGATGCGTGAATGTATGTTTAGCTCGATTCTCGACCGGCCTGCATCGATGCAGTGCATTCGGTCGCGTTGCAATCGCGACACCCCCGGAGCAGGATTCCAGCGCCCCAGGCACCCCGACCGGAAGTCACATCGCGATTCGCAAGGAGCTCCCCATGATCATTCAACTCGGAAAAGTCGCCGAGAAAACCCGGGGCACGGACGTCGGCTTGAAAATCGATAGCAACGTCGGCGCCAAAATCCAGCGCTACAACATTTTCTTTTGAGCGCGACGCTTGGCGCACTATTTTCTCCCGTTGCACGTCCACGCCTGCTTCGCTGCCAATCGCACGATCTTCCTGGACATGAAGCGCGGCACCTACTTCGGACTGGATCCGAAGCAGACGGAGTTGCTGCGCCATGCGCTCGACGATCCTTCCGAAGCGGAAGACGCGGCACCGTCCGTCGCTGCCGAGCTGATCGGCATGGGTTTGTTGACCACAAGCTATAGCGCGTCGAAAACATTCCTGCCGCCGAACGCGAGTGCGCCGGAGACGTCGCTACTGCCGCTGGTCGATGATCCTCCAAAGATCAGCGCGGCCCGCGTCGTGCGATTTATCGCGACCTGTTGCACTGTAGTGTTACGGTTGAAGCTGCGCCCGCTACAACACAGCCTTTCGCACCTGGCGGGACGAAAATCTCGCAGCACATATCGCGCCTCGTCCGACCTTGAAAAAGCGCGAGATCTCACCAGGACTTTCCTGCATCTGCGCCCCTTCTTGTACGCCGCTCGCAATCGGTGCCTGCTCGATTCTCTGGCGCTCGCGGAATTCCTCGCGAGCTACGGCATTCGAGCGACGTGCACCTTCGGCGTGCGTGCAAATCCATTCGAAGCTCACTGCTGGGTCCAGATCGGTGGTCATGTGGTGAACGAGACACCGGAGATGGCGCAACGCTATGCGCCCATCCTGTGTGTGTGACCCGAGGTTTAAATGTTTCGTTACGTGGCGCTGGCCTGGTCCGACGAATCCGAGCTGGAGAACGCGACCGTCGATCTGCTGAGCCGGCAGATGAGCGCAAGCACGTTGCCGTGGACATTGGCGCTCGACCGGCCGGGCCTGCTCGTCTACTGCTACGGGATTCGCAAAGGTTCCAGCAATGTTTATTTGCTACCCGACGGCACGGGTGTCGTGCTGGGAACGCTGTTCCGACGCCGGAGCTGCGAAAGTGCCGCAAAGCTGACCCTCTCGACAGCAGAAGCTCGCGACATCCATGCGAGCGCCGGCCTCCATCTCATCGAACAGTACTGGGGTAGATACGTCGCGCTCGTTCAATCCAACGATAGCGACACCCTCAGGGTGATCAAATCGCCCACCGGCGAGCTCGATTGTCAGAGCACCGTCATCAGCGGCGTGCGAATCTTCTTTTCTCGCGCCGATCACTGTCCTCTGCTGAAGTCGCGATCGTTCTCTCCTAACTGGAACTATCTCGCCGCAGATCTCGCCGTCGGGATGCTGCCAGAGACGCGCGAGACTGGAGTGAGCGAGATCGAGCGAGTGCTGCACGGTGAATGCTGGGCGATTCGCCAGGGACACGTCGAGCGGCGACAGTACTGGCAGCCGCACAAGTTCGTTAAGGCCGAGCGAATCGAAGATGCGGACCTCGCCGCCAGCGAGTTGCGCTACACCGCTCATGAATGCGTCAGCGCCTGGGCATCCTGCTACGACAGCAAACTTGCCATGCTCTCGGGCGGCCTGGACTCCTCCATCGTCGTGAGCCTGCTCGCTGCAAAGTCGATGGGCTCGGACGTGGTCTGCATCAACTACCGCAACGCTCACGATCCAGTCACCGACGAGCGGCGCTTTGCGAGAGAGGTTGCGAACGAATCTGGGTTTGCTTTGCTGGAGTTCGAACAAAGCGCCGCGGTTTCTCTCAAGCCCTTGCTGGACATGCCCCGCCTCGCAGCTCCATGCCAGCCGCTGTCCGAACTCTGCAACTCGATACGAGAGCGCGAGATCGCCCAGAAATATCACGCGTCCGCCATTTTCACAGGTCACGGGGGCGATCAGTTGCTCTTCCAAAATGGCGCGAACTATCTGTGCGCCGATTACATCGCAACGTACGGGCTGCGCGGGAAAGCAATCTCGGTCGCACTCGGCGCGGCACGCATAACGCGTGGAGCGCTATGGCCAACCTTGCTCCGGGGCATCGTCGACGGAATTCGTCGCGACACGCTGGCCACAGTCATGCGTCGTTATGCTTTCTCGCAATTGCTGACGGCCGAGGCAACGGACCAAGTCCGCAAGAGTCGCATGTTCCTGCCAAGGTGGCTCGACGTGAGCGGCGCTGTTCCACCGGGCAAATGCTGGCAAATCATCGGACTATCGTTTCCGAACGAGCTCTATGGATCGTATGCGGCCGAGGACGATCCCGAGTACGTATTCCCTCTGTTATCGCAACCGTTGCAGGAACTGTGCCTGCGTATTCCAACGCACATCCTCAGCGTCGGAGGGCGAGACCGAGGCCTCGCGCGCAGAGCGTTCTCGAGAGATGTGCCGCCGTCCATCCTGCATCGAAGTAGCAAAGGATTCGTCGACGACTATCTGAAAGAGCTGCTCGTCGCCAACTTGTCTCTGATCAAGAGCCTGGTGTGCGACAGCATCTTGGTGAAAGAGCGGATCGTCGACGCGACGGTGCTGGACAACGCGCTGCGCCTCGACCAATCCATGGGCATGGGCAACGCCATCGAAATTCTGCAGCTCGCGGCGACAGAAGCCTGGTTGCGTGCGTGGCAAGGATCGAGACTGCAAGCCGCCGCCTAACGAGAGTTCGCGAGTTGCCGCTCCAGATAAGAAAAGATAAGCGCGTCCAACTGCGCCTGCTCAAGGCGACTCGCCGCTGCAGCGTGACCGCCCTCGGGCGCTTCGTAGAAATAGAAAGGCAGGCCGAGACGCTCTAGCTTTGCGGCGTATCGTCGAGCCTGAGCCGGGAACACATTCTGATCGTTGGCGGCGGTGATGATCAGCGGCACGGGAAAATCCGGTCGACGCTGCAAGTTCTGAAATGGCGATGTCCGTTGCAGGAACGCCAACCCCGCCGGCTCCAGTGGGGACCCAAACTCCGGATAAGACGCGCCCGGCGTGCCCATCGCCAGATCCATCCGGAATTGATCGAGCAGCGCAGACCGCAACACGGCCGCACCGAAAAGATCCGGTCGCCGATTCATCACAACAGCCGCGAGCAACCCGCCGGCGGAGTGCCCCATGATGCCGATGCGTTTGGGTCGCGTGACCCTGCGACGAATGAGATCGTCGGCGATCGCAAGCATGTCCTCGTAGGTGCGCTCCCTGTGTACGCCTGTAACGTGCCATTTCTGTCCGCGCTCCACTCCACCACGCACGTTTGCATCCACGTAAACGCCGCCCCGCTCCAGCCAGAGTTTGCCGAGCGTGGCAGAATAACGAGGCGAGAGCGAAGCGCCGGCGGCTCCGTAACCATGGATCAAAGTCGGCGTACTGCCATCGAAGCGCAGATCTTTTCGATAGGTGATGAAGTAGGGAACACGCGTTCCATCCGCCGACTGCGCTTGCCAATGCTCGGTCACGAGCCTCGATGTATCGAACTGTGGCGCGACGTCGCCGGCCATCGAAGTCGCCCCGCCGGTTTCCACGGCCACTCGATAGAGCGTCGGTGGCTGCAAGTACGTTTGATACAAGACGAATGCATCTGTACTTCGATCGTCTACCGTGCACGGTGCGATCGACCCATTCGCCGGCATCGCAACTCTCGTCGTCGACCAATCCTTCCAGGGCTTCACCGCCCACAACGCACTGGCACCGAGCGCTGTCCCGTGAATCAGCAATGCATTCTTGGCACGCGTGACGAACTGAACTGCCTCATCCGGCCCAACGCTCAGCACCAGCCGCACCTCTGGCTCTGGCTTGGTGATTTCCGTTTTCCGAATCGCCAGCAGATCGCCGGCTCGCCAGGTACGACCGCCGGTGACCCAATCTGAGCTTGAGTGAAAGACATAGTGGCCGGCAATCGATGTGAAGCTGCTGATCTGCGACGGCATCGTCATGCGCGTCGCGCGACCGTGACCGTCGATTTGCCACCACGTATGCGCGAGATTCTTGTCGCGCGACAAGATCGTGAGGGAGCGCGGCCCAGCCGGTAAGCCATCGTTCTCATGCATGAATATCTCGGCGCTCGACGCGTCCGCCGCTGCCCGAAATATCTCCTCGGCATCTCGTAGCGCTTGTCCTCTCTTCCACTGTTTCACGACCAGCGGCTCACCCGCAGCGCTCAGCGAGCCTGGGCCGAAGTCCGCCGACACCAGCAACGTGTCCTCGTCTCGCCAGTCGGCATAGGCCGCAAGCGCTGCCGGAACGACGAATCCATCGGTGACGAAAGCACCGCCTTCGATGCTGAACTCCCGCCACTCGTTAACATTCGAGCCGCCGTCGGCAAGCCGGATGAGCGCGCGCTTGCCGCCCGGCGAGAACACAGCTTCGAGAAACACCCAAGACTTGTTCTCTCGCGCGCACAGCGCATCGAGATCCAGCAGTACTTCCCATTGCGATTGGCCGCGCACGAACGCATCGAATCGTGCTCGACGCCACAGTCCCTTGGCATGCTGCCCATCGCTCCAGTGCTGATAGATCCAGCCGTCGCGCAGTGGAATGCCGCCAGGAACGGCGAGCGCCTCGAAGCGGCTCACATCCTGCGCTGCTTGGAGTGCGACGTCGCTGAAGCGCTTGAATCGCAGCGTCGTTACGATTCGGTCATGCTGAGCGTCGAGCCATGCCCGCGTACGAGGATCGTCGACATCTTCGAGAAAGGAATAATCGTCCTTGGCCATGCGAGCTTCCTTGCCATGGGCGTTAGCCGCGCTCCCATCATCACGGAGCGCAGCGACACTCGCAATAAACCATAGCAGGATCGGTCCGAGCGCTCGCATGAACTGCGCCTGGCGAGCGGGACGAGATCAGAAGTCGGCCCAGTGCTTGCTCACTTGCACCGCGATGAACCGACCGAGTGGCGAAGCGTTGGCCGAATCGAACGGCACAGGATTCACGTCGGGCAACAGAAACTCCGACGGAATTCGCACGTACGGCGGCGCCTCGTTCGTGACATTTTGAATCGAAAGAGCGAAACGCATGCCACTCATCCATCCAGTAGCGCGTGCGTCCTTCGCGTCGTAGCTCAAATAAATATCGCCGGTCGTCCAGGCATCGATCGTCTCGTAAGGAGTGGCGAGAGAATTGTCGTAGGCGCTCACACGATTGATCCCCATAGCCGCCGTGAAGCCGGCTTGCGTCCATGAGACCTGCCCTCGTCCGCGCCATTTGGTCGGCTCACCGAAGGTATCGAGCAACGGGATGTACGCAGTGCCCGGCGCGATTTGCAGGTCGTACTCCATCAGGCGATCGATAGTGGTCCCGAATGTGAATACGCCGAAACGAGTAGCGAGATCGTAGGCGGCCTGCAGCTGCACGCCCGATTGTTTCACCGTCTCAAGATTGGCGAACCGCTGGTCGAAGATCGCCGTCACGCCCGACGGCCCCATACCGGCGTTGTCGCCCAGAAAATTTGGGTCGTTGAAGGCAGCTTCGATCTCCGCAGCCGACGGTGTCCGATTCAAGAACGGCGCTGCCAATGGACTCGTGAAGATCTGCGCGTCGAAAGTGACCGGCGGCGGCGCCACGCGATCGCGAAAGCGAATGTCGAAGTACGTCGCCGACATCTTCAGGGCCGGCAGCGATTCCGGATGAAAATCCAGCCCGACAGTCACCGTTTTGGCGGTCTCCGGATCCAGTGCCGCGTTACCGCCGCCGATCAACAATGTGTTCGTGACGCCATCCGGCGAGTCGGGATTCGGGATGAAGTAAGTCTGATAGTTCACCGGCGGCGCGATCTGCGCCAACAGCGGCGTTCGAAAGGACTCTCCATACGTTCCGCGCACATCCAGCGCTGGGAACAACGCCCACTTCAAACCGAGTTTCGGATTGGTGGTGCCACCAAAGTCGCTGTAATCGTCGCGACGAACTGCCGCCGAGATCTCGACGAGGCGTGCGAGCGGCACGCTGTTGTGAGCACCGACAATCGGAATCGACAGCTCGCCGAACACACTGCGCGCGTTACGACCCAGCGTTTCCATCGGCGATAAGAATTGGAAGCCTGACGATTGAGTCACCGCGGACGCTTGACCGAAATCCTCCTTGCGATAGCTCGCACCCGCTGCGAGCCGCACCGGTCCCGCGGCCCAGGAGAACAAAGTGCCGTCGACGATGAGATCGATCGAGCGCTCCTTCGATTCGACCGCAATCGAGCTCACCTGATCGTAGGCAAAGCCGCCGAAGTCGACCGACAGCTCAGTCAAAGTGTCCTGCTGGAGCTTTGAATAATTGCCGGTGAGGACCGCCTGCCAACCACCCGCGAACGAACGATCCGCGGACACAGCGACGCCGTATTGTTTCGAGTCCGTATCCGTCACGCCAAATTGGCTGACGAACGAGCTCATCGTCGTATACGGAGCATGCGAATCCCGCTTGCTGACGAGCGCGTCGAGCGAGATCGTCGACGCCGCATCGAGATCTTGTTTGCCCGACAACAGCACGCCGTGCTGGCGATCACCCGCCATCAACGAAAACGGGCCGCCTTGCGACCCAATGTAGTCGCGCCGCGCGGCATCCAATCGATCCTTGCGGTTGTATTCGTAGTTCAGCAGCACATTGCCACTGTCCCAACTGGTGCCGAGCAATTGCGAGGCTCGCAGAGAATCCGCGCCGCCATCGGTCGCGCCTCCGTAGCGCACCTGACTCTCCGCACCGTCGAAATCTTTTCGCGTGACGATGTTGACGACGCCGGCCACAGCGTCGGCACCGTAAATCGCAGACGCGCCGTCGTTCAAAACATCGATGTGATCGACGGCGGTCAACGGAATCATCGAGATATCGACGAACGCGCCGTCGTTGCCGGCGGCAGCGATGCGATGGCCATTGAGCAAGGTCAGCGTTGCACCCGGACCCAGGCCACTGAGATTGAATGCCGAATTGTTGAAGCTGTTGGCGGCGCCGCCGGTGACTGCAAACGAAACATTGGAGCCGAGGCCTGAGATCGTATCGACGTTAGCAAAGTTACCGGGCATTTGCCGCGCGAACTGCTCGACGGTGCCGGAACCGGAGCGATCGAGTTGCTCGCGCTTATAGGTCGTCAAGGACGAGCCGGTCGGAGCCGAACCCCGAATGTGAGTTCCGGTGACCACGACTTCGGCAATCGACTCTTCGACTTCGCTGCCGGCGCTCGATTGCCAGGGCGATCGGCTCTTCATCGGACCGCCACCGATCCGCGTATCCGCTGCAGTCCGCCAGAACGTCTGCGCCACCGCGGCGGACGAGGCTTGCGGCTGCGGCTCCCGGATCACGACCGTGCGCTCGTTGATCAGCGAATAGGTCAGTCCCGAGTTTCGTAACAACATTTCGAGCGCCTGCATCGGCGCGAATGTGCCTTCGAGCGGCGACGTCTTGCCGTATCGCGAATGATTGCCCGACGGCCAGACCACTTGCAGGCCCGACTGCCGCGACCAATCGTTCAATGCCGAAATCAGCGTTTGTTCTTGGATATAAAAATGAATGCTGACGGCTTCCCGCCC
>Ga0247784_1000034_pt1 | contig 50911 bp, 49 predicted proteins | sample UWRJL169409R5_FD_179909 | JGI IMG/M metagenome (GOLD analysis project Ga0247784, IMG submission 179909) | Plant litter microbial communities from Arlington Agricultural Research Station in Wisconsin, United States - UWRJ-L169-409R-5 | ecosystem: Environmental > Terrestrial > Plant litter >...
CGCCTGCTCGGGAAGGAGAACGATGAGATGCCACAGCCAGCGTCCGAACTCCTGTCCCCAGCCGACCTCCAGCGGCCGCCCCGGCGGCGTGCGCGGATGAAATCGGGTGACCTGAATGGTGTCGTTCGGATTGAGCACGCCGCAGAATAGCGACGTGCGTCGTATCGGTGCAGCGCGTGTTTCCGCAAGGGAACCATCGACGCTCGCGGGACATCTACCGTAATAGCGGCCACAGGAACCGGTAATCGGAACATGCAGCGCTCTTCTGGTGCAGCCCTCGCCTCGCGCTACGACGACATGCCGTTGTCGCTGGTGCTGTTTCGCTACGTCTGGCCCTTCTGGCTGTTCAAGGACGCCAGCCGCGGCGACAACCTGACGCGTGCCGCCGCTTATCGGCACAACCGCAGTATGCGAATCTATCTGCCCGGTTACCTGCTCAAATGGATGCTCAGTTGCGTCACCGCGTTTGCAATCACTTCGGGGTTCGGTTCGTTATCGACGGCCCAGGCAGCGAGCGAGCCCAGCGCGGTGGATGTGTTCGCCATCATCGCCGCCGGTTGGGGCATCGTGTTCGCCTGCAGCCTGTGCGTGCTGTTCATCACCAGCTACATTTATTTCTATCTGAGCCGCAACGAAGTCTGATGCGGACCGCCCTGGCCGCGCTGCTGTTCATTGGCGGACTGACTGCGGCCGCAGACAGTCATTACGAAATTCGCGCGAATCACGATCCCGATGGCATCGGTAAATTTTATCTCGGACGCGAGATCGCTCATGTCATGGGTCCGGGCGGTGTGCCGTGGCTGGAACGCCAGGAGCGCGAGGTCGAAGAACGTCCACAGCTGATGATCGATGCGCTCGACATCAAACGCGGCCAGACCATTGGCGATCTGGGCGCAGGCTCGGGTTATTACAGCTTTCGAATCGCGCCCTTGGTCGGCGAGCAAGGCAAAGTGCTCGCGATCGATGTCGAACCGCGCATGTTGAGGATCGTTTCCGAACGTGCGAAACGCGACCGGGTCGAGAATGTTTTCACGGTGTTGAGCACCGGCAGCGATCCCAATCTGCCGGCGAACAGCGTCGACCTGCTGTTCATGGTCGACGTCTATCACGAGCTCGAATTTCCCTTGGAGATGATGACGAAAGTTCGCGAGGCGTTGAAGCCGGGCGGGCGCGTCGCGCTGATCGAATATCGCGCCGAAGATCCCAAGGTCATGATCAAGCCGGTCCACAAAATGACCGAGCGGCAGGTCATCCGCGAGCTGACCGCGGCCGGCTTCAAGCATGAAAAGACCGTCCGCACCCTGCCCCTCCAGCACCTGGTGATCTTCCAGAAATAGCCGTTTGCCTCTACTCTTGCCCAATATCGGGCAGGAATCTTGGGAAACACTCCATGAATGGGCAGACTGCGCCCCACGCATTGGATTCCAAGGGAGCGCAAGACGAGATGGGAGAGCTGGTCGACTACCTGGCTCGATCCAGCCGCCTGTCGCCCCAGGAAGCGGCGCGGCTGGTCAACGAAGTACTCGCCTTCATGAGCGAAATGCCCGAAGACTTCGTTCGCCGCCGCCATCTCGCCCTGCAAGCGCAGGGCTTATCCAATCGCGACATCTATCTGCAGATCGCCAAAGAGCTGGAGTCGCGACGCTTTCGAGCGCCCGATTACAGCGAGCGGCAGATCCGCCGGATCATTTACGGCTGACGTCGGAAGGTCTCCATTCATGTGCGGCATCGTCGGTTATATCGGCAAGCGGGAAGCGGCGCCGATCCTGGTGGAAGGACTGCGTCGACTCGAATATCGCGGCTACGACTCGGCGGGCATCGCCTGCGCGCGCAACGAGAAGCTCAGCGTCTTCAAGAGCAAAGGCAAAGTGCGCGATCTGGAACGCGCGCTGCCGGAACGTTTGAAAGGCACGACCGGTATTGCGCATACACGCTGGGCCACCCACGGCGAGCCGAGCGACCGCAATGCTCATCCGCACACCGATGCGTCGGAACGGTTCGCGATCGTTCACAACGGCATCGTCGAAAACGCCGCTCAGCTTAGAGCGAAGCTACAGGCAAGCGGCGTGACCTTTCGTTCGGACACGGACTCCGAAGTGCTGGCACATCTCATCGCAGCCATGCCGGCGGATAGCCTGGAAAACCGCGTTCGCGGCGCATTGAGGCTGGTCACCGGTACGTATGGAGTCGCGGTGTTGGATGCTCAGCAGCCGGATGCCATCGTCGTCGCTCGTAACGGCAGCCCTGTGGTGCTCGGCATCGGCGAGCGTGAAATGTTTGTCGCCTCCGATCCCTCCGCGCTGGTGCGACACACTCAAAGCGTCGTGCATCTCGACGATGGCGAGCTCGCGGTCATCAAAGCGGACGGCTTCGAAACATCGACGCTGGACAGCGGCACTGCCACCGCGAAAAAGCCTTCGACGATTACCTGGACCGATCAGTCATACGACATGGAAGGCTACTCGCATTACATGCTGAAGGAGATCGCCGAGCAACCCGAGTCGATCCGACGCACGCTCAGCGGCCGTCTCGATGCGCGCTTTCAAACAACGCATATCGGCGGCTTGGAAATGGCCGCGCGCGAGTTGCTGGAAATCCGTCGCGTGAAGATTCTCGGCTGCGGATCGGCGTACATCGCCGGCTGCGTCGGCGCGCACCTGATCGAACAGCTCGCTCGTGTGCCCGCTCATGCCGAGCCGGCCTCCGAGTTTCGTTATCGCAATCCGGTGATCGAGCAGGACACGCTGTATATCGCGGTCAGTCAGTCCGGAGAAACATTCGATACGCTGGCTGCGGTTCAAGAAGTGAAGCGCAAAGGCGGCCGCGTGCTCGGCATCGTCAATGTCGTCGGCAGCACCATCGCTCGTGAATGTGGACGCGGCATTTATTTGCACGCCGGGCCGGAGATTGCGGTCGTCTCGACCAAGACCTTCACGTCCACTGCCGTGGCGTTCTCTTTGCTCGCGATCCATCTGGGACGAATCCGAGATCTGTCCACCGGACACGGTGCGCGACTGCTGAAGGCATTGGAAGCGCTGCCTGGACAAGTGGCCGAAATCCTCGCGCAGGAATCTCATATCGCCAACCTCGCCCAGCAATTGGCCAAGCACGACAACGCCTATTTCGTCGGCCGGGCCGCCGGGTTTCCGGTGGCGATGGAGGGTGCGCTGAAGTTAAAAGAGGTCAGTTACATTCATGCCGAAGCGTATCCGGCATCGGAGCTGAAGCACGGCCCACTGGCACTGATCAGCCCAGACACTCCCACCGTCGTGGTGATTCCGCGCGACGATCTGTTTGCGAAGAACGTTTCGACGCTCGAAGAAATCCGCGCTCGCAGCGGGCCGATCTATGCACTCACCCACGCCGGCGAGGCGCTGCCGGTCCCGGTGAATGGCGTCATCGAAGTGCCGAAGTCCGAGCCCGAGCTGGACCCATTGCTGCTGAATATTCCATTGCAGCTGTTGGCGTATCACGTCGCCCTGGCCAGGGATCGGAACATCGATCAGCCCAGAAACCTAGCGAAATCCGTCACCGTCGAATAATGCACCGCAGCTCAGGCGTTTCCTGATTTGTGGTTAAGTCTCTAACAACGCAGCGCGATAGGGCCGATGCCGGCCGGAGCTAAAGTTATTACACGCATGGCTTGCCAGCCAAAGGATGCTGCGATGCTTAAAAACCTAACAATCCGCACTCGCCTGCTGCTCGCCTTCGGGGTGATTTCTCTATTGATGCTGGTGGCCGCCGTCGACGGTGGCCTGGGGACGCGAGACATCGTCGCCACTGCCAAAGTCATGGAGCGGGAGCTGCAACTCACACAGTTGGCGATCCGGCTGCGCGCCGAGGCGCTGCAATTACGCCGCTTCGAAAAAGACACGCTCATCAATATCGACCAGCCCGCCAAATTGCAGAGCTACGTCGAGAAATGGGAAACGGCTTTACGAGCCACCAAACAAGCACGCAGCAACACCGCCGAATTGGCATCGGGTGGGGCACTAGTAGCACTGCGGGCTTTGCAAGGCGAGCTTGAGACTTATGCGGACGGTTTTCGCTCGACCGTCGCCGACATCCACTCGGGCACGCTGCAGACTACGGCGCAGGCCAACGATGCGTTGGGCAAACATAAACAGGCGATTCACGCAGCCGAAGCGCTGATCGACAAGATTGTCGCGGCGGCGAACGAAGAGTCGGGTCACGTGGACGAGCTGATGGAAAGTCATCGCAAGTCGGTCATGACTACACTGACGCTGCTCACTGCGGTGTCGTTGGTGTTCGCAGTGGTACTTGCGTTAGTCATCACCAAGAGCATTGTCGTGCCGGTGCGCTCGGCGGTTCAGCTTGCACGCAGCGTTGCGAATGGCCAGCTCGGCAACGACTTCACCATCACTCATCGGGACGAGATCGCGGAACTGCTGCATGAGTTGAATCGCATGGACCATAAGCTCTGCGAGATCATCGGCGAGGTTCACAACGGCTCGATCAAAGTTCGTGCTGCCGCGGCTGAACTGGCAGAGAATAACGATCAGCTCGCGCAGCGGACGCAAGAACAGGCCAGCTCGCTGGAGCAAACTGCGGCTTCGATCGAAGAGATGACCGTTGCGGTTAGAGCCAACGCCGAGAGTGCCAACAGCGCGACCGGACTTGCACGGGGTGCAAGCCATGTTGCGACTGCAGGTGGTGATGTTGTCGCATCGGCAGTTAGTGCGATGTCCGCGATCAACGAGTCGAGCGGCCGCATCTCGGACATCATCGGTGTCATCGACGAGATCGCGTTTCAGACCAATCTGCTGGCGCTGAACGCCGCTGTTGAAGCCGCTCGCGCTGGCAACCAGGGCCGTGGATTCGCGGTCGTTGCCGGCGAAGTGCGCAGTCTTGCCCAGCGTAGTGCCGCGGCTGCGAAGGAGATCAAACAGCTGATCGGCGATAGCGTCGACAAAGTTCGCGTGGGATCGGACCTGGTGTCGAAGTCGGGTGAACAACTTCGCGAGATCGTTCAGAGCGTGCAGCGAGTGACTGGCGTGGTCGACGAGATTGCCAGCGCCAACTCGCAACAGGCCGCCGGCATCTCACAACTAAACGACGCGGTTGCACAGATGGATCAGATCACTCAACAGAATGCCGCCAGTACGGAAGAAATCTCTGCCGCCAGCAAGATGATGCATGAGCAGTCCGAGCGGCTGGTCGCGTCGATTTCGTACTTCTCGGTGCACGGATACGCCGCAAGAACGGCGGCACCAGTTAGCCCACGTCAGGTCGCACCCGCCGCCTCGTCGCCCGCAGCCGTGACCGTGGAAACGGACAACGAGCCCCGTTACGTAGCCCGCTACGGCACATAAGTGCCCCGCTCATGCGGCCTGTTCGTGCAACTCGGCTTCGACACTGTCACTCAGCGTCGAAGCACGAGGTGCGGCGTGCGCTTGCTCGTGCGTGAACTCCGCGATGCTCGCGGTCAGGGCGCGAGCTTCGGAACGCAGCTGTTCGGTCGAGTTGCCAGCTTGGGACACCATGTCCACGTTGCTCTGTGTGCCTTGATCGATCTGCGCGATGGCGTGAGTGACTTCTTCGGCGCGGCGGCTTTGTTCGTGGCTTGCGTTGCTGATCTCGCTCATGCGGCTGGTCATCGCATGCACTTGCTTCACGATGTTCTCGATCGCGATGCCCGCGTCAGTGGCAAGCTTGCTGCCAGCGGCAACAGTAGCCGCGCTGTCGGCGATGATTGCCTCGATCTCTTTCGCCGCCGTGGCACTCTTGCCTGCTAACGTGCGCACTTCAGCAGCGACAACAGCAAAGCCGCGACCATGCTCACCGGCGCGAGCTGCCTCGATGGCCGCATTCAAAGAAAGAATGTTGGTCTTGAACGCGATCTCGTGAATCATACCGACGGTGTTCACGATCTTGCGGCTCGACTCCGAGGTCGCCTGCATGGTCGTAATGACCTGCGCGATCACCTTGTCGCCGCGTTGAGCAGCGTCGTAAGCCGCTTGCATGTCAGCCGTGACGCGCTGGGCATGCTCGGCGCTGCGCTTCGCCATCTCATTGAGCGACTCAAGCGCACTCGACGCCGAGCGCAACGCATCCGCCTGCTCATGAGACCGCGACGACAGCTCGTGATTACCATCGGCCAGCGAATCCGCCGCGCTGGTTATCGAGTGCGACGCCGAGCGAATCGCTCCAATCATCGACGCGAGCTGTTCGCGCAACGACGTCATCGCACGCAACATCTCGCCGCATTCGTCTTTCGACTCGGACACCAGGTCCACATCGAAGCTGCCCTGTGACAATTGCTCGGCCGCGCGGGCAACGCGCTGCACTGGTTTGATCACCGTCCGACGCAATATCCAATGACCGGTGACAGCAGCGAGCGCAATGGCGCCGAGGATCGCAGAAAGAATCGACAGCGTGCGCGTATACGCAGCATGGCCGCTATCGCCAACTTGCCTGACCTGTTTCTCTGTGTGCTCCGAGACGCCCGCCACCGTCGTCAGCACATACGCCAACAACTTCGGGTCGAACGAGTTGAGCAACTCACGCTCGGCATCCGCCTGCCGACCCGCCTTGATCAAACGACCGGCCTTGACCGCACTGATGACGAAGCTCGACAGCCCCTCCTGCATCGCCTGCTGCAACTCAGGCGCGTCCTGCAACTGAGCGGAAATCGCATCGACGCGTTCGCCGAACGTCTTCTTCGAATTTTCCAGCTGCGCAAGCGCGATGTCGCGCTCTTCTGGCGTCGCCGCTTCGACAGCGCGACGCGCGCTGTCGGACAATCGGCGACTCTCCTCCAACATGCCGCCGACGAGATCGGCCGCACGCGACTGCTCGGCAACGGTGCTGTCGAGCTGTTTATTCAGCTCCGACAAACCACGCAAGCTCACGAAGGCGACCGCGACCGTCAGCGCAATCACCAACAGCATGATCGCCCCGATGCGCTTGCTGATCGAGCCGGCGAGGAGATCGAGCATGCGTGTCATGGGTTCACTCCAGGCGACGGCTGCTCATGTTTGGCTTGAACATGAACCTCCGGCGAAACATGCGTGCCACCATGCTCGGCCATCGCTCGCAAATAGACGACCACATCCGCGATCTGCTGCTGAGACAGCACGGTCTTCCACGGCGGCATGCTTTGCGAGCGCTGCATCGACGCTCCGCCATTAGTGATGATCTGCACTTTGTAATCGTCGCTGCGCGAGCTCACCGTCAGGTCCGCCGGACGCACCTTTTGCAAGGACGCCGCACGACCATCGCCCTTGCCGCCCGTCCCATGGCACAGCACGCAATACGTATCGAATAGCGCACGACCTCGCGCCGACGCAGTGTCGTTGCCGTCCGCTGCGTTTGCAGGCACGGATAGCAACGACCCCGCCGCCAGGGCCGCGAGGCTTGCCGACATCACACTGCCGGCATGCAGTCGTTTCACTTAGAAACCTCGACCGTCAACTTCATTTCCGGGTGCACGGCGCACTCGACTTCCACCTTGCCCGGCTTGTCCAGCGTCACCTTGCGCGTTTCGCCCTTGGCGAACGTGCCGAGGTCGAACGTCTGCGTGTCGCTGAGCGAGAAGATGTTGTGAACGAACGCATCGTCGTTGCGGAAGCTGATGGTGTCGCCGACTTTGGCTTTCAGCGTCGCGACCGAGAACGCCTTGGCGCTCTGCGTGACCTGGTGATCGGCGCTGAATGCCGGCGCGGCCAGCAGCAAGCCGAGCAGGACAGGAACGAACTTGATCATGATTGAACTCCACTCCAAAACTTGAACGTCGCCGCGGTTACTGCGGCAGCTTCGGTACGGTTACGACTTGCGGCGCGCTGGTGAGCGAACGCATGAACTCGACCAGGTCGTGCTTTTCGGCATCGCTCAGATCGAGCGGCTTGATATTCGGGCTGAGGTTGTCCTTCACATCGCCACCGCGCGCGTAGTGATCCACAACTTCCTCAAGCGTCGTGTAAGCACCGTTGTGCATGTACGGCGCAGTCAACGCGATATCGCGCAACGTCGGTGTCTTGAACGCGCCCTTGAGCGCCTTGATCGGCCGATGCGCAAAGCGACCCGGATCCGCCTCGCCGGCTTCTTTCAGGCCGATGTTATGAAAGCCGTTGTCGGTGAAATTGAAACCCTGGTGGCAGAGCGCGCAATTCGCCTTGCCGTTGAACAATTCGAAACCACGCTGCGCCGACGCGCTCATCGCGTTGTTGTCGCCGGCTTCCCAACGATCGAACCCCGCGCCGTCGGACACGACAGTGCGCTCGAAGCTCGCGATGGCCTTCGCAATCGTGTCGCGCGTCACGCTTTCGCCGGGATACGCACGCTCGAACATCGAGACATAACCGGGAATGCCGCGCACTCGCGATTCGAGATCTTCAAGCGCCAGGTTCTGTTCGTCGTGACTTTCGAAGGGACCGAGCGCCTGCGCTTCCAGGCTTACCTTGCGACCGTCCCACATCTGCAACGGATTGAACGCGGCGTTGACGATGGTCGGGGTCGCGCGGCCGAGAATCTTCATGTCGTGACCGACCGCCGTCGGACGACCGTCGGTCCAGCCGAGCGCCGGGTTGTGACAGGTCGCACAGCTCATCACGCCTTTGGCGGACAAGCGCGGATCGAAAAACAACGTGCGGCCGAGCTCGACGCGAGCGGCGTTGGGTTGATTGTCCGCTGGCGCCGGCACTGCCGGACGTCGCCAGACGTCGCTATTCGAGCTGGAAGTCGCCAGCGCCGGTAGCGCGAGCACGGTCACAGCGGTGACCGCCAGGGCCGATTTCATGATCTGTAACAACACAAGCAACCTCTGGAGCTCCGGGGTGTACCGACGGGTATCGGTTTTCCTGGCGCCCTCCTTGAATGCCCCCTCATTCATCCCGGCAAATTCGGGGACTGCCTCATGCCCGGCCTGCATGAAACTCGTCAACGACGGGGCCGTCGCCGGTAGGCCGAGGACAAACGACCTGAGACCGACCCCGAATTGCACCCAAGCATCTAACAATGGTTGGCGCAGGGCCGATGCACGACATCAGGCACATCGATTGCCACTGAAGGGATTTAGAGATGCTCAAGAATCTGACGATCCGCACCCGCCTGCTGTTTGCATTCGGGCTGATCTCCGCGCTGATGCTGTTCGCCGCTATCGCCGGCGGGCTCGGCACACACAACATCGTCGAGACGGCGAAGCAAACGATGGATGGCGAACTGCAGCTGGTTCAGCTGGCGACTGAGCTGCGTGTCGAATCGTTGCAATTGCGGCGTTATGAAAAGGACACGCTCATCAACATCGAGTCCGCCGAGAAGGTGCAGGACTACCGCGCGAAGTGGGAGAAAGCACTCGAAGCCGCTCAGAAGGTACGCGGCGACGCCGCCGACATTTCGTCCGGCAAGGCACGAGAAGATCTACTAGCTCTCAAAGACGATCTCGATGCCTATGCCGCAGGTTTCCGTTCGACCGTCGACGCGATCGGCTCGGGCACGCTAAAGACCACCGCGCAAGCGAACGCAGTCATGGACCAGCACAAGCAAGCGCTGTATCGACTCGACCAGCTGGTGACGGAGATCGTGGCGATTGCGAGCGAAGAAGCCAGCAAAGTGGACGACGTGATGCAGAGTCACCAGAGCTCGGTGCTCACCACACTGTCGGTGCTGACGATTGCGTCGTTGCTATTCGCTGTCGGGCTGTCGCTCGCCATCACGCGAAGCATCGTGGTGCCGGTGCGCTCGGCGGTTCAGCTCGCGCGTGCCGTTGCCGACGGCAAGCTCGGTCACGATTTCAACATCGACACTCGCGATGAAATCGCCGAGCTGCTGCACGAGCTGAGCCGCATGGACGGCCGGCTTTGCGAAATCATCGGTGAAGTTCATGCGGGCTCGGCCAAAGTGCGCGCCGCGGCGGCGGAGCTGGCGGAAAACAACGATCACCTCTCGCAGCGAACTCAAGAGCAAGCCAGCTCGCTGGAACAAACCGCGGCCGCCATCGAAGAAATGACATCGGCGATGCAGACGAATGCCGAGAGCGCGGAGAATGCCAGCGGGCTCGCGCGCGGCGCCAGTCAGGTTGCGGTTGCCGGAGGTCAGGTCGTGTCGTCCGCGGTGAGCGCGATGTCGGCGATCAACGACTCCAGCCGCCGCATTTCGGACATCATCACCGTCATCGACGAGATCGCGTTCCAGACCAATCTGCTGGCGCTGAACGCCGCCGTGGAAGCGGCCCGAGCCGGCGAGCAAGGCCGTGGTTTCGCAGTGGTTGCAGGCGAGGTGCGCAGCCTGGCGCAGCGTAGCGCCGAGGCGGCGAAAGAGATCAAGCAGCTGATCGGCGACAGCGTCGACAAGGTTCGCGCCGGCACGGATCTGGTTTCAAAATCCGGCGAACAATTGCGCCAGATCGTCGACAGCGTGCAACGGGTGACCGGCGTGGTCGACGAGATCGCGAGCGCCAATTCGCAGCAGGCCTCCGGCATCTCGCAACTGAACGACGCGATCGGCCAGCTCGATCAGATCACTCAGCAGAATGCCGCCGGCACCGAAGAAATCGCCGCCGCCAGCAAAATGATGCATGAACAGTCCGAACGGCTGGTGGCCACCGTTTCGTATTTCTCGGTCGAAGCACGCGCCGGAAAAATGACGCCGCCGAGCTCCCGCCCGACTGTCGCCACGACCACACACATGAACGACGCGCCAACCTATACGGCACGCTACGGAACTTGAATTAACGAGATTTAACATCTCCTTGGAACTGAGTGTTCCGTCGCGTTTCCAGCTGTCATTGAAACCGCTGACGCGCACATGTCGAAATTGGTCACAAGTTGACATGTCCGCCGGGTGCACGATCTCAGGGGCAATAACGCAACCAGAGCACCGGCGAGCCAACTCTTTGATCACACTATGCATCTGCAGCTCAGTTGTCCGATTGGTCGGCTGGACGATATGGCCAGCCTCCAAGTAGTCTTGGACGCCGTGGACGTAGACTACGACGTACAGACCCGAGTCACTGGTCTGGACGAGCTGCGCGTCAGGCGGCCCGGCGAGGCCTGTCTGGTCGTCATTCATGCTCCCGTTCAGAGTGACCTCGGCCGCAGATTCGTGCTGGATAAAGACACGACGACGGTAGGTCGTGGTCGCGACAACGACATCGTCCTGCCGAGCGACTGCGTTTCCCGCCGGCATGCCCGCCTGGAGCAGCGCGCCGGCAATTTATTCGTGGTCGACCTCGCCTCGACCAACGGCACGTTCATCAACGACGACGCCCATTCGATCCGCGAGCGGCAGGTTCAGCGAGGCGACCGCGTCAAGATCGGCGACACGATTTTCAAATACCTGTCGGGCTCGGACATCGAGCTGCAGTATCACGAGATCATTCATCGCATGGCCATCACCGATGGCCTGACCGATCTCGCCAATCGCAAGCAGCTCGACCTGATCCTGGCGGAAGAAATTCCCCGTTCGCGCCGTCAAGCGCGCGACCTGTCGATGCTGATGATCGACATCGATCACTTCAAGGTCATCAACGACACGCACGGGCATCTCACTGGCGACTCGGTGTTACGCGGCCTGGCCGGCATCCTGCAGCGTCGCTTGCGCCAAGGCGATCGTTTGGGTCGTTACGGCGGCGAAGAGTTTTGCGTCATCCTGCCGGAAACCTCGCGCCATAACGCGGCCAAGTTCGGTGAGGAATTGCGCGCGCTGGTCGAGGCGCATGCATTCGTCGCGGAAGACAAGAATATTCGCGTGACTATTTCGGTGGGCGTCGGGACTTTGCAGGACGATATGGCGATGGGGGATTTTTATAAATCCGCCGACGAGATGCTGTATCGAGCGAAGCGCAGCGGTCGTAACCGCGTGTGTTACGACCTGATGCAGTTCGAGTGAGTCCCTAGAAGTTAAACTCGGGCTTGTGCGGCAATAGCCCCCGCACTTCCTGGTCCTTCAGCTCCCGCCACTTCCCGGTCTTCAACCCCAGCCCTTCCAGCGTCAGGTTGATGATGCGCACCCGTTGCAGCCGCAACACCTTGTAGCCGAAGAACGAGCACATCCGGCGGATCTGCCGGTTCAAGCCCTGCGTCAGGACGATTCGAAACGTCGCCGGCCCGACTCGCATGACTTTGCACGGCTTGGTGACAGTGCCAAGGATGCGCACGCCGCTCGCCATGCCGTTAAGGAAGATTTCGGTGACCGGCCGGTCCACCGTGACCACGTATTCTTTTTCGTGCGAGTTCTCGACCCGCAGGATCTCGTTGACGATGTCGCCGTTGTTGGTCAGCAGGATCAGCCCTTCGGAATCCTTATCCAGGCGGCCGATCGGGAAGACGCGCTCGCGGTAGCCGACGAAATCGGTGATGTTGCCGGGGATCTCGCGGTCGGTGGTGCAAACGACGCCGACCGGTTTGTTGAGCGCGAGATAGACGTGCTTCTCGGCACCGCTGACGGGCTTACCGTCGACGCAAACGACATCGCCTTCGTTGACCTGCACGCCCAGCGTCGCGACCACGCCGTTGATCGTTACACGTCCCGCCTCGATGCGGGCGTCGGCCTCCCGCCGCGAGCACAGACCGGTCTCGCTGATAAATTTATTTAGACGCACGAGTCCGGCCGCGACGCCTCTGACCAGTCAGTAGTCATTGTCACCAGTCACTTCTACGCCGACGGAATGAACTCGTCGTCGCCCTGGTGTTCGCGCTCGAACTTCAAGAACTCGTGATAACCGCAGCGATTGCCGTATGGATATTTGCGGCACACGTTCGGGCGCGCTTCGTACACCGTGCAGCGGCGCTCGTCGGTATCGAAGAAGCGGCAGATGCTCTTGTAGATGTGATCCTTCTTGTGGCGCAGGATCTGCTCGTCCACTTCCTTGGTCTGGTAGCGGTACGTGAACTTCTCCTTGGCGATCGAGACCGGCAGTCCAAAATGTTTCGCCAGGCGCTGGATGTCGTATTCGCTGACGCCGATGCGATCGTGGCTGCAGCAGTAGCCGGGACAGGTCGCACAGTTGTAGCGCACTTTGATCGGCGACTTCATGGGGCGACTCTCTCCAACGAGGTGAAGGTAAACGCGTGAGCGTGCCGTTCGTCTGCCGGATGATGTTCCGTCGTCAGCTCGCGCCACTGGTCCGGCGCAAGCTCGGGAAAATAGACATCCCCGGGTATTGGGGCATGAACTCTCGTCAAGTGAATAGTCTGCACCCGAGGCAGCACCTGGCGATAGATGTCGGCACCGCCGATGATCACGATCTCTGCCACATCCCCAGCCGCCGCGATGCCAGCCGCGAGAGAACTCACGACAGTGCATCCTGGAATCGCCAGATCGCCCCGGCGAGACACGACGATGTTCAAGCGTCCCGGCAACGGTTTGCCGATGGAGTCGTAGGTCTTGCGCCCCATCACAATCGGCTTGCCCATGCTCAGCGCTTTGAAGCGCTTGAGATCGTCGGGCAAGCGCCACGGCAGCTGATTACCGCTGCCGATGACGCCGTTGTCGGCGACCGCAACGATGATGGAGAGCTTCATTAGGAAGTGACTAGTGACTGGTGACTAGTGACTGGCCAGAGCTGACCCGGCTCATTTGCGCGCCTTCTTCTTGGCTTTTTTCTTCTTGTCGAGCTCGCGCTGATCGGTCGGCTCCTTGTCGAGCATGGTGCCGCGGCATTTCTTGGCGCCGCAACGGCACGCATACATCGCGAGCTCGGCCGGATCGTCGGTGCTTTCCCAGGTGAGCTGATAGTCGTAGCCCAGCTCCTCGCCGGGCTTGATGTTACGAACGGCGTCGATGAATACGCGGCTGTTCTCGATCACCGTCTCGCAATTGGCATTGCAGCTGTGATTGATGAAGCGTGCGTCGTTGCCGTCGACGCCCGCATCGATCACGGTGCGATTGCTGGCGATGAACAGGAACGTGTGCCCGTCGTCGTCGCCCTTCTTCTCGTAACGGTCGTCGGCTTCGGCGTGCGAAATGCGCTCGCCGAGATATTCCATGATCCGCGTGCCCTTCTTGATCGGCGCGATGGCATACACACCGCGACCGTGGATGTTCGAATCGCGCGCTTCGACCAACGGCGAGCTCGCGAGCGACACCTTCTTGGCCCGCGCCGGCCGACGTGCCTTACGCACCGCCTTCTTTTGAGAGGTCCGCGTGGACTTGCTGGACGAACGGGTTTTATCGCGCGAAACAGTGCGGCGGTTCTGCTTGGGCATGAGCGAACTCTAGTTAAACGGCGATGGGCGCCTTGATCGACGGATGTGCCTGGTAATCCAGGATCTGAAAGTCTTCGTACTGATACTCGAAGATCGACGGCGGCTTGCGCTTGATCTGCAACCGCGGCAGCGGATACGGCGTACGCTTCAACTGCTCGTCGGCCTGGTCGAGATGATTCGAATACAAGTGACAATCGCCGCCGGTCCAGATGAACTCGCCCGGCTGCAAATCGCACTGCTGCGCGAACATATGCGTCAGCAGCGCGTAGGAAGCGATGTTGAACGGCACGCCGAGGAACACGTCGGCGCTGCGCTGATACAACTGGCAGGACAACTTGCCGTCGCCCACCCAGAATTGAAACAACGCGTGGCACGGCGTGAGCGACATCTGCTCCAGCTCGCCGACATTCCAGGCGTTGACGATGATGCGGCGGGAATCCGGATTGCGACGGATCAAATCGAGCGTGCGGCTGATCTGGTCGATGGACTTGCCGTCCGGCGCGGGCCAAGAGCGCCACTGCTTGCCGTAGATCGGACCGAGCTCGCCGTTCTCGTCGGCCCACTCGTCCCAAATCGTCACGCCGTGGTCCTGCAGATATTTGACGTTGGTGTCGCCTTTCAGGAACCACAGCAATTCATAAACGATGGACTTGAGATGCAGCTTCTTGGTCGTCACCAGCGGAAAGCCCTGCGACAGATCGAAGCGGGCTTGATAACCGAACACCGACAGCGTGCCGGTGCCGGTGCGATCGGTCTTGCGAACGCCTTGTTCGCGGATGTGACGCAGCAGCTGCAGATACTGGTTCATGTCGCCGTCACGAGTCGCTTGGCGCCGTAGTTGCCGCTGGCTTCCTGCCGGCGATAGGCCCAAGCCATCAACGCCACACCGATGACGATCATCGGCAGCGACAGCAGCTGGCCCATGGTCACCCAGTCGAAGAACAAATAACCGCGGTTCTCGTCCGGGACGCGCACGAATTCCACCGCGAAGCGACACACCCCATAGATGATCAGGAACAAGCCGGTCGGCGCCAGTCTCGGCCGATGTTTCCGAGTGAACACCCACAGGATCGCGAACAGCAATAGTCCTTCCAGCGCACCCTCGTACAGCTGCGAGGCATGAACGTGCAGTACGCACGGATCGACGCCGAAGCGCTGACACAAACGGGTCGCCTCGGCCGCCTGCACCGGATATAGCGGCGCGGGATCGACGATGAATCCCCACGGCGCCGTTGTTTGTTTGCCCCACAGCTCGCCGTTGATGAAGTTGCCGATGCGGCCGGCAAAGATGCCGAGACCCGGCAGCGGCGTCAGAAAGTCGAGCACGTCCGGGAAGCGCCGGTCGCGCTGTCGAGCAAAGATCAACACGGATAGGATCACGCCGATCAAGCCGCCATGGAACGACATGCCGCCTTCCCAGATACGCACGACGGTGAGCGGGTCTTGCAGCACCTGCTCGCCACCGTAGAACGCAATCCATCCCAACCGGCCGCCGAGGATCACGCCGATGGCGGCGTAGAAAATCAGATCGTCGACTTCCATCGGTTGCCAGGTCGAATCCGGCCGTGCGGCACGTCGGCGCGCCAGCCACCAACCGGCGGCAAAACCGATGACGTACATCAACCCGTACCAGCGCACCGCCAGCGGGCCCATGGAGAAGATGATCGGATCGATCGCGGGGTAAGGAATCATTGTCGGCAGGAGTATACCAATGCCACAGCCATTGCCGACCCTCGCTCCCCGCGCCGCTTATTCCGTCACCACCCGGCAGAAAAACGCCTTGAGGTAGCGCGTTTCCGGGATGGCCGGGTGAATCGGATGATCGGGTGCCTGACCGCCCACTTCCACGACCTGCGCAAAACGGCCCAGGTGGCGCGCGCCGCGCTGGATCGCGGTCAACAGATGATCGGGTTCGAGATGATACGAGCAGGAGCACGACACCAGGATGCCGTCGCGTTCCAGCAGCTGCATGGCCAGCTGGTTGAGCCGCTTGTACGCGGCCTCGCCTTTCGGCACGTCTTTCTTCCGCTTGATGAAAGCCGGCGGATCGACGATGACCACGTCGAACCGGCGGCCTTCGGCGTGCAGCTTCTCCAGCACGTCGAACGCATCGCCCTTGATCACGTTCGGCTTCAAACCGTTCGCCGTGGCACTGGCCTGCAACTGTTCCAACGCGGTGGCCGAGGAGTCGACGCAGGTCGCTTCGGTCGCGCCCGCCTTGAGCGCCCCGAGGCCCCACGCGCCGAGATAACTGAACACATCGAGCACCCGCGCTCCGCCGACGTACTTGCGCAGCGCCAAGCGATTCGCAGCCTGATCGAAAAACCAACCAGTTTTCTGGCCCGAGCCGAGCGGCACTTGAAACCCAATCCCGCCCTCTTCCACGACGACGGAATCGGGCGCGGTGCCGAACACCGTATCCACGTAGTGCGGCAGGCCTTCCATCTCGCGCACGCCGGCATCGTTTTTCCAGACCAACGCCGCAGGGTCGACGACCTTTTTCACCGCCTCTTCGATGGCGGGGCGCAGCGCTTCCATGCCGGCGGTCGCGATCTGGCCAACGATGACATCGCCGAACCGATCCAGCACCAGGCCGGGCAACATGTCCGATTCGCCGTAAACCAGGCGATAGAACGGCTTTTCGTACAGCGACCGACGCAGGGCTTGCGCCACTTGTAAGCGATGCACGAACAGCGATTTATCCGGCGGATACAAGGCGCTCCGGCCGAGGATGCGGGCGCTGATCAGCGAATGCGGATTCACATAGGCGTAGCCCAGGAATTTGTCGCGATCGGAAACGATCCGGCACAGCGCGCCGGGCTCGAAATCCGTCAGCGGCGTGCGGGCCGTGTCCACTTCGTTGGAAAACACCCACAGGTGGCCAGCGGCGAGACGACGATCTTCGCCGCGCTTCAGGCGCAACTCTGGCAGGTCGGGGGACGTAGAACTCAAGGTATCGGGGGAGGTGTTCATTTAAAGTGGGCGCATTCTATGCACGATTCAACACATCGCAACCGCCTTGCTGCTGAAACCAGCCCGTACCTGCTTCAGCACGCCGCCAACCCGGTCGACTGGCATCCCTGGAGCGAGGAAGCGCTGGCCCGCGCGCAGCGGGACAACAAGCCGATTCTACTGTCGATCGGCTACTCCGCCTGTCATTGGTGTCACGTCATGGCGCACGAGTCGTTCGAGGATCCGGCGACCGCGGCGGTGATGAACGAGTTGTTCGTGAACGTGAAAGTGGATCGCGAAGAACGGCCCGACCTGGACCGGATCTATCAAATCGCGCAACAGATGCTGACCCAGCGCGGCGGCGGCTGGCCGCTCACCATGTTTCTTTCGCCTCGGGACCAGCGGCCGTTTTTCGGCGGCACTTATTTTCCCAAGAACGCGGGACACGGCTTGCCGGCGTTCACCGATCTGTTACGTCGCGTTGCCGAGTTCTACAGCACGCACACCGACCAGATCGCCCAGCAAAGCACAGCGCTGCAACAAGCGTTCGATCAGCTGAACTCGCCGCCCGCCTCCGACGACACACTGCTGACCGAAGCACCGCTGCAAGCGGCACGTGAACAATTGGCCGGTCAGTTCGACTCTCAATTCGGTGGTTTCGGAAGCGCGCCGAAGTTTCCTCATCCCACTCACATCGATTTCTTGATGCGCCAATGGCGAGCGACCGCCGGCAGCGACGAGCCCGATTTGCATTCGTTGTACATGGCGACGCTGACGCTGAAGCGCATGGCCGACGGCGGCATGTACGACCAGCTCGGCGGCGGCTTCGCGCGCTACAGCGTCGACCCGTATTGGATGATTCCGCACTTCGAGAAGATGCTGTACGACAACGGCCAGCTGCTGCGCGGTTACGCGAATGCAGCCCTTGCCACCGGCGAGCCGTTGTTCAAGCAGATCGCGAGCGAGACAGCCGATTGGCTGATTCGTGACATGCGCGCGCCCGAGGGCGGTTTCTGGTCGGCGCTCGATACCGACTCCGAAGGGCACGAAGGCAAGTTCTACGTGTGGCAACCGGACGAGATCGCTCGCCGGCTCGACGCCGACGATTACGCGGTGTTTTCACGGCGCTTCGGGCTGGATCGCGAAGCGAACTTCGAGGGCAAAGATTGGCATCTGCACGTGTTTCGTTCCGAAGAAGACATCGCGAACGAGTTGCACCTGGACGTTGCCGAAGTCGAGCAACGACTGAATCGCGGTCGCAAGCTCCTGCTCGATGCGCGCAATCGGCGAGTGTGGCCCGGTCGAGACGACAAGGTTCTCACGTCCTGGAACGGACTCACGATCAGCGGCATGGCTGTTGCCGCTCGTGCATTGGGGCGCGCCGATCTCGCCGACGCCGCGTGTCGCGCGGTCGATTTCATTCGCACGACCTGCTGGCGCGACGGCCGCTTGCTGGCGACATACAAAGACGGTCGCGCTCGCTTCGCCGCCTATCTCGACGATCATGCGTTCCTGCTCGACGGCCTGATCGAGCTGTTACAAACCCGCTGGCGCAGCGCCGATCTGCAATTCGCGGTCGATCTCGCCAACACGCTGTTGACACATTTCGAAGATCGCGAACATGGCGGTTTCTACTTTACTGCCGATGATCACGAACAGCTCATGCACCGCTCGCGCTCGTTCTCCGACGAAGCGGTACCGGCGGGAAACGCGATTGCCGCGCAAGTGCTGACTCGACTCGGACTGCTGCTCGGAGAGACGCGTTATTTGGACGCCGCGGCGAAAACGATTCGCGCCGCGTGGCCTGCTTTGCAGCACTATCCGCATGCTCACACCGCGCTGCTGGTCGCTCTCGAAGAACATTTGCAGCCACCGGAAGTGGTCATCGTGCGCGGAGCGATCAAAGAAGTCGCCGAATGGCGGGACGAGTTGGCAAAGATGTATGCACCCCGGCGGCTGGTGTTCGCAATTCCCGCGGACGCGCGCGACTTACCGGTCGCACTCGTTGATAAAAAGCCCTTAGCTGAAACGGCAGCATATGTCTGCCGAGGCATGACGTGTTCGGCGCCGGTGCATTCGCTGTCGGCGCTGGTCGCACTGACCCGCGGCTAGAGTAAGTGGCCTTCGGCCTGATTGGAGAGCGACATCCGAGGCTTCGATGACCCGCCCGCGACGTTAAACGTCATGGGTCTCGTTTTACCTTCTGCTTCTTCTTCGCCTGTTTCATGTGGCGGGAGCGCTCGATGCCTGCAAGCTGCTTGGCGCGCGCTGCTTCCACGGCCGCGTTCAACGCGCGCTCGCCCCAGATTTTCAGCTGCTCGGCGTCGTTGACGACGTCCGAGGGCACTTCGTGATGGTCGGTGGTGAGATCGAACGCGTTCGGATACGGCTTGAACTGCTGCATGCCGCGCGCGACATAATCGTCGAGATTGCTCTTGTCGGTGTGCAGGTAGAGCTTGTCTCCCATCACGATGCCAAGCAATCGTTCGTCGATGAACACGCCTACGCCGCCGAAAATCGCACGACTTGAAATGCGCCCGAGCGGCGCGAGCTGTTCTGCGACGTAACTGGCCAGGCTCGACTTGACCCGCATATCGAGCTACTCACTCTTCCTGAATGCTTTTCGAGCGGCGCCGCTGGGCGTTCGCAACAGCAGGCGCCGAAACTGGCGCGAGTTTACATCGCAAGCCCCGACTGTAAACCTTCCGATCGTCACGAACCGCGACAGTGTGCGCCAATCGACACGACCCATGCCGGCTACAGGTTAGGTCCGGCGCGCCACTTTCTCCAGCTGTTGGCGAATTAAGTCACGCAACGGCCCATGAGTGAGTTCGTCGAAATCGGGTACGCGCTGCCAGTCATAACCCCACGGATTGCTCGTGCGCATCTCCACCGGCTCGTCCGTGTAGCGCGGGTGAACGTGAGCATGCAGCGCCGGCTCGACGTTGCCAAAGATTGCGTAATTGATCCGCAGCGCGCCGGTCGCCGCCAGAACCGCGTCGCCGAGCAAGCCTAGCTCGGCCATGAATCGATCGCGATCCGGTGCGCTCAGTGCATTCAGATGCGGCACTACGGGATCGGGCAACAGCAAACAATAGCCCTTCAGCACTTGCTTGCGCCCCATCACCGCCCAACCCGAGCGCAGCCGTGCGATCACGGTCGGATCGTCGCCTCGCCGGCAACTCTCCACCAGTCGATGGATGGCGGTGTTGGTGTGTGGCTCGCTCATTTTCTAAACACGAAATATACGGCGCCCAACATGCATAACGCCGCCCACAGATAGTCGAGCTTGAGCGGCTGGCGCATATACAACATCACGAACGGCACGAACACCGTGAGCGTGATGACTTCCTGCAGGATCTTCAGCTGCGGCAGGCTCAAAACCGTATACCCGATACGATTTGCCGGGACTTGCAGCAGGTATTCGAACAGCGCGATGCCCCAGCTCAGCAGCGCCGCGACCACCCACGGCTTCTGATTCAGATGCTTCAGGTGCGCGTACCAGGCGAAGGTCATGAACACGTTCGACAGGGTCAGCAGCACGATCGTGCGAACGACGGGATTCATGTCTCGATCTTTTGTAGCCGTGGCGGCGGGTTCGATTTTTCCAATCGCAGGACGAAGTCGAACACGTCGACTCTCGTACACAGCTCGAAGTCGCGTTCCGGCGCCCAGTCGCAGGCCGGATCGAAAAACTTCTGCGCACTGGAGGCGCCACGCAGTCGCTCGCGGATGCCGTCGGTCGGAATCGGCTCGCCGCTCAATCGAGAGCGGAGCAGCTCGGCGCAGATGTCGTCTTCATCGGAGTTCTCGCGCGCCTCGTGACCCATGCGAACGATGGTGACGATCTCGGGTTTGCGGGATTGGATATAGCGCACGATGGCCGCCGCGTTCACCAAAGCGCCGGTGATCGTTTCGTCGGCGTGCAACGTGTTCGTCAGGCCTTGGGTGCCGGCGTGCGTGGTGTGAATGAGCGTGCGCCCGGCGACGTCGAGCTTTTCCAGATCGGCGGGTGAATTGCCGCAGTCGAAGCCGGGCAACGGTCGAGCGTGACGCTCGCCGATCAGCAGCCAGTCGGGATGCTGCCGCTTCAGCTCGCGAGCATCTTCGACGGCAGCGACGGGGATGACGGTCGCCGCGCCACGCGAGAATGCGTACGCGGCGACCGAAAAGGCTCGAAACACATCAATGACGACAGCGATGCCTTGCGCCGCTTGAGCGCCGGCAACGTGATCGACGACTCGAACTTGCACGCGCCCTTTAAGCGCGAGCGCCGCCAGCTTTACGCTGCAGGCGGACCACTCGACGCGCGTCGGCGTGCTCGTTCATCACGACCACCTTGGCACGCTTGAAGAAGTTGAAGTCCGTCGCGCTGGCCCAGGTGTACGCACCCATCATGCGACCGACGACCAAGTCGCCGACTTCCAGCTCGGGCAACATAATGCTTTCGTCGATCACGTCGATGGAGTCGCAGGTCGGACCCGCGAGCACGCTCTCGTGCAGCTCACCGCCCTCGCGCAGCACCGACACCGGGTACTTGGCGTGGTCGAACATCTGGCCGCTGTACGAGCCGTACAGACCGTCGTCGAGGTAGTACCACCAGCGACCGTCGCGCTTCGCCTTGCCCATCACCGACGACACTGCAATCGCCGCCGGCGCCGCAATGAAGCGGCCAGGCTCGGCGATCACACGCACATGCGGCGGCAACTTGGCCAGCGCGGCGCGAATCGGACGGCAGAATTCTTCGATCGGCGTCACCGTGTCGTTGTACGCGACCGGGAAACCGCCACCGATGTCGAGCACGTCGAGCGACGGCAGACCCGCCAGCAACGCCTCGGCCATGATGTTGGTGCATGCCTGCACGGCTTCGACGTACTTGGCGGGATCGGTGGCTTGCGAACCGACATGGAACGACAAACCCCGTACGCGCACGCCCATACGACGCGCCATCTCGATCATGCCGAGCACGGCGCCCGGCTCGCAGCCGAACTTCTTCGACAGGTCGACAACCGCGTTCGGGCTGCGGAACGACACACGCAACAACACTTCGACCCGCTTGCGATATTTCACGAACTTGCGCAGCTCGTCCGGGTTGTCGGCGACGAAGGTCGTCACGCCGTAACGAAGCGCATCGCGAATATCGCTATCGCGCTTGATCGGATGCGTATGGATGCAGCGGCTGGGCGCGATGCCCTGCTGCTTCACCAGCTCGACTTCGCCGGTGGTGGCGAGGTCGAAATAAGCACCTTCGTCGCGCAGGCAGGAAACCACCGCGGCGTGCGGCAGCGGCTTGAGCGCGTAGTGCAGGTCGACACCGGGCAGCGCCGCCTTCAGCGAGCGGTACTGGCGACGCACCTGTTCACAATCGACCACCAATAGCGGCGAACCGAAACGGGCGACGAGCGCACGGATTTCGGTTTCGGTCAGCGTGGTGGAATCGAAAGAATGGGCCGGAGAAACGGCGAGAGACTGCTTGGCTGCGCGGGGCAACACCTGTAGGGCACCTCAATGTAGCTGCGGACACTTAACCAACCAACAAGAGCGACGAATCCCACTAACGTCTTCGAGCTCTCACAAGTTCTGGTCGAGCGGCACTGCAGCTTGGGGCATGGTGCTCTCTTACACAGGTCGGCGCGAAATGTAGCAAAAATGTCCGGCGATGCAAGAAGCGCGTCACAGAATTCCGTCCCGTCACGAAAAAAAATTCGTCACGCCGCTTCGGCGCTCGCCGCTTGAGACCTACAGCACACCGACACCGCGCAATTCGCCGGCGCGACGGAATCGGATCGGCGTCGGCGTTTCGAATCGGCGCGTGTTGTAAAATTGGCGAAAGGGCTCTCAAATGAAGGAGCAGGTACGCACTTGGTGAACGCCGTAACCGACACGCGCAGAGAATTGGAAGCGCTGCTGAAGAGCCGCGTGCCGCTGGTCGTCGTCGAAACTCGTGACGAGGCTCGCGCGCTGGCGCTGTTCTCCTCGATGGCCATCAAGCTGGCCTCCAGCGCACACACGCCGGTGTTCCAGTGGACTGTCACGGAAGGTTTGCGCCGGCTCGACGTTAATTTGGGCGGCCCGCAGCAACACAATGCCGAGCCCGACGCGGTGTTGAAGTCGATGCGCTCGACGCCGACTGCCGGAATCTACGTGCTGCTCGACTTTCACCCGTTCCTCAACGATCCGGTGAACGTCCGCCTGCTGAAGGACATCTGCCAGGACTACGACCGACTGCCGCGCACTGTCGTGCTGATCAGTCACGAGATTCAGCTGCCGCGAGAGCTCGAACACTTGAGTGCTCGCTTCTCCCTCGCCTTCCCGAGTCGCGAGGAGCGCCGGGAGATCGTCGAGCGCGTCGCCGCCGATTGGGCGAGAACGCACGGTCAGCGCGTGAAGACAGATCGAAAGTCGTTCGAACTGCTGCTCGAAAATCTGCGCGGGCTGTCGACGGGCGACACTGAACGGCTCGCTCGCAAGGTGATCTTCGACGACGGCGCGCTGCTGCCGTCCGATCTGCCGGCGGTGATGCAAGCGAAGTATGAATTGCTCAATCGCGGTGGCGTGCTGGCATTCGAATACGACACCGCGCAGTTCGCCGATCTCGGCGGCATGTCGCGCTTGAAAGAATGGCTGCGACGTCGCAAACCCGCCTTCGACGGCAGCGCCCCGCAACTCGACGCACCGAAAGGTGTGCTGCTGCTCGGCGTGCAGGGTTGCGGTAAGAGCGTGGCGGCGAAGGCCGCCGCCGGCATCTTCGGCGTGCCGTTGCTACGACTCGACTTTGCCACGATTCACAACAAGTACATCGGCGAGTCCGAGCGCAACCTGCGCGAGTCGCTGTCGACGGCGGAAATGATGGAGCCGTGTGTGTTGTGGATCGACGAGATCGAGAAAGGTGTCGCCGCCGGCGGCGGTGACGGCGACAGCGGCACGTCGAAACGCCTGCTCGGCACGTTCCTTACTTGGCTTGCGGAGAAGAAGAGCCGAGTGTTCGTGGTGGCGACTGCGAACGACATCTCCTCGCTGCCGCCAGAGTTGGTGCGCAAGGGGCGCCTGGATGAGATTTTCTTCGTTGACCTGCCGAGTGCGGCGGTTCGCGAAGACGTCCTGCGCATTCACTCCAAGAAACGCAACCTCGCACTGTCAGACGCTCACGTAAAACAGCTCGCTGCGGCGTGCGACGGATTTTCCGGAGCGGAGATCGAGCAGGCGGTGGTGTCGGCTGTCTATGCCGCTCATGCGACGAATGAGCCTGTGGGGGCTCAGCACGTCCTCCAGGAGATCGGTGCTACTCGGCCTCTCTCGGTCACCATGGCTGAGAAGATTTTTGAGCTTCGCTCCTGGGCAACTGATCGCACTGTTGCTGCGGACTAGTTTCCGAGTCCCCCGGCGCTGGGTCGCAACCGTGTCGCCCATCGAGTGATGTTTTTCTGAGATACCGCCGCTAAGATCTGCGCGCTCGCAGGCATCTTCCCCCGCGGGTTTGCGACGACTGTGGGGGAAAGCGGGACAAGAACGTCGCCTTCATCGAACGAGCAGTTCCTTTCTCCATGCGGTATCGAGCCGAGATCGATGGCCTGCGCGCCATCGCCGTCGTCCCTGTGATTCTAGGTCACGCGGATTTCAAACTTTTCAGCGGCGGTTTTGTCGGCGTAGACATTTTCTTCGTCATCAGCGGCTATCTGATCACCGGCATCCTTCTGGATGAGTTGAACGCCGGCAAGTTCAGCCTGGTCGGGTTCTACGAACGCAGAGCGCGCAGAATCATTCCCGCGCTGTCGGTAGTGATGGCCGTAAGCTCGATATTGGCGTATCTGCTGATGCTGCCCGACGAACTGGAGAACTACGGCCAGTCGCTGGTCGCGACCACGCTGTTCTCCAACAACCTGTTGCTGTCGCTGACGACCGGCTACTGGAAACTCGCCTCGGAATTCAAACCGCTGCTTCACACCTGGAGCCTGGGCGTAGAAGAGCAGTACTACATCGTCTTCCCGCTGCTGCTGATGCTGAGCTACAGCGCGTTCAAACGCTCGACGGCGCTGGTGCTCTCGGTGCTGGCGGCAATCAGCCTGGCGGCTTCCCAATGGGGCTCGGTTCACGCTCCGGAATCGGCGTTTTATTTGCCGTACACCCGGGGCTGGGAGTTGCTGCTCGGCTCGCTGGTCGCCTTCTACCTGAGGGAAACGCAGCAAGTTTCCGTCTCCAGCAGCGCGAAGCAGTGGCTGAGCATGGCCGGCCTGGCGCTGCTCGCGCTCGCCATCTTCGGCTACGATGCCAGCACTCCGACACCCAGCCTGTACACCTTGGTGCCGACCGTGGGCGCGGCGTTGATCATTCTTTTTGCCGAGCCAGGTACGCTCGCACAACGCCTGCTCAGCAGCCGTCTGCTGGTCGGCATCGGATTGGTCAGTTATAGCGCCTACCTGTGGCACTACCCGTTGTTCGCATTTACCAAAGTGACCTCCGTAAGCGCTCCTCCGGCGAGTTTGCTGGCGGGCCTTTGCGTGGTGACGTTCGTCTGTGCCGCCCTCAGCTGGAAATTCGTCGAAACACCTTTTCGACGACGAGACCAGGTGTCCCGCACCACGATTTTCTCGACCGCGGCGGCAGCTTCAGTGCTGTTCGTTGGCATCGGACTGTATTTTCACGCGACGCACGGCGTTCCCAGCCGGATGTACGAGAGCAGTGTGGCCTCTGCCGCGGATATGTACATCGGCTACAACGAGCGCGTGCGAGAACTGAGCAAGGATTCTTTCGTCAGCGACGACAAGCTGAAGCTGCTGGTGGCGGGTAACAGCTTCAGCCGGGACTTCGTGAATATGACGCTAGAGACGTTCGACACGAAAAACGTCGAAATCGTCTATCGCGATGACTTCCCGACGTGCTTCAAGTCCCTGACCGCCCCCGTGGCCAAAACGCTGTACGAGCAGTCCGAGCTCATAGTGTTCGCCTACGGCGATGGTTATGACTGTGTCCAGCAGGATATCGAGCAAGCGCACCTCGACGGCAAGCACCTGTTCTACGTCGGCACCAAGCACTTCGGCTACAACCTGAACTGGCTCGTGCGCCTGAGCGCCGAGCAGCGGCGCAATCGGTTCAACCAGCTGCTACCCGAGACCATCGAAATGGAAGCGCGGACCCGAGCAGCGGTACCCGCAGACTATTTCATCTCTTTATTGGACCCCATCGTCAGGGACTCGATGGTTCCGGTGACCGACGCTGAGGGACGGCTGCTGAGCGCAGACAGAACCCATCTCACGCTGCACGGTGCGCGATACTTCGGGGCAAAGGCCTTGCTCAACACAAGGTATGGAGAAATACTGAAAGCGACGGCCTCGGGCCGCGCTTTGCCAGCACCGGTCAGCCCCGGCGCGGAGTAAGGCTATAACCTTATCCGGGAGGCCCGCCTTCCTCGCCGAAGTCAGCAACCCAGGCGGCGATGTCCTGATCGTAGGTGACGATATTTTCAGCGCTGGCTGCGCGACGCAAACGATCGCGAACCGCATCCCACTTCTCACCCTCAGGCACTTCCTCGACAAGGATGATCTTCGCGCTCGCCTTATCGAGCGTGCGCAGATGCGCATACAGCTGCCGGGCATAAACATCCGGCCGGATCCCCGCATTGATCCAGGTCATGTACGGATTCGCTGTGCCCGGCGGCCTCTGGGCCAGCACAGCGACCTTCTCGTGCTGAGCGGTGAACTCATTCATCACCTGCTCCAACCGCCGACTCGGCACGACATTCACCGGCGTCACCGGCGAATAGTGTCGTGACATCGACCCCGGCACGCGCGGTGCCGTGGGATTCGCGCCCATGACGATGGTCGGCACAACCGCTTTCAACTGCGACAAGCTGATCGTGCCCGGACGCAGCACCCTCGGCCCATCCGCCAGGCAGCTGACGATCGTGGACTCAAGACCGACCTTGCAGTCCCCGCCATCGAGCACGAACTTCAACTCGTCACCGAACTCTTCGCGCACATGTTCGGCGCGTGTTGGGCTCACGTGACCATATTTGTTCGCGGACGGCGCAGCGATGCCGCCGCCGAACGCATTGAGCAACTGCTGAGCGACCGGATGATTCGGCACGCGAATCGCGACCGTGTCTTGCCCACCGGTGATGACATCGTTCACCGCCGGTGCACGTTTGGCGACCAGCGTGAGCGGCCCCGGCCAAAACGCATCGGCAAGTTTCTTGGCCTCCGGTGTCATCTCGCGCACCCAGCGCTGCAGATAACGCGGGTGATCGATGTGCACGATCACCGGATGCGTCGACGGCCGGCCTTTCACGCGGAAAATCTTACGCACGGCATCCGGATTGTTCGCGTTCGCGCCCAATCCATAGACCGTCTCGGTAGGAAACGCCACCAGCTCGCCGGCGCGGAGTGCTTCCACAGCCTCCTGGATTTCCTGTTGTAAAACTCGTCCTATAGCCATGAGGGCATGATACCAAGAGCCAGCTGAGAGGCTTATAACCGCGGATTATTGGAACGCTATTCCAGCGCCGTGCGCGTCCAGCCCTGTGCGGTCCGGCGCAGCTCGTAGGTCGGCCAGAAGCGTTTGTCGAGCTTCAGTGTCATCACTTCCACCGAGCCGTTCCACGTCACAGTGCGCAGTCTGAGCGAGCTGCGATCTTCGCGGCCCGAGACCGCGCGAATGAATGCATCGAGATCGGGCACCGGCGTGCCGTCGACTTCGACGATGCGCCGTCCGGCCCACAATTGATAACGCGTGGCCGGCGAACCGTAGGAGAAGTAAGCAACGAACACGCCTTCGGGTTCGATGCCGCGTTGAGCCGCGAGCGCGCGATGCGGTTTTTGCAAAACGGCGCCGGCCCACACCACGATGCGGTCGAGATCGCGGCCGCCGACCGCCACCGTCGGCACCTCGATCACTTCCGTCGCCTTATCGCGCCACACGGTGACCCGGACCGACGGTTTCTGCACGCTTCGTTCCATTTCCCGGAAGCGATTCACGATCTGCCCGTCGATGTCGAGGATCAGATCGCCCGAGCGCAACAGCCCGTCCGCAGGCGAGCCGCCGACCGTGCGCACCACGCTCAACACCTGGCGGCGATCGGGGCTGTGTTGCTCCAGGCGACGGACCCAGTCGTCCGGCAAGTTCTGCTTGCGAGCCACGGCTAACGGCAACGGTTGCAACTCCGCTTCCAGCGAATGCAACGTCTGTCCGTCGCGCAGTGCCGGCAACATCTCCTGGATCAACTCGGCAGAAACACCGCGATTTTCCTGCGCAATCTCGCGGCCCGCTTCGTATGCGAAGCTGGCCCACGTCGCCACCACGGCACCGCTCTTATCGACCAGCACGCCGTCGTAGTCGCTCGGACCGTTCACCAGCGCGATCGTTTCCAGATTCGATTCGCGGAACTGCAGCGTGCGCGACAGCGGGAAGCTCACCGGATCGACCGACGCCACCGTCGCCGAACGCGATTGCACTTTGCCGTCGACTCGCATGCCGACCGCCCACACTTCCTGGCCCGGCTGCAGATCCACGCTCTTGAGCGCGGCAGCTTTCGCTGGCGTCGCGCCGATCAATTTCGGGTCATAGGAAATCGCCGCGAGGTTGTGCAGCGGATGGATATATTCCACGCGACCCGGCACTTCGATGGAACCGGCGAAAGTCAGGCGTACGTCGCCCAAAGGGGCAGGCACGGTGTTGCGATCGACGACCACCAGGCCGCGCTCGGCATCGACGATCAAACCGGTGCCGTAATAGCTGCGCTCGGTGATACCGGACACCGAATACGGCATGTCGAAGTTCACCAGCACCAGCGACGGCGCCAGCTTGTTGACCAGCGGATCGGAAGTCTTGGCGAAGCTGGTGGTCGCCGGCTCCGGCGTTTTCGCAACGCTCTCGCCACTCCACGGCGTGCACGGCCACGTGCCCTGCTTGTCGTCACGTTTGCAAACACGCGCCGGGAACCAGCGGCGATCCATACGCACGCTGCGCCACTGCGCAGTCTTCGGATCGTCGATGGTGAAATAACGCAGGGTGATGCGCTCGCCGTCGGCGAGCTGCGCCAACACTCGCTCGAAATCGCCGAGGTGTCCGATCTGTTCGCCGCCCGCCTCGCTGATCACAGCACCGCGCGGCAGGCCGGCTGCGCCGAGGATATAACCGGGATTCGCGACGTACACGCCCTTGATCGGCACGTTGATGTGACGCGCCTGTTGCCACGACAAGTTATGGACCACGGCGTCGCCGAACTCCAGGAACTCGTCCGGCATCACCGAGTACATGTCTTGAATCGGCAGCTCGCGCTCCAGCACCTGGCCGCCGCGCTCGACGGTCAATTTCACATTCTTGCCGACGCCATCGTCGAGCGTGCTCGCGAGCAGCGAGAAATCGGCCGTCACCTGGCCGTTGATTTTCACCAGCACGTCGCCGGGTTCGAGCACGTCTTCGGCGGGCGAACCCTTCTGCACTTCCGAGACCACCAGCATGCCGGTGTTATTCGGGAATTTCTTACGCACGTCGGACTCGGACGCTTCGCGTAAACCGAGACGACGCACCTCGTCGAACGGCGTGTAGAGAAACACGGTTTGCAACGTGCCGCGCGTCACCGACTTGCCGTCTTGAACGGCTTTGAGTGCACGAGTCACGCGATCGAGCGGCAGATAGAAACTCGACGCAGCGGCGGAGCTGCCACCCGCGTTGAGCGCCAGTACCCGCCCGTCGATATCGATCACCGGCGAGCCCGACGAGCCGCCCGACGTGCTCGACGCCGCCTGGTAATAGAACGTGTTGAAGTCGTTGTACTTGCCGAGGCCGTAGTTCGGCGCTTCCCGGTCGAGACGCGCGAGCGTGCCGGCAAGAATCGAGAGCTGCTCGCCTGCATCGTTGCCGATGACACGAATCTCACGACCGACCGTGGCACCTTGCGGATATAACTTCAGCTCGGTCGGCTTGATGAAACGCAGCTTCGACGGGTCGTAGCGATAGAAGCCGAAGTCGTGCACCGGATCGCGATACACCGGATACAACGTGACTTCCTCACGATTGAGGAACACCGCCTGCGCGGTCACCGGGCCGGGCGTCACGACGTGACGATTGGTGAGAATCAGGCCGCGCTGGGCGTCGACGACGAAGCCGGTGGCCTGACTCGACATATTCCATTCGGTGTCGAAGGCGCGGGCCAGGTCGACTTGAATGGTGACGACGCCGCTTGCGACGCGTTCCAGCGTGCGAGCCCACCGGGAATCTTCCACATCGGCGACTGGGAGCGCGGTTTGCGGCACAGCCCCCGGACCGGCCGGCGTAGCCGGGGCCTGGGAGTGCGAAGGTGACGAGGCGAGCAGCAGCAGTCCGGCAACGGCGAGAGTTCTATGCATGAGTGAACCGCGTTCGAGCAAGCTGTAAGGAGCCGCGAGTCCGGCGGCAACCACAGCTTGCCGAACGCGCCCGCCCCCACCAAAACCGACTCTTCGTGGGAACGGGGCATACAGGTTCCAGCATTTGCCCCAAATGAGCAGTGGGCGAGGTCAGCCCAGCAGCAGGAACCCCCAGATCACGACCAGGACGGCAAAGGATAACAGCACCGCGGTCGAGCCGACGTCCTTCGCCAGCCCGGACAGCTCATGGCGCTCCAAACCGATGCGATCGACCACGGTTTCGATGCCCGTGTTGAGCAATTCCACGATCAGCACCATCAGCACCGAAGACACCAGCAGGGCCTTTTCCACTGGGGTTTTGCCCAGGTAGACGCCCAGGGGCAGCAGCACCACCGACAGCGCCACTTCCTGCCTGAACGCCGCTTCGAACCGGAACGCCCCGCGGAAACCCTTCCAGGAATTGGCAAACGCCAGGACCAGCCGGCGCATGCCGGCCAGCTTCGGGCGCTCCGCCGCCGATCGGGCCGGAGTGCGCTCTTCTACAGTGTTCATTCGGTGCTTCTCATGCCGTAAGTCAGGTCGAGTTGTTTGGCGGCGCGCACGTCGTCGAGCCGGCGGACCGGCAGAGTATAGGGCGCCCCCTTGACCTTGGCCGCATCCTGCTCTGCCTCGGCCTGAATTGCGACCATGGCGGCGACGAACGCATCCAGCTCTTCCTTGGCCTCGGTCTCGGTGGGCTCGATCAACAAGCACTCCGGAACCAGCAGCGGAAAGTAAGTCGTCGGGGCATGGAAGCCGTAATCGAGCAGGCGCTTGGCGAAGTCCATCGCGGTGACGTTGAGCTCTTTCGCCTGGCGCTTCATCGTGATGATGAACTCGTGGCTCGCGCGGCGCTCCGGATAGGCCGCATCGAAACCGGCCTGCTTCAAGCGCGCCAACAGATAGTTCGCGTTCAACGCCGCGAATTCGGCCACGCGATGCATGCCTTCGCGACCAAGCATGCGCATATAAACATACGCACGCAGCAGCACGCCCGCGTTGCCCGCCCATGCGGACAGACGACCGATGGTCTGCGGCAGGTCTTTTTCTTCGAGGAAGCGATAGCTGTCCCCTTCCTTGCCCACGACAGGAATAGGCATGAACGGCAGCAGACGCTGATTCACGCCGACCGCACCCGAGCCCGGCCCGCCGCCGCCGTGCGGCGTCGAGAAGGTCTTGTGCAAGTTCATGTGAATCACGTCGAAGCCCATGTCGCCCGGACGCACCTTGCCGAGAATCGCGTTGAGGTTGGCGCCGTCGTAATAGAGCAAGCCGCCTGCCTCGTGCACCAGCTTTGCAACCTCTTGGATGCGACGTTCGAACACGCCCAGCGTCGAGGGATTGGTCAACATGATGCCGGCGGTCTTCGGCCCGATCGCACCCTTGAGCGCTTCGAGATCGACGTCGCCGTTCGGCAGCGACTGAATTTCGACGACCGAGAAGCCGCACATGGTGGCCGTCGCCGGATTGGTACCGTGCGCAGCGTCCGGCACGATGATCTCCGTGCGCTGCAGATCGCCGCGAGCACGGTGATACGCGCGAATCATCGCCAAGCCGGCGAATTCGCCCTGTGCGCCCGCCATCGGCGTCAACGACACGCCCTTCATGCCGGTCACATCCTTGAGCATCTCCTGCAACTCATACAAACAGGAGAGGAAACCCTGGCTGACCCCGGCTGGCGCGAGCGGATGACGGCCCAACAACTCCGGCAGCATCGCGTACTGATTACACGCGCGCGGGTTGTACTTCATCGTGCACGACCCCAGCGGGTAGAAATGCGTGTCGATGGAGAAATTCAGCTGCGACAGGCGCGTGAAGTGACGCACCGCCTGCAGCTCCGACACTTCCGGCAATGCGGCCGGTTTGCGACGTCGGAATTTTTCGGGGACGTTCGCAGTCGCGCCTTGCGGATATTGACCGGCGGCGCTGCGACCAGAACGCGAATGTTTGAAGATCAAAGGTTCGGGAGTTCTCATGGCTTAGCGCTCCAACACCGCAGCGAGGGCAGACGCATAGGCATCGATATCCGCATCGGTGCGCGTCTCCGTCGCGCACACGAGCAGCGCGTTGCCCAGCTCGGGATAACGTTTCGACAAATCCAGCCCACCGACGATGTTGCGCTTGGCCAAGGCATCGAGCACGTCGCTCACATTGCGATCCAGCTGTAACACAGCTTCGTGAAAACGGTAACCGTCGAACGCCAATTTCACGTTCGGAATCCGTGTCAGCTTTTCCACGAGCTTCGCAGTCTGCTGTTGCGAGGTCGAAGCCACGGCTTCGAGACCCGACGCACCGAGCAGCGACATATGAATCGTCGCCGCCGTGACCAGCAGGCCCTGGTTCGTGCAAATGTTGGACGTCGCTTTGCTACGGCGAATGTGCTGTTCGCGCGCCTGCAGAGTCAGCGTGAAGCCTTGCTTGCCGTCGAGATCGACGGTGCGGCCGATGATACGGCCAGGCATCTGACGCACGTGTTCCATGCGTGTAGTCATGAAGCCGAAGTAGGGCCCGCCCGACGACAGCGGCACACCGAGCGGCTGACCGTCGCCGACGACGATATCGACACCTTTCGTGCCCCACTCGCCCGGCGGCTTGAACATCGCCAGCGACAGCGGATTGACCACAGCGATGACCTGCGCTCCGTTCGCGTGCGCCCAATCGGTGATGGCGTCGACGTCCTCCATCAGGCCGAAGAAATTCGGCTGCTGAATCACGACAGCGGTGATGTCCTCACCCTTGAGCGCTTCCAGCTTCGAGAACTGCAGCGTGCCTTTGCCCGGCTCGTATGGCAGCACATCGAACTTGAGATTCTGACCTTCGGTGATGGCGCGTGAGACCGACAGATACGTCGGATTCAACGTCGCCGGCACTACGATGCGCGCCGACTTCGACTTGCGATGCGCACGCACCGACATCAAGCACGCTTCCGCCAGCGCGGAGGCGCCGTCGTACAGCGACGCATTTGAGACTTCCATGCCGGTGAGGCTGCTCATCATCGTTTGATATTCGTACAGCAGCTGCAGCGTGCCTTGGCTCGCTTCGGCCTGATACGGCGTGTACGCGCTGTAGAACTCGCCACGCGTGACGATGGCCCACACGGCCGCCGGAATGTGATGGTCGTAAGCGCCGGCGCCCAGGAAACAAAGCGGGCGACCGTCGACCTGCGCGCGAGCCGTCATCAGGCGGCCCACTTCCATTTCGGTCAGTGCTTCGGGAATCGCGGCCAGCGATTTGATACGCAACGCCGCGGGAATTTCGTCGAACAGCGCATCGATGCTGGGCGCGCCGATCGCGGCCAACATCTCCTTGATGTCTGTGTCGGTATGAGGAATGAACGGCATGGTGCGTGCTCAGTGGGCGTCGGCGACGACCTTTTCATAGGCTGTGGCATCGAGCAGCTGTTGCAGCTCGGCGGCGTTGCTCGGCTTGATCTTGAACAACCAGCCCTCGCCGTACGGATCGCTATTCACCAGCTCGGGCGAGGAACCCAGCGAATCGTTTGCTGCGATCACTTCGCCGGACAGCGGGCTATAAACATCCGATGCCGCTTTCACCGATTCCACCACGGCGGCCGCGCCGCCCTTGCTCAGCGCCTTGCCCACCTCGGGCGTTTCAACGAACACCAGGTCGCCGAGCGCGCCCTGCGCATGGTCGGAGATGCCGACGGTGACGGTGCCGTCCTTCTCGACGCGCGCCCATTCGTGGGAATCCAAATATTTCAGGTCGGCGGGAATGTTAGCCATGGTTGGACCCTGCAATGAAAGTTGAAAATGGAAACTTGTTCAGACGAGTGCTTTGCCGTTGCGGACGAACGGATACTTCACGACGCGTGCGGGCAGTAATTTGCCACGAATGTCGACTTCGACCCGATCGCCTGTGGCGGCGGGAACGCGAGCGAAGCCGATGGATTTTTCCATCGTCGGCGAGAACGTGCCGCTGGTGAGCTCGCCGTCGCCGGCTGAAGTGACAACGCGTTGATGACCACGCAGCACGCCGCGATCTTCGAGGATGAGGCCGACCAGCTTGCGCTTCACACCCGCTGCGCGTTGCGTGTCGAGTGCGGCACGGCCGACGAAATCACGCTCCGGCGGATCGAACGCGACGGTCCAGGTGAGGCCGGATTCGAGCGGCGACAAGTTCTCGTCCATGTCGTTGCCGTACAGATTCATGCCGGCTTCCAGGCGCAACGTGTCGCGTGCGCCGAGGCCGCATTCGGCCACGCCAGCCTTCTTGAGATCGCTCCAGAATTTCGGTGCGTCCGCGACCGGCAGCATGATTTCCCAGCCGTCTTCGCCGGTGTAGCCGGTGCGCGCGATGAAGTAAGGGGCGAGCTCCTTGCCGAAGAATGTTTTCAGTTGCAGCGCTTCGTTCGCATGCGAACCGATCAGCGTCGCAGCCTTAGCACGCGCGTTCGGACCCTGCACGGCGATCATCGCGAGATCGGTGCGCGGCTTGATCTGGACCTGGAATTTATCGGCGAAACGCTGCAGCCACGCGATGTCTTTTTCGCGCGTGCCGGCATTCACGACGACGCGGAACCAGGACTCGTTGATGAAATAAACAATGAGATCGTCCACCACGCCGCCGCGCTCGTTCAGCATGCAGCTGTACAGCGCCTTGCCCGAGTCTTTGAGCTTCGCGACGTCGTTGGCTAACAGATAGCGCAAGTAATCCCGCACTCGTGCGCCGGTCACGTCGGCAATCAGCATATGAGAAACGTCGAACATGCCGGCGTCGCGACGCACGGCGTGATGTTCTTCGATCTGCGAGCCGTAATTGACCGGCATGTCCCAGCCGCCGAAATCGACCAGGCGTGCGCCAGCGGCGACATGGGTATCGTACAGGGGTGTTTTATGGCCCATTGAAAGCTCCGGATTGCCAAAGGAATGCGGTGGACACCTCGCGGCATCCAACGCCCCTCTGTCCTGAGACCTGAGAGATCCGGCATAACCCAGTGGGCGACGCCTCTCCCCTTCGGTGAACTGCCACGACGATTCGCGGGCAGTTACTCTCCAGAGCCCGCCGAGTGGCGCAGAAGGTTGCTGCGACTCACAGGGGCACGCCGTTCATTTGCCTGAGCGTTTCCGGGCGGTTGCGCCTTCGGCGGCGGGGTTCGACCCGCTCTCTCCGGCCGTGCCTTGCGATGGGTGCGCGTATGGTACCCGAAGACGGCGCCCGAAGCTGGTAGAATAGTCAGGCTATGCGTTTATCCCGACGTCGTTCCGTTCCCGTTCGCATCGGCTCCGTGACTGTTGGCGGCCCCGCCCCCATCGTCGTGCAATCGATGACGAATACCGATACCGCCGATATCGAGTCCACCGTCACCCAGGTCAAAGCCCTGGCGCGGGCCGGCTCGGAGTTGGTGCGCGTTACTGTCAACACCGACGAGGCGGCCGCCGCCGTCCCGTACATTCGCGACCGATTGGCGCAGATGGGAATTCACGTGCCCATCGTCGGCGACTTTCATTTCAACGGTCATAAGCTGCTCAAAGCTCATCCGGCGTGCGCCGAGGCGCTGGCCAAGTACCGCATCAATCCCGGCAACGTCGGTCGCGGCAGCAAGCGCGATCCGCAGTTCGCGGAGATGATCGAAGTCGCCTGTCGCAACCACAAGCCCGTCCGCATCGGCGTGAACTGGGGCAGCCTAGATCAGGATCTGCTCACGCGACTGATGGACGAGAACTCGAAGTCGGAACAACCGCTCGACGCCAACGACGTGACGCGCGAAGCGCTGGTCGTGTCGGCCTTGGAATCGGCGAAGCGCGCCGAGGAATTGGGGCTCGGTCACGATCGTATTGTGATTTCCTGCAAAGTCAGCGGCGTGCAGGATTTGATCGCGGTGTATCGCAATCTTGCGCAGCGCTGCGATTACGCGCTACACCTCGGCCTCACCGAGGCAGGCATGGGATCGAAAGGCATCGTCGCCTCGACTGCCGGCATGGCCGTGCTATTGCAAGAAGGCATCGGCGACACGATTCGTGTATCGCTCACGCCCGAGCCCAACGGCGACCGCACTCAAGAGGTCATCGTCGCTCAGGAAATATTGCAGACGATGGGACTGCGCGCATTCATGCCCATGGTGGTCGCGTGCCCCGGCTGCGGCCGCACGACGTCGACGTATTTCCAAGAGCTGGCGCAGAAGATCCAGACTCACATTCGTCACCAGATGCCCGAGTGGCGCAAGCGTTACGTCGGCGTCGAAGACATGACCGTCGCGGTGATGGGCTGCGTCGTGAACGGCCCCGGCGAGAGCAAACACGCCAACATCGGCATCAGCCTGCCCGGCACCGGCGAGCGCCCCGTTGCGCCCGTGTATGTTGACGGCGAAAAAGGCCCGACCTTGAAGGGCGACCACATCGCGGAAGAATTCCAATCGCTGGTCGAGGATTACATCGCCAAAACCTACGCCCCCCGACTCAATGTATGAGGGACACGGCATGAGCGATCTCACAGAGCAGCATTGCAAACCCTGCGAAGGCGGCGTCGCTCCGCTATCCTCGACCGAAGCGCAAGCGCTGATGAAACAACTCAGCTCCGCCTGGCAGCTCGCCGCCGACGCACGCAGCATTCGCGGCGAATGGAAATTCCGCAATTTCTATCACGCCATGAGCTTCGCCAATGCCGTCGCTCATATCGCCAATACCGAAGATCATCATCCCGATCTGGAAGTCGGCTACGGCTACTGCCGTATGACCTATAACACTCACGCCATCGGCGGACTGTCGCAAAACGATTTCATTTGTGCCGCGAAAGTCGACGCGCTGCCTCGCTGAGCACCCTGGGTTTTTTGTTAGCATGGAATTGCCGCGACCCGTGTCCCGGCAAGCAAAGTCATTTTCAACGGAGTGATCGCGATGATTGGAAACAAATATATCTTAGCTGCCGCGCTCGCCTGCGCTCCGCTGGCCGCGCACGCCGACGAAACGGTCTATACGTTCGACAGCGTCACCGCGGTCGAGAACACATCTATCGACGGTCTCGCGCGCATCACCGGCATACTCGCCAACGACACTGTGCCCACCACCGCCCAGTTACCCTGGAGTTCGTCGTCGGTCATGCTTACCTCGTGCCAAAGCATGATTTCCAGGATGATGAGCGACCCGGGAGTGTATCTGCTCACGCTCGGGACCGAGATCGTGACCAGCACGAGCTTTCCGGGCGGCCCTCCGCCAACCACTACGCTCTACCTGAGACGCTGCAAACTGGAACGTAAGCCCTGAAGGGAAGCCCTCAGCCCGCCTCCTGCGCAACGCTCGCGACCGCTTCGGTCGCGAGCACCGGGCCGACCGGATGACGAAACTCCTGTTGGGCGAACCGGATCCGATCCAGCGGCGTGGCAGAGAAGTCGGCGCGCTCGTCGCACATTTTCAACCGTCGTAGCAATCCCTGCCGATTCGCGATTTGAATCGCCAATCCAGGGCGCGCGTTGAGCTCCAGCACCAGCGGACCGAGATCGCGATCGAGCACGATGTCGACGCCGATATACCCCATGCCGGTGAGCTCGTAGCAGCGCGCGGAAATATCCAGGATCACTTCCCAGTCGGGAATTTTCAGGCCCGCAATGGCATGGGTCGTATCCGGATGATGGGTCACGACTTGCGTGCCGACCACACCGTCGAGTGTCACTCCACTCGCGAGATCGATCCCTGCGCCCACCGCGCCCTGATGCAAATTCGCTTTGCCATGCGAGGCACGCGTCGGCAGCCGCACCATAGACATGACGGGAAAGCCGCGATACACGATGACGCGAATGTCCGGCACGCCCAGATAACTGACGCGCTCGAACAACTGCGAGAACCGCACCATATATTCGACGATCACCACGTCCTGCACGCCACCGAGACTGAACTGCCCGTTGATCGCGTTCGACAGGTGATGCGACAGGAAATCGTCGTCGAGTAATGTGCCGCTGATCGTGCGATAGCGCGACGAGCTGCGACCGGCGATCACCACGATGCCGTCGCCCGCACTCCCGTGCGCAGGTTTCAAAGCGAACTCGGGATGATCGCGCACGATCTCCGGCAGCCGCCGGATGTCATGTTGAGTTTCGATCACGCCGTACAGCTGAGGCACGGCGATGCCGGCCGCGAGCGCCAGCCGCTTGGTTTTCAACTTATCGTCGACCAGCGGATACAGCCGCCGCGGATTGAAACGAAGGATGTAATCGCCGTTGCGCTTGTTCAGGCCAAGCACGCCTTCCTTCGCCAGCCCGCCGTAGCGGCCGAGCATTACGGCGTGCTCCGCGTCGGCAACAACGCCTTGAAGCGGCGCAATTCGAGCAGGCGATAACCGGTGTAGCGACCGGCGAGCAGCGACATCGAGATCACCAGCAACAGCAACTCGGGGAACACGAAGATGATGTGCTCCAGCCAGACGATGCCCATGACGATGTAAGCGACCGCCGCGACCAGTAAGCTGCCGATGCCTTCCTGCAAAGCCTCCGACGCGCCGCGCTCTTCCCAGACGATGGACATGCGCTCGATGGTCATGGACAGGATGACCATCGGGAACAGCGCGATCGACAGGCCCGGCTGCAATTCAAGCTTCTGGCTCAGCACGCTGATACCGGCCATCAACAGCACCACGACGGTGAGGACAGTGGTCAAACGCGGCACCAGCAGCAGTCGCAGTTTTTCCAGGTAGAAGCGAATCGCCAGGCCCAGCGACACGATCATCGCGAACAACACCAGGCCCCACAGCAGCTGCGTCTCGCGAAACGCCAGCGCCACCAGCACCGGCATGAACGTACCGAACGTCTTCACGCCGATGAAGTTACGCAACAGCATGATCACCAGCGCGCCGATGGGAATCATCATCAGCACGGCGTAGACGGCCTGAGTCGCAATCGGCAATGCGAACAGCGAAAAATCGATAGCGTGCGAACCGGTCAGCTCGGCGCGACGCTCGGCGACGACCATGGACGCCAGCAGGTTTTGTTGAACCGCCAATGTCACATCGAGATTGTCGCCGCCTTCCAGCGAGGCGACCGACGTATCCCCTCGCCACCAGATCAGAAAGTCCGGCGGCAGTCCCTGCTCCAACGTCTTGGGATCGAAGTACAGCCACTGCACGCCGTCATGCACTTCCAGCAGCTGCTGGGACTGCACCGGCCCGGCCTGATTGCGCAGTTGAATGCCATGAGCAATACGCGCCGGAATCTGTGCGCCGGCCAAAAAGATCGTCGCAAGCTTGGCGGCGTCGGCAGGCGCGCTGCCACGACTCATGAACGTTCGGACGTAGTTGTCGCGTTCGCCGTGATTGATGTGACGGAGCAGCTCGGTCGTGAAGCTGGCCACATCCGCGGACTGACGGCGCACTTCCGTGATCAATCCTTCCATCGCCGCTCTCGATGGCTCATCTAGCTCCGGCGGCTCGGGGAACGGGGGCGTGGTGTCCTCGGCCAGGCGAGATTCATCGCGATAGATTTGCGCCCGGTAGTAAAGCGTCTGTGCACCGGTGGCTTGGCGCAACGTCCATTGCGACTCGCGCCCCTCCGGTCCGTTGCGAATGGCGTGACCGAAACCGCGCGAGATGAAATTCTCATCGAGGATGGAATAGCCCGGCGTCAGCGTCGGCACGCGCAAGGTCGCTTTGACCGCCGCCGGTCCTGGATCGAAACGCACCGCCGCCTCGACCGTCCACACCTGTGTCTGCTCCTGCGGCTGCAGCGGAAAGCCCAGCACCTGCGACTTGTACGCGAACAGCGCCAAGCCGATCAGCGCCAAGATCGCTGACAGCAGGTAGATGTGACGGTTGTTCATTCGATCAGGCGGGCGGAATCTTCGCTGTTGATATCGGTAAGCAAATCGATCGGCGCAGCCGCGAACCGGCGCACCGCCGCCAGGTGCGCACCCTGGCCGGCTTCCCCGGCGCAGAGCGCAGCGTGCTCGATCAGCAAGGACAATTCCAGTGCGCGCCCCATCGTCATGGCCAGACGCCGGGCATTGGCCTGCAACCTTCGCGGGTCGTCATTGTTACTCAACCATGCAAACACGTGTTCGATCGCGGCCTGCGCTTGCCGGCAGGCCGGTGCCAGCAGCTCATTGTCGCGAGCGGAGGTAATAGCCTGCTCGATGCGCGCCCGCAATGCCGGCAATCCGGCGGCCAACTCGCCACGGAGCACGGTATCCAGCGCCAGCACATTGGTGGTCCCTTCCCAGATCGGCAGCACCTGCGCATCCCGCAGCAGTGCCGGCAGACCGGTGTCCTCTACATAGCCGGCACCGCCGAACGCTTCTATGCACTCGCTCACAACGGCAACAGCCTGCTTGGCGGTCAGCAGTTTCGCGATCGGCGTGATCACCCTCAGCAGCGCGCGTTGAGCGTCGTCCAGCTCGTTATTTTCCAGCCGGCCGAGCAACTCGACCAGCTCGAACGCCAATAGAAACGCAGCTCGCGTCTCGGCCTCCAGTCCGGCCAATGTATCCACGTGCAACGGCAGGTCCTGAAGCTTCGCACCGAAGGCACGGCGCTCTTGCGCATATGAACGGGCCAATGCCATGGCCCTGCGCATGAAACTCACCGACGTCACGCTGTTCCAGGCACGGGTGACGGTAAGCATCGGCTCGATGTTTCGAGTGCCATGGCGCATATCGCCGACCGACTCCGCCCTCGCGCCATCCAATGTCAGCTCGGCCGTCGGCACTTTGCGTGTGCCGAGCTTGTCTTTGAGACGCTCGACGCGAATGCCGTTCAGGCTGCCGTCCGGGTTGTGAGTTTCGACATAAAACATCGCAAGGCCGGAACCGCCCGGACCGTTGCCCTCGGGACGCGCCAAGGTCAGCGCCATTTGCGAAGTGATCGCCGAGGTAAACCACTTCTTGCCGTACAAGCGCCATTGGCCGGCATCGTCGCGAACGGCGCGCGTGAGCGAGGCTCCAACATCGGATCCGCCGGTCGACTCCGTCATCCACTGACCGCTGGTCCACGCCTGTTGGGGATCACGATTCGTCAATCGAGCGACTGCGCGTTCGATCAACGGCTGATTGCCGGAAACCGTCAGCGTGCGCGCGGCGCCGTCCGTCATGGCAAGCGGACAGGTATAAACATCCGACGACGCATGAAACAGATACACGGCCGCGAACTGGTGAATGCGTGAATAGCGCCCGTGCTTGCGCTCGTACGCAATGGAGATCAGACCGCTGCTTGCCGCAATGTCCGCAGCTCGTCGCCATAGCGGCGACACTTCGATCCGATCGATGCGATTGCCCCATGCGTCCCACTGTATGAGCGTGGGTTCGTTGAGCCGATCCTGCAGCTGCAGTCGATATAACTCATCGCCGGCCAGGGCGCCGAGGTCGCACAACTCCGCCTCGATCTGCTGCCGCATGGGCACCGGCAACTTGCGGCGCAGATAGCTTTGCAGGAAGGCGTCGTCGCTAAACTGGTTTCCCAGCACCGGCGGGGCTTGGACGAAGAGCGTGCTATGCATCCGCAGTCCCCGGTCGTCAGTTAAGAAGTGCCACCCCAGGCACATGGATGTGCCCGCCGCCGCAGGCGACGAGCGCAGGGGGAAAAGTCACGCCTTTTTCCCTCTGCGCCCACAGCGCGAGTGGCAGGATGCCCGAGTCGCTGTTTCATATACGAGTACGTACCACGGCCGGCGCTTCCCCGCGAATGCCCATGGCCCGCCCCATCAAGAAACGTTTGGCCGTCATGCTGCCGTCCACGGCGCTCAAGCCGGCGCGACGCGCCCAACCGAGCAGCGCGTCCCGGCTGCCGAACAGTTTGTTCAAGCCGTCGACCAAGCCCAGCGCCAACGCATTCTCGCTCTTTCGCCAACGTTCGTAACGACGCAGGATGCGTCGTTCGCCCAGAACTTGCGGGCGCGCACCTTGCGCGAGCTCGGTCGACAACACTTCGATCAGCGCGGCGCTATCGAGGAAGCCGAGATTCACACCCTGGCCCGCCAGTGGATGAATGGCATGCGCGGCGTCGCCGACCAGGACGAATCGTTCGCGACAGTAACTCTTTGCGTGCGCCAACCGCAGAGGAAACTGTCCGCGCGGTCCATCGACTTCGACCGTACCCAACACGCCGTCGAGCGCAGCACTCAATTGACGACCGACTTGATCGGCTGGGTCTGCGACCAGACGTTCGGCATGGTCCGGCGTCGTGCTCCAGACAATCGAGCTGCGTCCGTCGGCCAGCGGCAGGAATGCAATCGGCCCGGCAGGCAGAAAACGTTGCCAGGCGGTGCGCTGGTGCGAATGCTGAGTGCGCACGTGAGTCACGAAGGCGCGTTGATCGTAATCCCAACCATCGGTTTCGATACCCGCGAGCTTGCGACTCACCGAACCCGAGCCGTCCGAACCGACAATCAGGCTCGCGTCGATACGTCGCCCGTCGCTCAAGATCGCGGTCGCTTGTTGATCGTCGAATTCCAGCCCGGCCAGCTCGCCTCGTAACAACGTCACGCGATTGCGAAACACAGGTGAGTCGTAAATCGACCAGAGCACGCGGCGGTTCTCGACGATGTGGCCGAGATTCGGCTCGCCCGATTCGCTGGCCGCAAAATGAATCGAACCGGGACCGCGCGCTCTGCCCGCCGCATCCCAGACAATCATGTCTTCGTAACTGGATCGATGCCGGGGCGCGATCAGTGGCCATGCACCGATCTCAGTGAGGATTCGTTCCGACGCACGCGAGATCGCGGATACACGCAGATCCACATCGCCTGGAGTTTCCGGCGGCGGCATGCTCGGAGGCTGCGCTTCCAACACAGCGATGCGCAGATCGGCGAAGTGACGATTGGCCGATGCCAGCGCGGCCAAACAAGCGCCGACCATGCCCCCGCCAACGACGAGCAGATGAAATCCTGTCTTCACGTCATCGCTCCAACTGCGCACCACGCGCCAGGCGAGGGACGCGACCGGCCGCACCCAACGACAGCTGCGACAACGCATCCTTCGCCGAAGGCATCAGGTCGAAGGCGAGCATGCCCACGTTACGCAGCAGCTTGAGCGGCCCGAGAGGTTGGGAAAACAACCGCACGAGCCCATCGGTAAATCGCACGATGTTGCCCCGATCCGCTGCACGCCACTCGCGATAGCGCTGCAGCCACATGCCGTCGCCCGCATCGAACTCACCGGCGACTTGCGCGCGACCGTCCGCCAGGACCTCTGCCAGGCTCACAGCGTCACGCAAACCGAGATTGAATCCCTGGCCCGCAATCGGATGCAGCGTCTGCGCAGCGTTGCCCACAATCGCCAAGCGCTCGGCAACGTATTCGTCAGAACGGGTCAGCGCCAATGGGTAGAGCTGCCGAGTCCCCACCCGAGCAAAGCGGCCGAGGCGAAATCCGAACGCGTCCTGTAATCGCGTGAGGAACTCCGCATCCGGCAGTTGCGCCATCTGATTCGCGATATCGGGCTTCACCGTCCACACCAAACCCGAACGGCCTTCGGTCAGCGGCAGCAGCGCCAGCGGCCCCGACGGCGTAAAGCGCTCGTATGCCACGTGGTCGTGGAAGTGCTGGGTGAAAACGTTGCTGACCAGCGCGACTTGCTGGTAATCCCAACTGCTCGAACCGATGCCGGCAGACTGACGCAATGTGGAACGCGCACCGTCGGCCGCAACTGCGAGCTTGGCTTCGACAATGCGCGTAGCGCCCTGCAGCTCACATTCGAGCCGCTGCACATCCGATTGCAAATGCATTGCCCCCACTTTGGCGGGGGCCAATACGGTGATCGCGGACTCCTCGCTCAAACGACGCCACAACGCCGCACCCATCACGCGATTCACCACGACGAAGCCGAGCGCGTTCAGCCCCTGCTCCTTCGCATCGACGCGCGCAAAACCGAAGCGACCTTGATCGGAAACATGAATGCGCCGGATCGGCGTCGCCTCACGTTCCATCAGCGGCCACACGCCGAGCTGTTCGAAAATGCGCCGGCTGCCATTCGAGAGCGCAGTACTGCGGTCGTCGAAGCTCGGCTGCTCGGTCGCACCGAAAGGAGCGGCTTCGATCAGCGCAATCTTCAGCTGCAGCTTCGCCAGTGCGAGCGCCAGACTGGCGCCGACCAGGCCGCCGCCGGAGATGGCCACATCGACACGCAGCGGGGCAGTGTCGGTACTCATGCGTTCATCAGCTTTTCGATATCGTCGACTTGTTTGACCAACGCCCCGGTCAGCACCTCGTTACCGTCCTTGGTCACGGCAACGTCGTCTTCGATGCGCACGCCGATATTCCACCAGCGCTTCGGCACGCCCTTGCTGCCGGCCGGAATATAAATTCCCGGCTCCACCGTCGTGACCATGCCCGGTTCGAGCACGCGCCACTGATCGCCGAGGCGATAGTCGCCGACGTCGTGCACGTCCATGCCCAACCAATGGCCGGTCCGGTGCATGAAGAAACGGCGGTATTCGCCTTCCTTGATGAGATTCGGCACTTTGCCCTTCAACAGGCCGAGCTTCACCAGTCCGTGGGTAATCGCCTTCACCGCCGCGTCGTGCGGCTCGTTCCAATGATTGCCCGGCTTGGTCTTCTCGATTGCCGCGTACTGCGCCTCAAGCACGACCTCGTACACCGCGCGTTGTTCTGGTGTGAAGCGACCGCCGACCGGAAAGGTGCGAGTGATATCGGAGGCATACAGGTCGTATTCGCAACCGGCATCGATCAACAGCAAGTCGCCGTCGCGCAACTCTTCCGAATTCTCGTGATAGTGCAGGATGCAGGTGTTGGCGCCGCCGCCGACGATGGGGTGATAGGAGATGTCGGCGTTATTGACGCGAAACTCGTGCAGCAGCTCCGCCATCACTTCGTATTCCTTGCGCCCCGGCTTGGCGAATCGCATGGCGCGTCGATGCGCGGACACTGCGATCCGCGCCGACTCGCGCATCGAGTCCAACTCGGGGCGCGATTTGTACAAGCGCATGTCGTGCAACAGGTGATCGAGCGCGACGAATTCCTGAGGCGGATGCACGCCGGAGCGCCCTTGCGACTTCAGCTCGTTCACCCAACCGACCACGCGATGATCGAACTCCTGGTGCAGGCCCATGGTGTAGAACACTCGCGAGCAGTGCTCCATCAGACCGGGAAGGATGTCGTCGATATCGTCGATGGGAAACGCATCGTCGGCGCCATAGTCGCGCGTAGCGCCTGCCGGCCCGGCGCGGCGGCCATCCCATGTTTCGCGCGTTGGATCGCGCTCACGCGTGAACAGGACGTATTCGGCAGCTTCGCGCCCCGGAATCAACACCGCGACCGCTTCGGGTTCGGCGAATCCGGTGAGGTAATAAAAATCACTGTCGGGTCGATAGTGATAGAGGACGTCGCTGTTACGCGTCTTCTCCGGAACGGCAGGCAGAATGGCAATGGCGCCGCGGCCCATCAGTTTCATGAGCTGCCGGCGGCGGCGAGCGAATTCGTCTTTACGCATGTCGCGATCAGTGGAAAGTGGAAGGGTCCGCGTCCTGGCTGTCGTCGGTGTCTAGCGGAATCTCGCCGGCTTCGCCGGTAGCGGCGCGATGGGCCTGCGCGGGAATCAGCTCGTCGTGAATCAGCTGCACACCGACGCGCACGTACTCCACCACTTCCGCATAGGCTTCTTCTTCGGATTCGCTATCGCCGTCGCCTTCGATCTCGACGCTGGCGCGGCCGATGTGGGTGAGATCGTTGAGAATTTCGTTGACGTTGGCCGGCAGCTCTTCTTCTTTCGGTGCCCCGCTGTTTGCCTGGCCGGTGCCGAAGCCATACAAAAAGCCCTGGCACCACTGCGACAACCCGCCGGCACGCGACGCCAAGGGAATATCGTCATCCGGCAGCAACAATTCGAAATCCAGGTCTTCGCCGCGTAACGCGTTCAGCGTATCGGCGTACAGCAAACGCAGGGCTTGCTGACTATCGTCGTCGGCGCGGCGCTCTTCGTCGGGAATGATTTCTTCCAGCCAGCGCTCCATCGGATAGTGCTGAATCGTGCACAGTGCACCCACCAAGCAACCGTGCGCTTCAGCCGCCGGCACGGACGAACCGAGCCCTTCCAGGACGCGCACCATTTCGGCGAATGTGACTTGCAGCATCGCGCTTATGTTAGCACCGACACCCCGCAGGCGGCGCGGTCGTTGGCCGGTGTTCGACCGACGCACACCCGCCCGGCGCGTGGTTTGACCCATCCTCGGGGCCGGACGCATAATGCCCCGCATGAACCCCGCGTCGTTCTCCGCTCAAACCAGCGTCGCCCAAGAGCTGAAGCAGCTCGAGCGTCGCGTGGACGAACTGGTCGCGTTGGCCGCGCAATTGCAGGAAGAAAACCGAGCATTGCGTCAGCGACAAGACTCGATGATGACGGAACGTGCGACCCTGCTGCAAAAGAACGAGCAGGTGCGTGCGCGGGTGGAAGCAATGATCGGCCGCTTGAAGGCGATGGAGCACAACGCATGACCGACCGCATGGTGAGAGTCAGCGTGCGCATCCTGGAGAAGGAGTACCAGGTCGCCTGCTTGCCCGAGGAACGCTCGGAGTTGCTGGACTCGGCGGAATTTCTCAACGGCAAGATGCGGGACATCCGCGACGCCGGCAATATCGTCGGCCTGGATCGCATCGCTGTGATGGCTGCACTCAACTTGGCGCACGAGCTGTTGAAGCGCAATCGTAACGACGCGATCGAGAATGAAGTGACCGAACGTGTGCGCGAAATGCGCGAACGCGTGGAGTCCGCACTCAGTCGCGGAACTCAGCTGCCGCTATAGAGTCTGCATTTGTGGCATTGTCGGCATCTGAAGCCGGCGTGCCGGACGAATATCGGCATTGACCTTGCGGGATCCGTCCCAAGGTAAGGTACCCCCGGAAGTGAGTCCGGCAAATGAACTCTGGTCTGCGGATGCGCGTTACGGTCGCAGACTCGAAAATGGTTTGATATGGCGCTGCCTGCGGTGTTCGACGTGTGTCGGGTTACCTCTCGACCCTAACGTTAATACCCCAGGGATTCGGTTTCGTAGCAGCCGTGTGCATGTCCGTCTCGAACGGAAAGCCTTAGCTGTTACGGCTGCGTCCCACCTATTGCTCCGTGTCGAGAGCAATGGCTCATGACGGCACAGGCGGGTAGCGCCTCCTCCTCTTCCTCGCTCGCACGATCCGATCTGCGTCGCGAGCTCCGCCAGCGACGGCGTTCGCTGTCGCCTTCGCAACGGGCGAATGCTCATCGGCAATTCGCTCGCCTGCTGCTTCACTCGCAGTGGACTTCGCAGCTGCTGAAGCCCGGACAACGAATCGCCGTTTACTTCGCCTACGGCGCCGAAGCCGACCTCGCGCATGTCACCGCCCTCGCTCGTCGGCGTCGTTGCGAGTTGTACCTGCCCGTGATCACCGACTTTCGTCATAGCCGCATGCGTTTCGTGCGTTACGAAGTCGATAGCGCGATGCGCGTAAATCGATACGGCATCGCCGAACCCGACACTCGTCATGCCGAAATCATTTCGCCGCGCCATCTCGATGTCGTGCTGTTGCCGTTGGTTGGATTCGATGCGCACGGATGGCGTTTAGGCAGCGGTGCCGGCTTCTACGATCGCAGCCTGCATCATCTGCGCGAGGGCCGACGCTGGCGCCGTCCCAAGTTGATCGGCGTCGGTTATGAATGTCAGCGCGTATCCCGCTTGCAACCCGATCGTTGGGACGTGCCGCTGGATGGGATACTCACCGAACACGGCTTGCAACGCATACGGCGTGTATAACAACGGAGCTCGGGTATGAACTACTGGTTGATGAAGTCCGAACCTTCGACGTTCGGCATCGACGACCTCGCACGCGCCAAGAACAGCACCAGCAGCTGGGACGGCGTGCGTAATTTCCAGGCGCGCAACTACCTTCGCGAGATGCAGAAGGGCGATCTCGCCTTCTTTTATCACTCCAGTTGCGAGGTCCCGGGCATCGCCGGCGTTGCCGCCATACAACGCGAGGCGTATCCGGATGCCACCGCCTTCGACAGCAAACACGATCACTACGATCCGGACAGCGATCCCGACAAACCGCGTTGGTACATGGTCGATGTGAAGCTGGTCCGCAAGTTCGAGCGGGTGATCACACTCGAAGAGCTGCGTCGACATGCGACCGGCAAGCTCAAGGACATGATCGTGCTCAAACGCGGCAATCGACTGTCGATCACACCGGTGACGAAGAGCGAATGGAGCTTCATCGAGTCGCTGGCACGCGAGTGATCGCACGCACGCGATGAGAACTCGCACAACAAAATTGCATCCGCCTCTTGCTTGCCATTTTTAATTTATGTATATACTGCGCCCGGACTAACTCGACATGGAGATCTAGTATCATGGCAACGAAGAAAGGCAAGAAGGCAGCGAAGAAAGGCAGCAAGAAGAAGGCCGCCAAGAAGAAGTAGATTCTTCTGAGCTGATCCTGATGAAGACTGTGCCCGCGAAAGCGGGCACAGTCGTTTCCGGGCCTAGTAAATACCGAGAAAAATAGCGTTTCCGTCCATGCAGTCGCGAGCGACCACAATCATGAATGCCGACCAGATGAAGCAGCAGGCTGCCCTCGCCGCCCTCGCCCACGTCGAAGAAGGCGCGATCCTCGGTGTCGGTACCGGCTCCACCGTCGATCACTTTATCGATGCGATGGCTGCGCAAAAGCTGCGCATTCGGGGCGCAGTTTCCAGTTCGGAGCGCTCGACCAAGCGATTAATCGCAGCCGGCTACGAGGTACTCGACCTCAATACGACCGGCGATCTCGACCTCTACATCGACGGCGCCGACGAGTCGGATCGACACCTACGACTCATCAAGGGTGGTGGGGGTGCGCTGACGCGCGAGAAGATCGTGGCCGCCGCATCGCGGCGCTTTGTCTGCATCGCCGACGAATCCAAGTTGGTGGATGTGCTCGGCAAGTTCCCGTTGCCGATCGAAGTGATCCCGATGGCGCGCTCGTACGTCGCCCGACAATTGGTTGCGTTAGGGGGACAACCGGTCTATCGCGAAGGCTTCGTCACCGACAACGGCAATCAGATTCTCGATATACATGGGTTGTCGATCATCGATCCGGTGTCGATGGAGACGACGATCAACGGCATCGCCGGTGTGGTCACGGTCGGTTTGTTCGCGCGTCGTCCCGCCGACCTGCTGATTCTCGGGACTGCTTCGGGGCCGAAGACTTTGTGAACGCGGACACTGCGTTGAGGATTTCAGTGACCAGCGCGGGACCGCGATAGATGAGCCCCGTATAGATCTGAATCAAATCGGCACCTGCCTGCAAGGCAGCAACCGCATCGTCACCGGAATCGATGCCGCCGACTGCGATGAGCGGCACATCGTTACCCAAGTGCTCACGCAAGATCGGAATCGAGCGCAACGCCAACGACTGGATCGGCGCTCCACTCAATCCTCCCTGCTGCTCGCTGTTGCGCACGCCCTTCACCACGTCGCGCGTGATGGTGGTGTTGGTGGCGATCACTCCATCGATGCGCAGCTCGCGCACAAGACCGGCGATGGCGATCAAATCTTCCGTTGCCAGATCCGGCGACACCTTCACCACCATCGGCAACGTCTTCCCCAACTGTGCTCGCGCTTCGAGCAATGCTTCGAGGATGGGACGCAACTGATCGACCTGTTGCAACTGTCGCAGGTTCGCCGTGTTCGGCGAAGAGACGTTCACCGCGACGTAGTCGGCCTGAGGTGCCACGACACGAAAACATTCGACATAGTTTCGCGCGGCCTGATCGAGCGGAGTCGCTGCGTTCTTGCCGATGTTGATCCCGCACACGCCTTTGTACTTGCGCTGTGACAATCGCTGAGCGATCACCCCTGCGCCTTCGTTCGGGAAGCCCATGCGATTGATCAGGGCCTGTGCTTCGGGCAAACGAAACAAACGTGGCTTTGCGTTGCCGGCTTGTGGCTGAGCTGTGACTGTGCCGGCTTCGATGAAGCCGAAGCCGAGTGCACCGAGCACGTCGATGTGACGGGCGTTCTTATCGAGCCCCGCAGCGAGGCCGACGCGGTTTGGGAAACGCATTCCCATCAGGGTGACTGCGTCGCTCGGATCTTCTTTGCTACTCCCGAGCAGCCCGAACGAGTGCGCGATTTCGAGTAACGAGAAGGTCACTGCGTGGGCACGTTCGCCTTCCATGGAGAACAACAGCGGGCGCAGGAGAGGGTAGGTGTTGATCATGTTTCTATTATCTTCGAAGACGAAGAGGCGTTGGTGGGGTTCGGAGGCTTCGTGGCATGTGGAGGCGTTGCTGAAGAGGCGTTGGCGGCTAGCGGAGGCCGGTGCGGGGTGTGCGCTTTCCGGCACCGCGCACGGCCCTTGTCCACGCGGACGCGTGGACCGTATTCCGTCCGTCCCTTGTATCTTGGAATTCAGCTAAGGTTTGGTAAACCTCATGTCGTAGATCGTTCCGTCCCTAGGACCGCATGAGTCCGAGCTTCAGCCGGATCGCGGCGTGAGATCTTTCTGGCCCGAAC
>Ga0247784_1000035_pt1 | contig 50261 bp, 43 predicted proteins | sample UWRJL169409R5_FD_179909 | JGI IMG/M metagenome (GOLD analysis project Ga0247784, IMG submission 179909) | Plant litter microbial communities from Arlington Agricultural Research Station in Wisconsin, United States - UWRJ-L169-409R-5 | ecosystem: Environmental > Terrestrial > Plant litter >...
GCCCGAGGATCAATTCACGGGCTGAACGCGCTCGCTGAACCGCACGCGTAATGCTGCCAAGGCGTGGTGACTTTGCCCGCTACCATGGCGGCATGAAACAGGCCGAGTTCTTCCCGCCCGCATTGCCTCGCGGCCTCATTTATCGCGAGGACTTCATCACTGCCGATGAAGAGCAACAGCTATTGTCGCCGATTCGCCAGCTGCCGCTGCAGGAGGCGCAGTATCGGCAATACACGGCCCGACGTCGCACGGTGAGTTACGGCTCCTCATACGACTTCACTGAGCTGCAAGCGCAACCTGCGCCACCGATTCCGGAGTTTCTCGGCTGGCTACGCGATCGTGCGGCTGAATGGGTCGGTGTGCCATCGGCAGACTTTGCTCAAGCGCTGGTGTCGGAGTATCAGCCCGGCACGCCGCTCGGCTGGCATCGCGACGTGCCCGACTTCGAGATCATCGCCGGAATTTCATTGGCCGGCACGGCGCGGCTGCGATTTCGTCCCTACCCTTGGACGCCGGAGAAGAAGTCTAAGGTGTTCGAGCTGGAACTCGCTCCGCGCTCGGCTTACATCCTACGCGACGAGGCTCGGTGGGGTTGGCAGCATCACGTCCCGCCGACGAAGATGCTGCGTTATTCGATCACGTTCAGAACTTCACGATGAAGCGGCCGCCGTAGGTGCGCCCTTCCTGTTGCAACGTATCCTGCGCGTGCTCCTCAGCACCGGGAAACCGGCGTTCTTCGTCGAGAATGTTATAGATGCCTGCGGTCAGCTCCACGCCCGACCACAGCTCGTGCGTGTTCAACGTGAGGTTCGCCACCACGAACGACGGGGCGTGATTGCGGGCCAGCGTGACCGTCCTGCTGTTGTACTGCAGATCCAGATTTGCGAACACTGATGTATTGAAGAGCGGCATCGATCCGGTGAGCTTCGCCAGCTGATGCGGAGAGTTGGTCAGCTCCAGGCCGCTGGCCTCGTCTTCCGCACGCTGTACGGCCCAGCTGCCGCGCAAGATAGCGCCATTCAGATAAGTCGCTTCGAGCTCCAACTCCACGCCGCGCGCGCGCACGCTATCCAGGTTGGCGAAGAACTGCATGTTCTGCGCTTCCTCGACCTGCGTGATCAAACCGTCGATGTCGTAGGAGTAGCCGGACAGGCTCAATCGATACTGCGAGTTGAAATAGCGCTCGTAGACCAGCTCGTAAGTCTTGATCGTCTCGGGCTCCAGCGCCGGCGCATCCGCCTGCGCTACGTTGTAGAAGCGTTCGTACGGATTCGGCGCACGGAACGCTTCGCCATACAACAACTTCACCGCCGAGACTTCGCTCGGGTTGTAGATCAGCGCCAGACGCGGATTCACAGTACTTTGTAACGGCGCGCCGTAGTGATCGTAACGAACACCTGCTGTCACTGTGAAATCGTCGCGCAGCCGCGCTTCGGCTTGAGCAAACAAACCCACGACATCGCTTTTGTCGTCGCGCTGCAGATAGTAGTAACGCGGCTCGATATCGTCGTACGCCGTCTGGTTTTGTCGAAGGTTCTGCTGGTAGTCGCCGCCGACCACTAACGTGTAACGATCGTTGGGTCTCGCCGTCAGCTGCAGCTCGGTGCCGGCCCGGCGACCGGTCGCTTCGTCGACGAATACGACACGATCGCGCGGCTCACCGGCCAGCGCATAGTCGTTCGCGTAGGTGCCTTCGTAAGTGAGCAGATCGTAGAAGCCCCGCACTTTGAGATCGGTGGTGCTGCCGAAGGCGTGCTGGTAACCGAGCTCGATATAGCTGCTGCCGTCGCGCGTCCGCTCGCCGGGATCGCCGAAGATATTGTCGAACGACGCGGTCGGCACCTGCTTGCGACGGTTATTGTAGGACAGCGATGCATTGAAATCGCCGTAGCGCACGCTGGTAAAAAACTTTGCCGCCGACTCGTCGTCCAATCCGGCCGCGATGCCGTTGTTGGCGGCAAAGCGATTGTCGCTGCTGCGCTGATCGAACTCAGGGTAATAGAAATTCCAGCCGGCGCTGGAGTAATGACTTCCCGAGATCAGGAAATCCACACCGTTTGCAAACGTCTCGCCGTAGGTGGCTCGCGTGCGATAAGTGTCGCGGCTCGCGAGGTCCACGCCGACTTCGGTGCCGTCGATATCGCGCCCGTGCTTGGTGATCACGTTGATCACGCCAAGGAACGCGCTGCTGCCGTATACGGACGAGCTGGGGCCACGAATCACTTCGACCCGATCGATCAGCTCCACGTCGACCATGGCTTCGCGGCCAATCGAGCCGGCGTCGTAGACGTTGTCGTTGATGCGATGGCCGTCGATCAGCACCAGCACGCGCGTGGTGTAGTCGCCGGGCCGCAGGAATCCACGCACGCCCAGATAGGAGTAATTCCGATCGTTGGTGACGTACAGCCCCCGAACGCCGCTTAGGACATCGGCGAGGTTGGCATAGCCAAACCTGCGGATATCCTCCGCGGTGACGATGCTGATCGAGGACGGCGCCTGGGTGACCCGCTGCTCGTACTTGGAGGCGCCCAGCACCGAGTGGACGTTCATGTCCATCAGCTGTTCCAGGCTGAGCGCGTCGAGGTCGCCGGTGTCGGCGAACGACGCACGCGCGCACGCCAGCGCAACCACGCAGGCACAGAGCAGATTTCGGCGGGATGCAGCCATCGATTCGTTACGCGCGTTGACCAGACATCGGTCTAATCGGATATGACAAAGGACCAACGGCCGTATCTTCGGCGTGCCGGCCACTGGTGTTCATCAGGCATTTCCTTAACTGTCGCGGCATAGGCCCGCAACCAACGCAGGATGAGAGATCGCTAACACTCTGCTCATTAGTGTGCGCCGATGACTGAACTCATCGAATCGCCGAGAGTCCTTCCGGGTGTGACGCGACGCGTCGCTCATATCGACGCACCTCGCTAGAGTTTCCGGCCAATATGTTTGCTCGTCCGTCATTCCTCGCCCTGCTTGCAGCGCTCGCGCTGGCAACGGCGCGCGCGCATGCGGACGACGTGCAACGGCGCGAAGACCAGTTCAAGGCGGCTTATCTGTTCAACTTCGTCAAATTCGTGGAATGGCCGACAGGCAGCTCCTCGGATTCCCTGACGGTGTGTTTTCTAGGCGGAGCAGGCGTGCACGAAGCGCTGACCAACGGCATCGATAGCAAACGCGTCGGCGCACGCAAACTCGTCGCCCGGCGGATCGAGCGCCCCGCCACCGTCGCAACTTGCGAAGTCCTGTATGCCGATGCCGCGTCGGCCGATCCGACGCTGGCGACGGGGCTGCCGATCCTGACGGTGAGCGATGCGCCGGGGTTCGCCGCTCGCGGCGGCATGATCGAGCTGTTCACCGAAAATCACCGCCTGCGCTTCGTCATCAACGTGGCGCACGTTCACAAGGCGGGGCTGCGCATCAGCTCCGACCTGCTCAAGCTGGCCGCCAGTGTCGAGCGGGAGGAACGATGAGCGCGTTTCAAGCATGGTTCGCGCGCTTGGCGATTCGCGGCAAGCTCACGCTGCTTGCCAGCCTGTCGAGCGGCGTGGCGCTGTTGCTCGCGGGCCTCGTACTCGCGATCGCGGACTACCGCACCGATCAGAAAGATTTGATGCGTCGTTTGGAAACGCAGGCCCAGATCACCGCAGGAGATAGCGCAGCTGCAGTCGCATTCGACGATGAAGACGCGGCAAAACGTTCGCTGGCCGCATTGGGCGCCGACAAAGCATTCGTCGCCGCAGCCCTTCGACGCACCAATGGCAGCGTGCTCACGTTGTACGGGCCGGATCTGATCAACCAACCCAACGGCGATTTGATTCACGTCCACGTTCCCGTCGTGCTGGACGGACCGCTGGGGACGCTCGAAGTCTGGGCGAAGCGCGACGAGCTGCACCAGGCGTTGTTGAATCGCATCGTGGTGCTGTCGGCGGTGATCCTGACCGCACTGGCGTTCGCCATCGTGATCGCGGCACGCATGCAGAATTTCATTTCCAAGCCGATCCTCGCGTTGGCGGATACCGCAGAGGCGGTCTCGCGTGAGCGCAACTACGCCTTGCGCGTGCAGGCCAACGGCAACGATGAGATCGCGCAGTTGATGGCGGCCTTCAACGATATGCTCGGGCAGATCGAAGCGCGCGACGCCGAGTTGCTGCAGGCACATGCCGAGTTGGAACATCGCGTCGAAGCTCGTACTTACGAGCTGGCGACCAGTAACAAACAACTCGCCGCCGCGATTCGTCGCGCTAACGATTCGGCCGATGCAGCCAGCGCGGCCAACCAGGCGAAGAGCGAGTTCCTCGCCAACATGAGTCACGAGATCCGTACGCCCATGAACGGAGTGCTTGGCATGGCGCATTTGCTGATGGAAACGCGACTCGACACCGCGCAGCGCGACTACGTGCAAACGATTCGGGACAGCGGCACCGCCCTGCTCACTGTCATCAACGATATTCTGGATTTCTCCAAGGTCGAGGCCGGCAAGCTCGAACTGGATTATACGAACGTCGATTTGCGCGAAACGTTTGCGGATGTCGCGCGCCTGCTGTCGAGGCAGGCCCAGGAAAAAAACCTGGAGTTGAGCCTGCATATCGATCCGCAGTTGCCGTCCATGGTGAAAGCCGATGCCGGCCGTGTGCGCCAGGTGTTGCTCAACCTCGGCGGCAACGCGGTCAAGTTCACGCAGGAGGGCGAAGTGTCGCTGGCGCTCAGCGTGTTGACCAACGATTCGCAGGGCGTGCTGGTTCGGTGCGACGTTCGTGACACCGGTATCGGGATTCCCGCCGACCGGATCAAAGCGCTGTTCAATCCGTTCACCCAGGTCGACTCGTCGATGACGCGCAAGTACGGCGGCACCGGTCTGGGCTTGTCGATCGTGCGCCGCCTGGTCGAGTTGATGGGCGGCGAGTGCGGTGTCGCCAGTCGTTTGGGCGAGGGCTCGACGTTCTGGTTCACGGCGCGTTTGTTCGCTGCCGATCAAGAGCGCCTGCCTGACGAATCCACCGGCGACACGAGTTTTATCCGCAGGTCGGCGCCATTGGGAGGCGAGCAGCCGCGCATTCTGCTCGCCGACGACAATGTGGTGAATCAAAAGGTCGCGGCGCGTTTGCTGGAGAAATTGAACTATCGCGTCGACATCGTCGCGACCGGTCGCGCCGCTGTCGCGGGCTGGCGCACCGGCAACTACGATCTCATCTTGATGGATTGCCAGATGCCGGATCTGGACGGGTATGAAGCGACGCGCGAGATTCGCAAGGCCGAGAACGGCGGCAGCCGCACGCCAATCATTGCTTTGACAGCACACGCGATGAAAGGCGCGGATGAGGAATGCCGGGCGGCCGGCATGGACGGTTATCTTTCCAAACCCATCGATCGCACTCTGCTGAAATCCACGCTGGCGAGTTTCATCGGGCGGTGACGGTCACGCGGTGACCGTTCCCCACCTGCTCGACGGTTGTTTTCGTGCCAAGGAATTTTTCGATCACGAGTGCGTTCGAGCTCAGATGTCTGGAGATCGTCGTGGTCGTAAACGAGCCTCCTTGCGCGAGTGCCATCGGCAGCAGGAGTTGATCGGCCAGGTGTTCGCCGACCGGTGCCGTGCTGTTTAGATATTCTTTTGCTTCCTCGGCTGCACCTCCGGCGACGGTCTCCGCACGGACGCCGCGCTCGCCGAAGCCGGTGAAGACTTCAGTGACCTGCTCGTGTTCGACGGTGATCGTGACGGCGTTGCCGGGCCCCATGTCGTTGGACAAGCCTCGCACGAATAGCTGCTCGTGCGACCAGCGTAGTTTCTGACCGATCACTTCGATCTCACGTTGCGCGATGTTCAGCGGCAGGGCTGCCACATACGCCTCTGCATATGCGCGTGCCTGCGCACCGCGCTCGTGAATATGAATTGGGGTGAGATGCGGGCTGGGATGGATCGTCGCGCGGATTTCTCCGCCGCCTCTGGGATAGAACCCGAATCTCGCGAGATCGATTTCAACCTTTGCTCCCATGCGAGCGATCTGCGGCAGGAAGGCACGCTGCATAAAGTCGAACGGCGGGGAGCCGCGGTTGTGGGTGCCGCCTGTGATTCGGACTGTGCTGGGTGCGTTCGCCATCAAGAGCGGCGGCAGGACTGTTTGTAACACCAACGTGCAGCTGCCGGCTGTGCCGATGGCGAACGAATACTCTCCCGGCGTCAGCTTGCCCGGCCGGAATGTCAGCTCGCGCGATCCCATCTCCGCGCCTTGCAGGTCCGCGACACAGATTTCACCCGCTGCCTGCACGGAGGTGAGATGCTGGCGCATCAGCCCCGGACGGTCGCGATTGGCGCGGATCTTCGTAATACGGAACGGCTGCTGAGTGTGAATGGACAGCGCCAGCGACGAGCGCAAGATCTGCCCGCCGCCCTCGCCCTCCGAGCCGTCGATCTCGATCATCGTTTACAACTTCGTTACATATTTTTGGATGCGGTAGGCTATCTTGATCGGCGCGATCCCGCCAATTTCGCCAAGCAGGAGGTTTGCATGACGCTCAAGACCTATCAGGGCAGCTGCCATTGCGGCGCCATTGCTTACCAAGCCGACATCGATCTCGCTAACGGCAGCGGCCGATGCAATTGCTCCTTCTGCACCAAGACGCGAGCCTGGAAGAGCTTCGTTCAGCCGGCAGCGTTTCGCCTTCTGCGGGGTGAGGATGGATTTGCGAGCTATCACAAACATCCGCAGGCGCCGGTGAAACACTTCTGCCGGACATGCGGGGTGTATACGCACGAGACTGGCAGTGCTGATTACATGGGCGGGGATTTTGTTGGGGTGTTTCTAGCGACGCTGGATAATGCCGAGCCGCTTGAACTCATTACGTCGCCCGTCAGGTATGCCGACGGGAGGAATAACAATTGGGGCAACCCGCCGGATGAAACGCGCCATCTTTAAATCGTCGCCGCTGGCGATTGTTTCGTCGCTGCTGGTCGTGGCGGGTTGTGCAAGCACTGCGCCCCGGCCGGCGAAATCTTCGTACGGCTGCATGCAGGCGGTCGTTACAAACAAACTTCCCTCCGGGATTCCGGACAGTCGCGCGCATTGCATGGCGAGTGGCTTGATCGCTCGCTATTGCAGCCGGAGCGAAGCTTATATGGCCGGCATCGGCAAAGAACTCCGTGACCTCCTCGGCCCCGGCGACGCCGAACTCCGCGACCTCCGCGCCGACCGCGCCGGCATCGCCTGCTCCCGCGAGGCTAAGGATGACGCCGACATCGCTAGTTGCTGCTCGGTGAGCGGGTATTGAAGAACGAAAAGGTTTGGCACGAAGGAAAGAATCCGGCGGGCGACGGGAAGAACGACGCAGACATCGAAAGTCTCTGCCTGGCGGAAGGTTATTGAGACAAAGACGTTCGCCACGACGGAAGGACTCCGGACAGCGACGTCGCAAAGCGACGCGCCGGAGGAGTCGCTGGAGATGTCATCGCGAATCGACTCGTCGGCGAAGAAACTCCGGCGGTGCCGTCGCGAATCGAATGCCAGCAAGAACTCCGGAATCAACACGAACGGTCGTTGAGGCGGAGGATGGTGGGTCGTATCTCCCTCCGGCAGCTTGAGTCCGACAGGGATGTCGGCTCCAGCAGCAGCTACAGGGATGTACGGAATACGGTCCACGCGTCTGCGTGGACAAGGGCCGTGCGCGGTGCCGGAGGGAGATATGACCCACCACGCCTCCGCCAGCCACCGACGCCTCTTAAGCAACACTTCCGCCAGCCGCAGTTCCTACCGAAGACGCGCAAGGTCACGCAGCCTTAAGACAACGTCACCCCGACTTAGGACAGGCGCGAAGCTCCAAGCGAAGGATCCGGCTCTGGCCGACCTGGAACACGCTGGTATCGATGGTCTGGCCGGGTTCTTTCAAGTTCACGTCCAACCAGAAAACAGACCCCGACCGCTTGCGATCGCTGATCTCCGGCGAGAGGCCGATCGCTTTCACCTGCTCCGCGCGCCGCTGCGCACGTTGGTAATCGGAGAACACCCCGAGCGACAACACGTTATCCGGCTCTGCACCCGGCATCAGATAAACATCGGTCAAGCCGTTTTGATTCAAAATTTTGAGCGCCGCCTCGGCCGCATCGCGGGTCGCGAAGTCGCGCACGCTGACCCAGTAGCCGGTCCACAACTCACCTTGCTCGACGCGCTGTCTCGGCTCGAAGCCCAAGCTGCGCAACGTGGCCTGCGCTTGCGACGCCTGGCCGAGATCGGAGAATGGGCCGACGCTGGTGCAGGTCATCCTGTCTTCGGTCGAAGCGACTTCTGCAGCGGGTGGCTGCACGTTGCCGGCCGACTCCAGCGGATCCACTTTAGGCGGCACGACATCGCGAATCGGCGGGGTCGGCTCTTCCGCCGGCCCGGTCTCACGCGGATTTTGCTGGGCTTCCTTCGCCAACACGATGCGCGGCGGCGGAACGGCGGGACGCGGTGGGACGCGGTCGAGACTGCTCACCTGCACATCGATCACGTTGGACCAGATGAAGTACAGCGCATTGACCAGCAACAACAGCAAACAAAACGCACGCATGCAGTGGACGGGAGCTAATTTCGTTTCTTGGCTTTCTGGCTGCTTTGGCCCCAGTACGCGGCAATGTCGCTGATTTCGGCGGCCGACAGCTGCAGCGCGCCTTTGTGCTTGACCTTGCCGGCGACGATATCGCGGATCAGGCTTTCGAGCGACGCGGCACTCTCGCCTTCCCAATCATCGGCTTCGTGACACTGGATGCATTTCGATTGGGCGGCGACCTTGCCGGCCGCGACGTCCGCGCCGAACGAGGCCAGCGGCAATGCGGACAGCGCAGCTAAAGCTGCGACAGCAGGCAAATTCCCCGACCTCCGATTGCGCATGACCACCTCGCCCCTCGTTGCTCGGCGAGGATGATACACGAAGCCCTTGTCTTGGCTGGCCGACTGTCCTGCCGTTCAGCCAGGTTGGTCCGCCGCCACGAGCAGGCCGCGCAGAACCAGGTCCGGAATTTCTCTGCCCGGACTGCGAATCGCTCCTCGCAAACGAGCACTGGCGCCACCCGTCAGCAACAGCACCGGTGGCCGACCGAGCCGATCGCGCATGGTTTCCACCGAGCGATCCACCAGCGCGGCGAGTGCCTGCACCGCCCCCTGTTGAATCGCGCCCAGGGTGTTATCGGCGAATAACTGCTCCTGGGTGCGGCCGGTGGCAGCGCGCTGCGCGATCTCGCTGGTGTTCTTCAGCAGGCTGGACACCATCAAATCCGGCCCCGGCACGATGACGCCGCCGAGATGTCCACCGCTCGCATCGACGCCGTCGATGGTCATGGCAGTGCCTACGCTGACGACGCAGATCGGCCCCGCTTCGAGCGCGCGACCGCCGAGCATGGCCATCCATCGATCGACGCCGAGTTTCGCAGGCTCCGGATAAGCATTACGAATGCCGGCCGCGGCCGCCGGCGATTGCATGAACTGCGGTTGCAGCTGCCAATGCCGAAGCAGCGCCGCTTGCACCAGATCGCCCATGCGCTTGCCGCCGACATTGGCGATAACGACGCGCTCGGCTTTCGCGCCGGTGTCGAGCACCTGCTGAACGAATTCTTGCTCGGTCCAGTTCGCATGCACGACGGCCGCTTGCTCGCCGATCCCTTGTGCATCGGCCCGGGCCCATTTGATGCGGGTGTTGCCGATATCGATGAGCAGCAGCATTGTCAGCCCTTCGCGGCTCGCAGGCTGACTTCGCCGGACACGAACTTGCGCAGCTGACCGTCCACCTCGACCAGCAATGTGCCGTCCACTTCCACGCCCCGCGCGGTGCCGAGCGTCGTTTGCGAACCGCTGATGACTTTCACCGGGGCATTCGCCAACGTATCGAGCTGCTCCCATTGTTCGCGGAACGGCGTGAAGCCCTGCGTCGCGAACGTCTGCAGCATCTGTAACAACTCGCCGACGATGGCGGCGATCAACGCATTCCGCGTCGGCGTCTTCTCGCGCATGATTTCGTGCACGTCGGCGATCAGTGCCGCTTGATGCTCGGCGAGCTGCATGCGAATCGCGGTCGGCATGTGCATGTTGATGCCGATCCCGATGATGACTTGCGCGGGACCGGCCGATTCGCCACGCATCTCGATCAAGATGCCGCCGAGCTTGCGCCCCTGCCACTGCAGATCGTTGGGCCACTTCAGACCGACGCCCTCGACGCCCAGGCGCTGAAACGCCTTCACCACGGCGACGCCAACGGCCAGGCTCAACGCCGAAAACGTCGGCGGCGCTTCGGTGAATTGCCAGCCGACCGACATACAAACACCGCTACCGAACGGCGCGAGCCACGTACGACCGCGTCGACCCCGACCTGCGTTTTGCACTTCGGCGGTACACAGTTGGAAACGTCCGGCCGCCGGTGCCGGCAGATCGGCAACGAAACGATTGGTGGAATCCACCGTCAGCAGCACATCGCAACGTTCCATGTGCGAACGAGCGCCTGCCGGCAACGCCGACGCGATGGCTTCCTTTTCCAGCAAGTCGACGGCTCGCGGCAATCGATAACCCTGCCGCGCCACCGATTCCACATCGATGCCGAGCGCCTTCAGCGAGTTCATCAATTTCCATACGCCGCCGCGAGAAATCTTCAGTTTCTTCGCCAGCAACTCGCCGGAGTAGAACGACCCTTCGGCCAGCATCGCCAGCAGACGCTGGCGGCGCACCTGGGCAGTCGTCTTGGGATTCGCGGGCATGAGGCGCTCAGCGGGGTTTCAACAACCACAAGCGCCTGGCCCGATTCTCGGTGCCGGCGCGCATCCGTTCGATGTTGCCCCGATGCGTATAACAAACGAACACGGCCATCACGCAGCCGAACGCAATCAGGGCGGACGACGGCATCGCATCGGTCAGTACCAGATAAGCGGGGAACGAAGCGACCGCCACCATCGTCGCCAGACCGACGAATCCCGAAAGCATGACGACGATCAACCACACGGCAAACACCGGCAGTACCGCGATCGGCTTGAGGCCGACCAGCACGCCGATCAGCGTCGCGGCCCCTTTGCCGCCACGGAATCCATACCACACCGGGTAAACGTGCCCGACCACGGCAGCGGCGGCACATGAGACGGCGAGCCAGTCGCGCTGGATTTGCGGATCGATGCCGATGCCCGGCAAGTTCAGCGGCGGCAGCACGCCGGCGGCCAGCCAGCCCTTGCCGATGTCGATGATCATCACCCAAACCGCAAAACTCAGGCCTTGAGTGCGCAGCGCGTTGGTGCCGCCCGCGTTGCCGCTGCCGAGCTTGCGGATATCGACCCCGCCCCGTAACTGGCCAACCAACAGGCTGCCGATCAAGGAGCCCAGCAGGTAGGCGAGCAAACTTTTGACGGCGAGTTCCAGCATGGGCGCGAATTATAGGGGCGAGGGCGATTTGCCGGAAGGAAAGCCGCTCTGACTAGTCAGTAGTCACTAGTCAGTCGTCACTTCTTCGGCAGATGCACCTCGGCGAGCATGCAACGCACGCTGCCGCCGCCGAGTCGTTCGATCGTCGGAATGGGCGTGGCCACGAGGGTGCCAGTGCTGGATTCCAAGGTCTTGCGCTGGGCCGGCGTCAGCACGCCGAATGCTCGTTCAGACATGGCAATCACACTGCCGGAGCGCGATGAGCCCAGCTCCAGCATGTTGCCGGCGAACGAGTTCATTTGCTCGAATGTGAGCTCGACGACAGCTCGCCCGGATTTCTGCAACGTATCCAGCACGGCGGCACGTTCGTCCTCGCGAATCGCACTCGTGCATACGGCTGCGAAACGTTCGCCCACCGACATCAACACGTTGGTGTGGTAGATCGGCGCGCCGTTGGCGTCGAGTGCCTCGAACGCGACGATGTCGTAATCGAGCTGCTGCGCGAAATCGCCGAGCACATCCAGGTCGGTGCGCGGCGAAACGCAGGCGTAAGCGACCCGATGAACGCGATCGAGCACCAGGCTGCCGGTGCCTTCGAGATAACGGCCGGTCTGTTCATGCCGGGTCAGGTCGATCACGCGGGAAGCGCGAAATCCATGCTTCGCGCTCAGCGCTTCGAGCACGTCGAGCCGCCGCTCCAGGCGACGATTCTCGGCCAGCATCGGATACAGCACGACCGTGCCGTCGGCGTGAAAGCTCACCCAATTGTTCGGAAAGATCGAATCGGGCGTGTGCGGATCGAGCGTGTCGTCGAACACATGAACCGTCACACCGGCTTGATCCAAAGCGGTGGCCAGACCTTCGAACTCACGCAGGGCCGCCGCTTGATTGGCGGCGTCGATGGCGCCGGCGTCTCTATCCTGGAAGCTGTTCGAAGCCTGGGTTTGCGGATTGCCGGCGAAAGCCACCGGTCGGATCATCAGGATGTCTGGGGCGATTTGCGGGTCGGGAGGGCGCATCCCGGCATTATAAGCCCCCCAGATCCCTTTACTTGAGATCGAGACTCAAGCGGGTGACGAACCGCGCCGAGCCCGAGATCCGACCGCTCATTATTACCGTGGTCGTCGGCTGCTTCTGATCGAAGCTGCGGGAGATCCAGCCCGCCGGCTCGGGGCTCTCGACACCGCGACGGATATCGCAGCGCAAGCCGTCGGGAATGCTCATCGACATCGCCACGTCTGCATTCGTCGCACGCACGGAGTTGCCTTCCATCTCGACAGTGCAGTGTTCGGCGAAGTGCCAGAAAATCTCCACCTCGTGGCTGCCGCTGCCGAGCACCTCGTCGGTCACTTGCATGCGCGCAGATTCTTTCTCGAACAGAATCTCGCGACGATGCGTGACCGGATGTTTCAAACGCGTGTAGCCGTCGTGACTCGCGGCCCAGCGCTCGACCTGTGGCGTGCGCTCCACTGCGATCACTTGCGCCTGCGCGTGTTTGACCCACAGAAAATTGCCGCCGCTGACGGATTGATCGACGCGATCCACACGCACGGTATTGTGTGCTGACGTGCCTTTGAAGTAATCACGCCACAAGCGCTGCGTGTGATACGCATAGGTGCCGGGATCGATGAGCAACTCGCGACCGCCGGCACTCAATGTGAACGATAGTGCGTCGGCGTGTCCGTGCGCGGCGATGGACAGATATCCCAGCGGCCCCGCATCCGCGACGATGCGGACTTCGCGTCGGGTCTCGAAACGATCACCCAAGATGTAGTAACCCGCATGCGGGAAATCTCGCCGGATCGGCAACACGATCCGAGACATGTCGATGCCGTCGTATTTGGCCGCGGCCGCATCGCCCAACAGCCAGCGACTTTTATCGTCGACCGCCCCGCCCGTCATGAGCGACTTGTATTTGAACTCGGCGCAATCGAACAACACCGCGCCCGTGGCCAGCAGCGAACGATAAACATCTGCCTTCGGATCGGGATCGAGGCGCGCAATGATCGCGTCGTCGGCATCGCCGAAGTTCGGCACCTGCCCGCCCGCGTCCATGATGCTCGCGATGTATTCGAGCATTCGACGCAGTCGCAGCCAGTACGCAGTGCTGAAGTCGCAGCCATTGGCACGAGCGACGAGACCGCTCACAATCATCATGTCCGCGACTTCGTGGTGATACCAATTCGCCTGCTCGCGATTGACGCCGTCCTCAGCGTTCTGCAGCAGCATCTCGCGCTCCAACTCGCGACGCGCGGTGTTCTTCCAGCGCTCGCTCCGCTTCCACAGCGGCCAAGTGAGGGACGCGATAAACAAACCCATCAGCTCGCCGAGCAAATGATTGTTCGCCGACGAATAGCGCGAGAAATGCCCCGCGATGAACTCGCAGTGTTGATACACGCTGGTCAGCCAGCGCTGCCGGAACGCCTCACCCGACGCATCTTGAAAAATCGTCGCGGCATCGCCGCCGAGTAAATGCCACGCAAATGACCAGTTCACCAGCCGGATCGCATGTTCGAGACTACTGGTCCAGTGCACCCCCGACGGATACGGGCATTGATCGAACCAGGATTGCAACAGCACTCGGCATCCCTGAGCGTAGCGATCGTCGCGCGACAAGTGCCATGCTTGTGCGAGCGTCACCAGTTGCGAATGACGGCTGGGCTCCCACAGATATTTGATGTCGCCGACGATGGACTCGTCGCGATAGTTCAGCGTCTTGCCGAAACGCAATGGCGCCTGTTTGCCGGTCTTGGGGTCGCGATTCCATTGCGGCGGAAATCCAAGCTCGGCCGCCGGCATCGCGAATACTGGGAAGCGGCCAGCGAGAATCTCATCCGCGGCGCGCCGATATTTCTCCACATCGAAACCGACTGGCAACGATGCGAGCCACGCGGCACCGGTTCGATTGCGCGCCGGCGGCGGCGGCTCGGCGGAATGCAAACCGAACTGCTCAACGCTGGCTTGCACTCGTTGCTTGACGCGATAACCGACTTCCCATCCGCTCATCGCCGACAGGCGATGCAGCTTCCATTTCAGGCTCATGCGCGCGATCTCAGGCTATGTTTCCCTGGGCTCGGGTCGTGTTCAGCAACTCTTTGACAGCGGCACGATGAATGACGAACGGCGTCTTGCCGCGGGGCGTGCGTTCGAGCGCGCTCACGGCACGAATCTCGACCTGCATGCTCTTGGGTAACTTCTCGCGTACGTTACGCAAGAGGCGCTCGCGGTCCAGCTCGCAATAGTTCTCTTCGGGCAGCACCAGGATGACGACGCGCGTGCCGCTTTCTTGAATAACCTGGATACGCACAATATTCGCGACGTCGCGCTGGAAATGGCTGATGCCCGTAACCTTCGCGCCGTCGGGCGTGACCAGGATGTCGCTATCCCGGCCCAGCACGCCGGAGAACGTGCGCAATCCAAACGACAACTCCTCCAACTCGTGCGCGCCCCAGGCGGACGGCACACGAATCAAATCGCCGGTGCGATAGCGGATCAGCGCCATCGACTGATTCCACAGCGGCGTGCCGACGATCTCATACAAGTTGTGATCGCCTTCGTGACCGGCCGGCTCGAACTCCACGTGTGCGTAGCCCGGCAGGAATCGATAGGCGCCCGGCTCGGTCGCATAAGCAAACGCAACGCGCTCAGCTTGGCCGTAGTAATCCAGCAAGCGGCAGCCGAGTCTATCTCGTGCGGTACGCCAGACTCGATCGTGCAGCACTTCCGAAGAACACAACACCGCCGGGATGTGAATTTTCTTGCCGAGGCGTTCGAGCAGCACGCACAGCGCTTCCAGCGACGTGGGATAGCCGAGCAGACAATCGGGGCTGAACTCTTCGAGTGCGCGCGCGTAGTAGTCGATCGTCGCGGCATTCAGATGATTGGAGGAGAAAACGATGCGGTTGCCGCCTCCGGCATGCACCCAGTACGGCGGTTTGAAATCGTTCGGGTCTTTGACGCTATCGGTGCGCAGTACGGCACAACGCCCGGAACGGGCATCGACACCGACCTTTTGCATCATCCGATCGATGCACACCTGCTCGACCACAATCGAGCGCAGCGAACGCACGATGTTGAGCGGAGCCCCGGAGGTGCCGCCGGTGCTCGCCTTCAGCGTGAACAGTTGCGACCCACTGGTGAATGCAGCGGGCGCTCCACGCACCTGCCCCTTTGTCAACAGCGGCCAACTGGCGATATCGCCGCCACCGCGCACGATCAGTCCGTAACCCGAGCGACTCGCTGGGAACAGGACTTCGCTGAGTCGATTGAGCGTCCACTTACGGCGCTCGGCCAAATCAGCCTCGTCGAGACGCTCCAACTCACGGTGAGCGTCGGCGTAGAACAACGGATTGCGGCGAACCGCTGAATCCCCCACCTGCAGCAGTTTCAGCTTTTTAACGAGAGCTTGCATGTGACTGACTCGTGCGCGCCTCGCGACGCGAATTGTTATTCGCCAACGATCGATAGACCGCACACATGCGGTTCGAATACTGCTTCACGCACAGCGGCTCGACCGTCGCACGCGCAAGTCGCCCCATGTACTTGCGCTGCTCGTCTTGAGCCACGAGCGTCTCGATTGCCTCTGCCAGTTTGGAAACATCGCTCGGCGGCACCAGCATTCCGTTGGCGCCGTCGATCACATACTCGGGAATGCTCCCCACCGGCGTGCAGATCGGTGGCAGTGCCCAAGCCATCGCCTCCAGCAACGACATCGGCAAACCTTCGGTATGCGACGGCAACACGAACGCGTTCGCCGATGCCAGCAACCTGTCGCGCTCGACGGGATCGACCCACTCGCGAATTTCTACGATGTCCTGCACACCCAAACTGGTGGCTCGCTGGCGCAGCTGCGCACCTTCGCCATTGCCGGCCAGCGTGAAATGCACGCGCGCACGGCACTCAGGCGACAGCTTGGCAACTGCCTCGACCAGATCGAATACACCCTTGCGAGGTGTGATCAGACCGAAATAAACGAAGCGCACCTTGCCGTCATCGACGCGCTCGGGAACGACGTCCGGCAGCACGACGGGATTCGGCGCCACGACGATGCGATGTTTTGGAATGCCGATGGATTCGAAGAAGTCTCGCCAGCCCTCGCCCAGGACGACGATTCGCTTGGCGCGTAACAATGTTTCCAGGGTGATGGAGCGCGCGGTGGGCGACATCTCTTTCCAATGTTGCCGATAGTAGCCGCCATGCGCGTGCATGATGACGTTCGCACCGAACGCCATCGCCAGCCGCGCCATGATGATCTTTCTAACGTTACTCGCGCCGCTCGCGAAATGAATGTGCACGACGTCCGGATGTTTGCGCAGCTCCCAGCTCAATTGCGCCAGCGACTTCGCGAACGTCATCGTCTTCGCCCACTTGCTGCCGTCCACCATCGTGGCGACATGAGTGGCACGAACATCGTCGGGGAGCGCCTCCAGCAACAGCCGCTCGACGCCGGAGACGCCGCCGCGAACATTCAGCGCGGGGCCGACCATCACGATATTCGTTTCAAGCATGACTCACCGCCCGGCGTGAGCCCAGCAACGATTGATAGGCGCCCAACATGCCTTCCCATGAGAATGTTTGTTGAGCTCGGGTCAGTGCGGCCGCGGCCATGCGACTGCGGAGCACATGATCGGTACGCAGCTGATTCAACAGAACCGGCAAACGGCTCGGCAACTCCTCGACATCGAGGACGTAGCCTTCGCGCCCTTCGCCGATCATCTCTCCGGCGCCGCCGGTTCGAGTGAGAATCACGGGCACTTGCATCGCCATGGCTTCCAACGCCGCGTTCGAGAATGTTTCCGTCAATGACGGCAGCACGAACACGTCGAACAGCTTGAGCGCGATTCGAACATCCGCCATCGCGCCGGTGAACGTCACAGCATTCGAAATGCCTCGCTCCGCCGCCCGGCGCTCCAAGGTCTCGCGCATCGGGCCATCGCCCACCAGCATCAAATGCACATCGGCATTGGCTGCCCGCAGCTCGGCGACGGCATCGATCAACGGCAATTGATTCTTTTCTCGGGCGAGACGGCCGACAGTGCCGACGACGAACGTGTTCTCGCCGATTCCATAGCGAGCGCGCTGTTCCGCGACTCCAACGCGCGACGGCGTGAATCGAGTTATGTCTACTCCGTTATAAATCACGCTTGAACGCGGCCGCATCGGGCTCTCCGACGACAACCAAACATCGCGCTGCAGCTCGCATCCATACACAGTCCAATCGAGGTGGCGCAGCACTCGTGTGTAGAACGCCTGCTTGATCCGGGCGCCATCCATTTTGGTGGTATTCATCAATCCAATCGTGCGTGCTTTATGACGCGCCCAGCGGGTCGCCGTCAGCACGTATAACGACGGATAGAGATTCACCGAAATCACGTTGCGCGGCCGCAGCTCGTCAATGAGCCGGCTCAGCGCCGCGTTCGCCTTCAGAGAAAATCGACCCTGCCGGGATAGGAAATGAGTACCGACTTGCGGCTGGATGTCTTTCAACAGCGTGGTCGGCTCGTTGAGATAGGCGACGGTGATCTGCAGGCCGCGCGCGCTCAACGTATTCGCGAGTCGCACGACCTTGGTCTCCGAGCCGCCGACCGCCAGATTGTTAAGTACGAATAACGCGTCCACGCCCTCGCCCCGAGGCGCTGCTCGTAAACCTTCGACTCGCTGAACCTGCGATTGCGCCGGCATGGGCTCAACCACTGGTGCCGTATTGCAGTGCCGGCGATGCCTCGTGCGCGGCCAGCATCTCCAGATAACGGCTTGCAATATGTTTAGCGCCGAACGTAGCAACCGCGTAAGCACGCGCCCGTTCTCCGGCGCGCTCACGCTCCTGCGAGTCCTCCAGCAATGTTTGAATGGCCTTCACCATGTCGTCGAAATCCACCGCCGTGCGACCGAGCTGACGTTGTTTGATCAGCGAGTCTGGATCGAAGAAAGTCACCACCGGCACGCCACGCACCCAGGCCTGCAGGAACGTATTGGGGAAGCCTTCGATTTCGGACGTATTGAGGAAGATCCGGGCGCGACTGAACATCGTGCCCACTTCGGAATAAGGCACCGCCCCGGGACAAGTGAGATTCGGGATCTCGCGCGCCGCTTGCGTCACGGTTTGGTAATAATCCTCCGCGCCAGGCAACGCGCCGCCCGCCAAAACGAACTTCACATTCGGCAGGCGACGGGCCAGATCCAGCACCACTTCGGGACGCTTTACCGGGCGAAGGTTGGACACCCACAGCACGTCGATATCTTTCTGCGGCGGCGGACCACTCGGCATGTCGACCGCCATGTCGAGCACTTCGCTTTTCAATCCATAGTTCTGCCGGAGCAACGTGCGTTGCTGCTCGCTCTGCGCGACGATCAAGTCGGCGTTGCGCAAACCGTACTCGTAAATTTTCCGATCGCGCCAGAAGCGGATCAGTTGTTTGCCTGGAATACACGCCAGGTCCGAGGCGATTCGGGTGATGAAACGTTTGCCGTGCTTCTGGCAGAACCAAGCAGTGATGCCCGTGGGCGCGCCCGCCGGCGACTGATAATAAACATCGGCGTCGACCTCGCGCATGGCGCTGATCATTCCCGTAAGGCGCGGATGCGCGAATCGAAACACGGGAATGCCTTCGTTGCGGGAGTAAGGCGCGACGGCGCGAATGCCGTCGACGTCGGTCACTCGTCCCTGGCCATGATCGTGAACGATCATCGAAACGTCGTGGCCCAAGTCGCGCCAGGCGCGAGCCAGCAGCACATGCTGAACGGACTCGCCGCCCACGTATTTCGCGTCTTTCAAGTTCGCCAGTTGCGGATAGTCGTCCAGGCCAACGATGCAGATCTTCATCTCGTTACGATTCCAGGCGTTGGTTTCCGGTTACTGACGTACGGCGCCGACCCATCCGTACGGATCGGCCTGGCGCGGCCTCGCCGCCGTCGGCGTATCCACGACCACCGGCACCGGAACCGTTTCTCGCGCGATCATCGCCAGGCGCATCGCCGCTCCTGCGTACGCCCAGAAATAAATCCACGGCACGTACAAGTCGACGAAGAACGTGGCGCTGGCATAAGCCAGTGCGGCGAACACGAATCCGGCCAGCGGCGCCCGTAGCGACGGGGTGGCGACCGCAAACGATTGCAAGGCGGTGCGGATCGGGATCACCAGCAACACCACGCTGCAAATCAACCCTGGCAGCCCGAGGTTGAACCACTGCGCCAGATAGTAGTTATGCGGCGAATAACGAAACGGCATGATCCAGTAGGAGTTCCAGCCAAACCCGGTCAATAGCGTGAGCGGATGCTGAAACATCACTGCAATGGCGGTCGCCCAGATCTCGGTGCGGCCCGACGAGGTGCCGCCCATGTCCTTGGAGCTGAACCCGCCGACCAGGCGTTCGTACAACAAGTCGCCGAAGCCGGCGCCAACGACCAGCACGAACACGACCACGACGGCGACTGCCGCCAGCGCGCCCCAGGTCATGATCTTGCCCATCGACAGATAACGGCGGAACAAATACGCGCCGAACAGGGCCGCGAAGAACACTGCGACAAACGCGCCACGCGATACGGTCATGATCAGCGTGCCCGCCGTAAGCGCTGCGGCTGCAATCCAAAACCATCGTAACCAGCCTTTCACCGCGACAGCCATTGCAATCGCTGCTGGTAGCGTTAGCGCGACGAACGCGCCGTACTGATTCGATTCGCCGACGGCGCCCTGCACTCGGCCGTCGCCGCGACGTTCGATGTCGCCGAGTTGCATCACTCCGAGCGCATCGAGCACGGCGACCGCGTGCGACACGATCCACGACAACAGCAAACATTTCAGCACGAAGACCGCGTCCTTCTCGGTCTTGGTACCGTAGAAGAACACGAGGAAGAACAACATGTAGTCGACACCGCGATTCTTGAGGTCGAACGCACTGGTCAATGCGTCGTAGCGCGGGTAGTCGATGAACAGAACGATCGCGAGGTAGGTGAGAATCGAGTAACCGATCAGCACGATGAACGCGACGTTCATCGCCGGCAGTTGGATCTTGAACTTGCGGCCCATGGAGTACGAGAACACCAGGCCCATCACCAGCAGGTACAAAATGAAATTCTTGATCTTCACGCCGGGCGCCGGGCCCGGGTCCCATTGAAAGACGCTGCTCAAGGTCAGGAAGAACGTCAGCGTGGCCAAAACGTACCGCATCAGCGCCGCTCCTCGCATCGAACCGTTGTCAAGCCCACATGGCGCACGTACACGTCACCCTCGGCGAAATACCGCTGTCATGTTCGACTGAGCAAGTTGCATACCAGCACCGCCGCGTTGCGGCGGCTCAGCAGTGACGGCGAAATCGGCGCTTCGCTAAAGGCGCCTTGTTGTAATAGTTGCAACGACGGGCCGATCCTTACATTCCAAGGCTAGCCGGCCATGCGTCGATGCGCGGAATGAAAGCGGATGGCGGCTGCGATTCCCTTGCGGTTGATGCCGGCGCCGACAAGATGCGCCGCGTCCTTCAGCTTCAGAAGGTGCTGCATCATCGGCGACAGCTGCGTCTGCTGAGTCGCACGGACGGGCTTGTAGCCCAACGCTTGCATCGTGTTCCAGGCGAGCGACTCGATCCCCGCGATCTCCTTTGAGGTCAGGCGGCTCTCGAACTTGCTGAAGTTGTCTCGCACGATGTCGGTCCGGCCGGCAGCATCGCCGCGTCCTTCGACGGACTGTGCCAATACGGTGAGATCGGCAGAAAACTCCAGGTCCAGGAACAAACAAATCCGGCGCATCTGCAGCTCCGGATCCTGTAACAACTCCTCGAACCTTACTTCCAGACAATGCTCCGGCATGCTGGTGCACTGGCGATGGGCCGTGAGCACATCGCGGCCCCAGCGCCAAGCGGAACGTCGCAGATCTTTGCCCCAGGCTTTGTGCATGGAAACGCAGTGATCGCGCACATCACGCACGATGTGCAGGATCCTCGCATTCGGAAAATGACGCAGGATCAGCGGGATGTGACGAATGTACGCGGGCGATTTATCGGCCCAGATCACACCCGAGCCGCGCTCGGCATCGAGCTCGTAGCGCGCGAAGCCCTCGAACAATCCGCCGACATCGAAATGGCCATTGCAGGCCACGCGCCACTCTTGCCAACGAAATGGTGTGGCCTTGCGACGGAAGTTGAAATAGTTGCCGGCCTGCACGGCGGCGGCAAAACGTTCGAACGCCTCCGGCGCCGACGGGCTGCCGTTACGTTCGATCCATTGCTCGAAGAACGGCAGGAAATCGGTTTCGGCGACCAGGATACGGATGCGAGCATGTTTGCTGAGCAACCCTCGCAGCAGCTTGGTTCCAGACCTGGGCATGCCGATGACAAACAGTGGACCTTCCCACTGCGTCGCCGTCACTGCATCGTTTACACGGTCGCCCCACTCTCCCGGCTGTTGATCCAACGCCATCGTGACTCCCCCGTAACGGCCCCGTGACCGCGTTGTTACCAGGGAAGCAATGCTCGTGCCGTCGAGAAGGTTCGACGGCGAAACGTCTCTTTCGAGCGTCAGTGCGACGCAGAGGATCAGGATTTAGCGGGCGACAGCTCTCGATTTTTGCGGCGATTGCGCAATCGTCCCATCATCGCAGTGGCTTCGGGCACACGCAGCGCCACCAGAAAAGCGACGAACAACGTCATGAACACGGCCGAGCCCAGCACCACGCCGCTCAGGCCGAAATGATCGAGCCAGAAAGAACCGTAGAACACGACCGATGCGAACGTCGCAGCCAGCGCTACTTTGCCGAGATCTCGCCAGCGCGCGAGCTTGCCGATGCCGATGTTATAAGCACGCAAGGTGCTACGACTCAACACGAGCCCTTCAGTCCAACGTGAGATAACGAACGCCAGCGCGGCGGCCGGCAATCCCCAGATGGGCAGCACCGTCACCAGCAACAGCAAATTGAGCAGGATCGCGAACAAGCTGCTCGTGACGATGGGTGCAGTTCTATTCGCGGCCCGCAGCGCCACGCCGAAGTCGAATACTTCGCGTACCAGCACCAGCAGGTAAATCTGGAAGATCAACACCGCCGGCTCGTAGCTCGGCGAGAACAATGTCACAACGAATGTGTGTGAGAACTCGAATAGCACGACACCGGCCGCCGTCAGCAGGATCATCGATACGATGGTCGAACGCCGCCACAATTCCAGCGCCGCTTCGCCTTTGGTGCTCTTCAGCGCCGCCAGCTCCGGCAGCACCGCGTCCGACACCGAATTTCTGAGCACGCCGATGACTGGCTGAATATGCGTACCGATGGAGTAATGCGCGAGCGCGACGACGCCGAGCGTCTTGGTGACAAACAAATTGCCCAACGATTTGTTGAGCGTCACCAGGATCAGCGCGAGACCGATCGGCAGGCAGTAACGGAACTGCTCGTTCCAGCACGGCTCATCGACGATCGGCCCACCCTCGACTTGATCGGTCGTCCCACCAGCGCGCCGCCAGGCAATCCACGAACCGGCGATGCGCAATGCTTCCAAGGCGATCAGCGACCAGACGATGGGCATCACGTCGCGCCAGATCGAGGCCGCGGTCACGACGACCAGGATGCGAGCGATCAAGCGCCCGGTCGTATATGCAAACACCGGCAACGGCCGTTTCAACGACAGCCAGTAGAATTCCCAGAAATCCAGGTTCACGAACAGCAGCACATAGAGCGCCACCGGTAGCTGCAAGCCGCCGAGGATGGCACCGTTCGATATGTAATCCGCGAGCAGCGTCAGGCCGACGACCACCAGACTGGTGCCGAACGTCATGACCGTCGCCTGCCGCACCATTTGCTGCACGCTGTGCGGCCGCGCCGGTATGAAATACAACAGGCTGTTGTTGATACCGAAGGCGCAGAAGGTGGTCAGCAACCCGGCATACATCAGGAACTCGCGATAACGGCCGAACTCCTCGACCGTCAGCAAGCGCACCAACAAAATGGGGCTGATGACGACCAGCCCCTGGTTCATGAACCGCGTAATGGAAATGATCGCGGTTCGATTCACTAGACCGGCAATGGCTCTACTCCTGCTTCGAGAGAACGTCGGGAATCGGCGGCGTTACCGACTCGGGCGACGCGCCTGTCGCGCGCCACACTTGTGTCAGTCGATCCCTTCCCTCGTATACGACTTCGAACTGCTTGGACCGCAGTACCGCATCCATGTCGCCGCGCATGCCCTTGCGATGGTCGCTCTGATTCTCGCCGCTGCCAATGACAAAAATACGATGGCCGCGCTCGCGCTGTAATAACTCTTCCAACATGCTGGCGCTGCTGACGACGCCGGCACCGGTGTAGAAGTCGCGAATCTTGCCGTCCACCAGCTCGACGTAACGGCGTGCGTGATTGCGACTCATCAACCAGTAATCCACCTGACCTTTGCCCAGGTAATACGTCTGCTGCAAAACATCTTCGGCGATGATCACATCCTCGGGCACGATGTGCTGACTACGCACGAACTCGGCAGCACCTTTGTGATCCGGATGCGATTCGTAGCCCGAGTCGATTACATTGGCCATCGCGATCGGATTGACTACCAGGACGGTGGTGAGCACCGCTGCCGTGATCTGTGCGCCATTGCCCAGCGGCCCGCCGGCGACGGGTAACTTTGCTTGCAACCATTCGCCGACCTTCTGGGCGAAGGCGTAACCACATAGCATCATTGGTAGCAGCGATGCCACGGCGTAACGCGGCGGCAGATTCCAAACATAGAAGCCGATGGTGAACATCGGAATCCACAAGCCGAGCAGACCCAGCAGCGCGTAATCAGGAACGCGGCGTCGCTTCATCAAACGCCACAGCGACCACAACAACGCAGCTGCCGCCAAGAGCGCTACGGTTTCTGAAAACTCAGCAATTCGCAGGTAAGGCCAGACGCTCGGCTGCCCCACCAAAGCGCCGATGATTTTCTTCAGCGATCCCGGTGTCGACGCCAGCAGCGTGAAATGAATCAGCGCCAGCAAGCCGCTGCCGAGCAGGAAGATGCGCAGTCGCCGCCAGATGCGCGGCCCACCGAAACGACGAGCAATGACAGTCGCCGCAACGATCAAGATCACTGCCCAGTGATAATGCAGCTTGAGTTGCAACAACAAGCCGACCATCAGCAACAACGCGACGCTGACGGCTGCGACTCGTTGCGGGACGACTCGTGCCAGGTGCACGGCGAAGAATGCAATGGCGATGCCCGCGATCCACAGCGCGATCTCGAACGTCAAAGCAAACGCTTCCGGTGCACGGCTGCGATCCCACATCGGCGCGCCGAGATCGGCCGCATACTCCGGCGGTGGCACGGGATACTGCGCATCGACCCAGTTATTGATGAGCACGTAGGAGATGGCGACGACGATGCCGGCGGCGGCACCATACAACAGCTTGCGCAGATCGCCTTGCAGAAGACCCGGCATCAGGAACAACAAGATGGTCGTCACGGCCAACGCCTGCAGATCGATGCCGACGATCAGGGTCGCGACCGCCAGGAGCAACCATCGGACTCGACCGCTGCGCTCCCACGCGAACACGCACACCATGCAGGCGGCAACGGCGGCGATCAAAAAGATATACATGCGCGCCGTCTGCGAGTAATCGATCATCGCCGGCAACAGCGCCACCGACGCGGCAAACGCAAGATTCCAATACGGCCGCAGGAAGCGGCGCCCCGCGAGCCACGAAAGCCAGATCACCAGCACACCGCACACGGCCGACGGGAAACGGAATGCCCATTCGGATTCGCCGAACAATTGCACCGAACCCGCCATGAGATACAGCTGCGTCATGCCGCGCGGATAAAACATTCCGCTCGGAAGCAACGGCGCTCCTTCATGAAGGATGCCCATCACCGCCATCGCCATCGTCTCTTCGTCGCCGTGCAGGCCGACGTTGTCGAGGCCCCAGAATCGCACCCACGTGCCCACACTGAGGATCACCAGCACCATCGCCCGATGAGCCAGTTGATCGCGCTCCATCGGCGCGGTCAGGCGGAACAAATCGGACAGAGCCCGCATGATCTCACCGAACTGCGCGGTGAACGTCGGAGTCACGGGGAGCCATCCGCGGTTAGCGGCATCCGAAAGCATGAGCGTTTCCAGACCAGGTTGTACTCAATAAGCCTTATCGGTCTTGAATAGTTTCGGCACCGTCAGCAATAAAATTTTCAAATCCAGCCACAGCGACCAGTGACGCAAGTACTCCAGGTCGTAATGGACGCGGCGTTGCATATCCTGCAAGCGCGGGGTCGGACCTCGGAACCCTTTGATCTGCGCCAACCCGGTCAGACCCGGCGGCACCTTGTGCCGGACCATGTAGCCTTTGATGAGGCGGCGATATTCTTCGTTGTGTCCGACGGCATGCGGTCGCGGGCCGACCAGGCTCATGCGCCCTTGCAGGACGTTGATGAGTTGCGGAACCTCGTCGAGCGAATAACGCCGGAGGAAACGGCCGAGCCGCGTGACTCTGGTGTCGTCGGGCTTGGCCTGCCTGATCCAGCCGACATCTTCCGTCACCGTCATGGTGCGGAACTTGTAGATCACGATTTCGCGGCCGTCCAACCCGTAGCGACGTTGCCGAAACAGAATCGGACCTTTGCTGGTGAGACGGATCGCCAACGCGATCGAAAGAAATATCGGTCCGCCGATCAGCAGACCGAGCGATGCGAACACCAGGTCCATCAATCGTTTCGCGGCACCTTGATAGCCGTAGAACGGACTCTCGCGCAGGGCGACGACCGGCACCCCTAAGATCTCGCCCACTCGGGCCTGGAATTGGTTCGAGTCCAACACGTCCGGCACGTAGTACAACGACACTGTGGTATCGCCCAGCGCATCGAGCAGATCCTGAACGCGACGGATGTGACGCAACGGCAAGGCGATGAAGATCACATCGATGTTGTTGTTCTTGATGAACTCGGGCAGCTGCGACAACGGCCCGAGCAGTTTCTGTTCGGCGGTCGGATCCAGGCGCTGCGCGCTACGGTCGTCGAAGAAACCTTTCACCGTCATGCATAGCTCCGCATGACGCCCGAAACGTTCCGCAAGCTGCCGGCTCACCGGGTTGTAACCTGCGAACACGACGTTGCGACCGTTCTTCGGCCGGCACAACACCCGGCGCGCAATCTCGTCGATCACCAGCAAACTTGGAATGAGCAACGCAGGCGTGGCCGCTGCCCACAACACGATCACCGGTGTCGAATACGAAGGCGGATAGCCAGCGATATAACCGATCGTCAGCAACGCCAGTAGCAACACCGACCAGCGCGCCAACAGATCGAGCACCACGACACGTCGTGGCGTGATCAGTTCCGCCGCTGGCGTGCGCGACGACTGCAACAAGGTGATCGACAGGATGGTGACGATGATCGTCACCGCGCTGAAGTAGTCCGTCGTGGCTGTGCCGGTCAATTCCGCCAGCACATATAAAGTGAGAATCGACACCGCGGGCGGTATGGTCGCGCGTAACGAAAAGTAGATCGCAGCCAGTACCGACTGCCGCTTGAATAACAACGGTGGCGTGATGTCGTAAGCAGCGGCGGCAGATCCCAACTCGGAACCGGTGCGAAGCTCGGCAGTCGACTGCGGCTGGGTCGGAGGGTCGGGTGATGCGACTTGCGACAGGCGTGGCGTGCTTCCGCCGGCAAGTTTGACTTCGCCCCGGACCGCGCTGTCGGGAACTGCGCTCATTCAAATGAATCCATCAACTCTGGTGCGTTTTACAGCAGAGCAAGATGCGTACCACGCATGCCGGATGCGGCGATCCCCTGCGATTTATTGTTAAGGGCGCGAGCGCCGGTGAAAGCGCTCGCGCCACTTGGTTCAATTTACAAAGAAAGTCTGTAGTTCTTACCGCGCCAGCTGTGGCGCTTCCGGAGACATCGGCGAACGGCCTTCCACTTGCGCGCTCATGCGATGCAGCCACAACTCAAGATTGGTGTAACCGCTGGCGGTAACAGTGTTCGGATTCGCCGGTAAGGTAAGCGCGCGACGATTCACCGCGAGCGACGGCCAGCCACCGCCATTGCGATTGCATCGAGTCGTGCCATTCGGAGCCACGCAATTGATGATGCTACCCGTGCGATTGCGCACTTCTTCCACTATGCGTCGATCCGCGGAATCGCGATCCGCAGGGCGTGCACCCGAGTACTTGAGCACATGCTCACGCACCACATTCTCCGAGCTCGGCAGCGTCGTCATACCGGCGGGCCACGCCTGCGGGCTGCCGGACTTGTAGTTCGCCAGCGCCAACGTGCCGTAGATCGAACCCGCGAGCGACCATGGATCCGCCGTCTTCGACGGGCCGTCGTTATCGGCAATAAACACCTTGGCGCCGGGCTGCAACGTCGCCGAGTCGGCACGCAGACCGATGGGCGCATGATCGCCGCCGGTGCTCGGCCCGGGAATGAAGACGTTGCCCACCACCGAGTTCTGCGTCACGAGGCCGCGGCTTTGCAGATCGACCGCCGTGTTGCCCCAGTTATAGATGAGATTGTTGACGATCACGGTGCGCGAGGCAGCCGTCATCGGGTTACGCGACTGCATGTCGCTGAACAGGTTGCCCGCGAGCGTGGCATTGCCGTCGACCGGACCGATCAGCACGCCGAAGCCGTGACTGCCTTCGGGATGAATCGACTCGTGCAGCGGCTCGGCGAAAATGTTGTTCAACAGGCTGATGTTGTTCCAGTACTGCCAGGCGCTCGCGACTTCGTCGAGTGACCAGGTGAAGGTGCAGTGGTCGATCACGATATTGGCGATCGGCGCAGTCTGGGGCGCTTCGATCTTCAGCGCGTCGCGATTGATCGGCGGCTCGCCGGCAGCGTCGTCGCCCGGGCGCACGCGAATGTGCTGAACCAGAACGTCGGATGCTTTGACAAGCAAACCAGCGCCACGCAGGGTGATACCCGGCGACGGCGCGGTCTGGCCGGCAATGGTGATGTAGCGATTGCGGATCGTGAGATCGTCGGGCAAACGAATCGTGCCCGACACTTCGAACACGCAGACGCGCGGACCGCTGGCGTCGACGCAGGCCTTCAACGAGCCGGCACCGCTGGCTTCCGTGTTGGTCACGCGAATGACAGCGCCGCCGCGACCGGCCGGGGTGGTGATGCCATGGCCGATCGCGCCCGGCAACACGGGGACAGCATTTGCCAGCGGCGCCATGCCGCAAACCAATGCGACCGCAGCCGCGACCCGGCCCACTCGCTTCTTCGTAATAATCTGATCGCTCATCGACTTAATGCTCCATCGAGATTTCGTTGACGCGCCCGCTTCCGTTAGAAACAAAGCACCCAGCAGCGCAGCGCGCCTTGGGAGAAAAGTTACAAGGACGGTTGCAACGGTTACATCGGGGAAGCCCTGAACCCCGGCGCAGTCGTCTTTGGCTCGCGTAGGGCGATTGCCTGCCCCCAATAAACGACACTTGCGGCCCGGAAAAATCCGACGCGACCCGGCACTCAAAGTGCATCGCAAGCGTTGGGCATGAAGCCGCCGAGAACCTCAAAGAATGCAACGCCGAACCGATGTCCTGAGCGAACGCGAGTACGACCTGCTGGTCATTGGCGGCGGCGCCTTTGGTGCCGCGGCCGCACGGGACGCCTCCCTGCGGGGATTGAAGACCGCACTCATCGAACGACAGGACTTCGGCGCTGGCGCCTCGGCCGAGTGCTTCAAGATGGTCCACGGCGGCATTCGTTATTTGCAGCATGCGGATGTGAAGCGCCTGCGCGCCTCGTGCCATGAAAGATCTGCGATGTTGCGTATCGCTCCTCATCTGGTCAGCCCTCTACCCATCGCCATCCCCACCTACGGCTACGGGCGCAGCGGCAAAGCGTTTCTGGGCACCGGTGCTCGCGTATACGACTTGTTCTCTTTCGACCGCAATCGCGGCATTCGCGATCCGCAGCGTCGGATCCGTAACACTCGGTGGCTTTCGCGAGACGAAGTGCTGGCAATGTTTCCTCATCTCGAAACGCCGCGTCTCACCGGCGCAGTCGTGTTCGAAGACGGGCAGATGTATAACGCCGCGCGCCTGGTGCTGGCCTTCGTGAAAGGTGCTGCCGCCACCGGCGCCGATGTTTGTAACTACGTCGAAGCGACCGAGTTCCTGTGGTCCGGGAATGCCGTTAAGGGCGTACGCGCGCGCGATACATCGACCGGCGACGAATTCGAAATTCGCGCTCGCCTGACTCTGAATGCCGCGGGACCCTGGGCCGACTATCTGCAACGGGATCCCCATCGTTTCGGAATCTCCAAACGACTGCCGTTTTCGCGCGACGCGTATTTCATCGTCGACCGCCCGCCGACGTCCGATTACGGTATTGCCATTCAAGGATTGAGCCGGGACAAGGACGCGAAGCTCGGCCGTCAGACGCGACATCTGTTTGCCGCCCCGTGGCGAGACAAAACATTGATCGGCGTCTGGCACACATTGTTTCCGGACCGGCCGGACGAAGCGCGCGTGCTGCCCAACGAGATCGACGAATGGATGACCGAGATCAACACGGTATATCCCACGCTGCAGTTGTCGCCCTCGGAAGTGAGCTTCGCCCACTGCGGACTGGTGCCATTCGGCGAAACCGCGACCGCGACAGAGCTGAGTTTCGGCAAGGAGTCGCGTTTAGTCGATCATCGCCAGACTCACAATGTGAGCGGCTTGGTGAGCCTGGTCGGCATTCGCTTCACCATGGCACGCGTTGATGCCGCACGAGCCGTCGACATGATTCTGCGTCAGTCACCACGTGCGCCCGCCGGCCCGCCGACCGATCGTCTGCCGTTGCCGGGCGGCGATGTCGAGAATTTTGCCGCTTTCGAGGCAGATGCTCGCCGCGCGTTACCGCCGGAAATCGATCAGCACAGTCTGCACGGGCTGTTGCGCAATCACGGCACCGAATATCGAGCGGTCCTGCGCGAGCACGGCAACTCGACCGTTACAAATGTGCCGGACACTCGAACTCTCACCGCCGAAATTCGTTATGCCGTGAATCACGAGATGGCCGTGCACCTGGACGACGTGGTCATGCGCCGGACGGATCTCGCCGCGGGCTCACATCCAGGCCGAGCAGCGTTGCTCGCCACCGCCGCCGAAATGGGGCGGCAGCTCGCATGGTCAGCGGAGCGTCTTCATCGGGAGCTCGCGGCGGTGGAACGAAATCTGCGCCGGCACTTAGCGCACGATCCCAATCCGGATGCCGCATCGAGTGATGAACCAGATAATCGAGCGGCTCGGGCCCTCGATGGCGCCGCCACGCCGAGGCCGGTGCCGTCGACTGATGGCGCGATGCTTGCAGAATCAAACGTAAGAGCGTCTGCATGAACCCATCTCAACTTCAAGCTCCCCAGAAATTGCTCATCACGGGCGCGACCGGCTTCATCGGTTCGCGACTGGCGTTGCGCGCACATCAGCTTGGCATCGATGTGCTGGCGACCGGCCGTGTCGAGCTCCCTTCCGAAGCCGAACGCGCACAAGAGCTGCGCGCGGCGGGCGTTCCCGTCGAGGTCGGCATGCTGCAGGATCTCGCGCTGGTCGATCGCCTGCTGCAAGGACGGAGCGCGGTGATTCATCTCGCCGCCGCTCAGCACGAGGCCGAGATGCCGGAGGCGTATTTTCGCGCCGTCAACGTGGACGCCGTGCGAACGTTGCTGGCCGCCTGTCGCGATCACAACATCCGCCGCTTCGTGTACGGCAGCACCATAGGCGTTTACGGCGAAGGTGGCGAATCGTTGCTCGATGAAGACAGTCCGGTGCGTCCGGAGAACGTCTACACTCGCACCAAGGTCGAAGCGGAAGCGCTGGTGCGCTCGTTCGCCAATCATTTCGAGACTTGTATCGTGCGCATCGCCGAGACGTACGGGCCCGGCGATCATCGCTTGCTCAAATTGTTTCGTAGCATCGCGCGCGGCCACTTCTTCATGATCGGCAGCGGCATCAACCGTCGACAATGCATACACGTCGACGACCTGGGACGCGGATTGCTCGTGGCTGCTCAACATCCGGCGGCGGTCGGACAAACATTTGTGTTCGCGGGTGGCGAAGTCATGACCACTCAGCAGATGGTCGAGCGCATCGCCAGCGTGCTCGAACGCAAACCGCCGCGCTTGCAGCTGCCGATGTGGCCTTTCATCGCCGCCGCCGGCGTGATGGAAACGGCGCTGCCCCCACTACATATAGCGCCGCCGTTGCATAGCCGGCGGCTGGATTTCTTTCGTAAATCCTTTGTATTTTCCACGGCCCGCGCTCAGTCGGTGCTGGGCTTCCAACCGGCGATCGACTTTCGCACCGGGGCAGCCGATACCGTCAGCTGGTATCGTGCACGTGGCTTGCTGCCACGACCCGCCGTCACAGAGGTCGCCGATCGACAATCGGCTTGAATAAAACTATGTCCGCGAACTTTTACGGCTCACCCTTTCATCCGCGCCGCCGACCCTTGCACGGCACGTCGACCATGGACCTGGACTCGACGACCGACGTGCACGATGAAAACACCGCGGACCTTGAGCCCGCGACTGCGGATATCGTGCCGAACGATGGGTCGAGACCGATATTGGCAAGCGCACCGACACCCAAACAACCGGTGGCTCGCCCGACCACTGTGAGTTCGGAGCGACCGATCGTTGCTCGCGAGCCCAGCTCAACGGCAGCTAACGCAGATCGATCGATTCTTGCTCGCGACCACAAGTCGCGCGACGGACACGTTGACCAAGTTATTACACGTGACATTGCGACTCCGGCAGAGCCGATTGTTACGCGCGACGCCGCGACTCCAAGCGACGCGCCTGTCTCCAGGCGCGAGCCGTACATTTCGGAACCGGCGGTCGCCGCAGCCACCAATCCGGTGGCGCCGTCGAGCACAGCGGTAACGATTGACGGTCCGTCGTTGCGGCCTGCCACGTCGGCTCCTATCACGCACGGCCAACAGCCAGTGGCCGTTGCGGCCACAAGCGCACGAGCCGCGGAAGTAACTCGCAAACCCGTCGCACTGAAAGCCGTCGAGAAACCACACCGGCCGGCGATGGCACCCGGCACCGTGCTGAGCGATCGCTACTTGCTCGAACAAGTCATCGGCTGCGGCGGCACCGCCATTGTCTTCCGTGCGCGAGACATGCTCTCCGCCAAAGGCACCGCCCCGAACAAACAAATCGCAGTCAAAACCCCTCGCCCCGAATTGGGCGATCCCGCACGCGCCACCAAGCGACTCAAACACGAGTTCGAGCACGCCCGCCTGCTGTCGCATCCGAGCATCGTCCGAGTGCTCGATCTGCACGAGGACCAGGGCCGCAGCTTCATGACCATGGAACTGGTCGAAGGCAAACTGCTTGCTCACCTGTTGCGCGACTGGACGATGTTGCCGGTGCCTCTGGCATACAAACTCCTGCGCCAATGCGCCGACGCGTTGAGCTACGCGCACAGCCAGAACGTGGTTCACGGCGACTTCAAGCCCGGTAACATCTTCGTCACTAAAGACGAAGGCGTTCGCATCGTCGATTTCGGCACCGCCGCCAGTCCCAACACCAACGACTCTCGCATTCCCGCCGGCACGCCGACGTACGCCAGTCCCGATGTTCTCAGCGGTGAAATACCGGACGCGCGCGACGACGTGTTTAGTTTTGCCTGCGTGGCGTACGAAGTGCTTACCGGCCAGCATCCATTCGGCCGGCTCTCATCGTTGCAAGCCCGCGACGAAGCCAAGATTCCGCCGCGCGCATGGAACCTATCGACATCGCAGTGGCTCTCTCTTCTTTCAGCGCTGTCCTGGAAGCGCGAGCAACGTCCCGCCAGCGTCCAGGAATTGTTCGCACGGTTGAGCGTCGAACAACCGGTTGCGACGTCGGCACCCGTTCATGTCGATCCCGAGGAAGTCGTGCCCGCCGAACTGCCCGCAGAATTGATGCCCAAGCAACGCAGCTGGGGATTCTTCGCTTTCATCGCTTGCGCGGCGGTGGTGACGTATCTCGCGTTCCAGACTCAGAAGGGACCGGACGGCAGCCATCGACCCGCGCCGGCTCCAACGATCACACCTGCCGCTGCATCGTTACCGGCGAGTCGGCCGCCTCCTCCCCCTGTGGTCGAACCAGAGGCTCCCGCTCCAACACCCGCTGTAACTGAAGCTGCCAAGCCTGAAACATCTGCACCCGCGAAAGCAGCTCCGGCCGCGGCAACGAAAGCTGCGCGCCCGGCCGCAGCGACCAGTGAAATCTCTTTTGAATCGCCGACGGTCGTCACGAGCGAGACGTCGGTGGCCGCGGTGTTTTTAGTGAAGCGCTCACAACCGCTGTCAGGCCGCCTCAGCGTAAGCTGGAAAGCGTTGAGTGGTACGGCGGATGCGGGAATCGATTTTTCTTCGTCCGCCTCGGGCACGGTGACTTTTGCAGACGGGCAAGCGCAGCGGGCTATCTATATTCCGCTGCGCAACGATTTGCTCAAAGAGCCTGACGAATCGTTTTATGTCGAGCTGATACCGCCCAAATCGGCACGCCTCGGCAAATCTGCACGCGCCGAGGCCATCATTCGCGACGACGATTGATTTTTTCTTCAGCTGCGGACCGCGACCGCCGCGACCTTCTTGCTCAACACGCTGACTTTCTTGCCGTACATCCGGAACAGCACGCGCATGCCGAATTCCAGCACGCTGGTCACGGCCAGCCCGACGTAGTTCAGTGGATTCTTCCAGAACACGTACAACTTCAACGCGAACGGCTTGATGTCCCGGAAGCCGCCGAGCTGCAACAGCTGGCCCAGACTGTATTCCGTGACGATGTAAAAATGGTCGATGTTGTGAGCAAGGTTTTCAGCGCCGACGAACGGATTGGCGCCGTTCATCGCGTACACAATGATGCGGCCCTTCGGCTTCAACGCCGCATGACACAAACGTAAGAAATCGATTGTTTCCTCGTGCGTGAGGTGATTCAGCTCCTGCTCGGGAATGATCACGTCGAATTGTCCCCGGCTGTCTTCCAGATATGGAAAGGCTTCTGCGGCTTCGCAGGGGAGGTTACGTTTTTGGGCGTGTGCGACCTTCGCGGGGTCTGAGTCGATACCCATGACGGACTTGTAGCCTGCCTGAGCGAGGACGTTGACTAGATAACCGGGCCCGCAGCTGACAACGAGAATGCGGGCGGATTTGTCGGCCGGGAGATGCGCGAGGTAGTTGGCGCGGTAGTAGGCAGCGAATGAGCTGTAGCCCGATTCGATGTCGGTGGGCGCCTGCCAATACGAATCAAATGGTTCCAGGCGCGCCGCAAGCACACGACGTGGCGGCGATGGCCGTTCAGTAATGATGGGCTGAGCGCTCATGAGAATCCCCGCGAGAGAGCCTGACCAATGCAGGTCACGGGGGTAAATGTCGCTCTCGTGGTAATAGTTCCCTTGTTTGTAGGAGGGCCTTGGTGGCTCGCGTCGACGAGGTGGCTGGGCATCTCCCCCGGCACCGGCCTTCGCGCGCCACCGACGCCTCTTACTCCGAAAACAGGCATAGAACTTGCTCCAACTCTTAAACAATGCGCATCCTGTTTTGTAACTATGAATATCCACCACTAGGTGGCGGTGGCGGCGTGGTCATGGCCGCCCTGGCGCGACAACTCGCGAGACGGCATGAAGTTACTGTGATTACGTCTCGCGCTGGCGACTTGCGAGCTGAAGACAGCGACGCTGGCGTACGCGTCCTACGGGTTCCAGTGTTCTTCCGCCGCGAGCTCGCCGTTGCAAACTTTCCTTCAATGGCAGCCTATCTGCCGACCGGTTTCATGCGCGGGATGCGCTTGGGAAAGAACGACTTCGACGTGATCAACACCCACTTCGTTATCCCCACTGGCCCACTGGGTCACGCCCTTGCGCACTGGCATGACGTGCCGAACGTGCTATCCGCGCACGGCGGCGACCTGTTCGATCCCAGCAAGTCCAGCTCTCCACACAGACACGCTCCACTACGAGCAGCAGTACGTTGGTTGTTGCGTGCCGCCGACGACGTGGTTGGGCAATCGCGCGACACGGTTCGTCACGTCACCGAGTTGTACGGTGTGCAACGACCAGTGGAATTAATTCCTCTAGGCATCGACCGCCCCCCCCCGATCAGCACGTTCTCTCGACGAGCGTTGAAGCTGCCCGACGATGCGTTCGTGTTGATCACCATCGGTCGACTCGTCGCCCGCAAAGCGACCACTCAGTTGATCGACATCTTCGCCGCCAGCAACATTCCAAATGCTCACCTGGTGATCGTGGGCGACGGCCCCGACGCGCCAGCAATCGAGCGACGTGCAGTCGAGCTCGGAGTGCGCAATCGCTTGCACATGCTCGGGCAAGTTTCCGACGAGGAAAAATACGCCGCGCTCTCGATGGCCGACGCCTTCGTCACCGCGAGTCAGCACGAAGGCTTCGGCCTTGTGTTCCTCGAAGCGATGGCCTTCGGCCTGCCGGTGCTGTGCTACGACCGCGGCGGACAAACGGACTTCTTGACCACGGGCGAAACCGGCCATGTCGTGAAGCTCAACGATCAGGACGCGTTCGTTCGCGCACTGATCCAACTGCATGCCGACCGGGAAGTGCGCGAGCGTTACGGACGGCACAACCGCAAGCTGGTCGAAAACTATTTCATAGACACCTGCGCCGCCCGTTACGAACAGGTGTTCGCAACCGCGATCGATCGGCACGCCGGTGCCGGTCGACGCATTCCGTCTCCATCCTAGTCACTAGCCAATAGTCACTTCCAAGTCATGTGCGGCATCGCTGGATTGATCAATAACGACCCGGGTCGCGAGCATGCGCTGCAACGAATGCTCGACGCGTTGGCTCATCGCGGGCCCGATGGTGAGGGCAGTTACAACGATACGTTCGCGACGCTCGGCCATCGTCGCCTGTCCATCATCGACCTGAACGGCGGCCGGCAACCGCTGTACAACACCGATCGCTCGCTGGTGCTGGTGGCCAACGGCGAGATCTACAACTACCGCGAGCTGCGACGGACGCTCGAAGAGGACGGCTACCGTTTCCTGACCAACAGCGACTGCGAAGTCATCATCGCGCTCTACGAACGCCACGGCGACAACCTGCTCTCGTACTTGCGGGGCATGTTCGCGTTTGCGCTCTGGGACACGAAGCGCAAGCGATTGCTGGCGGCGCGCGATCACCTCGGTCAGAAACCGTTCTTCTACAGCTTCGGCGAACAGGGCTTCGCATTCGCATCGGAGATCAAAGCGCTGCGAGCGCTGGATCGGCGGCGCCAGCGCATGAACCTGGCAGCGCTCGATCAATACCTGGGGCTGCGCCTCATCGATGCGCCGCTGACGATGTTCGAGGGAATTCACAAACTGCCGCCGGGCCACTTGCTCGCATTCCAGTCGGGCATGAAGCCGCAGATCCGTCGATACTGGCGACTGACGCAAGAACCGAAGCTGGTCGGCACCGAAGATGCGCTGCTCGATGAGCTCGAAGCCCGGCTGGAACAAACGTTACGGCTGCACCTGGAAAGCGACGTTCCGGTCGGCGCGTTCTTGAGCGGCGGGATGGATTCGAGCCTGCTGGTTGCGATGCTCGCACGCAAGCTCAAGGTGAAGCAGCTACCGACGTTCACGATGGGCCTGGCTTATCAGCGATTCGACGAAGCGCCGGCGGCGCGTGCAGTCGCAAAGCTATTCAACACCGATCATCACGAGGAACGAGTGCTGCCGGAAATAGCCGCGCATTTGCCCGATCTGGTGTGGGCGCTCGACGAACCGTCGGACCCATTGTCTCTGTGCACCTGGATGCTCGCGAAGTTCACCCGACAACACGTAAAGGTCGTGATCGGCGGCGACGGCGGCGACGAGCTGTTCGGCGGCTACGACCGTTACTACGGCAACTTGTATGCGGCTCATTACAGCCGCTTGCCAGAATCGCTCCGACGCAAGGTGCTCGCACCCGCCATGGCGATGATTCCCGAGTCCGGCTGGTACAAGAGCCTGGGCCATCAGCTGCGCTGGCTACATCATCTGTCGTTCCATTCAGGGGGTGAACGCTACGCGGCGAGCCTGAACTATTTCTACTTCGACCCCGCGCGTCGCAAACAGCTCTACACCAGCGAAGTGCAGCAGCGCTGGCCGAATCTTGACGCCGAGGCAGCCATCCGTCGCCCCTACGAAGAGGCGCAAGGCAGCGATCTGGATCGCATGTTGTACGCCGACAGCATGGTGCGACTCCCGAATCATCCGGTGATGATCACGGACCGGATCTGCATGGCGCATGGACTGGAAGCACGCAGCCCGTTCATGGATCACGAGCTGGCAAGCTTCGCTGCCCGCCTCCCCGCATCGTTGAAAGTTCGCGGCGCCAGCCTGCGTTACATTCAACGCCGGCTGGCCGCCCGCTACCTGCCGCCGGAAATTCTCGATCGTCCCAAGCAAGGCTTCTCGTCCGCCCTGCCCTACTTGTTACAAGCGGAGTACGCACGCCTGTATCGCGTCTGCTTGCGACAATCGGCGCTCGTGCACGATCACATCCTGGATCGAACCGCCATCGCCAAACTCGTCGATGAGCATACCTCCAAGCGCGCCGATCACGGCAATCGTTTGTGGCTGCTGATCAACGCGGAGATCTGGTATCGCATGTGTATTCTCGGCCAATCCAAAGAAGACCTGCGCCGCGAGCTGACAGCAGACGAGCACGGCACGCGTCGCGCCGGTTGAGCGAGCAGGCATCACTACAATGAAGAGATGGTTGCGCATCGCTGTAACGCTGCTGTTGTGCGCGTTGCTGCTCGTGTACGTCGCAGACATCGAATCTGTTCTAACGACGCTGAGTCGCTGCAGCCCGCTGTGGGCAGCGGTCGCCATCGGCGCGTTCCTGCTGGATCGCGTTTTGATGAGTTACAAATGGGGATTGCTGCTCGCCATTCGCGGCTACAGCATTTCTCTCGCGCAAAGGCTGATGGTCTACTGCAGCTCCATGATGTGGGGCCTGGCGCTGCCGAGCACGGTCGGGGCCGATGGAATTCGCGTCATGCTGGTCCGGTCGTTCGGCGTGCGAGTGGACGACACGCTCGCAACCATTCTCGTAGAGCGCGGCATCGGCTTCGTCGTTGCCCTGCTCACCACAGTCGGCAGCCTGATCATCCTTCGCACCATGCTGCCGCATGACACGGTCTACGATTACTTCTTGATGCTCGGAGTCGCGGGACTGCTGGTCGGTATCGGCCTGCTCGTGTTCTCGTTCACCAGCAACGCGCTGAACTCGGTGCTGCGATTGTTTCCTCGACGCTTCGCGGATAGCAAGGCGGCGCAGCTGCTGGTTCGTCTGCACGAGGCGTACGCGTCGCTCGGCAACGATCGCCGCCGTATGGCTGCGTTCTCGGTGCTGACGCTGGTGGAACACATCGTCGTGATTGTTTGCTACGCGCTGGTCGCGGTTGCATTGAGAGTGGAGTTCAATCCCCTGTTCATCTTCGCGGCCGTGCCGCTGGCGATCCTGGTGTCGCGATTGCCGATCTCGCTCGACGGCATCGGCGTTTACGAAGGCATCTTCGTCGCCATCATGGCGCTTGGGGGCGTGCAACCGGCCGATGCATTGGCGGTGTCGCTCGCAGCCCGAGCATTTCAAATCATCGTGTGGTTGCCGTGGTGGCTCATGCTGGCCGCCCGAATCGGTGTTCGCCCGCCGGCTGTCGTGACTGCATCTGCAAGGGAAGCATCGTCATGAACTCATCCAGCTCTGCGTTGCCTGCCAATCGCCCGCCTCGCTCCGAAAGTCCACTGCGCGCCGATCTGCGGCGACGTTACGCGATGACTTCGGGCAACACGCTGAAGCGCGTTTTGAGCTGCGCTCGCGCGCCTGGTGTGCATGCGGTGTTGGTGTTGCGATTCGGCCAGTGGAGCCGGCGCCGAGCGAAGGTCCTGAGGATTGTGTTCGACCCGATCTACGCGATTCTGGATTTCATGGTCCAGGCGCTGTGGGGCATCGAGATTCCACGCGGCGCGAAAATCGGACCGGGGTTGTACATCGGCCATTACGGCGGCATCACGGTGTCGTCTCAAGCCGCGATCGGGCGCGATTGCAACTTGTCACAAGGCATCACGATTGGCGTGTCGGGCGGCGGCGCCAAGCGCGGGGCGCCAACTATCGGGGATAATGTTTACATCGCACCGGGCGCGCGGCTGTTCGGCAAGATCACGATTGGAAATAACGTGAAGATCGGCGCGAACGCGGTGATTCACAAGGACCTGCCGGACAACGCGATCGCCGTGCTCGATCCGGGATTCAAAATCATCTCTTATGCGGGCAACCGGCCGGTCAGCGACGACCCCCTGGAATGACAAAGCCCCGGTCTTACGACCGGGGCTTCGCCCCCTGAGCAACAATCCCGATTTTTATCTAGCGCGCATACGAGTAGTACGCGCCCTCGTCTTGCGTTTCCGAACGATTCAAGACCACCCCCAGCAAATTCATTTCCTGCAGCACCTGCTTCGCACCGCGTAGCGCGTCTCGGCTGGTGGTGCCCTCGGCCACGACCATCAGCAAGCCGTCAAGTTGTGGCGCGAACGCGAGCACGTCGTCGGCTGCTAGCACCGGCGGCATGTCGAAAATCACGATTCGACGCGGCATCTCCGCTTCCAGCGACTGGACCAGCTCGTCCATCTTCGGTGACGTCAGCAGGTCCGACGCATTCGCAACTGCCTGGAAATTCGGAATCAGCGCCAGGCGCTCGATGTTCGAAGGCGCGTACATGATCTGATCGAAGGTCGCGTCACCGAGCAGGTAATCGGTGAGTCCGCGCTGACCCAGGCTGTTGTTCATGCCGAGGTAGTCAGCGACTTTCGGCCGCTGCAGGTCCAGATCCACCAGGAACACCCAGGTGTTGGACTCCTGCGCGAGTGCCATCGCCAGGTTGATCGCCGTGAGTGTCTTGCCTTCGCCGGCGGTCGCACCGGTGACCGCGAACGAATGCCACTGGTTCGCTTCGAGCCGCCGTAACAGGCGCGTGCGCAGAATCTTGTACGAACGTAAAGCGCCCGGGTCGGTGACCTGGGGCAGGATGTTATTTTCTTCGAGCACCGCTCGATCCAGCGACACGGGCTGGAACCGTCGCGCACTCGATGTATCGACCGGAGCCGAATGCACGCGTCGCAGGCGTGGACGGCTGGGTGCCTGCTCAGGCGCAGGCGCGTGACGTTGATGACGTTCCGCTGTCTTGCGCACTGCCTCTTCGATAATGCTCATTGGGGTGTTCTCTCAACTCAAGTCAGGCGATGAATCGAACGACGACGGCGCAGATCACAATCGCCAGGAATGCTGCCGCCGTGGCGGCGTACGCCGGAGCGACGCCTTTGCGAACCGCACCGGAACGCTTGATTACGGGCACCGAAGTCAACGGTGCGACGCCGAGGATGTCCTGCACGTCACGCGCGCCGCGCACCGTCGGATCCATCAGCTGGGCCATGATGACGCTGGTGAGCGAAGCGATCGCTGCCAGCACGAACGCGATGATCACGATTGCCAGACGCTGTGGCTTCGCCGGTTTATCCGGAGTCTTCGGCGACGACTTCACGCGGAATTTATCCGCCGTGCCGCCCGCGATCGCGGCTTCGCTCACTTCGGCATCCATCTGACGCTTGAGCAACTCGTCGTACTTGGCACGCGCACCGGCGAGATCGCGAGTGACAGCTTGATAGTCGCGCTCCACTTCAGGCGCCGCGACGATGCGACCTTCCAAGCCATTCAACTTCGTGCGCAGTTCCATCGCCCGTGCCTGGAGTGCCGCCAGCTGCGTATCGGTTGCGTTCAACTGGGTCGTCAATTGCACCGCCATCGGCGAGTCGGCGGAGGGGGTGTCGGAGGTTTCACCCGAAGCAATGCGCGCCTCAAGTGCCTGGATATTGCGCTGGATGCGCTGTACGTCCGGATGATCGGCACTATAACGCTGACGGGTTTCAGCAAGAATCGACCGCTGCGTCTGCAGTTGCGACTTCAACGACAGACCCGTGCCGGAGCCGCCGCCCGCCTTCAACTGAGCGATCTGACGACGCAACATGATCAGGTCGGGATGGCTCTGGTCATATTGGACGCTCTTGCGAGCGTATTCGGCTTCAAGGGCGCTCAAGTTCACCGAGTCGGGATTCGCGGCGCGAGCCTGCGCCAACTGCGATACGAGGAACACTCGCTCACGACGCAGAGCCTGCATCTGAGATTCCACGTTCTGGATGTCGCCCTCGGTGCGATCCATCACGTTGAGGTTCATTTCATTGAGCTCGGGCAGCTTGCCAGCGTTCTTCTGTTTGAAGTCGGCGAGCTTGGTTTCGAGCCCCGCCACGTGCGCGCGCATGCGCTCGGCTTCGCGGGCAAAGAACTTCGCCTTGCCGGACGCCTGATTCTGGCGATCGTGGCGATTCTCTTCCAGGAACGAATTCACCAGCCATTCGGCGCCGAGCTGCGCGTTCTTCGGTCGCGGGTTGTCGTAAGCCACGCTGAATGCAGTAACGACGTCGCGTTCGCGGCCGGTGTTCGGATCGAGAATCGGCACCGTGACGATATCGACCTTGATGTCGCCGCCCAGCTTGTCGAGCGCGGCGGCGGGATCGGAGGCCTGATCGTCGTAGAGCTGATGTTCATTGAGCAGCTTCGCCAGGTTGCGATCGCTCAACACCACCGTGCTCAGGCTGCGCACGTACTGGTCGGCATACGGTGTATCGTCGGGATCTTGCGCCAGCGAGTTCGCATTGCTCTTGAGCGCCTGCGCGCCTTCGATCTCGATCTCGCCTTGCGAGCGATACACGTCGGGCAGCGCAATCGCCAGCGCGACGCCGATGGCGATGATGGGCAGCCCCACCATCAGCAACAGCTTGCGACGTTTGCGCAGGATGGCGAGGTAGTCGCCTAAACCGCTGGTCTCCGGCTCGTGGCCGGCAGTAGAAGTCGTCTGCATAGGACTTGATTGCTTATTGAGCGCGTTTCGGTTGATACACGATGCCGATCAGGAAGCCGCTGGAATCCGCGTCCGAAGGCTCGTCCGCATACTCCTGCCATCGATAGTTATATGTGCCTGTCAACGACAGCGTCCGCAGCCACCGCCACTCGAACCCCAGCTCGCCGATCGCGTACTCGCGGGTCGGGTAGGTGCCGTTTTCGATCTCCTCGTCGCGCTGGAACCGTGCACCGGCGCGGAGGGCGAAACGCTGCGACACGTCGTGGTCGATCCTTAGACGCAACTGATGACGCTCCACAACAGTTCCCGCTGCGACCGGTCCGACGCTGCGAGTGAAGTCGAGGAACAGCCGGTTGCGTTGACTGGCCCACTGGCCGCCGGCACCGGCGATCACATTGGAGTCGCTGGAGCCGCGCTCGGGCTTGGTCTGCTGCGCGCCCAGGCGGACGTATGCCCGAGAATTCTCGGAAAACTGTGTGTTCCACTCAACTTCCGCGCCGAAGGCATCGGTAGTGGCCGAGGTGTCGTACTGGTACGCCAGAGCGCGCAGCAGGAGAGCAGAGCGAGGCGACGTCAGGAAGCCGAATCCCGCGCCCGCGCCGAGTTCGCTGAAGTCCCGCTGGGCGCCGGGCACTTGATTGTCGAAGTCCGCCTGCAAGTAATGCGCATTGAGCTCCATTCGATACCGCTGCGAGATGTCGTACGAGAACGACGGAGCGATGCGAAAGAAGTCGCGACGGTTTCGAATCAGGAAGCGGCCCGAATCGCCTTCCACCGGCTGGCCGAGCTCGCCGCCGTCGGCATTCGGCAGCTCGCTGTCGACCACGTCTTCCTGCGAATACAGGAAGGGCACGTCGATGCGCCGGCGAGGCGAGACATCGGAGAAGCCGGCCGTGAGGTAATAATCGGTCGAGTCTTCTTCTTTATCGTTGGGAAAATAGGTTTTGTTGATCCGCGGCGTGACCTCGAAGTTGGTGCGAGGGTCGACGGTGCGGAACGTCACACCCACATCGGCTTCGGCACCCGACACATCCGTTTCCGCCCCTGGCGGATCGAGATGATAGTTGTCGTTGTAGCGATAGCCCGCCTGCACGCGCGGGTCGACTTCCCAGTTCTGCGCCATTGCTGAACACGCGATCAGCGTGAGCGGCACCAGTGCTACGAATTGTGAGTTACGGGACAACAACGATATCTCCCGCGATGAGCTCGATGTTGGTATCCAGGCGGCGGCCGCGCACGACCTCCGGATACCGGAACGCCATCGCCGTCTGGTCCTTGCCCTGGCCACGCAACACGATGATGTCGTTGGTCGCCGCGAACGCCGTCATGCCGCCGGCCATGCTCAACGCCTGCATGATGTTGACGCTCGGGTTGACGATGAACTCGCCCGGCTTGTTCACCTGGCCCAACACAAAAATCTTGTTGCCCTTGATCTCCTGCACGGAAATAGTCACAACCGCGCCGGAGATATATTTCGTCAGCCTGTCCGCCACCACCTTGTTGAGATCGGCAACGGTCTTGCCGCGCGCATCCACTTCGCCGACCAACGGAAACGAGAACGCGCCGTCGGGACGCACCAGCACCTGTCGCTGCAGATCCGGCTCTTTCCACACCGAGATTTCCAGGGTGTCGCCGGGCTTTACGATATAAGACGCCTGTTGCGCGTACGCGGTGTGCATACCCAGCACCGCCAACAACAAACCGAAAATCCGCACTACTCTCGACATCCAAACATCTCCTTCAGAACGAGTGGCTCGATCCAAACGCACATTCGAGCCGATCGGGTGCACTCGTCGTCGTTGTTACGTTGGCCTGTCCTTTGCAGGTCGTGTGCCAACGGCGACGCGTGTCGTTGGATAGCGGCACCTCGGCGCGAACACAGGAGGTGACCGGTTCGTTATTGCTGTTAGCGACGAATCGGGCAGCTGTGAGGAGTCTCCCTGCAAATTCGCCATGGTCGGTCGGCTGGTAAGTTGTAAGAACGTCGGGAAAAGTCAGGATGATCGGTGCAAAAGTTACAACCCCGAAGAAGCTAGAAATACAGGGCTCGGCAGTGCCCCGGTCGCCGCGTCCGCGGCTGTCGGTCATCGTGCCGCTGTATAACGAAGAGGAAAGCATTCGGCCGCTGTACGCGGCTATCGTGCAGGCGCTCGGCGATATCGGCTGCACGTTCGAGATGGTGTTCGTCGACGACGGTAGCAAAGACAACACAATCGAAATCGCCCGCGAGATCGCGCGCATCGATTCACGGCTGCGGCTGGTGAAATTCCGTCGCAACTATGGCCAGACACCGGCCATGGCAGCCGGCATCGAGCACGCGCAGGGAGAAATCCTGGTGACGATGGACGGCGATCTGCAAAACGATCCGGCCGACATCAAACTGCTGCTGGAGCAGATCGAGGCGGGGTTCGACATCGTGGTCGGCTGGCGTCACAACCGCCAGGACAAGCTGGTCACGCGCAAGATTCCTTCGCGCATCGCCAATCTGCTGATCGGCAAAGTCACCGGCGTGCCGATTCGCGACAACGGCTGTTCGCTGAAGGCGTTTCGCGCCGACCTGATCAAGAATATTCCGCTCTATTCGGAAATGCATCGCTTCATTCCGGCCATGGCTTCGATTGCCGGGCCTCGCGTGGCGCAGATTCGCGTGCGTCATCACGCGCGTCGCTACGGCCAATCCAAATACGGGCTGTCGCGCATCTACAAAGTGCTGCTCGATTTGATGGTCATCAAGACAGTGACCACGTTCGCGTCGCGCCCGATGCGCTGGTTCGCGATCCTTTCCGCACCGCTGATCTTCGCGGGCATGGCCTTGCTCGGCCACGAACTGGTGAGTCTGCTGACGGACGAATCGGCGCTGTCGTGGCCGCTGGCTGGCACTGGAGTGATTTTTTTAGCGTCGGGCACGATCCTTTTGTGCAGTGGCGCGTTAGCAGAGTTGATCTATTCACGCGGCGACGTTCGCGATAACGAATTCCTCCGGCTGACACAAACAATCCGGCGCCGTCACGACGAGGCGCCCAAGAGTCGACATTTCAGTACCGTCACGACCATATCATCATGAGCACGCAGTTCCCGAATCCTTCGGTTCCTTCCGTCTCCGTCATCGTGCCAGTGTGCGCACGGCGCTCGGAGTTGCGCTCGCTATATGCTCAGTACAAAGCGGGTATCGAGGCCATCGGCCTGCCTTACGAATTCATTTTCGTGATCGACGGCAACCGCCAGGACGCCAGCCGGACGCTCGACGAGTTGCTCCGCGAAGGCGAGGATCTCACCATCGTCAATCTCACCCGCAGCTTCGGCGAAGCGGCGGCGCTGATGGCAGGCTTCGAGCGGGCAGCCGGCAGCGTCATCGTGACATTACCCGCATATCACCAGATCGAAGCCCACGACATTCCCAAACTGGTCGCCGCGCTCAGCACGTCGGACATGGCCGTGGGGTATCGCTCACCACGCCACGGCAATTGGCTGGATCGCATCCGGCGCAACGCTTTCCACGGGCTGGTGAATTTCGTCACCGGCTCTCGCCTGCAGGACATTGGCTGCGGCGCTCGCGCCATGCGACGTCAAGTGTTCGAGGAAATGGATCTCTACGGCGATCACCATCGCTTCATGGCGATTCTCGCCGCACGGCTGGGATTCCGGATCAGCGAAGTCGCGCTACGCCAGTCGTCGCAGGATCGTCTCACACGCATGTATCGTCCCAAGGAATATGTGCGTCACATGCTGGATCTGTTCAGCATTTTCTTCCTGGTGCGCTTTACCAAGCGACCGCTGCGCTTCTTCGGCATGCTCGGTGTCGGGACATTCGGCATTGGCGCGGCGGTGATCGCCATACTCAGCGTGCAGCGCTTGTTCTTCGACGAAAAGCTGGCCGATCGCCCCGCCCTGCTATTGGGCGCGCTGCTGGTCGTGCTGGGGATGCAAGTGTTCGCGCTCGGCCTGTTGGGCGAGCTGATCATCTTCACTCACGCACGCGGCCTGAAGGACTATCGGGTGCAGGAAGTGATTCAGTATCCCGACACCGGCACTGCTCCGGCCGACGATAAAGACGCGGAGCCGGAGGTCGAGGAAGGCCTCAACAGAGAGATGCGGCACACTCCTCCCCCTGTCGTCACCGCCTGACCTTCTGCAGACGCGCCGGCAGTGCCCGGCGCGTCAATCAGCGGCAGACCGGTGGAGATCGTGAGCTTCACGTCCTCCAGAATGGCCCGCGGCAGCAAGCCTGCTTCGGCACTCGAATAAATCATCGTCACTTCCGACAGCCGTCGAATCGCCGCGCCCGCCGTCGCTCCCATCAAGAAACGATCGGCATGATGAATCAGAATGCAATGCGGGCGGCCGGCCCGATCATGCGTCGCCTGCAATTGCAGCAGGAGCGCATCGACGAATACCGGTCGCGTTTCGGCAGGCAACGCCGCGAGATTGATCTCGATGCTTTGAGTCGGCTGTTCGAGCGCCGTCAGCACGTCCGTTAAACGCGGCGCTTCGTGCGCATCTCCCCAGCTACTCATGTTTACGAACGCGCCACGAGGCGAAGCCACCGGCGTGTTTCGATCCGCACCGATGACGCAGCATTGATAATCCTGTTGCATGAGCTGTTCGAGCAATCGATTGCAGATCATCGTGCGCGCCGTCTCATCTGCGCCGCTGACCAACACCGAGTCCTGGCACGGCGACAAAGTCACCTCGTGCTGCTCTTCGTCCTTACCCAGCACCACACGACGACGTGGCACCGCGTTCGACAGGTCGGTCGCGACCAGATCGCGCGTCAGTTCCAGGAAGCCCTCGCAGAAGGCACCTTCGGTGACCCGATCGGCCGCCTGCTTGACCGCGTCGGAAGCGTTGCTCACCGCCACCGCCTGTTCGGCGGAGGCGAAGAGCGGCAAATCGTTCTCGCCGTTGCCGATGGCCACGAGGTTGTGACGAGACACACCGAGCTCGCGCAAAGCTTCGTTGATGCCGGACGCCTTATCGACGCCAGGCGGCAAGATGAGCACCACGTCGTCGTTACTCACCAGCTCGTAGTCGAGATGCAGTTTGAGCTTTCGTAATGCGGCGTGGACGGCGTCCGTGTGCTCTGCCGTCGTGGTGATGATCGAGCTGCCGACCGACAGCGGCGCGACATGTTGACGCCGTAGTTCTTGCAGCAAGATCTCGGGCGGCGCCTGGCCGAGAATCTCGGATTGGCGCGTTGCTGTTCGATGCAAGACCGCGCCGTTCTCGGCCACGATGTAATCGAACAGTCGCGCTTCGGGAAATATCTCCAGCAGCAGCCGTAGCTCGCGCCCCGTGACGAGAACCAGCTTACGACCGGTTGCGGACAGCTCGCGTAACGCGTCGATGCAACGCTCGTCGCAACGGCCGTCGCGCGCCAGCGTTCCATCGAAACCTGCGGCCAGCACCACATATCTCATCGCGTTCGCATCTTCCCGCCGCCGGCATCCCCGCCCCGGCAACCTCGCTATTTCGTTAATCGACGAACAACGTTTCGTAAGCCGCCAGCAGGCGCGGCACTTCGTGTTCCCATGCAAGCTTGCTCTTCACCCGCTCTCGACCCGACTCGCCCATGGCTTTACGACGGGGCTCGTCGTCCAACAGCGCGACGATCTTCTCCGCCATGTCGACGGGGTCGTTACGCCTGGCGTACAGCGAAGCTTCCTGCGCCGACACACGACCTTCGGTGAGGTCGTACTGCACTATCGGTTTGCCCAGCGCCATGTACTCCATGATTTTGTTCATGGTGGATTTGTCGTTCATCTCGTTCGCGACATCGGGGTTCACGCACACGTCCGCCGTGTTGAGCATCGCCAGCAACTCGGCGTCGGGAACCCGTCCGGTGAAAGTCACGAAGTCGGCCACGTTCAGCTCCTGCGCCAGCTTGCGCATGGCTTCCAATTCGGTGCCGCCGCCGACCAGGCCGAAGTGAATGTCGGTTCGGTGCATCGTATGCACGATGTGGCGAACCGCGGCGAGCAACCCATCGATGCCTTCTTGACGGCCCATCACCCCGACATAACCCACCAGATATTTACGACCTTGCTTCAGGGCCGGCTGTGGTGGCAGCACTTTCAGGCGTCGCAGATCGGGGCCGCTGCGCACGACGAAAACTTTACCCGGCGAGCGTCCGCCGCGTTCGATGGCGATTTTTTTGTACGACTCGTTGGTCGCGACGCAGACGTCCGCGGTCCGAAAGGTCCAGCGTTCCAGCGCCAGCATCAGGCGATAGAAAAAATCCCGACGCTGAAACTTCGCTTCGTACAGCTCGGGATTGATGTCGTGATGATCGAACAGGAACTTCTTGCCAAACAATTTGTAGAAAGCGCCGATCAGGAAAATCATGTCCGGCGGATTGCAGCCGTGAATGACGTCGAAGCCGCGGGTGAAACAGATCTTCAACGACAGCATGAACTCGGCGAGCAGCGCCCAACTGTACTCAGCGAGGTAGCCGAGCGCGCCGCTCGCTTCGAACGGCATGGAGTGGCGGTAGATCGCCACTCCATCGAGCTCCTCGAAGCTTTTTTCGTAACCCTTGCCCTTGGGGCAAATGATCGAGACTTGATAGCCGGCGGCGACCAGCGTGCGCGCTTCCTGCCAGACGCGCCGGTCGAAGGGCAGCGGCAGATTCTCGACGATGATCAAAACACGACGGCGCGCGAGCGCGACGCCAACTTCCGCAGCTTGTTCTTCGACGTTCGCCATGGGTCAGTTACCAGCACACACCCTGGTAATTGGCCTTGTAGGACTCGCGTTCCGGCAGCATCGCGATATCCAGCAACATTTGCTCGGGACGCGTGTGCGCCTTCAGCGCCGCCAACACTTCCGGCGTCTTCATCGCGACGATGAGCACATCCGAGTCGCGCACCAGCGCGTCCAGGTCGGTGGTCATCAACGAAGCGATGTGGGGAATGCTCTCTTCGATGAAGCGGCGATTGGACCCGATCAGTCGCGCCACGTTCACCTGCGGATCGAAGATGCACAATGGCAAACCTTTACCGATGAAGCGCTCGGCCATGATGACCATCGGGCTTTCGCGCAGATCGTCCGTGCCGGCCTTGAAGCTCAGCCCGATCATGCCGACCGAACGGCGGCCGCTCGCCAACACTCGCTCTACCGCATGCTCGATGTGCGCGGCGTTGCTCGGCAGCAGGTTCGACAACATCGGCAGTTCGACGTCGTTGTTCTTCGCCAGGTACAACAGCGCCTTCAAGTCCTTCGGCAAGCAGGAGCCGCCGAACGCGAACCCAGGTCGCAGGTAGGCCGAGGAGATGTTGAGCTGGCGATCCATGCACACCAGCTTCATCACTTCGTGCGGATCGACGCCCACCGATTGCGAGATGCGGCCGATCTCGTTTGCAAACGTTACTTTCAAGGCATGGAAAGCATTGCAAGCGTACTTGAGCATTTCGGCCGTGCGCACCGAAGTGTGAACGAACTCGCAGGGCAAGTGGCCGAACACGCCGCGCAACGCTTCGACCGCGTATTCGTCGTCGGCACCGACGACAGTGATCGGCGGATTGTCGTAGTCGTTGATCGACGTGCCTTCGCGCAGGAACTCGGGCTGGAAGCACAAGCTGAAGTCGCGCCCCGCCTGCAATCCCGATGCGTTCTCCAGCGCCGGCTTGATGACTTCGTCAAGCGTGCCCGGCTTTACTGTCGAGCGAATGACCACAACGTGACGGGTGGATTTCTCCGGCAGGATCGCACCGATCTGCTCGGCGATGCGCGTGATGGCGGATAGATCCTGGTTACCGTTCTGCCGCGCCGGCGTGCCGACGCACACAAAGGAAATGTCCGTGGCAAGGATTGCATCGCGCACCGAATCGGTGACACTCACGCTGCCACCGCGCATCACTGCACGCGTCAACTCTTGAATGCCGGTCTCGACGATCGGTGCCTGGCCGCGACGCAGTAGCTCCAGTTTGCCGGGATCGATATCGACGCCGGTCATCTCGTGCCCGTCGCGCGCGAGGCACGCCAGCGACACAGCACCCACGTAACCCAAACCGAAAATGCTGATCCGGCGTGGCGAGCCCGGCGCGGTGAA
>Ga0247784_1000036_pt1 | contig 49849 bp, 39 predicted proteins | sample UWRJL169409R5_FD_179909 | JGI IMG/M metagenome (GOLD analysis project Ga0247784, IMG submission 179909) | Plant litter microbial communities from Arlington Agricultural Research Station in Wisconsin, United States - UWRJ-L169-409R-5 | ecosystem: Environmental > Terrestrial > Plant litter >...
GATCTGATGGATCGCGATCCGCAGATCGCTGCCCGTCGAGCACTGGTTGCGCTGGATCACCCGGTGCTGGGAACGTTCGATCATGTCAGAACGCCGATCAACTTCTCGGCGAGCACTGTCGAGCCCTATCGAGCGCCCGCTCTCGGCGAGCACAGCGTCAGCATCGCTCGTGAACTGTGCGGGTTGAGCGAGACTCGCATCGGCGAGCTGCAGCGGCTGGGAGTTTTTCAATGAGCACGCCCGCACATGCCAGCGGTCAGCGCAGCCGCAAAGACCTCGAATGCACTGCCGCCGTGACCGCCCATCAAAAAGAATTCGTGGCCGATTTGAAGCGTCGGGTGATCGATGCCGGCGAGCCGTTCGCGATTGCGCAAGCGGACGCTCCACACGAGATCTTCCATGTCATGGACATCCCGTTGATCAGCAATCAATGGTGGTCGGCCTATATCTCCGCCAAGCAGCTGTCGCGTCACTATGACCAGGTGCTCGGCAAGCTCGGCTATCCCGATAATCGCTGCCGTTACTGCTCGCTCGGTCTCGCGTGCACGCTCGACAACGATCCGAAGGTGGCGCCTTGGGGCGGCCTGCCCAAGCCGACCATGCTGGTCGCGCGCCTCACTTGCGAATGTATCGAGCACGTCTTCGGACAATGGTCCGAAGCGCTGGGCAGCGAATTCTTCCCGTTGGAAGCGCCGGCCTGGCAGCACAAAGACCCGGAATGGTTCCGCAACTCCAATGAGCGTTGGGACGAGGTGTTCGAGCAGCGGCGCATCGAGCTCCTCGTGACCGAAATGCGCGATCTCATCTCTCGGCTGGAAACGAAGACCGGCCGCAAATTCGACGAACGCAAATTTGTGCGACTCATGCTCGATATCAACGAGCAGGAAGGTTACATCGCCGAGGCCGCGCAAATGATCGGTGACGCGCGGCCCTGCCCTGTCTCCATTGCCGAGCAAATGCCCAACACCATGATTCCGCAGTGGCATCGTGGCTCACCGTGGGCAGTCGCACATGCACGTCGCTTCCGCGATGAAGTCAAACAACGCATTGCCGAAGGTATCGGCGTCGGCAGCCGAGAACGATTGCGCTTGATGTGGATCGGCGCCGGCCTGTGGCACGACCCGGGCTTCTACAGCGCGCTGGAAGATCAGTACGGCGCCGTGTTCGTGTGGTCGATGTACATGCCCTTCGCCGGACCGCAATACATTCGCGAGCTGCATGATCGGCCGCTGCATGCACTCGCGAGCCGCATCTGCTCGATGAACGAAGTGCTGCATCTGCCGCCGTGGATGAACGAATGGATGGTGAGCGAAGCGCAGCGTTGCGATATCGACGCGGCGGTGATGCTCGTGCCGCCCGACAATCGATTGTCTCAGTCGGGCACGAAGATTACGGAACACGCGTTGGCACGAGCCGGCGTGCCGACACTCGCCTTGTCGGCGGACATGGTCAACGCGAAGGATTGGAATCATCAGCGCATGGTCGCCCATGTCGCCGACTTCCTGCGCCAGGAGGGCCTGTTATGAGGAAGCTGCTCGCATTGCTGTGTCTTGGCCTTGTTGCGTGCACTCAGCCGACGCCGGGCGTCACCCTGCTGAGCTATGCGACTCCATACAGCCCCGCTCATCCTTTCAGTCGCGCGGACCTCGCTTGGATCAAGTGGGTGGAAAAAGAATCCGGCGGCCGCCTGCAGATCAAACCCTATTGGTCGGGCTCGCTGCTCTCTTCCGAACATTCGATGGTGGAGCTACGTCACGGCGTTGCGGACATCGGCCTGATCACTCCGATATATGCGAGGGGCGGCGCGCATATGATTCGAGCGCAGGCCGGCTTTTACGGTGGACTGGAAACATTCCAGCAGCAGACGGCGCTGTATCGTTGCCTGATCGATGCCGACGAGCAGTTCCAGCATGAGCTGCATGGGCTGAAGACGCTGGCGGTTCAAGGCGGCAATCTGCCCGTCATCGTGACGCGCGATCATCGAGTGCGGACGCTTGCCGATCTACGCGGGCTGCGCTTGCGTGCGCCGTCCGAGCTGCTCGCTGTTCTGAAGGACCTTGGCGCAGACCCCATCGACATGCCGATGGGTGAGGTTTATTCGGCGCTGGCGAAAGGCGTGCTCGATGGAGTGGTCGCGCCCGCGGACACATTGCGCTCGTTGCATTTCGCCGAAGTCGCAAAGTATTTCAACACCATCAAGATTCCACGCGGTGCATATGCCGCCCGCGCGATGGGCGAGCGGCGCTGGAACTCGCTCAGCGACGAGGAACGCGACCTGCTCGATCGCGGCACCGTCGTTTGGGAACAGGCATTAGCGAGCGAGATCACTGGCGCCAATCACTCTGGATTCGAAGCGGGCCGTAAGCATGGCATCGAATTCAGCGACATGGCGGCGGACCAACAGGCCGAGTTCGACGCGCTGTATGAACGCGACGGTGAGCGACGCGCTCACAACCTCGACCGTTTCGGCATCGACGGCATGCCCACCTACCGTCGCGCCCGCTCGCTGGCCGCCCGACTCAAGACCGATCCCAGTTTCCGTTGCAGCGATAAAAAATCATGAGCCTCCCCTTGGCAGGACTGCGAGTTGCGGACTTCAGCCATGTCATGGCGGGTCCCTTTGCAACTCATTTGCTACGACTCCTCGGCGCCGAGGTGATCAAGATCGAAGCGCCGGGACGCGGCGACGCCATGCGCAATTACGGCGCCGATCGTCGTTACGACGGCATGGCGCCGGCGTTCATCGGCGTGAACGCCGGCAAGAAATCCATCGTGCTGGATTTGAAACAGCCGCTGGCGCTCGAAGCAGCACGGCGCTTGATTGCTACGTGCGATGTGCTGGTCGAGAACTTCCGGCCTGGTGTCATGGCGAAATTCGGCCTCGACTACGCCTCGGTTCGTACCTTGCGCCCCGAGCTGATCTACTGCTCCATCTCCGGATACGGACAGAGCGGCCCACGTCGCGACTGGCCGGCCATCGACAACATTGTCCAGGCGACCACCGGCATGATGACGCTCGGCGGCTCCGACGGCGATGCTCCAGCGCGAGTGGGCTTTCCCGTCGTCGACACGCTCACGGGACAAACCGCAGCGTTTGCGATTCTCGCCGCTTTACTGCGCCGTCAGCGCGAGGGTCGCGGCGAGTACATCGACGTCGCAATGTTCGATGCCAGCATGGCGTTCATGACTTCGGCGATCGTTCCCTACCTGGTCACCGGCATCAAGCCCGAGCGCACCGGCAATGTCGGATACAGCGGTCAACCCACCTCCGCTGTTTTCAACGCCAGCGACGGCCGGCAGATCTCACTAGGGGTAGTACAACAGTCGCAGTTCGAATCACTCGCGCACGAAGTCGGCTGCGAGCAATGGCTCAACGATGCTCGCTTCCTGACACCGGATCTTCGGCGGCGACACTCGGCGGCAATGCGCGCCGAGCTCGATAAGGTGTTTGGCACAGCGCCGGCCGCTCATTGGGAATCGCGACTGAGCGCAGCAGGCATTCCCTGCGGCATGGTGCGCGATGTGACGGAAGCAGCCGTGTTGCCCTCGCTCGACGAGCGTCGCCTGAAAATCGGTTTGCAGGTACCGGGATTGCCCGAACGCGAGCACGTCGAGATCGTCAACGCAGGTTTTCTATTCAGCGAAGACACGCCGGGCGTGAACGCGCCTCCGCCGCGCATCGGCGAACACAGCGAAGAAATTTTCCGATCGCTCGGTTTCGACGCGAACGAAGTCAGTCGCTTGTTGGCCCGCAAGGAAGCGTCATGAAACATTGCCTCTATTCTTTTGCGCTGTCGCTGCTGCTCGTGTCGAATGCGTGGGCGGCTGTGAAGACCATCGACGTCGAGCTCATCGGGTCACCACCGGCCGGTAGTTACGGCGTCGTCGTCGAGCAGGACGATTCGCTGCCAACTCACACCATTTATCGTCCGCAACGCTGGGGCGCGATCAAACATCCCGTGCTGGTCTGGGGCAATGGAGCGTGTCGCAAGTCCGGCCTGCTGTTTGCCGAGTTCCTCACAGAGATCGCCTCGCACGGAATCTTCGTCATCGCAGACGGGCCGCCGATCGCCGGGGAGCGTCATGGCATGCGTAATCCCGATGCACAAGGCGCGCCGCCTCCTCGCCCGAGTCCCGGCTCGCTCAAGCCCGATGGCACTGCGCTGATCAGCGCGCTCGATTGGATCGACGCGCGCAATAGCGAATCGAACAGCCGTTACTTCGGAAAGATAGATATGAGCAAGGTCGCCGCGATGGGAATGTCATGCGGCGGGCTCATGGCGTACGGTGCATCGAGTGATAAACGCATCAGCACCGTGGGGATCTGGAACAGCGGATTGCTCGAACCCAACGCTCCGATCTTTGCCGCGCTCCACAGCCCTGTGATCATCATCACCGGCGGATCGCAAGACATCGCGTATCCCAACGGCCTGCGAGATTTCGAAACCATGCCGAAAGCCATTCCGGTGTTTCACGGTTTCCTGCCGGACGTCGGCCACGGCGGCACTTACGATCAAGACAATGGTGGCCCCTTCGGTACTGTCGCGGTCGCTTGGCTCAGGTGGCAATTGCTGAACGACACTTCCGCCAAGGCAAAAGGCTTATTTGCCGGCGACAAGTGCGGCCTGTGTACCGACTCGAAGTGGCAAGTGAAGCGACGCGCCATCGACTAGCCACTAACCATAACGCGACTGCGACTTGCATAGGCGAGCTCCGGATCGAGCCTAGAATGGCCTGCGCCCACGCGATTCTATAGATAAAAATAAATTTATATGTGAGAATAACCACCATCGACCTCTGCCGACCGCCTAGTCGCCCCTGATGCAAACCGCGACCGACGCCGATCGCCTCGGACTGGCGCCGCCTGCGGAACGCAGGCAAGAATCGGCGTGCGTGAAGCGTCGCATGAGCAGGGGGAGTCTGATGCAATCAAAAGTACGATCGGGGGCAGCGTTTGCGCCATTGGTGCTGATCGTCGCGCTGTTCTTTTTGTGGGGCGTGGCGAACAACTTGAACGACGTGTTGATGCCGCACCTACGCAAGGCGTTTTTCTTGAACGACCTGCAGTCGAGTCTGGTGCAGTCCGCGTTCTATCTCGGCTATTTCTTTCTGGCGCTGCCGGCCGGCTGGGTCGCTCAGCGTTATGGCTATAAATCGGCAGTGCTGATCGGGTTGATCACCTTCGGTGTCGGCGCATTGTTGTTTTATCCGGCCGCGGAGCAGCTGCGCTACGCCTGGTTCCTGGCAGCCTTGTTCGTGGTTGCGTCCGGGCTCGCATTCCTTGAAACGTCTGCGAACCCGCTGATCACCGTGCTCGGCGACCAGGAGCACGCCGAGCAGCGATTGAACTTCGCGCAAGCATTCAACCCGCTCGGTGCCATCACCGGCGTGGTCGTCGGGCGCGAATTCATACTCTCGGGAATCGAGCCGACCCGTGACCAATTGGCTGCGATGAGCTCCGCGCAACTAGCTGCGTTCCAAACGGCAGAAGCGCACTCGGTGCAGACACCTTACCTGATCATCGCAGCGGTCGTGTTGGTGTGGGCGGCGCTGGTCGCGATCACGAAGTTTCCAGCGCAGGCGCAGGCACCCAGCCCGCAGGATCCACATCGAGTGTCGATGCGGCAGGCGATTCGCGAGTTGCTCTCCAAACGTCGCTTCCTGTTCGGAGTTGCCGCGCAGTTCTTTTATGTGGGTGCGCAGGTCGGCATCTGGAGTTTCATGATCCGCTACGCCCAGGCTGAAGTTCCTGGCATGGGCGAGAAGGCCGCGGCCGGTTATCTCACCGCGTCGCTGGTCGCGTTCATGGTCGGACGCTTTGTCGGCACGGCGCTGATGAGTCGCATCGCTCCGGCCCGGCTCATGGCGTACTTCGCTTTCATCAACGTCGGTCTGACGCTGTGGGCAGTGGTGGCGGGCGGTCTCGCGGGGCTGTATGCGCTCGCGGCGACCAGCTTGTTCATGTCCATCATGTTTCCCACCATTTTCGCAAACTCGATCCGGGATCTCGGGCCGCTCACCAAAACGGCCGCGTCGTTCCTGGTGATGAGCATCATCGGCGGCGCAGTGCTGACAGCCGTGATGGGCGCAGTGTCCGATGCGAGTGCCATCAGTACCGCAATCCTGGTGCCCACCGTTTGTTTCGTCGTGATCGGCTGGTTCGGCTGGACGGCGGTGAACGTAATGAAGATCGATGTTGACGCAGCCGCTGTGGAGACCCGCTGATTATGATGGATGCCGTTATCTGTGTTGCGCCCGGGCAGCTCGCTTTGGAGCGTCGCCCGATTCCCACGCGCGGCGCGGATGAGGTGCTCATTCGAGTGAGAAACGTCGGTGTCTGCGGCACCGACATGCACATCTTTCGTGGCACGCAGCCTTATCTTTCCTATCCACGGATCATGGGGCACGAGTTGTCGGGCGAGGTGGCGGAAGCCCCGCGCGATTCGCATCTCAAATCCGGCGATCCGGTGTGCGTGATGCCCTATCTGTCCTGTGGCACGTGCTCGGCCTGCCGCAAAGGCCGGACCAACTGCTGCACCCATCTCGAAGTCCTCGGCGTGCATCGCGACGGTGGCCTGGCGGAATATCTGACGGTGCCCGCGAAGTTCGTGTTCAAGGCGGACGGCATCTCGTTGGGCGAGGCCGCCATGATCGAATTTCTCGCGATTGGCGCGCATGCGGTGAGGCGCGTCGAAATAAAACCGGGCTGCAAGGTGTTGGTTGTCGGCGCGGGTCCGATCGGCATCGCTACGGCATTGTTTGCCAAATTGCTCGGGGCCGAGGTGACGGCGCTCGATGGGCGCGACGACCGTTTGGATTTCTGCCGCGACGTACTCGGTTTGAACCACTCGGTGCGCGTGGAGCCGCAGACGGCGGAACAGCTGCGGGAGTTGACGCAAGGATCGTGGTTCGATGTGGTCTTCGATGCGACCGGCAATTCCAAGGCCATGGAGGCCGGCTTTTCGTATGTCGGCCAGGGCGGAAGTTATGTGCTGGTCTCCATCGTGAACGCGAACATCGCATTTTCCGACCCGGAATTTCACCGGCGGGAGATGACATTGCTCGGCAGTCGTAATGCAACGCCGGCCGATTTCGACCAGGTGCTGATGGCGATGCGCGCCCGCAAAGTGCCGACGCAGGCCCTCAACACGCATCGGGTCACGCTCGACCGCCTGCCGGAAATCATGCCGACCTGGATGGCGCCCTCGGCCGGGGTCATCAAGGGGATCGTCGACTGCTGATTCTTGGTCGACTGCCGATTCTTGTATGATGCGGGCCCATGGCCGCCCGCGAAGACGAAGACCGCAAATACACTGCCCCTGCCCTGGAAAAGGGCCTGGACGTGCTAGAGCTGCTCGCGGCGCGCGGTACTCCCCTGACAATGTCGCAGATTGCTACCGAACTGGATCGTTCGGTAAGCGAGCTGTTTCGAATGGTCGACGCGTTGGTTCATCGCGGTTATGTCACCCAGGCGGAATCGGGTGAAGGTTTCGAGCTGACCAACAAGTTGTTCGCCCTGGGGGTGGCCCGCGCTCCGGCGAAAAGTTTGCTCGAAGATGCGCTACCGGAGATGCGCAAGCTCACTCGGATCATCGGGCAGTCCTGTCATCTCGCGGTCGCAAGCGAAAACCAGATGGTGGTGGTCGCGCGGATCGAAGCGCCGGGCAATCAGGGCTACTCGGTGCGAGTCGGATACCATCGCCCGCTGATCGATTCCACGTCCGGCCTGGTTCTGTACGCATTTCAGCCGGAGGAAACACGCGACGAATGGCGTGCCCGCCTGGCGCCCACCGTCACTGCGAAAGTGTGGAAAGCATTCGACGAGCGAGCTGCAACCGCTCGTTCTCAGAAGCATGTGCGGGCTGACAGCAACGTGACCAAGCACCTCGTCGACTTATCGGCGCCGGTGATGGGCAACGATGAAGTGGTCGCGGCGCTGACTTGTCCTTATATCGAGACGCCGCTGGCTATTCCTATCAAAGACACGGTCGCCGCGATTCGCAACACGGCGAACGACATCTCCAGCAAGATTCGTTCGGGCTGAGCTCACTTCTCGATCGGAACCTGCTGCTGGGCGACGAACTTACCCGTCTGCACCGCCACGTTGGTGCCCGGCTGCCCCGACCCCACCGATACGCTGTACTCTCCAGCAAACACCTGCCGCACACCATCGCGCGTCACGAAACTAAGGTCGCGGGGCGAGAGCTCGAATGAAATCTCGCGCCGCTCGCCCGGTCGCAATTCAATTCGTTGGAAACCACGCAATGCCAGCCGCGGAGCGCCATCGAATGCGGGAGGATCGATGTAGAGCTGCGCGACTTCTTCGCCGGCTCGCTTGCTTGTGTTGCGGACAGCTGTCGTGACGCGCACTCCTCGCTCCGGAGCACCTTCGATGGTTTCGATTTTCAGCGGCTCGTATTCGAACGTCGAATAGCTCAGGCCATAGCCGAACGGATAAACCGGCGCGCCCTCGAAGTAACGATAGGTGCGCCCTTTCATGTCGTAATCGTAGAACGAAGGCAGATCCGCCACGCTGCGATAAAACGTGAGCGGCAAGCGCCCTGCCGGGTTGGCTTTGCCCGCGATGACGTTGCCGATGGCCAGGCCGCCCGCCTGCCCCGGGTACCACGCCTCGACGATTGCAGCTGCATTTTCCTTTGCCCACGACAGATCGAGCGTGCTGCCATTCATGAGCACGACGATCAGCGGCTTGCCGCTCGCATGCGCCTGTTCGAGCAGTTTGCGCTGATCGGCCGGCAGGTCGATCGATGTCTTATCGCCGCCGGAAAAACCTTCCAGCTCGACTTTCATCTCCTCGCCTTCCAGGTCGGAATTGAGCCCGACCGCGGCGACCACAACATCGGCTTGCGCGATGCCCGCGGCGAGATCTTTCTCTGGCTGAGTGGCAATGCGCTTCCACAACACCTCCACTCCGCCCAACAACAATGCTTCGGTGGTCACGCGAATCGGATAACGATGCCCCTGCTCCAAGGTCAGCGTGGCCATCTCGGAGCGCGTGCCCCAGGGCTTGTTTTTGTTCGATGCCAGCATCTTGCCGTCCAGCATGAGCTCGGCGTTCGGCCCGCTCAAACCGAAGCGATACGTCCCGGAAATTTCCGGCACCAGGAATCCCGTCCACACCACACGATAGTAGTCCGAGAGTTGTGCGAACTCGTTACCACGCATGGCGATGCCAGGCTCGATGCGTGTCGCCACGGGCTTACTGCCAAATTTAACTTCGGATGCGAACTTGCGGTAATCGTCGAACGTTCCGTGCCGCTTGGCCGGCGCGGGAGCAGGATCGGCGTTGTAATACTCGGCACGCAATCCTGGCTTGCCCTCCGGCGTTCGCAACACTGCGGTCGAGAACGGATCACCGTCGGTGATCGAAGGCGACCATGGCACGTGCGTCACTTCGACACCGGGCAGCGCACGGCGCAGGCCCGCGACTAACGACACCGGCGGACTCGACAGAGACGACGAATAGTTACCGCGCAGGACTCGTGTCGCATCGGCATGCGGCCCGATCACTGCGATCCGTTTGATCGACTGCAACGGCAATACGCCATCGTTCTTCAACAGCACCAGGCTCTTCTCCGCGCTCTTCAGTGCCAGCGCATCTCTCTGTGGAGTGGTGGTCGGCGACGGCGGTGTATTGATCGCAGGCCGTCCAGCGAGCCCTGGCAAGTCGCCATTGAGATAACGCGCCGAGAACAGGCGCACCAATGCCTGGTCGATATCGTGAATCCCGATCAGCCCGCGCTCGTACGCCTGGCGATAGCGATTGCCGAGCCCGCCGATGTTGAACAAGGTCGAATTGTTACATTCGCTGTCGACGCCGGACTTGAGCCCGATCGCCACTCCCGCCGCCGCGTCCGGTGCATATTTGTGATTGTCGCTAATGTCCTTGACGGCATCGCAGTCGGAGACGACGTAGCCGTTGAACTTCCAGGCGTCGCGCAAATGCTCCTTGAGCAATAGCTCACTGGCGCAGGCGGGCTGACCGTTGATGCGGTTGTAGGCACACATGATGGAGCCGGCGCGGCCTTCGACGATCGCCGCTCGAAACGCCGGCAGATAGGTATCTTCGAGATCGTGCGGCGAGACGAATACGTTCGCCTCGTGACGCGTCGATTCCGGACCGCTGTGCACGGCGAAATGTTTGGGAGACGCAATCACGTTGGGCTGGTCGGGGTCCGGGCCCTGCATACCTCGCACATACGCGACTCCCAATTGCGCCGTCAGAAACGGATCTTCGCCGTATGTCTCCTGTCCGCGACCCCAGCGCGGATCGCGAAAGATGTTGATATTGGGCGACCAGGTATCGAGCCCGGTGCCGATGCGACCGAGCCGTCCGGTCTTGCGACCCAATGCATGTAGCGCACGGACTTCGACACTGATCGCATCGGCCACGTCGTGCAGCAACTCCTGATCGAACGACGCCGCGAGCCCGATCGGTTCGGGAAAGTTCGTCGTCGGCACGGGACCGAGCGCGCCATGGAGCGACTCGGTCCACCAGTTATAGGCCGGAATGTTCAGCCGGGGGATAGCTGGGGCCGTATTGAGCAGTTGCTCGACCTTCTCATCAAGCGTCAGCTGTGCAACGAGTGCCGCCGCCTTTTCGTCGGCGTGTGCCCGAATATCCGCGGACCCGCTCTCTTTCGCCGATGCCGTAGTAAGCACGGCGACGCTGAAGCATACGATGAGCGCACGAGCGCGAGATGGCATCGACTGCATGAAGATCCTCATACTTGACCTCGCAGCACGTTCATTACGCGTGCGCGGATTTTTTGATACGTATCGCGTGTCAATGGTCCAAGCACACCGCGCTGGTTTTCCGGAAGATGCGCGAGCGGATGACCGTTGCTGCGAAAAACGAAATGATCGAAGAACGCCTTCCACGCCTGTCGCTCCGCCGGTGGCCGTTCGGCGATCGTGATCATGCTCAGGAGCAAAGCGATCGACGGCGAATCCGGACCGATGCTGAAGGCGTCCCACCAGTAGTTCACCAGTGCGTTGAGCGGGCTGGTTGCCTCCACCTGGTGCCACCACAGCTTGGGCACGTAGATAGCATCGCCAGGACGCAAGTCGGCCACCAGCGCCTGCGCTCTGACCTCTCGAAACAATGGATATCTCTCGTCGTCGGCAGGCGCCGAAGCCGCGAGACTGACCGGTTGCCCCGCCATCGTGTGATCGATGGGCCCGATGTACAGTCGGTCGATCGTCTCCGGAGCAAACAACGTGAAGCGTCGCTCGCCCGCAACCACGCAGGCGACGTTGTCCATCGTGTCGTAGTGAGCCGAAACGTTGGACGCGTGGCCGAGCCAGATCCGCGGCGCGATATCCACATTGAGCATCGGCAATGCGTTTTCCGCCGCGAAGCCTGGAAGATAATGCTCCGTCGGCAACGACCCGACATACATCGAGGGCTCCTCGACACTGCCCGAGGTGGACACAATGCGTTCGAGCGCATCGCTGAAGCGCATACGCGAACGTGCGAAGTTAAAGCCCTTTAGGTCGTCGCTGTAGTAGTACTTGCCTGCGATCCGGGACTCGCCGACAAAGACCTCCACCTCGCCCGCCGTGCCGAACCGCGCTAGATAGTTTTTGAGATCCAGCGACGAGCGTTCAGCCGCGCGTGTTGCAGGCCAGGAGCTCACGAGACCTCGGATCACCACCGGGCGGCACGCCAACACGATCTCGCCCAGAAACACCTCTGGGCTGGTGAGCTCCGCAGCCGAGATCTCTTTGAGCGTTGTTGCCATCCGTCAGCGACAGTGACTGAAGCAAAGGTTCGCGCTGAAGAAGGGCAGGACGTGATTCTGGAAACGATCGCCGAGCTTGCTGGTGTGCGTGCCGGGATAGATCTCGAACGTATTCGCAATCCCGTAGGAATCGAGCACGTCGTGCAGCTTGCCAGTGTCGGTGCGTAAACCATCCTGATCGCCGACATCCAGAGCGATGCCTCGATACAGGCGCAGGTTGGCGGTGTATTGATGAATGAACGCGAGCGGCGCGTTGGCAGCCCACCTTGCCAGGACGTCCGGTTGCGCTTCACCGTTCCTGGTCGGCAGGTCGAGATAGAGCGGTGGATTCTTTGGATTCGGCGACCAGGCCGCGGCGGCCGCGAGCTGAGCACGCGCCATGAATGGCAACTTCGCCGAGTCCGCCGGACTCTTGATCGCTTCGAGCAACTTGTCCGTCTCCGGGTTGGGCGGCGTCGCCGATCGCGGCGAGAGACAACACGGGCTCATGATGTACAGGCTGCCAAACACGTCCGCATGTTTCATTCCAATGCGTGTGGCGCCGTAACCTCCCATCGAATGCCCGACCAAGCCGCGGCTGCTACGGTTCGGGATCGTTCGGTAGTGAGCGTCGACGTACGCAACTACATCGCGCGCGATGAAGTTTTCGAAGTCGCCGGTGGTCGCGGAACTCGAATACATCGACCCGTTGTGAACGGTCTTCGAATCCGGCAGCACCACGATCATCTCCTTGGCGCCTTGGGCAAAGGCACCTTCGATCGTTTGCGGCACATGAATCTCCGATGACCACTGCTTGGCGCCGATGGAATATCCATGCAGCGCATACACCACCGGATAACGGCGGCTGCGCTCCTTCGCATAACCCGGCGGCAGGAATACCAGAAGATCGCGTTCCACCGCATTGCCTTCGAGATTGCCTTCGACGGCGGTCGCGTGGATCGTGATCGACTCCACTTTGACCGGCTTCGCGCCGGCCACTGCGGGCGGCGCTTCTGTCTGCATCTGCGCGAAGGCCGGGGCTCCGAGCACCGCGGCCAACATCGTCGTGGTCAACAGGAATGTCTTCGTCTTCATCGTTTGCCCTGAATCGGATGCGGTGGCAGTCAGGTTTTCGGCTTGCGATCCTGGAACAGGCGCGGAGCAAAGTCTTGCAACGCACGCCGCCAGGTCTGCCACTCATGATCCGTGCCCGGCGATTCGACATAGACATGGCGAATGTTTGCTGCGTTCAAGCCCTCGTGCAGGCCACGAATGCCGGCGAGGAAGCGCTCGGATTCGGCACTGCCGACGCCGAGCCACAGCACGTGGACTTTCTTTGCGAACTCGGCTGCATCGGCGAACGCGCCGTTGTAGTCCGTCTTGGGGTCGAACTTGCCGCCGCCCGGCGCCAGCAAGCCGCCGGCACCGCTGAAGCCACCTATGTGAGAAAACAAGTCGAGGTGGCGCAAGGTGATGTGGAACGTTTGCATGCCGCCCATGGAAAGGCCGGCCATGGCCCGATTGTCGCGATCGGCACGCGTGCGAAATGTTTTGTCGACGAATGGAATCAATGCCTGTGTCACGTCGTCCTCGAACGTGGATGCCATGTCTTGCATGGCCTGGCGCATCTCCGGGGAGCCGAAAGGTTTGCCCGTCAGGTCATCCAGCGATTGCCCTACTCGCAGCGCGTAGCCGTAAGCCATGACCACGATCATCGGCTTCGCTGCACGCGCCGCGATCAGATTGTCGAGGATGAAATTCGCATTGCCCTGGCGGACCCAGCCCGTCTCGTCTTCGCCGCCGCCATGCTGGAGATACAGCACCGGGTAGCGGGTCTTGGTGTCGGTGTCGTAACCGGGCGGCAAATACACCAACGCGTGGCGCCACGTTCCGGTTACCTTCGAGTGATACCAGACCTCGCGCACCTGACCGTGCGGCACATCCTGGATGGAATAGTAAGTCGAACCCGGCTCTGGAACTTCCACGGCGCTCGCATGCCGAGTGCCGCCGAAATAAGCGTGGCTGCCCGGATCGGAAACATCCGCCCCATCGATGATCACGGTGTAGTAATGCAGGCCGGGCACGAGCGGCTCGGTGGTGATAGTCCAGAAGCCGTCCGCCTGTTTCTCCATGTCGATCTTCGGTCCGCTCCAGAAATTCAACCGGACCTTGGTTGCTTCCGGAGCCTTGATGCGAACCTGCACTCTGCCGGCATCGTCCACGCGAGGATATTGCGCGCCCCACACATTGGTGGTCGCCGGACGGAACTCATCCGGTGCCGCCCAACACAGGCTCGCCAACAGCGCGAACATCACTCCCACGATGTACTTCATCGACGTCCCCCTATCGAAATTCAAGATTTGTTTGGTCGGCGATTGCGCAACTGCGAGAGGATCGCGAGTTGATTGAGCGAACCTGCCATCGTCAACGCCAGCTGCAGATGACCGCTGCGAAACAGCCGCAGGACATCCGCATCGCCGAGGTCGCGCAGCGCGTCCCTGCTAACAGTGTAAAGACCTTCCAGCGTCAGCCGCTCACCGTCATCGAAACTGAGTGAGATATCGATGGGCTCGACCAGCTTCAGCCTGACGAGTTCACGAATGAACACATCGGATTGGGCGGCGCCGTCGTGCACCTGGCGCAGAACACGTTGGATCCGTCGCAACGCCACGCTCGGCTGCTGCGCTTCGTCGAACAGCGGCTCGCCCTCGGACTCGCTGAAACGCGGATTGCTCCGATCGATCACGATGTGCTCGCCCGAAACAAAAAAACCGTCCCGCTGCAGGTTGAGCGGCTCGAAGCCACCGCGATCATCCGCGCTCTTCAGCGCAGGCTCTCCTGGCTTCAGCCCCAGCATCGCTCCGGCATAGAACGCTCCACTGCTCGGGCTTTTGGAAAACAAGATCGGACAGCATGCAGCGGCCGAGGCGAACTCGACGGGTACCACCTGGACGAAGTGAGGCTCGGGTTCACTTCTCGGACGCAAGCGCAGATGTCCGTGGTCCTGAGGATTGAGTTGCTCCAGTTTGCTCATGGATGACACGCGTTCACACCGGCTGCAGGCCGACTTCGACGACCTTGCGAATCAGTTCCCGATGACGTGGCAGGCCGGCACGCAATCGTTCGGTTTGCGTGTGGTTGTCGCGCATGGCTCGCTCGGCAAGCTTCGCAGTGCCGGCCACGATCTGCGGCTCCACTTCGGTTCGAAAACCCATGCCGTACAGGACGTATTGATAGCTCGCCGCGGGAAACACCTCTTCGATACGGTCGAACTCGTCGTGGTACCAGGGCGATTGATATTTCCATAGCAGCAGCAGGTTCTGCAGCCGCCCCGGAATCGTCTCGGGCAATCGATTATCGCGCCAGAATGCAGTGTCGTTACGCTGTGTCAGGACGTAGTGAAGCTTGAGGAAATCGATGATGCGCCCCCACCGATACTCGGTGGTCGCATTGAAGCGTGCCGCGAGCACATCCATCACTTCGCGGCATACAGGCATCTGCTCGGCAATGAGCTTCGCCGACATTTCGATCAACACGATCGCCGAAGCTTCCAAAGGTTCCAGAAATCCTGCCGACAATCCGACGGCAACACAGTTACGTTTCCAGAAGATCTCGCGATGCCCCGAGCGGATGGGAATGCGCCGCACCGGCAGGTCTTTGCCACGCGGCCCAATGTATGTTCGCAGCTCGCGCTCGGCATCGTCTACCGAAATGTGACGACTGGAAAATACGTGCCCGACGCCACGGCGCGTCGGCAAACCGATATCCCATATCCATCCCGCGGACTGCGCGGTCGAAATGGTGTGTGTCGCGATCGGGCTCGTCTCGCTTTCGTACGGCACCTGCACGGCGAGCGCCGTGTCGCAGAACAGAACATCGCTGCAATCTTTGAACGGCACACCCAAGGTTTCGCCGATGAGCAATGCTTTGAAGCCGGTGCAATCGACGAACAGATCGCCTTCGATTTCGCCGGCCTGCGCGGTATCCAGGCTGCGGATATCGCCATCCTCGGTGAGATTGACCCGACTGACATCGGCCAGCACATGCCGCACACCAAGCTTCTCGCAACAGTGCCGCTGCAGAAACGGCGCGAACTTGCCGGCGTCGAGGTGATAGGCGTAGTTCGCGACCGCATCGTACTCCGCCGTCGCAATAGTCTTCGGTCCAAGCCCATCGTCGCAAATGCGACCTTGCGGACAGACCGCGTCACAAAAGCTCATGCCACTGCCGCTCGCCAACCAATGCGGCGCCAGGTTGATCTGCGAGAAGCTCTGCGGAAGCATCAATGGATGATAGTAAGCATCGTCGGCTGTGCCGGTCGTCCAGCGCGCAAACAACGCGCCTTGCTTGAAAGCGGCATCGCACTGACGAAAGAACTCCGTCTCCGAAACGCCGATGCGCGACAAAGTGCTGCGCAAAGTCGGCCACGTGCCCTCGCCCACACCGATGATCGGAGTGTTCGGCGATTCCACCAAGGTCACGGTGAAGCCCGCCGACATGCGGCTGCGCTGCTTGGCCGCGATGACGCCTGCCGTCAACCAGCCAGCGGTGCCGCCACCCACGATTACGACTCTTTTAACCGGTCGCACCATCTGTCCCCCGCAACAGGGGATGTCGATGAAATCTCGACACCCCCCGCGTTTGCATTACATACGCACGCGAGCACCTATAGCGTACCTGCGCCCATATGCAAACACATCGAGCAGCTGGTTGTCGAAACGACCGTGCGTGCTCTGCGTCTCGTTGGTGACGTTCAGCGCTTCGAGGAACACATTGATCTGGTCGGTGAGCTGGTAACTGGTCGTGAGATCGATCTGCAGGCTCGAATTCACGAACGTCGGCTCGGCGCCGAACTGCGAGTTGTTTTGGTTCTGCCCGAACTGCAGCAGATATTCGTCGCGCCAGTTGGCGGCCGCCCGCACTTCGAAGCCGTTCTTGTCGTAGAACCCGACCAGGTTGGCCGAGTCCGCCAGGCCGGTCACCGCGAAGCCGCTCTGCGAGATGTCGTAGCGGTTGTACGGTTTGTCGGTGTCCACCAGCGTCACGTTGGCATTGAAGCCGAAGCCCGTGTCGCCGAACACGTGTTGCCAGGCGAGCTCGAAGCCGTCGACCGTGGCGTCCGGACCGTTCACTCGTTGCGCCACCGTGTATATGGCCGGCTGGCCGGTGGTCGGATCGATCACATTGTTGATGGTTTGGCGCTGCGTGCCCTGGACGATGAAGTTGGTCACATCCTTGATGAAGTAATCGATCGATGCGTAGGAGTTCTCTTGGTAGTACCACTCCACGGCGAAGTCGAAGTTATCCGATAGGTACGGCTTCAGCGCCGGATTGCCGCCATCGGCCGTCAACGCACCCACACGAGGCAGAGCGCCGACGTTCAACACGGGAGTCAGGAAATTGATCGCGGGCCGCGTCAGCGTGCGCGATGTGCTGAAGCGTGCGTGAACCTCCGGCGTCACCTCCAGCTTCATGTCCAGACTCGGCAACAGGTAGGAGTACTTGCTGTCGGTGGTGATCGGCTGAGTAGCGGAGTAAGTGGTGCTCAACAACGTCGGGTCCGCGGCGCTGCGTGTCAACAAGATGGGCAAGCGTCCCACACCGGACGAAGAAACATCGGTGCGCTCGTTACGCACACCGGCCGAGAAATGGAATGGACGTCCGGCAACGTCGACTTCGAACGAAGCGCGTACGAAGGCGGACCAGGTCTTTTCTTCGATGTCCTGGATGCTGCCCGGATCGCGCGCCAGATCGAGGCTGCCGCGGTACGTACACAAGCCTTCGTTGGGAGTGCTTGTATTGCACCCACCGTAGTTGAAACCGGGGATGTTGGTCTGCCACGGATTGCCCAAGCCTTGCAGATATCCATACAAGCCGCGGGTGTCGTACATGAGCAGTTGCGACGGCAATGAGCCTCCGCCCGAGAATCCGGGAATGAAGCTCGAAGTCCCGATCGTGCCGCGATACAAGCTGGTCGGCACGATCACGCCGGAAGAACGGCCCGAGGGCGTGCCATATCCCGACCACGCCTGCCAGAAGTTGTTGGCGAACGTGTTGCTATTCTGCAGGGTGAAGTTGTCGTTCACGTAGGCGGTGCCGGCGTCGAACTGGAACTCGTCTTGTTTCCAGCTCATGGTCACGCGCGCTTGTTTGATCGTGTCCGAGTTCTGCTGCGCCGTGCGCACCAGCACGTGCGAACCGATGACCGACGGATCCAGATATCGGGATGGATCGCCGGCAGGGCCGAACGTTGTGAGCTGCGGCAATGTATCGCTGCTGTCGCCGAGTACGCGCACACCGAGCGTGGTACCCAAGTCGCCGCCGTAACCGATGTCGGCGCCGTTGTTACCTTCGCCGTTCGGGTTCTGCTCGCTCTTTGCGTACGAGGCGTCGATGTCGAAGCTCAGATTCTCCGTGGCGTCGATCTTGAGATTGATGCCGGTTTGATTGGTTTCGCGCAGTCGGGTTTCCCGGCCGGCGTTCAAGTCCATCGGTGTGCCGGCCTGTCGGAAGTCCACGACCGTGCCGTTGCCGTCCATCTGGACATTGCGCAGATCGTTCAGGCCGAACCACAGCGCGAATCCGAACGTTTCCGTCACGACTTTCTGTCGCGAGTAGTTGTCGTCGACCGTGAGCAATACCTTGTCGGACGGACGCCATTGGAATGCGATGCGCCCATCGATGCGCTCGTCGTTGACCTGCGATTGTTCGGCGCCGTATTGCTGCTGCCACCATCCCACGACGGTCTTGTTCGCATCCGCCAGCTGAGCGGGAGTACAAGCTGCAGTCATCTGGCAAGGCGCGAATCGCCCGCCTTCCCAACCCGACACGAAGACTCGGTTGGTATCGGTGGTGCGCTCGTTGTAGATACCGTCGACCAGGATGCCGATGGTTTCGTCCGCGAAGGTATTGCTATACAAGGCGCCGAAGGTCGGCTTGAAATCGCTGGCCTCGTCCTGCATCGATCCGGAAGCGCTGGCTACGAAGCGCTGGCCGGGATGATCGAACGGTTTTGGAAACATCACGTTGACGGTCGCGCCGATGGAATTGCTCGACAGCGTGACATCCGGCGTCTTCATCACAGCGAGCGCGCCCACGAAGTCGGCGCCCACGGTGCTGAAGTCGACAGCGCGATTGCCGCTCGCCGTTGAAATCCGCCGACCGTCGTACAGTGTCTCGTTGAAGTCGCCGCCGAAGCCGCGAACTGTGATTCCCTCCGGCTCGCCTCGCGTGCCGGCGCGTTGGATGGAAACGCCAGGCACACGCTGCAGCGAGGCCGCGACGTTCGAGTCCGGGAATTTGCCGATGTCCTCCGCCGAAATAACGTCGACGACACCCCTGGCCTCGCGCTTCAGATCCAGGTTGCGCTGCAGGGATTCTCGGATACCGGTAACAATTACTTCTTCAAGTTGCCCGGAATTGGCGGCTTCTGTGCCACTTTCCTGGGCTTGGGCCGCTGTAGAGCATGCTAGCGCTACCAAAACTGCGCTGCGTAAGCGGTTGTTCGTCAATCGCATCGTGATTCCCCCTTTCAAGTCCGCTGCTTATTGGCGCAGCGGTATTAGCTAATTAGCTGGACGGGATTACATCCCCGCCATCTTCCACAAACCTTACCCCTTTTTATTCCTGGAGTACAGTTCATGGGTGAAACTTAACGGAAAGCCAGCCGGCGTCGCGGGCAGCGGTCGATACCGCAGGTTTGGTTCGATTTCGATGTGATCCCCGGCCGAACGATGTATATTTCATATATGCAACCGCTTTCATAAGCGATGTTGAGTTGTTTTGACGGGTTTTGACACGTGCGGCGGCTGTGCGGGCTGATCCGAGCAAACCCCGCAGCCGCCTTTTTTTGCCTCCGCTTTGACAGAACCATGCCGAGCCCCACTAAAACTTCGGGACGAAAGCCTCGCTGGGGCACCCCGCTGCCCGACCTCGCGGGCGCAACCGATGCAACCGCTCAAAGCTCTTACGTTCACAAAAGAATTGCGGATGAGATCGGATCGTCCATTCTGTGCGGTCACCGCGCCGTCGGCTCGCTACTACCGAAAGAAATGGATGCCAACGTCGATCTCGGTGTGTCGCGCACGGCGTACCGGGAAGCAGTCCGAATGTTGGCCGCCAAGGGACTGGTCGAGTCGCGCCCCAAGGTGGGCACGCACGTGACGCAACGACGCCGCTGGCAAGTGCTCGATCCGGATGTGCTGCGCTGGGCTTTTCACAGCGGACCCAGTTTGATTTTCATTCAGGAGCTGTTCGAGCTGCGTGGCATTCTTGAACCGCATGCGGCCGAACTCGCCGCGCAACGACGGAACATGGAACAACTCGCGCAGATGGGTCATGCGCTCGAAGAAATGGTCCATCACGGACTCGGCACAGCCGAAGGACGCGCGGCGGATCAGCGGTTTCATGAAGAGATTCTGGTGGCGACGGGCAACCAGGCCTTGATGGCCCTCTCCGCATCCATCTGCGCGGCGATCCATTGGACCACGGTGTTCAAACATCAATCGGCCAAGCCACCGCGCGATGCGATCCCCGATCACAGGAAGCTCTACGGCGCGATCGTCGATGGCAATCCCGGTCGCGCATCCAAGGCCGCGAAAGAGCTCATCGAGCTTGCGCTGGAAGATACTCGCGTCTCGCTCGCCGCCAACGGCGCCGAAGCAGACACTAAACGAAAAACGCGCAAGGCCCGATGATGGGGGTTCAGATCTACCGACACGTCTCCCAGTCATACCCCGCAGGCGCGTCGAACAGTAACAGCGCGCCGACAATACTCATGACGTACTGCTGGGCCTCGGCGGGTAGCGCCGGGTCCATCCATATACGACCGTCATTGGTCAGACCGGCCTGGGCCAGGTCGATGGCGGCAACAGCCGAGACGCCACTCCAGATCTCATAACCCAGCGGAGGATCGGCGTCGTATCCGTTCGAACCACGATGGACGGAGTTGAAATCCCATTCGCGGCTGCCGATCGTGGCCTTTCCGGTCTTCTTGCCGACAGGCAGGTCCTCGTCGATGAGCAGCTTGCCCCCGTCGGAACCGTGAAACGTGCATTCGAGCCTGGAGTAATGTCCGTGTTCGGGCTCGTCGTTGAAGCGCAAATATCGGGCTTCCCTCTTTATCTGGCACGTGGTGCGCTGAGTGCGCTCACGCGAAGCCACCGTGAACGCGTATGTCTGAGCCGAGATGACATCGATGCTGACCCAGTGCTGGCTGCACCGAGTCGTCCACCCACCCTTGGAAATGTTTCCTAACGTCCAAGGACCCATCTGCGTAGGCCGGCCGAATTCCAGCAACCCGGGGGATTCGATCTCAATCGGCGGGACAGTTTGCAGGGACGAAGGAACAGGCAATCTCTGCTGCATGGATTCGCAGCCGGCGCCAGCAAACACAGGCAGGACCAATAACAGGCGCAACCAATGCATCGCTCATGATTCCGTTCTGGAAAGAAGTTCGCGCGGCTTCCAGTTGAGCAGCCCGCCGTCGTATCAATCGCTATCCATGTGCAGAACCCGACATCGGCTCGCCGTCCCGAAGTGGTATCACGAATGGCACGAAGAATGGATCTTTGAAAAGGCCACAGTCTACGCCACGCTTGCAAAGGATCAGCACACCGATGTGGAGGCCGCGATGAATTCGCACCGAAGGGGTCACGGACTATTTCTTGCGTGCGGCCTCACATTGATGTTACTGCCATTGCCCGGGGTTGCTCAGCACAGCTCCGGGGCATCGGCGACGGACGTGCCACGCGCAGCCGAGCGGCGCGATGGGCGTCACGACTTCGACTTCGCCATTGGTACCTGGAAAACGCAGCTGAAGCGCCTGGTGCGGCCGTTGACCGGTTCGACCACCTGGGTCGAACTCAATGGCACGACTGTCGTTCGGAAGGTCTGGGAGGGCCGCGCCAACCTGGCGGAACTCAAGCTGGACACGGCCGATGGCCCCGTCAATGTGCTGTCCCTACGTCTATACAACCCGCAGGCTCGGCAATGGAGCCTCAATACAGCCAACGCCAGCAGCGGCACTCTGAGCGTACCCACGGTCGGCGAGTTCAAGAACGGTCGCGGCGAGTTCTATGACCAGGAGGTCTTCGACGGCCGAACCATTCTGGTTCGAAACATCTGGTCGGACATCACTGCGGATTCGTGTCGATTCGAGCAGTCCTTTTCCGATGACGGCGGCAAGACCTGGGAAGTCAACTGGATTGCAATCGACACGCGCGTGAAGGATTGAGCAGGATAAAGAACTCACACGAACGAAGTGACTTATGCGCCGCCAACTTGGCGCGACGAACCGTGATTACAATGGCCGCTTTCGCCGTGCCAACGATCGCTACTTCATCGGCGAAAAGTCGGTGGCTTGCATAAAGATCGATTCCACCTTGATCACGATCTTGCCGTTCGCCTCGGAAGCGGCTCTCACCCGTTGCCATTCGGGATCGTTGCTAAATGCGGCCCAATTGTCCGCTGCCGCCTGCCGGCTGTTATGAGCCAATACATAGATCAGCGTGTTGCTCGCCAGCTTCGGATCCTGCGGGGTCCAATACGCGATATTGACCATGCCATGTCGCTCGAACAGCTTCATGGTGTGCTCGCGAAATCTCCGGTGCAGATCCTCTAGTTTGCCCTCCGCGGTCGTGTAGGTTCGAATCTCGAACACGCGCTGCGCGACATCGTCCGCGCGCGACGGGGCGATCCCCACGATCATCAAGGCTAGAACTGCAATACCGGTCCACTTCATTCGAGCTATCCTCATCAGCCAACTCGGATCCGCATGTCGATTCTCGAAGTTAAGCTGACTGCGGCACAAAATCCACCGGGCCGTTAAGTTACGATACAGCAGCGATCCTGAAAGATGCGCGCTTCCTGGGGAACGATGGCCACGCAAGATGCATACGAACAAAGGATGGTTCCACTCGCTGGCTGCCAGCATCGCGATCGGCAGCATCGCCATCGGCGCCACCGGCTGCTCGGAAAAGCGCGAGTTCCCGGCAGAGGCGTTACAGCAGGTTTCGGCAGTAACCGACCATACGCTGCAGATCGTTCAGAGCACATCCGCCTCGCCTCCTCCCAACGACATTCGCACCGACGTTCGGACACTGACCGATGCCATCCTCTCGGCGCTGCGGCCGATGGAAAGTCACCGCGATGACCTTGAGATCCCGGATAAATTCGATGCTTTCGCGGCTGCCGAGGTTTTTGCCTGCCTCTCGGCCAACGCAACCATGCTGCCGAACGCCGAAGTCATGCAGCGCAAGCTCGATGAAGCGCTGCAGAGTGGCGATGAGGAGCAGATCATCGGCTGGCAGTACATGCTGACCGATCTATCTCGTCGCGGCGTGCTGTGCGCGATGCTGGCCACCGAAACGCTGTCCACGCTCAAAAGCGACGAAGCCTTTGACCTGGTCGGAGCGTCGATCGGCCCGGTGTATGCCACTGCAATTGCGTGGCAGGCATGGAACGGACTTGCTCTCGACAGCCTGCTGGAACGCCACGTCGCGGCGAATGCGCTCATCCTCGACAGGCTGGGGCGGAGATGCGCTCAGCACAGCGGGGACTCTGCCCAACGCGTTGTTACCACCGCGCCGTGTGTTTCATATCAATTGGCGATGCAATCGATGCCGAAGTTGGAATCTGCGCTGCCGGCACGCGCGGCCGCACCGGCGAACGCCGTCACTGTGCTCACCAGGATCACGGACAGCCAGATGCGCCTGCTTGATGGCGACTTGTCCAACGCAGGGCCAGCGATCGAGCGCATCGCTGGTGATGTGAAAGCCGCGCAAGGCGAGATTCAGCGACACGGCATGGCAGTGGACATCGGCAACCGGCCCGATGCAGGCGTCTATGTCAAGGTGAAAGCATGCAGCGACTCGCAGGTCGTGCTGATGGAGAGTGTCGCGACACTCATGCATCGTTTCGACCAACTGCAAGTTCCCAATGAGGCAGCAGCGAAGGCAAAGCAGAGCGCATTCGGGGTATTGGCAATGGAGACCTCGCGTTGCGCGATCATGGCCTCGACGTATCTGGATGCCGTTGCGGACCTGGGTGCCGTCGACAAACTGGGCATGCTCGTCGGTGAGCTCTATGCCCTCTCATTTGCCACTGGCCGCATGGCTGGGGTCGCCCGCAATAGCCTGCTGGAGCCGCAGCTGCAGGCTTACAAAACGGTCGTGAACCGCATGGCGTCCCGATGCGATCCGAACCGGCGCTCTATGCTGGATGCGCTGTTCGGCCAGGGCAACACTGCTTGCGTTTCGTATCAGGCCGCAGCGGATGCGTTGACTAAGCTGTCTGCGCGTAACGACTCCGAGCAGGGTTGACGCTCACCTTTTTGACGAGCGCGTACGAGCCAACTCGGCGAGCTCTTCGTCTGTGATACCCAGTTGCGCCTCTTCGGCTTGATCGAGACCGCCACCCAGTCCTGCTTCCTCGGCGCCCACAACGCGATCGAGACCGATGTCGCTGCCGATGCGGACGTCAGGATCCTCACCCACCGTCAGACGTTCGCCGGTGCCGGCCGCGTCGGTGTCTTCAGCGGCGTCGTCGCCATTGAGATCGAGCAAGTCGTCGCTGACATTCTCGCCCGCGAGATCGGAGCCGCTGTCGGAACTGTCGCTCGGGCCGATTGAACTGCGGTCACGGTTGAATGTTGTAGGCCCCTGGCGATTCCCGGGATCGGGTGTGGTTCGATTTACCATGACTATCTCCGTGCGGCGAGTTAAGCAACTGCCTCAAGGAACGCCATGGCAACCGGCGGGTTCCACCGGTGCTCAATTCAAACCTATCCCGATCTGCGCGCGTGGAAGTCGCTCCAGAACGAATAACCACCATCGCGCCAGAAGATGCTCGACTCGCCGCGTGCACGTGCCGCCTCGTAGTGCTGGTAGGTCTGTCGCATGTCTTGATACGACATCCAGCGTCCAGGTAACTTCGATCCAAAGGGACCACTCGTGCCGTGACGGAAGAACCAGTCGTCACGATATCTCAGACGCTTGGCACTGCGTCGAAGCCAATAGCTCACACCAAACATACGCAGCAGCCGCCACCCCACGCTCGAATCGGCCGCCCAGCGACGTCGCCGCTCCAGCCACGCGTGCTGTGGATGCGGCGGATTTTCCAGCGGCACCAGATGAAACTGGCTGATGCATTGGAAGCTGTCGTAACCCAGCGCATGCATCTGAGCGAGGATATCGACGCCGTTCGCCTCGACCGATAGATATTCCGGCAGCTGCGTCCGCTGCAGGTCTCGCAGGCAGAGCACGTCGTTACCTTCGATGTCGATTTTCAAGTACCACGGCGTGCCGTGTGCGACCAGAATGTCACGAAAGCGGCAGCACCGAACTTCGATCGCATGATGAGCAGCGCCATCTCGACCGGCGATCGCACGATCGAACGAGCTCCACTCGGAATGATCGTCGCAAACCCAGAATGGCAGGCTCGCGCCATCGTGCGAGATGCCCACGTTGAGGATTTGAAGCCGCCCCTCGGCGATCTCGCGATGAAACCGGCGGCTCACGCTCTGTGCCAGCAGAGGATTTGCTTCGACTGCCAGCACTCGATGCCCGCATCGCAGGTAGTAAGCTGTGTCGTCGCCGTTGTTCATTCCGATGTCGTAGACCAGATTCTGGTGCATCCTGCCGTGAGCCCGTGACTTTCTGATGCGCGTACAAGCGAAAGCCACCTCCTGAAAACGACACGGCCAGCGAAATTAAAGCGACGGACGCCACGCGGCTCGCATTTGTGAGCTGCCGGTGCAGAATTGGAACCCTCTCATCCTGGAGTACCGACGATGTCTCAATCCCGAGTGGCAATAGTGACGGGCGGCGGCACTGGCATCGGCAAAGCCGCAGCACTCGCGCTGCTGAGGGACGGTTATTCGGTCGTGCTCGCCGGACGTCGCGAGGCGCCGCTGGCTCAGGTCATCGTGGATGCAGGCACCCATGGGTACCGCGCACTCGCCGTTCCGACCGACGTAAGCGATCCGGCATCGGTGAAGAATTTGTTCGACGTCACGCGCCTGCAGTTTGGCCGGCTCGACGTACTCTTCAACAATGCCGGCGTCGCCGCCCCTGCCCTTCCACTGGAGGATCTCAGCTACGAACAGTGGAAGAACGTCGTCGATGTCAACCTGACGGGAATGTTTCTGTGCCTGCAGGCGGCATTCCAGATTATGAAATCCCAGGAGCCGCGCGGTGGTCGCATCATCAATAACGGATCGATCTCGGCTCACTCACCCAGGCCGAACTCCGCTCCCTACACTGCCACCAAGCACGCCGTTACGGGCCTGACCAAGTGTGCATCGCTGGATGGGCGCAAATACGATATCGCTTGTGGGCAGATCGACATCGGCAACGCTAGCACCGATCTAGCGGCACCGATGGCCCGTGGCGTGCCTCAGGCTAACGGCAGCGTCGCGATCGAGCCGCTGATGGATGTTGAACATGTGGGAGCATCTGTGCTGTACATGGCCAACTTACCTCTGGACGTGAATGTCCAATTCCTCACTGTCATGGCGACCAAGATGCCGTTCGTAGGTCGTGGATGAATGTGAGTTCTGCTGAGATCGCTTCGTGCGCGTCCCCTAACTGCACACTTCGTGTACGATTCAAGCGGGCGGGAAACTGGCACTCCAACAGAGGAACAACTATGAAGATGCTGTTCGCTATCGCTGGCCTATTCTTGGTAGCGGCGTCGTCCTGGAGCCAGAACGTCGAAGAGATCGTCGTCACAGGCGCACGCACCGAAGAAGGCGTCGCGATGCCCGGAACCTTCCTGCGCAAGACCGGCGACTACCTGCTGCTGCAGGTCGGTGTGACCAACGATACGCGCGAGGCACCAGCACGTAAAGATGAGATCTATGCGACGCTGCGCACGGCGCTGGCGGCCGCGAACAAGGACGGCAGCATAGAGCTCAGCGTGATCGACGAAAACGATCTCGTTATCGCACTCAAAGTGGATTCGGCGACCGTCGTACTGCGTAATGGAGACCGCCCGGACACGAGCGCAACGCGCATCAGTGTCAAAACCAAGATTCCACAGCAGGGCGCCAACGGCCAGGCGCTGATCAGCAAGCTGAAAGACTTTGTATCGGGCATCAAAGTGACCGGCCGCACCAAGCTCGATCCTGATGGCGACGTCGACATCAGCATCGTCGCGCCACATCGCTATCGCCCCGAGATCATCGCCCTGTTCGCACAGGATGCGAAGAGCATTACCGCCGCGCTCGGCGAAGATTACAAAATCGTGGCGACCGGCATCGATCGGCCGGTGCGCTGGGTACGAATGGGACTGCTCGAACTTGCGCTGTTCGTGCCGTACAAATTCGAAGTTCTGCCCTCCACCGTGAACACGTTCGTCGCCGTACCGGCGTCGCAATGATCTACGCAGGATAGGTCAGTTCAACGATCTCAAAAACGCCTGTGCCTCGGCATGCTGCTGAGCGGCCGCGCGTCGGATCCACTCAAGACCCACGGTTTGATCGGGTTTGATGCCCACCTCCGGAACGCCACTGTAGAAAGCTTTTCCGACGCCGAACTGTGCCCAGGGATCCTTCTTTTCCGCCGCTTTTAGCAGCAGCGGCCAAGCCTCCTTATGGCGACCTTGACGAGCATGGATCATCGCCATCTGCGACAGCACCCAAGCCGCTTCGACGTTCATCCTGGAGAGTTGCTGCAAACCGCGATTGGCTTCGTCCACCCGCTGGAGGTCCCATGCAGCGCGAGTCTGCCGCATCACCGCCTCAACAGACGCAGGCTGCCCGGCATCTTGCTCGGCGCGCCGAACTTTGCTCCAGATCTCGTAGCGTTCAGAAGCCGGGCTGTCCTTGGAAAGCGCATCGGCAACCTCTCGCAGGAAAGTGAGCTCCAGGCGAGCAATCGATCGCTGGGGTAATTTCTGGTCGACGCATTCATCGAGGAAAGCCTTCATCTGTTGGTGCGATCCACCCCAGCGCGGTTGGAGGCTGACCATATAACGGATGCGCAGCAGGATGTTCCGTGGATCCAGTTTCGTGCCGACATCCAACCATCGACGCGTTTCCTCTGCTTCGCCGATCAGCATCGAAACGTTAAGCAAGTACAACGTGCTCAGATAAGGCCTGCCGGACAGTTTCAACGAGGCGCTCAGATCGTCCCGCGCTTTGCCGAGATACTCGTCCATTTGCATGAGCTGTCCTCGGGGTGTTCGCGAGATGAATTGCTTGCCCCGTACGAACCATCCCATCCGGTAGTAGTACGCGCCCCGAGCCATTCGAGCACTGTATGATTTTGGAAACGCACTGACCCAGCCGGTGAAATACTGTTCGTTGTCGACCGAATCTTCATATAACGTACGGAAGTCCTTATAGAGCGCTTCCTCCGTGATGGCACCGTCTTCATACGATCTCTGTCTGGCGGCGTAGTGTCGCTCTAGTTCGGTATATTTCTTCGACTCCAGCAGGGCGAGCGTGTCGATCGGGCTGGCGTCGCTGCTCTTTTCTGCAGCGACGGCCGCCGCGGGGAGAGCGGCTTCAGCAAAGAGCAAGCACAACGAGAGAATGGCGTGGCTTGCAAGCACAGCGCTGCATCTAAAACTCTGTCGGGCCCGATGAGGCATTATCGTGTCTTCCCTGAACCGGCATCGTGGATGCATCAGCCTGAAATCTACTGAATGCCACACAATGCCGGCGGGACCTTAGTCTCAATTCTCCGCTGAGCGCGGAATCTGTCTTTATGCTTCCTTCCGCATCTGCCGGGCAGCCGCAACCATATTAATGAGCGCCTGCTCCACTTCCGGCCAGCCACGCGTCTTCAAACCGCAGTCCGGATTGACCCAGAGCTGATCCGCCGACAACACCTGCCGCGCCTTCTTCAACAAGGCGACCATTTCCTCGACGGTGGGGACTCGTGGCGAATGAATGTCGTACACCCCGGGTCCGATTTCGTTCGGATAACGAAAGTCGACGAAGGCGCCGAGCAACTCCATCTGCGACCGCGATGTCTCTATCGAGATCACGTCCGCATCCATCGCGGCAATCGCGGGCATGATGTCGTTGAACTCCGAGTAGCACATGTGCGTGTGGATCTGCGTTTGATCCGCGACCGTGCACGAGGCGATGCGAAAGTCCTCGACCGCATTGTCGAGGTACGTTTGCCAGTCTGCGCGACGTAACGGCAGTCCTTCACGCAAGGCGGCCTCGTCGATCTGAATCATCTCGATGCCAGCGCGTTCGAGATCCGCGACCTCGTCTCGAATGGCGAGTGCGATCTGTCGCGACGTGACGGAACGTGGCTGATCGTCGCGCACGAACGACCACTGCAGAATCGTGATGGGCCCAGTCAGCATGCCCTTCATGATTTTGTTCGTCAGGCTCTGCGCGTAGCTGGCCCACTCCACTGTCATCGGCTTGGGCCGCGACACGTCACCGAAAATGATCGGCGGCTTTACGCAACGCGAGCCGTAGGACTGCACCCAACCGTTGCCGGTGAACGTGAAACCGTCGAGTTGCTCGCCGAAGTATTCGACCATGTCGTTGCGCTCGGCCTCCCCGTGCACCAGCACGTCCAGTCCGACACGATGCTGATAATCGACGACCCTGCGGATCTCTTCCTGCATCGCCAGCTTGTATCGATCCGCGTCGAGCGCACCACTCTTGAATGCCGCACGAGCCTGACGAATCTCGGCTGTTTGCGGAAAAGAACCGATGGTCGTGGTCGGCAACGACGGCAACTTGAATCGCTCGACCTGCACCTTGCGGCGCTCGCTATAACCACTGTGACGTTGCTTCATCTCGGCCGTGAGGCTCGACAGGCGCCTGTGCACCTTTGGATCGTGAATACGAGTTGAGGTCTCACGATGACGGCGCACAGCGTCGCTTGCATTCAGCTCGTCCTCTATGGACTCGCGGCCCCGATTCACTCCTTTCGCAAGCGTGGCGATCTCGCCGAGCTTTTGCGTGGCGAAGGCCAGCCAGTGGGCAATTGTCGCATCCAATTGTTTCTCTTCGGCAACGTCGACCGGCGTATGCAGCAGCGAGCAACTCGGAGCGACCATCACTTTGTCGTTGCCGAGCTTCGCGACTGCCCGCTCGATCCTGGCGAGCGACCCACCGACGTCGTTTTTCCACACATTGCGGCCATCGACCACACCGAGCGAAAGATACTTGTCGCCCGCCTGGGCGAGCGCCGTTGCGAGAATATCGTCGACCTTGTTAGCTTGCGTGTTCGCCTGGCCAGGGCCACGACACAGGTCCAGGTGCACGCCTGCCACAGGCAGCGAGAACGCTAGATCGGTGTTGTCTCTGAGACCATCGAAGTACGTCGCCAGCAGCATGTTCAAGCCCGGCACTGCGTTCGCGATATCTCGATACGCGGTGCTGCACGCCGCGCGATACTCATCGCGCACGTCGAGCGCCAAGGCCGGCTCATCGATCTGAACCCACTCCGCACCCAGGCTCTGCAACTTGCGCAGGGCTTCGATGTAGACCGGCACCAGTTTCGGTATCAGCATGCTACGTGAGTAATTCGCGCCGGCGCGCTTTTTACCCAACGTCACATACGTGAGCGGTCCAACGAGCACTGGCCGCGTCTGAATGCCCAGCGCCCTGGCCTGGGAATATTCCTCGAACAGCTTGTTCGAGGACAGCTTGAACGTCGGATCCGCGCTGAATTCCGGCACGAGATAGTGATAATTGGTGTCGAACCACTTCGACATTTCCATCGCGGTGACATCCGTGCCCTCGCCCTGCCGTCCTCGGGCCAATGCAAAATACAAATCGAGGTCGATTTCGCCGCCCTGCCAGCCGTAGCGCTCGGGCACGCAGCCGAGCATGCAACTGAGATCGAGGATGTGGTCGTAAAGAGAAAAATCGTTGGATGGGATGTGATTCAGGCCCGCCGCCTGCTGCAACTTCCAATGTCGTTCACGCAATTGCGCAGCGCTGGCCAGCAACGCCTCCCGCGTGGATTGTCCTTTCCAATAGCTCTCCAGCGCCTTCTTCAATTCCCTCTGCGACCCGATGCGCGGAAAGCCGAGATTCGTAGCAAGTATCGACACGATGAGTACTCCGAGCGAACGCCCGGAAAGCGCGAGGACACGCCGCCACGAAACGGAACACGGAATAATCTTCCGCCGCTGCTTTCGTCACGGACATGGCCTTCCGCTCCCGCGAGCAGGATCGGACGAAAGCGAGCGGAAACGCGACGGTGAACTTGCACGGATGGAATATCCGCAAGTTTGATCCGCCTGCTCCAACCCACGAGAGCCCGACAGCCGACATCACGCATTGTTGGCGTGAAGGCTGCGGCAGGTCTTCGGACTCTCAGGCGGAAGTCGTCGCTGGCGCGACAACTCGATCTAGTGATGGCCGCTTCCCAGGTGTTTTACCCAGTGCCATGGCCATGGTCGTTCCTGAATACCGCTGCGGGGCAGTTCCGGCATTGGGTCATTGACCCGCACCGGATTCCCTATTAAGTCCGCTTGTTGAGGGCGGACACCGCTGGCGGAAGGCAATGTAAGGCGGCGCGAGCAGTAGTGTCAATGCGCTCGCGAAACTGAAAGTAACATCAGGTCGAAGCCATCTCGAATCGGTAGCACTCAAGAGCCAGCATGATCATCGAGCCGTTGGAATTGATCTTCGGGACTGCGTTTCCCAACCAGAGCCTGGGGATCGCGAGCGAGTCGATCGTGGCCACCGAGTCGCGACTCGGTCTCGTGCTGCCGGAGCCTCTGAAAGATTTCTATCGCGTAGCCGGCGCTTCGCGCGTCCTGGCAAACGCGGACTACCGCTTCCTGCCGCCCGACGAGCTGCGTGTGGCTGGCGATCATTTGATCTTCTGCGAGGAACGGGAAAGCCTCGCGGAAGTATTTGGAATCGAGCTCTCGGACCTCGCCAGGCGAGCGAATCCTGCCGTGCAAATACGGCCGAAAGCAGCGTCTCGATGGTTCGGTGAGGCATCCAGTTTATCGGCATTTCTGCTCGGCATGGCGGCGTGGCAAGTCGCGCGCATGCTGCCGGAGAAAACCCATTGCCCGTATCCCAGTGAGGACCTGAAGAAACTGCTGCCAGCCTTCGAGCCCGTGGGCGAGTCCAAGTTGCGGCTTGGCGCGCAATTCTTCGGCCTGGTCGATCGCAAGAACTCCATCGTTGCCGGTTATTTGGACACCAGCGAAACGCTATACATCGGATCGCCACGCCGTGATGTGCTCGATGAGTTACAGCAGCGGCTTGGATTCGAGGCCACCCGGAAAAAATTAAGCAGCCGATCGGGCAACAAACAAATCGATCCCTTTCCCGCCGGCTCGGGCGGCCTCAGTGGAACGATCGGCGAGTTACTGGAGACGATAATTAGAACGGCGCTCCCCGGCGCCAAATTCGGGATTGCGCAAGAACAGATCGCGGCGGCCGAAACGCGGCTCGGTCTCGTGCTGCCGCAGCCGCTCAAGGATTTTCTCGCCGTCGCCGGCGGATCGCGCGACCTGATGAACGCGGACTACATTCTTTTGCCGCCCGAGAAACTGCGAGTGCACGACGACCATCTGATCTTCTGTGAGGAGCGGCAAGGGCTGGAGGACTTCGGGATTGCGCTCGCAGACATCGCGGCCAATCAGCCGAACCCTCTGGTGGACGTGCGACCCAAAGGAAGATCCGACTGGCTCGTCGGCGAAGAGGGCAAGCTCTCGGCGTTCCTGCTCGGCATGACGGCGTGGCAAGTCGCGCTGATGCTACCGGAGAAGGCACGCTGCGCGCTTCCTCAAAAGAATTTGAAGAAGCTGCTCAAGTTCTTCGAGCCGGTCGGCGCAGCCGATGTGCGCGTTGGCTCAAGCCGTTTCGCGCTCGTCGACCGCAAACACGCTATCGTCGCAGCCTATTTCCACACCGACGAAATGTTGTACCTAGGTACGCCTGACGAGGATGTGCTCGACGAATTGGCAGAGCGAGCGAAGCTCGACTTCGATTCGCTATGAACTAGCGAAGGCGAGCGCGGACCACCGCGCCGATGGATTGCAGCCAGGGCTGCTGCTCCCAATGCTTGCGCTCGAACTCGGCAATGGCATGCGAGTGGGCCAGCGACGCCCCGATGAGATCGACTCCATCCAGAAACATCTGGCGATGACGCGCGGACAGGCTGAACTTCGCGACGTGCTTCCGGCTGCGAACCTGCAAACGCACCACATCGATCTCCATGTGGTTGGTCTCGGGGTTCTGCACATCGCGCGTGAAGCAATCGATGTCGGCCTGCGCGACGACGATGAGCAACAAGCCGCTGTTCATCGCGTTCGACCAGAAGATTTCGCCAAAGCTGGGCGCGATCACGGCGCGAACACCGAACTGCAGCAAGCCCCACACCGCATGCTCGCGACTCGAACCGCAGCCGAAATTCTGCTCGGCCACCAGGATCTGGCAGGCGGCGTACTCGGCTCGATTGAGCACGAAATCGCTGCGTAGCGTGCCGGCGTCGAACCGTAAATCGTAGAACACACCGCGATCGAGTCCCGACTTGTCAATGCCACGCAAGAACTGCTTCGGCATGATTTGATCGGTATCGAGATTGGCGATGGGCAATGCGGCCGCCACCCCTGCGATCGTTCTGTCACTGGCCACGTGTTTGCTCCAGTCGCCGAACATCTGTAATGCAGCCGGTGATCGCGGCGGCAGCGGCCATGGCTGGGCTCATCAGATGAGTGCGCCCTGCTCGCCCCTGGCGCCCTTCGAAGTTCCGATTGGTCGTCGACGCGCAGCGCTCGCCCGGGCGCAGTACGTCATCGTTCATGGCCAGGCACATGGAACATCCGGGCTGCCGCCATTCGAAGCCGGCGGCGATCAACTCGGCGGCAATGCCTTCCGACTCTGCTTGGTCGCGCACTGCTCCCGACCCCGGCACCACCATCGCTCGCACTCGCGGATCGACTTTTCGACCGCGCGTAACTCTCGCCACTTCTCGCAAGTCTTCGATGCGCGCGTTCGTGCACGAACCGATGAACACCCGGTCGATCGCCAGGCCTTCCATCGATGTCCCCGGCTCGATCCCCATATATTGAAGCGCACGAGCTGTGGCGTTTTGTTGTTGCGACGTTTGCCCCTGCGCCGGATCGGGGACGCGTCTATCGATTGGAATCGACTGATCGGGACTGGTCCCCCAGGTGACGCGCGGACTCACATCACTGACATCAAACTGAAACTCCGCCGCGAAACGCGCGCCGGCATCGGAGCGCAACGGCGCCCAGGACTCGATCGCTCGGGGCAAATGCGACTTCATATCTAACGCCCGCGCCGAAACGTAATCGACGGTCGCTTCATCGGGCGCGATCAACGCGCTGCGCGCACCGGCTTCCACAGCCATGTTACAAACAGTCATCCGCGCTTCGATGGACAAGGCCGCGATGCCCTCACCGGTGAATTCCACAACATAGCCTCGCGCGCCTTGAGCGCCAATATGCGCAATGATGTGGAGCACCAGGTCCTTCGCCGTGCAGCCAATCGCGAGTTGGCCATCGACACGAACGCGCATGTTTTTCGCGACCTTGTGGACCAGGGTCTGCGTGGCCAGCACGTGCTCCACTTCCGATGTACCGATGCCGAAGCCGAGGGCACCGAGAGCACCATAAGTCGTGGTATGGCTGTCACCGCACAACACCACCATGCCCGGACGAATCATTCCCAATTCCGGCGCGATGACGTGCTCGATACCTTGCAGCGGGTCGTTGGTATCGAACAACGGGATGCCATGCAGCTCGCAGTTTCGTGCCAGGTTGGCCGCCTGCAACGCCGACGCCGGATCCTGGATCACACGATGCTTGAGCGGATGCGTGGGAATGATGTGATCGACCACCGCGACGTTCTGCCATGGCCGGCGCACTGGCAAGCCTCGCTGCCGAAGTCCCGCGAATGCTTGCGGACTCGTATATTCATTCATGATGTGCAGATCGGCGTAGAGCAGGACATGCTCGTCGTCGAGTGCTCGCACGCAATGACTGTCGACCAGCTTTTCGTACAGAGTTCGCGGCATCGAAGAGCGCGTGGCCTCAGGTCGCGTAGGAAGTATCGACGCGGTCGAGCATGCGTCGCAATGCCGGCCACACCAACTTGCCGCCCAGCGATTGTGTCGCCGCTTTGGCTTGCGCCTGCGCACCGGCGATCAATTCCGCCGGAACAGTAGTCAACGCCGTGCCGCCCGCCTGCGCGCGAACCTGGATGCTGCAAGCTGCTTCGAATATATACATCGCAAGGAACGCATCGGCGATGCTCGGTGCCGCGGTCAGCAATCCATGATTGCGCAGCATGAGAAATGTTTTCTCGCCGAGATCGGCGACCAGCCTGGGCTTCTCGGCATCGTTGAGCGCCACCCCTTCGTAGTCGTGATATCCCAGGCTGGACAGGACAAACATCGACTGTTGCGAGATCGGCATGACGCCATCGCGCTGAGCGGACACAGCGATGCCGTTCAGGCTATGCACATGTAATACGCATTGCGCATCGTGCCGTGCGGAGTGCACGGCGGAATGAATGACGAAGCCCGCGGGATTCACGGGAAACGGCGACTCCTCGATCTTCTCGCCAGTGACGCCGACCTTGACCAGCGACGACGCCGTGATTTCGTCGAACAGCAGGCCGTAAGGATTGATGAGGAACTGATCCTTGACGCCCGGCACGCGAGCCGAGATGTGCGTAAAGATCAGGTCGCTCCATCCAAAACGCGCCACCAATCGATAGCAGGCGGCAAGATCCACGCGCGTCTGCCATTCCTCGACGGACACCCGATGCTGGGCGCTGGGAATCGAGAGTTTGTCGGCAATGTTCATGCTTGCTCACCTATTAGTCGAAGCGCGAGCCACGCGACCATCCGCCACGACGCACTCGATGGGTGGATCTCTGCCGTTCAGCACATCGACGACGCAGCGCGCGGCAATCATGTTGGTGCGATCCAGCCCTTCTCGCGTCGACGCGCCGGAATGAGGCTGGGCGATCACGTTGGGTCGGGAGGCCAGCTCCTGCGTCACGTGCTGATAACTGGGATCGGATTCGCTCATGAACACATCGAGGCCGGCGCCCGCCAGCCGGTTGTGTTGGAGTGCATGCAACAAGTCGCGATCTTCGACCAGGCCACCGCGTGCTGTGTTGATCACAAACGCGGTCGGCTTCATCGAGCGAATCGTTTCTTCGCGGATCAGGAAACGCGTCTGCGGTGTCAGCGGTGCATGCAACGTCACGTAGTCGCTTTGGACCAGGAGTGTGTTGAGATCCGCATATTCGAACGCCGCGCACGCCGCCAGCTCTGCGTCCTGCCGGGGCGAGTGGACCAGGATCTTGCATTCAAAGGCCATCAAGCGCTTCACCACGCTCAAACCGATGCGCCCCAGCCCGACGACCCCCACGGTTTTTCGATAAAGGTCCGTGCCCAGCGGAATCGCCCACGAACCGCGAGCGATACCGGCCTGCCCCTCACGGAAGCGGCGTCCAAGCGCGAGCATCATGCCGATTGTCTGGTCTGCAACCGTGGCATTGTTCCCACCGGCGGCAATAGTGGCGACTCGGCCCAACTCACGAATCGCGCTCACGTCGACGCGTTCGTAACCTACGCCTCGACGCGACACGATCTGCAATTCCGGCAATTCAAGTAACAGATCTCTCGTTACGTGAGCGTGGCCGACGATCCAACCGGATGCGCCTGCCAGCCATTGCCGCAACGTTTCGAGCGGCACGTCGCCATCCGCCTTGCCCGGCGGCAGTTCGGCAATCGTGACATCACAGTCGTTGGCACGCAGATAGGCCACTGTGGCCTCATCGAAGAATCGCTGCGTGACTACGACCCGGCGGTTCGACACTGACAACTGTGTCATGAACGAACATCCGGCGCGTCGAGCTCGACATCCAGCAAGCGTACGAATTGCTGGCCGCAATGCATGTCACGCTCGACCTCGCCGCCTTGGGCGCTGGTGCGTGCGTAAGAGATCTTCACCATGGATAGATTCGGCACCGGGAAGCGTTTCACCAGCGCCGGATCGGCACCGAACAGCCGTTGCAGCAACGCCGGCCCCAGCAACGCCGACTCGCTGTACTTGCGAAAGTTCTCCGGGCCGTCGAAGAACAGATCGATGGTGACCCAGAAGGGGCCTGCGTTCTTGGAGCGGATGTGATGACAAACTTGTTTGAGCGTGGCCATTACGCGCGCACCGTCCTGCGGGACTCGACTCGCAGATCGATCCATTCGGTGCGTACCAGCTCCAGCGGATCGTCGACCTCCACCACGTGGTTCAATTTGAACTCATAGACGGGTCCGCGCTCGATGTCGGCCGGCGTGAACGCGAACGCGTAGCTCGGCAGCTCCTTGTCGAGCTCGATGGGAAAGTGGAAGAAATACGGGTTGCATGCCTTGGCGATCTGCGTGGCCATTTCCTGCGTATCGGCGGTGGCGACGAACAGCACACCAATCTCACGAGGCGCCGGCGTGCCCGGCGGCGGCCTGTCGCCCGAGACTGCATTCCAGCCATACATGCGCAACGAGATGTGAAAGTCGCCGGCCGCGGGGCCAATGGTCGCACGCGTGCGCTCATACAACGCCGCCAGCATCTTGTCGTGAAACTCGTCGACGCGACTCAAGACATCCGGGTCCTGAATGCCGATCAACATCAACGTTTGATAGCGCCCGCGCCCTGCTCCTTCGAGCTTCATCGTGTACGGCTGCGGCTTCCACGCCGAGCCGGTGACTCGCACCACGCGATCGTCGACCGCCACGTATCGAGCCTCTGTCACATCGAGCACGCCGCCCGGCTCGGTCAGCTCGAACGGGTTGCTGTTTTCGTAGAGCATATGGGCCGACACGCTGTGCGGACTGCAACGATTCGCGAGCGACGCCGGCTCGACTTCGAATCCATTGCTATCGAGGCTGATGATCACGCCCGCGCTCGCGAGACGATTCACTGCGCATTGACCGCCGCATTCCGCAATCTTGGCTGCATGCCACGACGGGCCCGCCGGTGCTCCCTTCAACAAGGCAAAGCACGCGATGACCGCCGTATCCGTGGTGCGCCCGCCGAGAATAATGTCTGCTCCCGCTTTCAAGGCTTCGGTATAAGGTTCCGGCCCCATGACGGCGACGATGTGATCGCAAGCGTCGATGGTCGCGTCGTCCAATGCACCGAGCGGCGGTAGCGCACGAATCTTCCCAGCCGCGTTCTTCGCTTTCAGCGTCGTTTTGGTCTGCTCGGAATAGATCACAGCGATACGCGGCTTGAGACCCAGCTCCGCGGCAACCTCCAATGCAATCTCTTTGGTCCAGTCGACGTTCGCATCGCCACCCGCCTGGCCGCTGCTGCCGACAATCAACGGAATGCGCGCCACTGCGCCTGCTTTCATTAACAGCGTCAGGTCTCGCTTGACCGAGCCGCGATTGTTTTTCGACATGCCGAGCGCCAGGTAAGCGGCGCCGCTGTCGGTGGAGCCGGCATCGGTGGCAATCGCATGAATGCCGCGCTCGATAGCGTAGCGAATTTCGTCCTCGCGCACGCCCGCACCCAACGAGCCGGTGGGGATCAATATTTTGACGGGGCCGTCGATCATGCTGTCGTCTCGTCGAATGACCATGAAGAATTAGAATTTCCAGGAGAAAGTCGCGCCGTAGGTTCGGGGCGGGTTGTATGCGCCAAAGTTCGCGCCCAGAAACGTTGCCTGATAGGTCCGGGTCAGCTCGTCGGTGAGGTTCTTGCCCCACAACGACGCGGACCAGTGCTCGCCGACGCTCGTGTAGATGACGCGTGCATCGACGAAGTGGGTGGGCTCGCGAACTTCCGGCCCCACGTTGGAGTTGTCGTCGAAAATCTTGCTTTCGTAGCTGTAGTCGGCGGCGAGAGCGAGCGAGGCGCCGCTGCTCAGTTGCAACTCATATGCCGGCGAGAGCACGAGTTTGTGTTCGGGTGTGCGCGAGATTCGATTGCCGGCATAGCTGATGCCCGGCTCGGGTTCGAACGTATCGAACGTCGCATCCGTGTACGCATAGCTTGCAACCAGTCGCGCACCACCGAACACTCGCCAGCTGAGATAGGTTTCGTAACCTTTGATCGTGGCCTCGCCTGCGTTGTCGGTCACCGTCGCGAGATTGTCGAGCGTGCGGCGTGTCTGCAGGTCGGTGTAGTCCATCAGGAACAGCGTGTTGTTCCACACCAGCACGCCATCGAGAAACGTGCTCTTCTGCCCTACTTCGTACTGTGTCGCGTACTCCGGCTCGAAGCCATCTCTCGCATCGTCCGCGGAGCTCGGCGTGTCCTGAAACCCGCCGCTCTTGAAGCCACGGGAAATCATCGTATAGAACAGATGATCGACGCTGGGCTGGAACTGCACACCCGCGCGATAAGTCACGGCGTCATAACGTTCAGAAACGGTGACGTCGAATAGTTCACCGGCGCGAAACACCGCGGTCCCAGCCGTATTCGAGACCCGATATTCCTTGTCGTCGGTGGAATAACGCACGCCACCGGTCACGGAAAATCGTTCGCTGAGCGGCACTGTCACATCGCCAAAGACTGCGTAGCTGTCGAGCGTAGCGGCCTGCGTGTAGATCTCCGTGCCCGCATCGCCCGCAATGTTCAGCTCCAGCGTATCCAGGCGATCCGTGTCGTTGCCGAAGTTGTAGAGACCGACGACCCAGGACACCGGGCTGTCCGGCAACGACGTGAGTCGGACCTCGTTGCTATAGAAATGGCTTTGCTCGTCGTTGCCGCCCGCGATGTCGATGAGATTGGTGTCCTCGTTGCCGCCATCGAAGTCGTAGCGCACGTGATAATCCAGATCACGATACGAGCCGAGGTACGTGAGCGTGCCGATCGCCAAGTCCAGGTCCGCCTGTGCACGCACGCCCCACGTGTCGCGATTCTGGAAACCATCGATGGCGCCTGCCGTGTGCTCTCGATCCCGATCGACGGTCCAGAACATGGCTTCATCCGCACCTTCATCCAGATCGAGCACATGTTGGGCCGGGCCGGTGCCGCGATCCCTTGTGCCGTCCACGCCGAACGACAACCGCACACCTTCGCGAGGCTCGCCGAAGATTTGCAGACGAGCGCTCGATGTGTCCTGATCTTCGACGCGATTGCCGGTGAATGTATTTTTCACGTAGCCATCGTGTGTGCGCCAACTGCCGCTGGCACGCACCGCCGCCTTGCCATCGGCGAATGGAGAATTCACAAACGCCGCACCGTCCAGACGCGAGTAGTTTCCTACTGTCGCCTCCGCGCCGGCATCGAATCGATCGACATCGGGTCGACGACTCAGCACATTGATCGCGCCACCCACAACGTTGCGTCCATATAGCGTGCCCTGCGGTCCTTTGAGAACTTCGATGCGCTCCACATCGAATGCATCGAATGCCACTGCGGCGGGACGGCCCAGATAAATCTCATCGAGGAACACGGCCGCGCTGGGATCGCCGGCGGCACCGCGGTCCGAAGAACCGATACCTCGAATCGCAATTCGCGGCTGCGAAGCCGGGAAAGCATCGAAGTTCAGTCCAGGTGTGCGGGTCGCGACGTCGCTGAGCTGCTGGATACGGGCCTGTTCGACCTCTTCCGCGCCGAGAACCGTCACCGTGAGCGGCACATCTTGAAGACGCTCGCCACGCCGTTGCGCCGTGACCAGCACTTCCTCCAGAGCCGAGGCTCCGTCCGGCGAAGCGGCCGCGACGTTTTGCGCCGAGATCTGGCCAGCCGCCGACAAGGCGGCTCCACAAAATCCAAAAAACAGCATTTGCCGACAGATCGCACCCATTTTGCCCCCTGATCAGCATTTTTTTATGGCTCGCACAGCCATGCGAGTGGGGCCACCTTACGGCGGGTGGATTCTATCTGTCAATATTTTGGATTCAATATTAAGTGTCTTTGGATTTTATTGTTGACACCTTTGTATCCGTGTAGGCAGGATCGGTCAACGCAATGTGGCGATCTCGTGGAGGCGTGCCTTGGTGGCAATGACGTGGTCCGACATCAATCGCGCCGCTTCATTGCTGTCGCCACGCGTGATCGCGTCGAGCAGCCGCTCATGGTCGAGCTGCGAGCCACGAATATGATCCGGTGGCGTGCTCGACAATTGCCGGAATCGCTGTGGAATGTGGGCCGCGACGCTCGGGCACAGGCGCGCCACGTCGCCGAACACCGGATAAATCACCGTCATGCGAATCGAATTTCGCAGCACCATGTTGTGAGTCGCGTGGTGAATCGAGCGATGGAATATCCAATTGAACTGGTACCACTCGAATTCGATCGCCTCCGACCAATCGCCGCGATCGACGATGGCCCGCGCTTGACGGACGATCGAAGCCAGGTGATCGAGATCCTCGGTGCTCCAGCCGCGATCCATCGAGACCCGGCATGCCAGCGCTTCCAGCGTGGCACGCACTTCGATCGAATCGAACACATCGCGAATCGTTACCGCGCGAACGGTATAGCCGCGATTCACGCTATAGCTGACGAGACCCTCCGCAGAAAGCAATGCCAGCGCACTACGGACCGGCGTGCGCGAGACTTCGAGCTGATCGGCGAGCGCTTCCGCGCGCAGACGAGTTTCCGGTGCGATCTTGCCGGTGACGATCAACTCGCGCAGCTTGGTCAACACGGTATGCGTCGTCGTCTCCGCGTGCTGCGGATCGGCCAACACCGCTGTCCCCTCGTTCGTATTCGCCGCCATCTCTGCTCCGCGCTCCAGGAATAAAAACATTGAACGCCGACACCCTGCTGAGCCCCGCCATTCTCGGAACCGCGATGGTCGTCACTTTCATGACGCTCATCATGACCAAGCGCATGTCCGCCATCGCCGCGTTGATCGCCGTGCCCATTCTGTTCGGCGTCGTCGCAGGCTCGGGCCCCGGGCTGGGCGACATGATGATCGATGGGGTGGTACAGGTCACGCCCACCGCGCTGATGCTCTGCTTCGCGGTGCTCTATTTCGCGATTCTAATGGATGCCGGGCTGTTCGATCCGCTGGTGCGAAAAGTCCTGGCGGCGGTCGGCGACGATCCGCTGCGAATCAGTATCGGCACCGCGGTACTGGCCATGGCTGTCTCGCTGGACGGCGACGGTACCACCACGGCGTTGATCGTGATCACCGCCTTCCTGCCGGTGTATCGACGAGTCGGTATGAATCCGCTGATCCTCGGCACACTGCTCGCGCTGAGCAACGCACTGATGAACTTCGTGCCGTGGGGTGGCCCGTCTGCGCGAGCGGCAACCGCAGTACACGCGGACTTGAACAACGACGTGTTTTTACCGCTGCTGCCGGCGATGGCGATTGGCCTGCTCTCGGTGCTGATCATGGCCTGGAGATTCGGCCACTCGGAGCGACGCCGGCTCGCGGCACTTCCTCGTGTCAATGCAGCGACGCTTACAGCGGGTGACGCTCTGGCCTCACCGATATCATCGCCTGTAGATAACGCAACAACACGGCGACCGCATTTGTTTTGGCTCAACCTGGCCCTGACGATCGGCCTGGTGTTGGGAATGATCCTGGGCCTGGCGCCGCTGCCCGTGTTGATGATGGGTGCGTTCGCCGTTGCGCTCACCATGAACTATCCGAGGCTCAAGGAACAAAAAGAACGCCTGGCCGCGCACTCGGAGAACGTCGTCAATGTGGTCGTGCTGATTTTCGCCGCGGGCGCCTTCACCGGCATCTTGAACGGCACCGGCATGGCGGACGCGATGGCGAAAGCGGCGCTGTCGATCATTCCCCCCAGCATCGGTCCGCTACTTGCGCCCATCACCGCGCTAGCAAGCATGCCATTGACGTTCGTCATGTCCAACGATGCTTATTACTTCGGCGTCGTACCCGTCGTCGCGCAAACCGCCGCCAGCTACGGGATCGCGCCCGAAGTGATTGCACGCGCCTCGTTGTTGGGCCAGCCCGTTCATACGCTCAGCCCGTTGCTGGCACCGATTTATCTGGTCTGCGGATTGCTCAAAGTCGACGTGGCCGATGCGCAGCGGTTCTCGCTGAAATGGGCAGTACTCACCAGCGTGGTCGTGCTGGTGGCAGCCATCCTCACCGGAGCGATTCCGTTCGCGGGCGACGGCGTCGCGCGGTGAAGACGTGGCTGGCGCTGATCGCGCTCGCGTCCGTGCTCGTTGCCTCACTGCGCGCGATCGACATGCCGGCGACGTTTCTTCTGGGCCCGATGATTGCGGCGATCATCGTCGCTGTCAGCGGCGCTCGCGCACGCTTGCCGCGCTTCTTCATCATCGCGGCTCAAGCCATCCTCGGTTGTCTCATTGCAGCGGCGCTCGACAGCGCGCTCATCGACGTCATCGCTGCACATTGGGAAATCTTCACCACCTTCAGCATCGCGACGATTGTCATCACCGCTGTGCTGGGCGCATGGGTCACACGCAGCGGCTGGTTGCCCGGAACGACTGCGATCTGGGGTCTGTCGCCAGGTGCAGCATCCGCAATGGTGTTGCTCGCGGATGAGCACGGAGCAGACAAACGAATGGTGGCGATGATGCAATACTCACGCATCGTCCTCGTGGCCCTCGCCGCAATCCTGCTTGCGAAAATCGTCGGGCATCCGAGCATGCCGAGCCCGGTTTCAAACACCGGCAGTCTGGCTGCACACTGGTTGACCGTTCCGCCGCTGAGGTCGCTGAGCGAGATGCTCGCGATGGCGGCGAGCGGCGTCGCAATCGCGATTTATTCCGGCAAAGGAAGTGCTGCGTTATTCATTCCAGCGTTTGCCGGCGCAGCGCTGCAGGCGGCGGGGCTCATTCACATCTCAGTACCGCCGCTGCTCGCTACGTTGGCGTTCTGCTCCGTGGGAGTCTACGTCGGGTTGAGCTTCACACGCGAAGTGCTGCTTCATTCGCTGCGTGCGTTGCCGACGATGTTGCTCGCGATCTGCGCGATGATCCTGCTGTGCGGACTGCTTTCATTGGCGCTTGGAAAGTTGCTACCCGGCACGGACCCATTGACCGCCTATCTTGCGATGAGCCCGGGTGGCATCGACGCCGCGGTGATCATCGCAAGCCAGACGACCGTATCGCTCCCGTTGATCCTTGCGTCACAATTCATACGCTTGCTGTTCGTCATCGCCGGAGCGCCGGCGCTGGCGAAGTGGTTGGCAAGGCGGCATCGACAACGAACGGAGTGAGACGTGGCTCATTACGGCGACTATCAGTTAGATATCTACCGAGCAGGTCTGCGCGGCGTGCTGCCTACCATCCCGGTGGATTTCGCCACACTCGAAGCACGAGCGACCGCGGCGATGCCACCCTTCGTGCTCTCATATGTACAAGGCGGCTGCGGCGACGAGTTCACCCAGCGGCACAATGCCGAGGCTTTTAAACATTGGGGCATGACGCCGCGAATGATGGTGGACTGCTCGACACGCGATTTGTCGATCGAGCTGTTCGGAATAAAACTGCCCTCGCCGCTTTTCATGAGTCCCATCGGTGTGCTCGGCATCTGCACGCAGGATGCGCATGGCGATCTCGCTGCCGCGCAAGCCTCTGTCACTACTCAAGTGCCGTTGGTCGCTTCGACATTATCGAACGATCCTTTGGAGACCGTAGCGACAACACTCGCAGGCACACCGAGTTTCTTCCAACTCTATACACCGACGGACAAAGACCTGGCAGCGAGCCTCGTGCATCGAGCAGAGGCCGCGGGTTACAACGGAATCGTCGTTACGCTAGATACGTGGATCACAGGCTGGCGGCCGCGTGACTTGAACACGGCCAACTTTCCTCAGCTGCGCGGACATGTATTGGCAAACTATTTTTCCGATCCTGTGTTCAGGCGCCTCCTCGCCAAGCCGCCAGAGGAGGATTTGCACGCAGCGATAAGCAAATGGGGCAGCGTCTTCGGCAAGGTGCTGACGTGGGCGGATCTGCCGTGGCTGCGTTCGCTCACCAAGCTGCCGCTGATCTTGAAAGGCATTTGCCATCCCGACGACGCAAAGCGCGCCCTCGATGGGGGTGCCGACGCAATCTATTGTTCTAATCACGGCGGCAGGCAGGCGAATGGCGGCATTGCCGCGATCGATATGCTGCCTGGTGTGGTAGCAGCGTCCGGTTCGGCGCCGGTGCTATTCGATTCGGGAATCAGATCGGGAACAGATGTCGTCAAAGCGCTGGCGCTCGGCGCGCGAGCCGTCGGTATCGGACGTCCCTACGCTTACGGCCTCGCTCTTGGTGGAGCTGCCGGCGCAGCGCACGTTCTGAAATCCATCCTGGCCGAAGCCGATCTGCTCATGGCTGTGAACGGCTATCCAACGATTCGCGATGTGCGCGCTGCTGGAGCGACGCGCAGATAACAACTCATCCAACGCTCATCGCTGGAAAAAATCCACGACAAAGCTGCTAGCAATAAGAACCGCCGATACCGCGGCGATTGCCTGAATCGCTTTGATGGAACGCGGTACGGCCTCGCCGGGGCGGAAGCGACGACCGTAGGACAGCGCGCGAAAGATCGGCATCGGCCGCAAGGCGACCCACGCACAGAACAACATCCCCACGCCGAAGAACACCATTTCCGGCAGCGTCATCGGAGCCATCGCAGTCGCCTCCCGTGCGGCATCGAGCGAAACATCTTAGCGACAGCCATGCCCGGAAGTCTCCGTATCGGTCGTTATCTCCGACAACGATAAGCCGGCGGTGACGCCCGCGATAGGTGGGCTGATGCTCAGCTGCCAGATGCCGCCGCCGTAGGCCACGTTGAAAGAGGCTTGCCACGGGCCTACGCCGATGTTGGCAGAATAGGATTGGAAGTGACCCGACAACTGATTGACCGATTGCGCGTTGGTAACGAAACCGTAAACGCCGCCGCCCACGGATGCCCCGATGATGCGCGGTTGAGAATCTTGCGATGGAATACCCGATACCGAGCTGCCCACGTAACTGGCTGTACCCGTGGACGCGAAGTGTCCTGCCGACCAGCCCGTGGTCGAGCTGTGGAAGATGCCAGCGCCCACCCCACCCTGTCCGCCGACGCCCGTAAACATCGCGCCCACGTCCAGGCCACCGGCGGCCATGAGACCACCACCTTGCGGCAACCAAGTGTGCTCTCCGCACTTCTGCTCCGCTTGAGCAGTGCTCGCCTGCGCATTGGCGGGTTGTTGGATCGCGAACGCCAGACGATCGTCCCACCAGGTCTTCATCAAGTTGAGCATGAACTCGACTTCACGCTCCCAGTCGGCCCAGCGCGAAGCGCTGACCGTGACCTCTCCGATGATCAGGTCATCCAATCCGCTGGGATCGCGTCGATTGAGGGCGTCGCCGCGCACGTAGGCGTACATGTTCATGCCAGCCCCGTATCCCGTCGGATCGGTCTGCATGAAACGCCCGAGGCTGGCGGAATAGAAACGTGCCTTGAAGTAGTAGAGCTGCGCCTCGGCGATCCAAGCCTGCCCCGTGAACTGGAAGCGGCCGACATTGGTCGCGGCCGGAACGCCGTGCTCGTCGTAGCGATTGATTGCAAATTGAGCGCCGGATGCATCGCTGATCGCGACGACCGAGCCGCGCTCGTCGGTATGCAGCCAACGGCGGGCGCCAGTTCCCGAACCTTCGTACCAAACCAGCGGTTCGTCCACCGATCCGCCGCGCACATAGCGACGCAGGAGCTGACTGCTGGCGTTGTACTCCGATACCAGTTGATCGCCGTCGTAAGCAAAGCGAGTCGTTCCGCTGGCCGCGGTCGTTTGATACAAACGTCCCAGCGGATCGTAAGTCAGAGACACGCCTCCGGGCGCACTCGTGAGCATATTTTCGGCGCTGTAGGTGTAGGCACCGGCGCCAGAGTTTGTGAGATTCCCCCGCCCATCGTAGGTAGGCACCACCGCGCCGATCGCAGTGTATCGATTCAATGAATCCACGGCGTAGTTGCGCGTGAAGGGCTGATTGTCCGTCCACGCGTACGCGTCGTTCGCCGACGTTCGTGTGCTGATCTGCCCCGCCGGGCTATAACTCATGCCGATGGTCTGGTCGGCCGCTGTCGCAGCCAGGTTCTGCGTGAGCTGATCCAGCCGCGAAATGTTGTCGTAGTGATAACCGGTGGTCGTGCCATTCCCTCGGGTCAAGGCCGTCCGGCGACCGAGATTGTCATATGCATACGTCGCGAGCAGCCCGAGGCCGCTGGCGGCACCGTTCTCTTTTACCGCTGTCAGCTCGCCAGTCAGTAGATAGTCGTAGTCGACGAAGAAAGCATCCGGCCAGGTCAGCCGCGTCCGTCGTCCGGCCGCGTCGAACGTGGACGTGAGCGTGCCATGAGGGCCGCTTTGAGTGCGCAAGCGTCCCAACGAATCGTAGCCGAACTGCAGCGTGTGTCCGGACTGCGCCACGGAGATGGCGTGACCAAGGTTATCGTAGCCATAACTAACGTCGAGTTCCGCCCCGGGAAGATTACGAGTCTGCAGCCGGCTCAGCCCATCGTATGCAAGCACGATGACCTGACCATCCCGCAATCTTTTCTCGATCACGTTGCCGGCGGCGTCGTACGTGAACTGTTCGAAATCCTGAGTACCCGGATAGATGGTCCTGTACAGCCGGTCGAATCGATCGTACTCGTACGTGGTTACGTTGCCGCGAGCATCGGTCACCGTGCGCGCATTGCCGTTGTCGGAGTACGTCGTGCTGATTTCGTCTCGCGGCGCCGACGTGCCGTACCCGGTCTGAACTTTCGATACGCGCCCCATCGCGTCGTAGAAGGTTTTCGCGATCCGATCCGGACCGAAACTTCCTGCCGCGCCTGGTGTGCAAGCTGATACGGACGACAACGATCCGAACGCCGCGGGATTCAGTCTATGAGCCGCGCAGTCGAGGCGTCCGGCGGCATCGTAACTAAACTGGGTGAGCGCCGACGTAGTGCCGCCTCCTACGATCGCGACCGAAGACCGGCGACCTGCCGCGTCGTAGCCGATGCTCATCTGTTCGAGCTGCGAGAAGGCCGCCCAATCCGTGTCGCTCGTACCGTTGACGGTGCCGCGATCGACGGCCGTCGGCAGATCGTCCGCGTTGTAGGTGGTCCGTACTGCCCGGCGCAGCAGCGGTCCCGAACCATCCGGATCCGGACCCAGCATGCCGACCACACGACGCAGAATGTCATAGCGCGTTGTGATCGTATCCACCGTGCCCGCCAGCGGCCCATCCACAGCGGTTCGATTGCCGCGATCGTCATATGACATCGTCGTCACGGACGACACGCTGCCGTCGCCGGCGCTCTGCGTCACCGACGTCAATAACAAATTGCTGGCCGTGGAAGAGGAGCCCGTTTGATAAGCGAACGTCGTTCTTACTTCGTCTGCGCTGTTCGCGCAAGACGACGTCGTACGGCATGCGGACGTCTGGGTGAGCTTATATATCGGCGTCGGCGCCTGCACGATCGATCCCGCGCTGTTCTTGTACCAAGCGTAAAGCGCCGTGTAGGTGAATCGTGTTTGCGGACGAACCCCGCCGCTGAACGGCGCGGGCTGGGTGATCGTGAGCACTCCACCGTGCGTTGGATCGTAGGTGTAGTCAGTGGTCTGGCCGCGCGCATCCGTCGTCGACGCGGGCTTGTTGCATGTCTTTGGATTCGAGCACGTCGTGGGGTAGCTCGCCGACTCGACGATATCGGCGAGGGCGGCGCCAGGTTTAGCGACACGCCGGAGCTCCGTAACGTTGCCTCGCCCGTCATACGTGATCTGCACGTAATTGCCTTCGGGATAGGTGATACGCGTGCGCCGCCCGAACGAGTCATACAGATAAGAGGTGATGCGTCCGAGCGCGTCCTTGTCGCTCATGACCTGGGCTTTGAGCAGATCCGTTTTGACTTCACGGCTGTTGCCGAAAGGATCCGTGACTTTGACCGTGGGCTGGCTGGTGAAGTACTGCAGGACCTGGTAATCCCACGTCATTCCACGACGTGTCACCGAGGTGACGGCCGCGATGTCGCTGCCGGACGGTCCCAATCCATAAACTTCGAACGTTGCCGTTGTGTCGTCGGCGCTGGCCGCCGCCGATTTCACTCCGCTCGGTCCGCTCGCCTTGAGATCGCTGCTGGCGCCTGCGGCCATCGTCCAGCGGGTCTGACGGCTCGCTGCATCCGTGACGGTGAGCTTGTGAAACGTTCCAAACGTCGGCGCGCCGTATTGTTCCTGCGTCCACGCAAACGTTGCGGAGGGGGATCCCGATGTTGCCGCACAGCTATCTGCCGCAGGGTCGCAGTACGCCGCGCCTCTGTTGAGGACGGATGCTTTGGTCGGCGATCGGGTCCGCACCGGGTCGGTGTATTCGAGCTTGAGCTGATAACCGGCGTTGTTGACGACCGATTGCACTCGCGAGTTCCAGATCCAAGGCAGATCCGGCGAGGCCCATTTCTTATTGCTGAACTCCGTCAGCGTGCCATCCGGCTTGAGAATGGAGATAGCGCGCACTCCGATGGCATCTTCGTTCGCTGTCTGGGGTGGGAACCGAATGACGGTGCCGTCGCGTTGCGTGTAGATATAGTTCTGGCTGGGCGTATCGAAAACCAGTGTGCTGCCCAAGCCGTTCTTGACCGTGAACGTCGAACCGGCCCAATCGAAAGTCTCGACCCTTCCGCCCATCATCACATCTGCATGCGGGCCCGCGGTTTCGGTTGCGGTGCTGATGAGTTTGATGGCGATATCGGTGTTGCCGCGATAGCCATAACTGCCATCCATCCCCGAACTGATCCAGCGACTGTACGAGAGCGAAGCCTCTGGCGGGCCGATATCGATGTCCGAGTGCGACAAGGTGAATTGGCCCGACATGAGGTCGACGCCGTTCTCGTCGACCATCTGTCGAATCACCGGCGGCACCAGCTGCGCGAAAGCCTGCTCGCTGCCTGCGATGAGCGACAGCAGTGCCACGCACTCCAACACACGTCGTCGTCCTGACAACTTGGCTGCCATAATCCCTCTACTTGTGTCGCTGCTGCTCTACGTCAGTCCGACAGAATCACTTCCAGCACCGCGGGCAGCCAGCTGAGATTCATTACTTTGACCGTGAATGTGAAGGCCCGCTGCGGATTGTCGCTGTCGCCGGAATAAGTGGCGGTAATCGTGTGCGTGCCGAGCGAGAACCCTTGCAGAAATATGCTGGCCTGGCCGTCGCTGACCGGCGCCGATCCTAGAAACGTGCCATTCTCGGTGAACGTCACG